>Ga0081455_10000082_pt1 | contig 103704 bp, 97 predicted proteins | sample TabmetS3T2R1_FD_70207 | JGI IMG/M metagenome (GOLD analysis project Ga0081455, IMG submission 70207) | Tabebuia heterophylla rhizosphere microbial communities from the University of Puerto Rico - S3T2R1 | ecosystem: Host-associated > Plants > Roots > Rhizosphere ... | reverse complement strand
GACAGCCATCGCCGGCTACCTCCGCTGGCGCAACCGCCACAGCCACCCCAAACGCCACTTCGCCGTCAACTCCAAGATCCGCCGCCCGGATTACCTACCCAACGTTGCTTGATACGGCACTAGCGGCCCACGATGCCGCGCGCGATCCCCAGCTCCACCAGGTCCTGCGGCCGGAGGCGCAACTGGTCGGCCGTCGCCGGGACCTCCTCCGCCGGTCGCTTGAGGATGGACACCGCCGCTTCCGGTGACGTCACCGAGAAGTAGCTGTCCGGCGTCACCCATGTCCGATCCGGGTTCGCGAACGCGAGGGCGCCGCCGGAGCCGCCCTCGCCGATCACCAGCGTCGTCACCGGCACCCGCGCCCCGGCCACGGCCGCGAACACCTCCGCGATCGCCGCGCCGGCCCCGGACCGTTCAGCCGCCGGGTCGTTCGCCGCGCCGGGGGTGTCGACCAGGGTGAGCACTCCGATCCCGAGCCGGTCCGCCAGCCGGATCAGCCGCGCCGCCGTCCGGAATCCCGACGGCAACGTCGCTGTCCCGCACTGCGCGGCATACGCGATCGTCACGCCCTCGCGCATCCCGAACCCGCACCGGACCCCGGGATCCACGCCACCACAACGATCCCCGCTGATGTCCTCCCGCCAGTCGAAATAGGCGTCCAAATAGGACTCCGCTCGCGGCCGTGAAGCGGCACGCGCCGCCCGTACCGCTGCCCACCCGTCCGCGGACAGATCCAGCGCACCCAGCGCTGCGGGCGGCGGAGGGGCCTGGCCGTCCGCGGCCGTCAGCAGCGAAAGCCACCGGCCCAGCCGCTCGGCCAGTTCCGCACCTGGCACGATTTGGTCCACCTGCCCCGATGCGAGCTGCGACTCCGCTGTGTACGCCGACGGGTCACCCGCCGGCCGCACCCGCGAACCGGCGAACCCGACCTGCGCCCCGGGCAACGCGAGCGTGACGTCCGAACCCGCCCCGAGGGTGGCCCAGCCGCCGCCGGTCGTCGGGTCCCGCACGACCGCGATCTGCGGTAACCCGGCGGCGCGGGTCAACGCGGCCTGGGCAGCGATGCGCTGCAGTTGGGTCAGCGCCGCCATGCCTTCCTGCATCCGGCTGCCACCCGTCGCGATCATCGACACGACCGGCAGCGTCAGGTTCCGCGCCCGCGTGAACGCGGCTTCGATCAGGTCGCCGGTGCGATGTCCGAGCGAGCCGCCGAGGAACCCGAACTCCCACGCGATCACCATCGCTTCGGTGTCGCCGAACTTGCCCGCACCGCAGACGACCGACTCCCGCTCACCGGTCCGCTCGGCGGCCCGCGTCCGGGCGACGCCATAGCCGGGCCAGCCGATCGGACCGTCCACAGCGGACTCGTCTTCCGGCGGCACGGGCAGCTCCGTGAATCCGGTGCACACCGCGCCGATCACCGCGCGGGCGCTCTCAGGCATCCAGCGCCCGCTTCATGACCTTGCCCATGTCGTTGCGCGGCAAGGCGTCCAGGAACCGGACGACCCGCGGCCGCTTGTGCGGCGACAGCAGCCGGGCGACGTGGTCGGCCAGTTCCTGCACGGCCGGCGGTTCGCCGGAGGGCACGATCCACGCGACGATCCGCTCGCCCAGGTCCGGATCGGGCTCCCCGGTCACCGCTGCCTCGGCCACCGCGGGGTGTTCCAGCAGCGCGTTCTCGATCTCGCCGGCGCCGATCTTGTAGCCGCCGCTCTTGATCAGGTCGGTGGCCTTGCGCCCGACGATCCGGTAGTAGCCGTCGGCGTCGCGGGTCGCCATGTCGCCGGTGCGGAACCAGCCGTCGACGAACACCTCCGCGGTCGCGTCCGGCCGGTTGAGGTACTCGGTGAACAGGTTCGGCCCGCGCACCTGGATCTCGCCGACGGTCTCGCCGTCACTGACCTTGATCACCGCGCCCGACTCCTCGACCAGCCGCGCCTCGACCCCGCGCAGCGGCACGCCGACCGTGCCCGGTTTGCGCTCGCCGTCGGCGCGCACGCTGGTGTTCATCAGCGTCTCGCTCATGCCGTAGCGCTCCACGACCTGCTGCCCGGTCGCCGCGCGGATGCGCTCGTGATCGTGCACCGGCAGCGCCGCCGACCCGGACACCAACAGCCGCGCCCTGCTCAGTGCCTTCGCCAACTCCGGGTTGCCGCCCACCTCCTCCGCGATGCGGTGGTACATCGTGGGCACGCCGAACATCATCGTCGCCTTGGTGCTCAGCTCGTGCGCGATGACGTCGGTCGCGAACCGGCCGGTGTGGTGCACCGTGCCGCCGCGACGCAGTGGGCCCAGGATGCCGAGGATCAGGCCGTGCACGTGGAACAGCGGCAACGCGTGGACCAGCACGTCCTCGCCGGTCCACTGCCAGGCGTCCTCGAGGGCGTCGAGCGTGGTGGCGATGGCTCGCCGGGGCAGGACGACGCCCTTGGGCGGGCCCGTGGTGCCCGACGTGTAGACGATCAGGGCGGGCGTTTCGCCTCCCGGCTCCTCGGGCAGGTCGCCGGGGCTGCTGATGAGCGCGATCTGCTGGCGCGGCAGTCTGCTCAGGCGCTCGGGCAGCTTCGCGCCCGGTTCGCTGAGGACGAGCGAGGGGGAGCTGTCGTTGACGATGTGGTCGAGTTCGCGTTCGCCGATCTTCGGGTTGACGGGAACGGCAGGCACGCCCGCGAGCAGCGCCGCGACGACGGCGACACTCGTGTGGATGGTCGGGGTGGCCCAGACGGCCACCCGGGTGGGCGATTGGGCGCGGATCTCCCGGGCGAGTGAACCGGCGATCGCCGCCAGTTCGGCGTAGTCGAGCGAGACCTCGCCGAAGCGCAGGGCCTCCTTCTCCAGCGGCTCCGCGAGGGCCGGTAACAACCGTTCGGGCACGTGAACTCCTTACAGCTCAGCCGGGGCCGGGGCACGATGAACCATGATGCCGCCATCGGGGAGCGCGTGCCGGAGTCCCGGTCCGGAAAGTGCCCACCAGGCAGCCCGGTAACCGCAGGTCGGCGTGCACGCCGTACGCTGGACAGCTGTGCTGGTACTGGCTCTGGACACGTCGACGCCCGCAGTGACCGCCGGGGTCGCCGAACTCACCACGAGCGTCACCGTGCTCGCCGAGCGGGTGACGCTCGACGCGCGTGCTCACGGCGAACTCATCACCCCGCACGCGCTCGACGCCGCACGTGAAGCCGGCGTCGCGCTCACGGACGTCGCGGCCATCGTGGTCGGCGCCGGGCCCGGGCCGTTCACCGGGCTGCGTGCCGGCCTCGCCACTGCCGCCGCCCTCGGGCACGCGCTCGGCATCCCGGTGCGCCCGGTCTGCAGCCTCGACGCGATCGCGCAGCTGGTCACCACCGGCGAGCCCTTCCACGTCGTCACCGACGCCCGGCGCCGCGAGGTCTACTGGGCCGCCTACGACGCCGACGGCACCCGCACCGACGGCCCGCACGTCCAGCCGCCCGCTGAGCTGACCACCGCGCTCGCCGCCGGGGACGGCGCCCGCCTCTACGCCGAGCAGCTCGGCGCCCGGGTGGTCGAGCCCCGCTACCCGAGCACCGCGGGCCTGGTCGGAGCCGCCCGCGCCGCGCTGACCGCCGGGGCCGAGCCCGCCCCGCTGACGCCGCTCTACCTGCGCCGCCCGGATGCCGTTGAGCCCGCGGCGCGGAAGCGGGTGACCACGTCGTGAAGCTCGCCAAGCTCCGCCGCAAGGACGTCCCGCGCTGTGTGGAGATCGAGAAGGTCCTGTTCGCGGGCGACGACCCGTGGAGCGCCCGCGCCTTCCACAGCGAGCTGGAGTCCGGTGGCTACTACCTCGGCGCGTACACGCCGGAGGACGTCCTGGTCGGTTATGCGGGGCTGGCCGTCGTCGGCAGCCGGGACGACTACGAGGCCAGCGTTCACACCATCGGCGTCGACCCGGGCTACCAGGGCCAGGGCATCGGCACGGCGCTGCTCCGCGCGCTGCTCACCCGCGCCGACGAGGTTCGGGCGCCGGTGTTCCTGGAGGTCCGCACCGACAACGACCGTGCCCAGGAGCTGTACCGGCGCCACGGATTCGAGCGGATCGGTCTGCGCAAGCGTTACTACCACCCGTCGGGTGCGGATGCGTACACGATGATGCGTCCCGCCGTGAGCAAGCAGGAGGTGGGCTGATGTCCCGCGTCATCCTCGGCATCGAAAGCTCCTGCGACGAGACCGGCGTCGGCCTCGTGCGGCTGCACGACGACGGCACCGTCGAACTCCTCGCCGACGAGGTGGCCTCCAGCGTCGAGCAGCACGCGCGGTTCGGCGGGGTCGTGCCGGAGGTCGCCAGCCGCGCCCACCTGGAGGCGATGGTGCCGACGGCCGAGCGCGCGTTCGCCACGGCCGGGCTCGAACTGTCCGATGTGGACGCCATCGCGGTGACCGCCGGGCCGGGGCTGGCCGGCGCGCTCCTGGTCGGGGTATCGGCGGCGAAGGCTTACGCGGCGGCGCTGGACGTCACGCTCTACGGCGTCAACCACCTGGCCGGGCACATCGCGGTCGACACCCTGCAGCACGGTCCGCTCCCGAAGCCGTGCCTGGCGTTGCTGGTGTCCGGCGGGCACACGCAGCTGCTGCGGGTGGACGACATCGCCGGCGAGATCACCGAGCTGGGGTCCACTGTGGACGACGCCGCCGGTGAGGCCTACGACAAGGTCGCCCGCGTGCTGGGACTGCCCTACCCGGGCGGCCCGCCCATCGACAAGGCCGCGAAGGAGGGCAACCCGTCCGCGATCGCCTTCCCGCGTGGCATGACCGGCCCGCGCGACGCGAAGTTCGACTTCTCCTTCTCCGGGTTGAAGACCGCGGTGGCGCGGTGGGTGGAGAACGCCGAGCGCCGCGGCGAGGACATCCCGGTCAACGACGTGGCGGCGTCGTTCCAGGAGGCGGTGGCCGACGTGCTGACCGCGAAAGCCGTGCGCGCGGCGACGGAGACGGGCATCGGCACGCTGGTGATCTCCGGTGGGGTGGCGGCGAACTCGCGGTTGTCCGGACTGGCCCGCGAGCGCTGTGCGGCAGCGGGGATCGACCTGCGGGTGCCGCGGCCGCGGTTGTGCACGGACAACGGCGCGATGATCGCGGCGCTGGGCGCGCACGTGGTGGCGGCGGAGAAGAAGCCGTCCGCCCTGGATCTTTCGGCGAACCCCGCGCTGCCGGTCGAGATCGTCTCGCTCTAGCCGCACCGCGGTTTGGCGTCAGGGGCGCGTGCGCGACACCACCACGTCGTCCAGCTTCACGAACGCCACCCGGTGTCCGAACTGGATCTGCACGTACTTCGTCGTCCCGCGCACGACGACGTGCTGCGCCGGGTCGAAGGACGTCGCCGAGTAGTACTCGCCGGCGAGCGTCGGACCGGCTGTGTACTTCTGGCCCGCGGGCAGCGTGTACTGCAGCGGCACGACATCCTGCGGCGCGACACCGGCCGGGTACGCCGAGGCCTCCGGATAGGCGCGCCCGTACACCGCGATCGACGAAAGCCCCGGCCGCGGCGTCACGACCTGGCCCAGCACCGGCACCACACCGGACGAGCGCAGCCACCCCTTCTGCCCGAGGAACCAGACGGCCGTCCACTCGCCGCGCGTCTCCGCCACCGCGTACCGCTGCCCACTCGACACGCGACTGCCCACGTCGGAGATCACCGCGGTCGACGGCCCGCCATCCGGGTGCAGGCCCACATCGGCGAGCAGGGGCGCGTCGTCACGCGGTTCCGTGCGCAGGAACAGCGCCGACGAGCCCCGGGCCGGGCATGCGGCTTTCGGGTTGGCCGTGTCACAGCCGGTGTAGCCGGTCGGGTTGGTCGCGAAGTCCGGCTTGATCATGACCATGCCGGTCGGCTGCCGCACCGGCCGCGCGTTCAGTGGCGCGCCGAGCAGGTCGAAGTAGTGCGCCCAGTCCCAGTACGGCGCCGGGTCCCAGTGCATCGTCGCGACCTTGTCCGCGGTCGTGCCGGGCACGTTGTCGTGGCCCACGATGTGTTCGCGGTCCAGCGGGACCCGGTACTTCCCGGCGAGGTAGGCCACCAGCTTCGCCGATGTCCGGTACATCGCCTCGGTGTACCAGGTGCCCTGCGCCGCGAACCCCTCGTGCTCGACGCCGATCGACTTCGCGTTGAAGTACCAGTTTCCGGCGTGCCAGCCGACGTCCTTGGTCAGCACGTGCTGGGCGACGTGGCCGTCCGTCGAACGCAGCGTGTAGTGCCATGCCAGGTACGTCGGGTCCTGCACGAGACCGATCGCCGCGTCGTAGGCGCACTCGGTGTCGTGGATGACGATGTGGGTGATCTCCTGGGAGCGGGGGCGTTCGGCCTTGTCGTGGTTGCCGTACTGGCCGTTGCCGAGGTCCTGGTACGGCGCAGGGATCCACTCGACGGGCAGCCCCGGCGGCGCCTCGGCCGTGCCTTCTCCGGCGGTCGGCAGCCCGAGCGCGCGCACCTGCTCGCGCCGCGGCGCGACCGGTGTCGCGGGCAGCGTGACGGGCTGTCCGTCGTCGGTGATCCGGCTCGCTCCCGACGCGATCGTCGCGAACACCTCGTCGGCGAAGAACGTCGCGGATCCGGCGTCCGATGCGTCGCTGTAGCGGGCGACCGCGCCGTACCAGTCGGCGGGACCGTCCGCTCGCACGCCGAGTTCTCGTTGGTACCGGGCCAGAATCGCTGCGCCGCCGCGGATGTTCTGCACCGGGTCCGTGCGCAGCGTCTCGGCGTCCACGCCGGTGAGCCCGGCGGCGAGGTCGACGGTCTGCAGCGCCGACGACATGTGCGGTGTCAACACCCCGCGCGCCGAATCGCCGCGCGGATCCTCGCCGTTGTCGTGGTGGCTGCCCCCGGCGGCGACGGCCCGCAGGTCCGTCAGGTGCAGCGGGCCGAAGCCGGCGCCGGTGCTCGGCCTGCCGCCGTGGGAGTCCCAGCGGGACTTCAGGTACGACACGCCGAGCAGCACGGACTCCGGCACGCCGAACTCCTCCGCCGCGGCGGCGAACGCGCGTTGCCGAGCCCCGGTCGTGGTCGCCGACGCGGCGGGTGTGGCCACCACGGTCGCGCCGGCGGTCGAGGCCGCCAATGCGCGCAGAGCGTTGCGGCGGGTGAACGATGACATGCAGCCTCCCCTTGAGATGCAGCCAGAAAACTACACACTGTCAAGGAGGCGTGGAACTACCTTTCGTCGCTGGACCCGGGTGCGGGTCACGGTCGGTGACCCCGTGCCGCTCGCCGTCGCACATTTTCGACAAAGTGCTGGCCGGGTAGACGACGAACGGCCCCGGGACCGCGCCGTTGGGTCCCGGGGCCGCTCAGGTCCACTCCGGTGCTAGCAGCCTCCGCAGCAACCGCATCCGGGGCCACTGCACGAGCTGCAACAGCTGCAACCACCCATGGGGAACACCATTCCTTCCAGTCGTGTCCGGGCCGTTTCCCAAGGTAGGGAGCGGGTTGGGAAGCCAACACCGCCCAAGGAGTGAGATGGTGGTATCGCTACGTGATCATGCGCGCAAAGTGCCCGGTCAGGCGTGTTGACCGCCCGTGTGACCGGCGCTGGGGGACCCTGCTTGCGCGGCTAGCACTCCCGTGGCTAGAGTGCTAATCGAAGGCACCGCACACGCCCCGGCACCCGCGACGGCGGGGGTGGTAGGCGCCGAAACCAAGTAAGTACCTGCCAACGCTTTCGACGACCCGTGGAGGTCAACCCGGTGAGCGTGAACATCAAACCGCTCGAGGACAAGATCGTTGTCCAGACGAGCGAGGCCGAGGAGACGACCGCGTCCGGCCTCGTCATCCCTGACACCGCCAAGGAAAAGCCCCAGGAGGGCAAGGTTCTGGCCGTTGGCCCGGGCCGCGTCGACGACAAGGGCAACCGCATCCCCGTCGACGTCAGCGTCGGCGACGTCGTCATCTACTCGAAGTACGGCGGCACCGAGGTCAAGTACAACGGTGAGGACTACCTGATCCTGTCCGCTCGCGACGTGCTGGCTGTCGTCAACTGACATCGGCGCTGCGGTGAACGCCCCGGGCCCCGCTGGAAAGCCGGGGACGGGGCGTTCTGCTGTCTGAGAGGACTTCCATGCCCAAGCAGATCAACTTTGACGAGGACGCTCGTCGAGCGCTCGAGCGCGGCGTCAACAAGCTCGCCGACGCGGTCAAGGTCACCCTCGGCCCGCGCGGCAGGCACGTCGTGCTGGACAAGAAGTTCGGCGGCCCCACGATCACCCTCGACGGCGTCACCGTCGCGCGGGAGATCGACCTGGAGGACCCGTTCGAGAACCTGGGTGCCCAGCTGGCCAAGAACGTGGCCACCAAGACCAACGACGTCGCCGGCGACGGCACCACCACGGCCACCGTGCTGGCGCAGTCTCTGGTGAAGGTCGGCCTCCGCAACGTGGCCGCCGGCGCCAACCCGGCCGGCCTCGGCACGGGCATCGAGGCGGCCGCGGAGAAGGTCATCGAGGTGCTCAAGTCCCGGGCCACCCCGGTCAAGGGCCGCGACAACATCGCCCAGGTCGGCACGGTCACCTCGCGTGACGCCACCATCGGCGCCCTGCTCGGCGAGGCCGTGGAGCGGGTCGGCGAGGACGGTGTGATCACCGTGGAGGAGTCCTCCACGCTGGCCACCGAACTCGAGATCACCGAAGGTGTGCAGTTCGACAAGGGCTACCTGTCGGCGCACTTCGCGACCGAACCGGAGGAGCAGCGGGCGATCCTCGAGAACGCCTACGTGCTCCTGCACCGCGAGAAGATCTCGGCGCTGGCGGACCTGCTCCCGATCCTGGAGAAGGTCGCCGAGTCCAAGAAGCCGCTGCTGATCATCGCCGAGGACGTCGACGGCGAGGCGCTGTCCACCCTGGTGGTCAATGCCCTGCGCAAGACCCTCGTCGCGGTCGCGGTGAAGGCGCCGTTCTTCGGTGACCGCCGCAAGGCGTTCCTGGACGACCTGGCCGTCGTCACCGGGGCGCAGGTCGTCTCCTCGGAGGTCGGCCTCAAGCTGTCCGAGATCGGCCTCGACTCGCTGGGCACCGCCCGGCGCATCGAGATCACCAAGGACTACACGACGATCGTCGACGGTGCCGGCACCAAGGCCGACATCGACGCCCGCATCGCGCAGATCCGCCAGGAGATCGAGACCACCGACTCCGACTGGGACCGTGAGAAGCTCCAGGAGCGGCTGGCGAAGCTCGGCGGCGGCGTTGCGGTGATCAAGGTCGGCGCGGCCACCGAGACCGAGTTGAACGAGCGCAAGCACCGCATCGAGGACGCCGTGGCTTCCACCAAGGCGGCCGTCGAGGAGGGCATCGTGCCCGGCGGTGGCTCGGCGATCGTGCACGCGGTCAAGGAACTGGGTGAGCTGGAGGCGTCGCTGTCCGGTGACGAGGCGACGGGTGTGCGCATCGTGCGCGACGCCCTGACCGCCCCGCTGAACTGGATCGCCGCGAACGCCGGCTACGAGGGCCCGGTCATCGTGTCCAAGGTGCAGGAGCAGGGTTGGGGCTACGGCTTCAACGCCGCGACCGGCGAGATCACCGACCTGCTGCAGGCCGGTATCGTCGACCCGGTCAAGGTCACCCGCTCCGCGGTCGCGAACGCGGCCTCCATCGCCCGTCTCGTCCTCACCACGGAGAGCACCGTGGTGGACAAGCCGGTCGAGGAGTCCGGCGACGCCGGCCACGGTCACGGCCACGCGCACTGATCACGGCACAGCAGAGAGGGCTCTCGCCGGTCGGCGGGAGCCCTCTCTGCTGTTCGTCTACCGGACACATTTCCTCGCCGCGAGGCGGCGGAACAATCTGACGGCCGCCGTGCCCGCCATGGCGGGGCATCCCGATTCTGCACGGAGTGCCAATTCAGGCGGGCCGACCTGGAAGCGGCCATCGACTAGGGCGACGGCCGGGCGGCCGCGATTTTGTGAACGGTGACGGCACCCGGCTGACGGGCGTTCACCCGGGTGCCGTCCCCTATTCCTGTTCCGGCTACTGGCCGGAAAGGGTCAACTGTGGTTTCCCGGTCCGGATGATGTTTTCCCGTTCAGCTTCCGACAATCCGCCCCAGATCCCGTACGGCTCGTGGACGGCGAGCGCGTGCGCCCGGCACAACCGCAGTACCGGGCAGGACTGGCAGATCGCCTTGGCGCGGGCCTCCCGGCGTGCTCTCGCCGGCCCCCGCTCGCCGTCCGGGTGGAAAAACGCGCCGCTGTCCATTCCCCTGCACGAACCCTGCAGCTGCCAATCCCAGATATCGGCGTTCGGGCCTGGGAGCCTGCGCGTATCTGCCATCGTGACCGCCCTCCGATTCGGTCGTGCCACCCCTGCTTTGTTGCCCGGCGATTACTCCGAATGGCGCAACGGCCGTAACGTTAGAAGCGCGCCAATAGTTGTTCAAGGGAAACCAGGCGATTCAGCCGTTAGGTTTCCCCCGGATGTGTGAGATCGGGCCGCGAACTGCGGAAATAACGAAACCGATTCAGGTTGCCCCGTTCGGGTGGTGCCGGGATATTGGGTCGGGTGAGCCGTCCCAGGGTTGCCGGTCAGGTCGAGCCGACGATGCCCGTGGCCGCCGTCGCCCGGCGGCTCGGAGTCGCTCCGTCGACCCTCCGCACCTGGGACCGCCGTTATGGGCTGGGCCCGAGCCGGCACACCGGCGGCAAACACCGCCGCTACTGCGCTTCCGACATCGGCCGGCTCGAGTTGATGCAGCGCGCGCTCCTGCGCGGCGCCTCGACCGCCGAGGCCGCCCGCTACGCGCTCCAGCAGATGCCGAAGTCGCCGGCCGGGAACGCACCCGAGGTCGCCACCCCTCCGCTGCCGCGCGCCACCGAGCAGCCTGCGGCCGCGCCGAACGGTGCGATCGCCCGGCGGCTCCGCGCCGCCGCCGTCGCCTTGGACGGCCGGGCCGTGCAGCAGACGCTCGACGAGGCGATCCTTGGTGCGGGCGTCATCGACGCGTGGGAGGGCGTGATCGCCCCCGTCGTCGACGCCTGCGGGGCAGGCTGGCCGGGCACCCGGGCGGGGGTCGAGGTGCAGGCCCTGCTCGCCGAGTGCGTGCTCGCCGCGGTCGTGCGCGCGACACCCGTGCTCGAGCATCCCCGCAACCAGCGTCCGGTCCTGCTCAGCCTGGTCTCCGACGAGCAGGACACGCTGCCCCTGCACGTGCTGGCTGCCGGCCTGGCCGGCCGCGGCATCGAAACGCAGCTGTTCGGTCTCCCGCTGCCCGAGCCCGCGCTGTCCGCGGCCGTCCGGCGCAGCTCGCCCGCGGCCGTCGTGCTGTGGGCCGATCAGCAGGCCACCGCCGATCGCGAGCTCTTCCCGGAGGTGTCCGGCGGCGGCCTGCGCAGCCGCTTCTTCGCCGCCGGACCGGGCTGGCAGGCCGCCGTACTGCCCGAGCGCGTCGAGGTGCTGCCCCGCGTGCGCACCGCCGCCGAGCGGATCGAGTACGTGCTGGTGGGGAAATAAGGTGGATGAGATCGAGCTTCGGAGCGCGGCTTTCGGCGACCGTCCGGCGCCGCCGCCGGACGTGCTCATGGCCGCGGGACCGCCGAAGCGGCGGCTGCTGGGCGCGATCGTGCTCGGCGCCCAGGGACGCTACGCGGCCGCGGCCACCCTGCTGGACGGGCTCGCTCGCGACCGGGACCCGGTGATCGCCGCACTGGCCCTGGCCACCCTCGCCTCGCACCGCCGCCAGCTCGGCGGACACGCCGCCGCCCGCGGACTGGACGGTGCGGCGCTCCGCCGCGCCTGCCGGGCGGGTTCGGAGGCGGACCCGGACGGCCTGGACGCCCGCGGCGCCCTCGCCGACGCCCTTCTCGGCCTGGCCGCCGACCACCTCGGCACCGGACGGCTCACCGCCTCCCGCCCCGTGCTCGACCGGGCGGCCGCCGCCACCGACAACTGGCGCACCCGGACCCGGCTCGGCTGGGTCACCGCGGAGCTGGCCCTCGCGACGGGGGACGCCCGCTCGGCCGTCGAGCCTGCCGAGGCCGCGCTCGCCCAGGCCACGACCGCCGGATCGGTGCGCCACACGGTCAAGTCCCGGCTGGTGCTCGCCGCCGCGCTCGGTGCCGTCGGGCAGAAGCGAAGAGCCGGCGAGCTCGTCTCCGGCGCGCTCGCGGATGCGGACAAGTACGAACTGTCCTCGCTGAGCTGGCCCGCCGGGTTGATCGCGGCCGATCTGTGGCCCGCCGACGCGGACCGCCACCGATCGAGAACGGCCGCGGTGTTACACGCAGTGTTACTGCGCTCCGATCCCGAGGGGAGGCGGCTCGCACGTGGATCACCGTGGGTACCGGTCTGACCCGGGGTACGGGGCCCCAGACCGGCCATACCGACATCCGGGCGAAGAGTTTCCAAAAAAAGCCACCGGATCGTGTCAAGGTACGGCCTCAAGCGTCCGATAGGGGATATGGAATGTCACCCGGCTGCAGGAAGGAACACCCGTGACGACGGTCTTGATCTGCGACGACCGACGCAGTGTCCGCGAAGGGCTCACCCGCGTGATGTCTGCTGTCCCCGGTGTCAGTCGCATCGACTGTGTAGCGCACGGTGACGAGTTGCTGGCCCGGTACTCGCGGCAGCCGGTCGACGTCGTGCTCGTCGGCACCCAGCGCGCGATGCCGGCCGGGGTGGAGGCGACTCGGCGGCTGGTGTCCGCCAACCCTCAGGCCAACGTGATCGTCTTCGGCGCGCCCGACGACGCCGGCAGCATCGCCGCCGCCATCGCCGGGGGCGCCCGCGGCTACCTGCGCTGGGACGCGTCCCGGCCGGAGCTGGTCGCCGCCCTCGCGCACACGCTCGCCAGCACCTCGGTGCCCGCGCCGCGCCAGCCGGCCGACCCGGGCGTCCAGCTCACCGAACGCGAGCTGCAGGTCCTGCGCGGCATGAGCCAGGGCAAGAGCAACGGCCAGATCGGCCGGGAGCTCTACCTGTCCGAGGACACGGTCAAGACCCACGCTCGCCGGCTTTTCCGGAAGCTCGGCGTGCGCGATCGTGCGCAGGCTGTCGCGCACGGCTTCCGGCGCGGTCTCGTCTCCTGACGCGGACGCGCGGATCTCGCGAAGAATTTTCGCGTACCCGCGCGCCGCTTCCCTCATGTGCACTCTGGCGGACTACTCCTGTGCGATACTGGGCGGCCTCGGCGTTTCCGTGGCCGCCCAGCGGTCATAGCCGACCGCGCATACACGACACCGGCGTCGGCAGGTACCGTAGGCATTCACCGGTGTGAGCGATGTGGGGATTGCCGCGCCGTTAATTTTGCACGCCTACACGTAACGCTGGGACTGTTGTCTGCGATGGCCAATGTGGGGGACGGGCTGGACGAGCCAGTCGCCGCCGCTGTCGAGGGGGATCCCCAGGCGGTCGGGCGGCTGCTGGCCGCTATCCGTCCCCTGGTGGTGCGGTATTGCCGCGCCAGGGTTGGACGACAGGAGCGGTCGTTCGCCTCGGCAGACGATGTGGCCCAGGAGGTGTGTCTAGCAGTGCTCACGGCGTTGCCTTCGTACCGTGACCAAGGGCGCCCATTCCTGGCCTTTGTATACGGCATCGCCCAGCACAAGGTGGCCGACGCGCATCGGGCCGCCGCGCGCAACCGGGCTGAGCCCGTCGCCGAGATCCCTGACGAGATCGAGGGCGACATCGGGCCGGAACAGCGCGCCCTGCAGGGAGAGTTGAACGAGCGCATGGCACAGCTGCTCCGGGTTCTGCCCGACAAGCAGCGCGAGATCGTGGTGCTGCGAGTGGTCGTGGGCCTGTCCGCCGAGGAGACCGCTGACGCGGTCGGCTCGACGCCAGGTGCCGTCCGGGTCGCTCAGCACCGCGCGCTGGCCCGGCTCCGCAAGGCGCTGGCGTCCGAGGAGGTGGCCTGAGTGACCGATCGCGAAGACGTCAGACGCGAGCTCGACGAGGTCGAGTTCGATTCCGCCATGAGCTCGTCACACGCGGAGTTCGAGGCGGACCTCGCCGCGATCCGCGCGGATGACGGACTGCTGGACTCGCTCGGCGGGTCCGACCCCGGCATCGCGGACGACCTGGGTGACCAGGAACTCAACGCTCTGCTGCTGTCCTGGCGACGGGACATCGACAGCGAGCCCCTCGCCGAGCTCGTCGACACCGACACGGCGGTCACCACGATCAAGACAGCCGCGCTCGCCCGCCGCCACGGGCAGCGGGTGCGCCGTCGCCGTCTGCTCGTCCCGGTCGCCACGGCGGCCGCGGTGGTCGCCATCGGCTTCACCGGCACCAGCATCGCGGCGCGCGACGCGCAGCCCGGTGACACGCTGTGGGGCCTGACCAAGGTCCTCTACGCCGACCACGCACGGTCGGTCGAGGCCGCCTCCGCGGCCCGCGTCGACCTGCAGCAGGCCAGCATCGCCCTGTCCCAAGGACGCATCGCCGAGGCGCAGCACGCGCTCGCCGAGGCCGCCGCGAAGCTGAGCCAGGTCACCGAGGAGGACAACCTCAGCCAGCTGATGGCCGAACACCAGCAGCTCGCCTCGATGCTCCCGAGCTCGACCACGACCACACCGGACTCGCCGACGTCGGTGCCGAGCTCGGCCGCGTTGCCGCCGCCCAGCTCGACGCCGTCGTCGTCGCCGTCGCCGACCACGAGCAGCTCGCAGGACACCTCGACGACCACATCACCCGAGGTCAGCAGCACCACCACCCCGCCGCCGTCCACCGAGAGCAGCACCACGCAGCCGCCCGGCGAGGGCACCAGCGGCGGCACCAGTGGTGGCAGCACGATCCGCTCCGACGGTGACACCACGAACTCCGGTGCGGGTCAGGCGCCCGCCGTCGCCGACACCGGCACGGGCACGGGCACAGGCACGGCCGCCACATCGAACTGACGGACTACGGCAGCAGCAAAACGCTCGGCGGGGTTTTCCCGCCGAGCGTTTTCGCGTGACGGCTCAGTAGGCGCTTTCGGTGGCCGTGATCCCGTCGGCGAAGCCCCGGCAGTAGTCCCAGCTCACGTAGTTGGCCGGATCGGGGTCGAAGGCCGGCTCGTGCGGGCGCATCCGCCCGTCGGCGAGCAGCTGTTCGAGGCTCGCTCGGAGCAGGTGCCAGTCGTGGTAGTGCGGCTGATCACACTCGCCGCAGTCGACCACGATCCCACGCACCCCGCGCGGCTCCAGCAGGGCCTGGTAGACCGCGAGGTCCGACAGGTCCGCGAGGAGTTCCGCGCGCGCCTGCGCGTCGATCGGTTCGGCCGGATCGTCGTCCCCGAGGGCGGCGAGCTCCCGCGCGGGGTCGTCCGGGTCGTCGGCGAACGGGTCGGGGGGCAACACTTCGTGCGGCACGCGTGGCACCGTACCTGCCCGACCGGGTCGCTTGTCCAGGGCCTTTCGATCATCTCGTGCGGGCGCGAGTTTCCCCGGTCACGTCTGGCCCCTGCCCAGCGGTTATCGACCCGGCGGGCAGATACCATCGACGACAGGTTCACCCGCCACCGCCAGGAAGGTCAGCCACCCACATGACGAGCGAGTTCGCCCCGGAAGACAAGTTCGCCATGCTCGGGCTGACCTTTGACGACGTGCTGCTGCTGCCCGCCGAGTCCGACGTCGTGCCCAGCAATGTCGACACCTCGACGCGGCTGTCCCGGAACGTGACCTTGCGCGTCCCGCTGGTCTCGGCGGCGATGGACACCGTCACCGAGGCCCGCATGGCGATCTCCATGGCGCGCCAGGGTGGCGTGGGCGTCCTGCACCGCAACCTGCCGATCGAGGAGCAGGCCGCGGCCGTCGAGGTCGTGAAGCGCTCCGAGGCCGGCATGGTCACCGACCCGGTCACCTGTTCCCCGGACGACACGCTCGCCGAGGTCGACGCCCTGTGTGCCCGGTTCCGGATCTCCGGCCTCCCGGTCACCGACGCGTCCGGCACGCTGGTCGGCATCATCACCAACCGCGACATGCGCTTCGAGCTCGACCACAGCCGGCCGGTGAGCGAGGTGATGACCAGGGAGAACCTGATCACCGCGCAGGTGGGTGTCACCGCGGACGCGGCGCTGGGCCTGCTGCGCCGGCACAAGATCGAAAAGCTGCCGATCGTCGACGGCGCGGGCAAGCTGCGCGGGCTGATCACCGTCAAGGACTTCGTCAAGACCGAGCAGTACCCGAGCGCGACCAAGGACCCGGACGGCCGCCTCGTCGTCGGCGCTGCCGTCGGCGTCGGCGCGGCCGGCCACCAGCGCGCGATGGCGCTCGCCGACGCGGGCGTGGACGTGCTGATGGTCGACACCGCGCACGGCCATTCGCGGGCGGTCATCGACATGGTCGCCACCTTGAAGAAGGAGCTGGGCGACACCGTCGACGTCGTCGGCGGCAACGTCGCCACCCGTGCCGGTGCGCAGGCGCTGGTGGACGCGGGGGCGGACGCGGTCAAGGTGGGTGTCGGGCCCGGCTCGATCTGCACCACCCGCATCGTCGCCGGCGTCGGGGTGCCGCAGATCTCCGCGATCTACGACGCGGACAAGGCGTGCCGCCCCGCCGGGGTGCCGGTGATCGGTGACGGCGGCATCCAGTACTCCGGTGACATCGCCAAGGCGATCACGGCCGGCGCCTCCACGGTGATGCTGGGCAGCCTGCTGGCCGGCACCGCGGAGTCACCGGGTGACCTGATCCTGGTCAACGGCAAGCAGTTCAAGACCTACCGTGGCATGGGGTCACTGGGTGCGATGCAGTCGCGGGACGGGCGCAAGTCGTACTCGAAGGACCGCTACTCGCAGGACGACGTGCTCAGCGAGGACAAGCTCGTGCCGGAGGGCATCGAGGGCCGGATCGCCTTCCGGGGGCCGCTGGCCAACGTCGTGCACCAGCTCGTCGGCGGGCTGCGCTCGGGCATGGGCTACGCGGGCGCGGAGACGATCGAGCAGCTCCAGCGGGCGCAACTGGTCCGCATCACGGCGGCCGGCCTGAAGGAGAGCCACCCGCACGACGTGACCATGACGGTCGAGGCTCCCAACTACACCTCCCGCTGACCCCCCTGCGTCGCGTCACACATCTGGCCCAGCGAGAATTGAACCGTCACTACTGGCGGCGAGAAGGGACCTGACGTGCGCGATCTGGTCGAGATCGGCATGGGACGCACCGCGCGGCGGGCGTACGACCTCGATGACGTGGAGATCGTCCCGTCCCGGCGGACCCGGTCGTCGGCGATCGTGTCCACCGCGTGGCAGATCGACGCCTACCGGTTCGACATCCCGCTGGTCACCCATCCGACGGACGCGGTGGTATCGCCGGGGACGGCGGTCGAGGTCGGCAAGCTCGGCGGGCTGGGCGTGCTCAACGCCGAGGGCCTGTGGTCCCGGCACGCCGACGCCGAGCAGGCCCTGCTCCGCCTGGTCGACGCCGCGAAGGACGAGGACCGCACCGCGCTCGTCCGCGCCCTCCAGGAACTGCATTCCGCGCCGGTGCAGCCCGAGCTGCTGACCGAGGCGATCCGCCAGGTGCGCGAGTCGGGCGTGACGGTGGCGGCGCGGGTGAGCCCGCAGCGGGCCGCGGAGCTGACGCCGCACCTGATCGCGGCGGGGGTGGAGATTCTCGTCGTGCAGGGCACGATCATCTCCGCGGAGCACGTCGCCCACGACGACGCCGACCCGCTGGACCTCAAGGACTTCATCGGCGGCCTGGACGTGCCGGTGATCGCCGGTGGCGTGTCCGACTACCGCACCGCCATGCACCTGATGCGGACCGGTGCGGCCGGGGTGATCGTCGGCCACGGCTACACGCCGGGTGTCACGAGCACCGACCGCGTGCTGGGGATCGGCGTGCCGATGGCGACCGCGATCATCGATGCGGCCGCCGCCCGGCGCGACTACCTGGACGAGACCGGCGGCCGGTACGTGCACGTCCTGGCCGACGGCGGGATGACCAGCTCGGGCGACATCGCGAAGGCGATCGCCTGCGGCGCGGACGCCGTGGTGCTCGGTGCGCCGCTGGCCGCCGCATCCGAGGCGCCGGGCCACGGCCTGTACTGGACGGCGGCGGCCGCGCACCCGTCGCTGCCGCGGTCGCGGGTGGCCGCCGGACCGGACATCGAGGTGGGCCTCAAGACGCTGCTGTTCGGCCCGTCGTCGGACGCCGAGGGTGCGGTGAACCTGTTCGGCGCCCTGCGCCGGGCGATGGCCAAGACGGGGTACTCCGACCTCAAGGAGTTCCAGCGCGTCGGGCTGTCCGTGCGTGGCTGACCCGCCAGTAACTTACTTCTGGTCAGAAGCTGTGGCGCCGGTTACGCTTTACCTGTGACCACGCGTAACAGCAATGCGGCTGACTATGACGTCATCGTGGTCGGATCGGGGTTCGGCGGCAGCGTCGCCGCGCTCCGGCTGACCGAGAAGGGCTACCGGGTGGCCGTCATCGAGGCGGGCCGCCGCTTCGCCGACGACGAGTTCGCCAAGACGTCCTGGGACCTCAAGCGCTACCTGTGGGCGCCCGCGCTGGGCTGCTTCGGCATCCAGCGCATCCACCTGCTCCGCGACGTGATGATCCTGGCCGGCGCCGGTGTCGGGGGCGGTTCGCTGGTCTACGCCAACACGCTGTACCGGCCGCTGAAGCCCTTCTACGCCGACCGCCAGTGGGCGCACATCACCGACTGGGAGTCCGAGCTCGCGCCGTACTTCGACCAGGCGAGCCGGATGCTCGGGGTGGTCACGAACCCGACCGTGACGCCGTCGGACGAGGTCATCCGGAAGGTCGCCGCCGACATGGGCGTGGCCGAGAGCTACCACCCGACGCCGGTCGGGGTGTTCTTCGACAAGCCGGGGGAGCGGGTGCCGGACCCGTTCTTCGGCGGGGCCGGGCCGGAGCGGACGGGCTGCACCGAGTGCGGGGCGTGCATGACCGGCTGTCGCGTCGGAGCGAAGAACACGCTGGTCAAGAACTATCTGTACCTCGCCGAGCAGGGCGGTGCGAAGGTCATCCCGCTGACCACCGTCACCGCGGTGCGCCCGCGTGGCGATGGTTCGTTCGAGGTCGACATCCGCAAGACCGGCACCAGGTCGAAGCGGTTCCGGCACATGCTCAACGCCGGGCAGGTCGTCCTCGCCGCGGGCACCTGGGGCACCCAGCGCCTCCTGCACGACATGCGCGACCAGGGCGTGCTGCCCGGGCTGTCCCCGCGCTTGGGTCAGCTGACCCGCACCAACTCCGAGGCCATCGTCGGCGCGGGCCGCCCGGCCGTGGACCCGGAACGCGACTTCAGCAAGGGCGTGGCGATCACCTCGTCGTTCCACCCGGACTCCTCGACCCACATCGAGCCGGTGCGCTACGGCAAGGGCAGCAACGCGATGAGCCTGCTGCAGACCGTCGCCACCGACGGGTCGGCGCAGGCGCCGCGCTGGCTTCAGGCCGCGCGCTTCCTGGGCAGGCACCCGGTGCAGAGCGCGAAGCTGCTCAACGGATACCGGTGGAGCGAGCGCACCGTGATCCTGCTGGTGATGCAAAGCCTCGACAACTCGATCACCACCTACACCAGGCGCGGCCTGTTCGGGCGGCGCAAGTACACCTCCAAGCAGGGGCACGGCGAGCCGAACCCGTCGTTCATCCCGGCCGGGCACCGGGCCAACGAGCTGACGGCGAAACACCTCGACGGCATCGCGGGCGGCACCTGGGGCGAGATCTTCGACATCCCGCTCACCGCGCACTTCATCGGCGGCGCGCCCATCGGCACCAGCGCCGAGGACGGTGTGATCGACCCGTACCACCGGGTGTTCGGCTACCCGGGACTGTCCATCGTGGACGGAACCGCGATCACCGCGAACCTCGGCGTGAACCCGTCGCTCACGATCACCGCACAGGCCGAGCGTGCGTTCTCGTTCTGGCCCAACAATGGCGAGGCCGACAGGCGGCCGGGCCAGGCGGAGGGCTACCGGCGGATCAACCCGATCGCGCCGGAGCACCCCGCGGTCCCGGCCGAGGCGCCGGCCGCCCTGCGACTGCCGCTGGTGTCTACAACTCGATCCCGGCGAACACGGTGACCTGTTCCTCCGTCAGGTCGTGCATGGCGGCGAGCACGCCTTCGCGGCCCGCCCCGGAGCCCTTCACCCCGCCGTAGGGCATCTGGTCGGCGCGGTAGGACGGCACGTCGCCGATGATCACGCCGCCGACCTCCAGCTCGGCCGAGGCCCGGAAGGCGAGGGACACGTCGCGCGTGAAGACCCCGGCCTGCAGCCCGTAGGCGGAGGCGTTGACGGCGGCGAACGCCTCGTCCGCATCGTTCACGACCGACACCGCCAGGACCGGGCCGAAGATCTCCTCCGACCAGGCCTTGGCGTCCGCGGGGACGTCGGTGAGCAGGGTCGGCTCGACCGTCGAGCCCTCGCGCGAACCGCCGGTCAGGACCTTGGCGCCGCCCGCGACGGCCTCGTCGACCCAGGTGACGATCCGGTCCGCGGCCGCCTCGTCGACGACCGGGCCGACGTCCACGGTCGCGTCGTACGGGTCGCCGGTGCGCTGTGCCTGGACCGCGTCGGTGAGCGCGGGGATGAACTCGTCGGCGACCGAGCGTTCGACGATGACCCGCTGCACGGCGATGCACGACTGGCCGGCCTGGTAGTTGCCGAAGGTCGCGATGCGGTGGGCCGCGCCGGGCAGGTCCGGCCAGTCGCCGAGCACGACCGCGGCCGCGTTGCCGCCCAGCTCGAGGACGACGTGCTTGCGCGGTGCGGCCTCGGCCAGTGACCAGCCGACCGGGCCGGAGCCGGTGAACGAGACGACCGGCAGGCGCGGATCGGCGACGAGTTTCGCGGTCGCCTCGTTGCCGAGAGGGAGCACGGAGAAGGCACCCTCGGGCAGGCCGGTCTCGGCCAGTATCTCGCCCAGCACCAGTGCGGACAACGGAGTGCGCGGCGCCGGTTTGACGATGATCGGGGCGCCCACCGCGAGGGCGGGCGCGACCTTGTGGGCGACGAGGTTGAGCGGGAAGTTGAACGGCGCGATGCCGAGCACGGGTCCGCGTGGCACCCGGCGCACCATCGCTAGCCGTCCCTCACCGGCCGCGTCGGTGTCCAGCCGCTGCAGGTCGCCGGAGAAGCGGCGAGCCTCCTCCGCGGCGATGCGGAAGACGGAGACCGCCCGGCGCACCTCGGCCTCGGCCCACTTCAGCGGCTTGCCGTTCTCGGCCGTGATGATCTCGGCCAGCTCCTCGGCGCGTGCGGCGAGCTGCCGGGAGGTGTGGTCCAGCGCGGCGGCCCGGATGTGGGCGGGGGCCCGGCGCAGCCGGGGAGCGACGGCGACCGCGGCGGCCACGGCGCGCTCGATCTGGTCCGCACCGGGCACCGCGACGGTCGCCACCTCGCTGCCGTCGAACGGGTGATGGACGGTCGAGGTGCTCGTGCCCTGTTCCGGCCGTCCGGCGATCCAGGCCGGCCGCGGTTCCGGCGTGATGGTGTCCATGGCTGCCAATTTAGGCCGCACAGCCGCGCGCGGTTTCGCAGCCGCTGCATCGGGTGACTCAGCGGGGAATGCCCACCAGGGACGGCCACCCCGGCGGATCGTCGAACCGGCAGCTCTCCCGAAGGGCGGTGGGAACGACGAGCCAGTTCACCTCCCAGACCCAGAAGGCCCAGGTGATCAGAACGGCACCAGCGAGGGCCACGACCACGCCCGATGCCAGCGACAGCCACGCCCGCCGCCGGAGGCGCCAGACGATGATCGGACCGGCCACACTCAGGTACACCGCGAACGCGATCAGCTCCCCGGCCATCACGAACAGCAAGCCCAACCCGTCACCGGGCTCAAGGTCTGTGTGGCAGGCGACGTGATACGAGCGAATGGCCAGTCTGGCCCCGCAGAACCAGGCGAATACGAGGACGCCCCAGGCCAGGATCCCGGCGCAACCGCGTAGGCACCAGCGGAGATCGCTGTCGTCCTCGGCGGTCCCGGCCACGCACCAAGATCGCTTGCGCCGCGGCACTTGTTACGAGAACAACCCCGTCCCCACGCGCACGTGACCCAGCTCACCTGGGACGATGGAAGACACACGTCGTCCTGATGGAGGTCCGGTGTCCAATCCGAGCGGTCCGGTGCTCGTCGTCGACTTCGGCGCGCAGTACGCGCAGCTGATCGCCCGCCGCGTCCGCGAGGCCCAGGTCTACTCCGAGGTGGTGCCGCACACCGCATCGGTGGACGAAATCCTCGCGAAGAACCCCTCGGCGATCGTGCTGTCCGGCGGCCCGGCCAGCGCCTACTCGCCGGACGCCCCCGGGATGGACCCCGAGCTGGCCAAGTCCGGCGTCCCGATCTTCGGTATCTGCTACGGCTTCCAGGTTCTCGCGCAGGCCCTCGGCGGCACCGTCGAGGCGACCGGGAACCGGGAGTACGGCCGCACCGAGGTCCACGTCACCGCCGACGGCGGCGTCCTGCACCGCGAGCTGCCCGAGCGGCACCAGGCGTGGATGAGCCATGGCGACAGCGTCACCAAGCCACCGGCCGGTGCGAAGGTCACGGCGACCTCCGACGGCGCGCCGGTCGCGGCGTACGAGAACGTCGAGGACCGCATCGCCGGCGTGCAATACCACCCCGAGGTGCTCCACTCGCCGCACGGCCAGGAGGTCCTGCGTCGCTTCCTGCACGACATCGCCGGTATCAAGCCGCAGTGGACGACCGCGTCGATCGTCGAGGAGCAGATCGGCCGCATCCGCGAGCAGATCGGCGAGGACGGCCGTGCGATCTGCGGCCTGTCCGGCGGCGTCGACTCCGCCGTCGCGGCCGCGCTGGTCCAGCGTGCCATCGGCGAGCGGCTGACCTGCGTGTTCGTCGACCACGGCCTGCTGCGCCGGGGTGAGCGGGCCCAGGTCGAACGTGACTTCGTCGCGGCCACCGGCGTCAAGCTGGTGACCGTCGACGCCCGGGAGCGTTTCCTCGACGCCCTGGCCGGGGTCACCGACCCCGAGCAGAAACGCAAGATCATCGGCCGCGAGTTCATCCGCGTCTTCGAGCAGGCCGAGCGCGACCTCAAGGCCGAGGGCGACTACCGCTTCCTCGTCCAGGGCACGCTGTACCCGGACGTCGTCGAGTCCGGCGGCGGCACCGGCGCGGCCAACATCAAGAGCCACCACAACGTGGGCGGCCTGCCCGAGGACCTCCAGTTCGAACTGGTCGAGCCGTTGCGGCTGTTGTTCAAGGACGAGGTCCGCCGCGTCGGGCTGGAGCTGGGCCTGCCGGAGACGATCGTGCACCGGCAGCCGTTCCCTGGGCCCGGCCTGGGGATCCGGATCATCGGTGAGGTCACCGCCGACCGGCTGGAGACGCTGCGCGCCGCCGACGCGATCGCCCGCGAGGAACTGACCGCCGCCGGCCTCGACCGGGACATCTGGCAGTGCCCAGTGGTGCTGCTCGCCGACGTCCGCAGCGTCGGTGTGCAGGGCGACGGCCGGACCTACGGCCACCCGGTCGTGCTGCGCCCGGTGTCCAGCGAGGACGCCATGACCGCCGACTGGACCCGCCTGCCCTACGACGTGCTGGAGCGCATCTCGACCCGCATCACCAACGAGGTCCCGGAGGTCAACCGGGTCGTGCTGGACGTGACGAGCAAGCCGCCGGGCACCATCGAGTGGGAGTGAGCCGGACGAACTACAAAGAGGGAGCCGCGAAATCTCGCGGCTCCCTTTTGCGTTCAGTCCCGCTTGCCGCCCCGCATCGAGGCGCCCAGCATGAGGACCCCGATGAGCATCGCGCCGCCGGCCAGTACCCACCGCAGGTCGAACGAGGGCAGCCACCCGGCGCCGTCCGAGAGGACGTAACCCGAGACCAGCAGCGTTGCGATGCCGAGGATCAGCGTGAAGACGTCCACCCCGCGCCGGCGTTCCGGCCGTGTCTCCGCGTCGTACGAGTAGGGGTTCTCCTGATCAGCCACGGCTCACCTCCACGGTCCCGGCCCCCTGGTCCACGTTCAGCGACAGCCGCAGCCCGCCCGGACCGTCCGTGCCGTAGTCCACCCCGGTGACCGGTCCGGTCCCGACGCCGCTGGTCTGCCGGCCCAGGCAGTTCACGTCCCCGGCGTGCGACTGGCACGTGTAGGTCACGTCGGCCGTCGCCGGCACGCTTACCGTCGTGTCACCCGCGCCGAGGTGGACCTCGGTCGTCACCGGCACGTCCGCGGGCAGCCTCGTCAGGTCGAGATCCACCGTTCCTGCCGTGCGCTGGTAGCTCGGCAGCACCTCCGCCGCGCTCACCGGAGTCGCCCGCAGGTCGCCCAGCCCGCCGGCGTAGTCGCCGACCGGCACGGTGGTGAGCGCGATCCCCGCGATCGACAGCGGCACCGCCAGGATGGCCAGCTTCCGGCCGCCACCAGCGAACGCGCCGGCCACCATCCCGATGCCGAGCACGCCGAGCACCAGGCCGATGACGTGCTGCGCGGAGAACCACGACTCGCCCGACGAACCGATCGCCGCACCCGCACCGGCCATCAGCAACGCGATTCCGAACGCCGCTACGCCGATCTTGCTCTTGCGCCGCGGCGCCGGCGGTGGTGGCGGCGGGACCGGCGCCGGAGGAGGAGGCGGGGCCGGCAGATCCCACGCGTTCGGGTCCGCCCCAAGCGGATCCCACCCGGACTCGGCCTTCTCCGTGGTGCCCGGTGCGCTCATCGAGAACGCGGCGGGGCCCACGCTGGTCGCCGCGCGGGTCACCGGCACCGGCCGGTTGAGGTGCCCGCGCCCCCGGTGCAGCAGGTACAGCGCGGTGACCATCATGGCCGCCCCGATGATGCCACCCCCGTCGAACCAGCCCCCGGCGAACGCCCAGCTGGACAACGGGAAGAACAGGATGGCCAGCACGATCGTCAGGTGCTTGCTCATCGAACTGCGGCCCTGCCCGAACAGCGACTCGATCGGCGACACCTCGTCGCCCTCGGCCGGGAAGAGCAGCCAGCACAGCAAGTACAGCGACGCGCCGACGCCGCCGAAGACCGTCGCGGTCACGAACGCCACCCGCACGATCACCGGGTCGATGCCGTACCGGTCGCCGATGGCCGCCGCTACGCCGCCGATCTTGCCACCCCGGGCGGGGCGGCGCGGGCGGGTGGCCCAGAAGTCCTTCACGGTCTCCTCGAACCCGCTCAGGCCATGCGGTCGCGGAGCCTCTGCCGTGTCGTTCATGGTGACGAGCATGCGGGAGCGGAGCGCCGCGCACATCGGGGAACGTCCCTGAGGTTTCGCCGAGGCCGATCCCGGGGGTTTTCCCTGATGAATCGCGCTTGCGGCCGTGTGACCATGGCAGAACCATGGATCACGTGCAGGAAAAACCGCGGACCGGGACCGCCATGCCGTTGCCGCGCCCCGCGGGCGAGGCAGCGGTGGTGCCGGCGTCCGGGCGCGAGCTCACGGAGGTCGACGAGCGGCCCAAGATGTATCGGCGGCGGTCCAGCCGGGTAGTGGCGGGGGTCGCGTCCGGCCTGGCCGACCACCTCGGCATCAAAGTGGTGTGGGTACGCGCCACCTTCGCGGTGCTGGCCGCGTTCGGCGGTGCCGGGCTGGTGGCCTACGGGCTGCTGTGGGTGTTCGTGCCGCAGCGGCGTCGCGAAGAGGCCGAGACACCGGCGACGCCGAAGGAGAAGCAGCAGGCCATCGGTCTGCTCGTCCTGGGCATCGGCCTGCTGGTCGCCGGCGGCGCCATCACGGGCGCGATCAACGGATGGGTGGCGGTGCCCATCGCGCTCGCCCTGGTCGGCGCCGCGGTCGTGTGGCGCGAGGCCGACGAGTCCCAGCGCCGCCGCTGGCGTGACGGCGCGCGCTCCGGCGTCGCGGGGATGGTGCTCGGCGGCGGCGGGTGGTCGGCCGCGATCCGGATCCTCGCCGGGGTCGCGCTCGTGGTCACCGGGATCGGTGTCGTCGTGCTGCGCAGCGGCTCACTCGACCAGGTGCAGTTCGCGCTGCTCGCGGTGCTCGCCACGCTGGTCGGGGTGGCCGTGCTGACCGTGCCGTTCTGGCTGCGGATGGTGCGTGACCTGGGGGAGGAGCGGCGCGCCCGCATCCGCACCGAGGAACGGGCGGAGATCGCGGCGCACCTGCACGACTCCGTGTTGCAGACCCTCGCGCTGATCCAGAAGCAGTCGGAGGCGCCGAAGGAGGTGGCCCGCCTGGCCCGCAGCCAGGAACGCGAACTGCGCGGCTGGTTGTACGGGCCGTCCGGCTATGGCGCGCCCAAGGAGATCGGTGCCGGTCGGCTCTCGGAAGCGATCGCGAGCGCATGCGGCGAGGTCGAGGACACCTTCGCGATCTCGGTCTCGCAGGTCGTGGTCGGCGACGCGCAACTTGACGACCCGCTCACGGCGCTGGTACTGGCGGCCCGTGAGGCGATGGTCAACGCGGCCAAGCACGCGGGCGTCGACGAGGTGAGCGTGTACGCGGAGGTCGAGCCGGCCGCGGTCACCGTGTTCGTGCGAGACCGGGGCAAGGGTTTCGACCCGGACAGCGTGTCGGAGGATCGGCATGGCCTGGCCGACTCGATCCGGGGCAGGATGGAACGCAACGGCGGCACGGTTCGGCTGCGCACGGCGCCGGGGGACGGGACAGAGGTGCAGCTGGAGATGCCGATCAAGGCCGATTCTGGAGGAACGCGTTGAGCGAGACACCGCAGCCGAAGGCCCCCATCAGCGTGTTCCTGGTCGACGACCACGCGCTGTTCCGGGCCGGGGTGCGCACCGAACTGGACTCGATCACCGACGAGGTGCAGGTGGTCGGCGAAGCGGGCTCGGTCGCGGACGCGGTCGCCGGCATCGCGCGCACCCGGCCGCAGGTCGTGCTGCTGGACGTGCACATGCCCGACGGCGGCGGCGCCGAGGTGCTCCGCCGGGTCCGCACGGACCTGCCCGACGTCGTGTTCCTGGCGCTGTCGGTGTCCGACGCGGCCGAGGACGTCATCGCCGTCATCCGCGCGGGCGCCCGCGGTTACGTCACCAAGACCATCTCGTCCAAGGAGCTGGTGCGGGCCATCGCCCGTGTCGCCGAGGGCGACGCGGTGTTCTCCCCGCGGCTGGCCGGGTTCGTGCTGGACGCGTTCGCCGACCGGCCGGGTTCGGCGCCGATCAGTGACCCGGAGCTGGACCTGCTGACCCCGCGGGAGCGGGACGTCCTGCGCCTGCTCGCGCGCGGCTACGCCTACAAGGAGATCGCCTCGGAGCTGTTCATCTCGGTCAAGACGGTCGAGACGCACGTCTCGAGCGTCCTGCGCAAGACCCAGCTGTCCAACCGCTACGAGCTCTCCCGCTGGGCCTCGGACCGCCGACTGGTCTGAACCAGCTCACGCCGGCCGCTCAGAGGAACAGCAGCTGAGTGACCCCGATCCCGATCGCGGCCGCGACGAGCACCGCCATCGTGGCCAGGATCAACTGCCGTACCCGTACCGGCGACATCCGTAGCACCGGCTGCTTCGGCGGTGGAGGCGGCGGCTGCGGCCGGAACGCCGGCACCGTCGGCAACGCGGGGGCGGTCGGCGGGATGAACGCCGTCTGCCGTCCCTGGGTGATCGCCTCGAACGAAGTGATGCTGTCGCCCAGGGTGGGGCGGCTCAACGGATCCTCGCGCAGCAGCTTCATCAACGCCGGAGCGAGCACACCCGCCTTCTCCGGCTGCCGCAGGGGGCCCGTGCCGTGCTCTCCGTACGGCGGCACGCCCTCCACCGCCGTGTACAGCGTGGCGCCGAGGGAGAACGCGTCGGTGGCCGGGGCGGCTGTCGCGCCGCGCGAGAGTTCCGGCGCCCGGTAGGCGGGGTTGAACCCGGCGCCGGTGAACCCGATGTCGGTGACCTTGACGCCGCCGTCGTCGGCGAGCAGCACGTTGCCCGGTTCGAGGCCGCGGTGCACCACCCCGGCCCGGTGCGCCGCGGCGAGTGCCGACGCGAGCTGGATACCCAGGAACGCCGTCTGCTCGGGCGTGAGTGTCCCGTGCTCGGTGAGGAAGTCGGCCATGTTGCGCGACGGCACGTATTCCATGACCAGCCACGGGTCCTGCCCGTCGCGGAGCACGTCGTAGACGCCGATCGCGCAGTTGTGCTGGATTCGCGTCGCCGCTCGGCCCTCATCCAGCGCGGCGCTGATCGACTGTTCGCTGTGCCCTGGCGCGACCGGCATCTTCTTGGCGGCCACCGTGCGGTTCAGCTGCGTGTCGTAGGCGAGCCAGACGATTCCGGCCCGGCCGCGACCGATCGGCTGATCCAACCGGTACCGGCCGCCGACGAATGCGCCCTCAGTACCCACTGCACCCTCTCGTCGTCCCGGCCTGTCGATGGTCGCTCACCACCCTACTGACCGATCCTGAACGTTTCCGGCTGTCGACCTACGGGCTCGTGGACGACGAGGTCGTTGTCGCCGACGAGGGCGGCGTGGTCGTCGTGGACGTCGGCCTCGACGAACTCGACCGGCTCGTGCTCCTCTGCTCCGACGAGGTCTCCTCCGTCGTTGTGCGCCGCGAGGTGCGCGACGACGTCGGCTCGTAGCTCTGGCTCGACCGCGTGGCAGTCGGCGTCGAACTCTCGGTCGTCTGCACCGACGAGCTGGTCACCAGCGGCGGCACCACCGGCGGGTTGGTCTCGGTGGTGTTCGTGGTGTTGTTGTTCGCCGGGGTGAACAACCAGATGCCGAGCGCCACCAGACCGGCCACGACGACGGCGCCGATCGCGGCCGGCACCTTCCACCGGCCCGGCTTCGCGTCCTCTTCCTCGTCCGCGGCGGCGCGCGGGTCGGCGTCGTACCCGGCCGGTACCGCGCGGGTCGCGCCCTGGCGGTCGTAGTCGTCCGTGGGGTAGGCCGCGGTGGTGGCGTACGGGTCGTCCGCGTATTCGTCGTACTCGTCGTAGAACTGGTCGCTCCCGCCGGCCAGCGTTCCGGAGTGCGCGCCCAGCTCGTCGCCCCGGAAGGCCCGCGTCGCGCCGGCACCGAGCGCCCCGGCGGCCAGCGCGCCGCCCGCGAGAGCCCCGCCCGACGGCGAGAACAGGGTCTCGTCCTGCGCTCCACCCAGTGGCGTCTCACCGCGCGCCACCGCGGCGAGCAGCTCCTCCGCCTCCGCGGCGGTCGGACGGTGGTGGACCTCGGGGTGCAGCAGCACGGCCAGCACGCTCGCCAGCGGACCGGACTGCCGCGGCGGGTTGATCTGCCCCGCGGCGACCGCGTGCAGCAGGCTCAGGGTGTTTTCGCTCAGCCCGAACGGCGGCTGGCCCTCGCACGCGGCGTAGAGCGTGGAGCCGAGCGAGAAGATGTCCGCCTCCGGCCCGGGGTCGCCGCCGACCGCGACCTCCGGCGCCAGGTAGGCGGGGGTGCCGGCGATCATGCCGGTCTTGGTCACCGTGACGTCGTCCTTGGCCCGCGAGATGCCGAAGTCGGTGATCTTCACCACGCCGTTGTCGGCCAGCAGGATGTTGCCCGGCTTGATGTCGCGGTGCACGATTCCGACCGCGTGCGCTTCCTTGAGCGCGGCCGCGATCTGGGCACCGATGCGCGCCACCTCGGGCGGCGGCAGCGTCTTCCGCTCGCGCAGCAACTCGGCGAGGCTCGTCGACGGCAGGTACTCCATCACCAGGCACGGATGGCCGTTGTCGTCGGTGACTACGTCGAACACGGAGATCGCGTTCGGGTGGTGCAGGCGTGCGGCGATCCGGCCCTCGCGCATCGTGCGCTGCTTGGCGTCCTCGGCCTCGTGCTGGTCCAGCCCCGGCTGCAAGAGCAACTGCTTGATCGCGACCGCTCGTCCGAGCAGGTCGTCGTGCGCCTGCCACACTGCACCCATGGCGCCGGTGCCGATTCGCCGTTCGATCCGGTACCGGCCGGCGACCAGGCGACCCTCGTCGCTCACGCGACCTCCTTCGGGGCTGCTTCAGGGCGCGACGCAGTGCCGCACGCTCCGGAGCCTATGCACGTAGCTCGGCCCGTAGGCCGGGTTGGGCCAGATCCGTTCAGTCAAGGCTAGGGTGCTCACTCTGTGCACACGCATCCGGCACTGTCTGGGGCGGTCCGGACCACGCCTGCTATAGCGGCCGCTACATCTCCTCGGCGGCCAGCAGGACGGCCCGCGAGATGCTGCGCCCGGACTGGTCGAGACCCAGTTGCTGGGTCACGCGCAGCCGCGTGCCGTCGTCGCGGCGCATCAGCACCACGGCGAGCACCGAACCGTCGGGCTGGACCTGCGTCTCGATCACGTGGACCTGCCGCATGGTGCTCCACGCCCGCACCAGGTCGCCGGCCTCACCGGCCAGCGCGGGGCTGAGCAGGTCCAACGCCTTCTCCGGCGCGGAGTCCACCCGCCGGTAGAACTCGTTGACCACCGACAGCTTGTCCGCTTCGGTCGGTTCGGGAGTGGTCGGCTCGGCCGGCGCGGAGCCCTCGGGTGCGCTGGTCGCGCCGGACGCCGGCGGCTGGGTCTGGGCCACCGGTGAGTGCGGGGCCGGCGTGGTGGTCGCCTGGACACGACCGGCGGCGTTGCCGCCCCGCCGCTCCTGTGGGGCCCCGTCGGAGGCGAACCCGCCGAGCGCGGCCGCTCCCGTGATCTGCGGCGGAGCCGGGCTCACGGGCGCTGCCGACTGGTCCCGCTCGCGAGTGACCAGCGACGAGGCGACGACCGCGCCGACGAGCAGCGTGCCTGCCATCGTCAGTCCGGTGAGCTTGGCCAGCTTCGCCCCCCGGCTCTCCGGCTCCCGTTGCGGCTCGGTCCTGGTCCGGACGCGTGGTGGCGGCAGGTACTTCCGCGGCTCACGGAAGACCTGCGTGAGGTACTCGCGGTCGACCATCTCGCTGTCGAGGATCTCGGGGGAGATCAGCTCCTCGATGCGGAGGGAGTCCGGCGCGCCGGTGTCGCGACGCCGTTCGTGTGCGACGCTCATGGACCTGTCGTCTGAATCTTCCGTCTCGGGGGGACTGGCCAGGGTGGTCGTGCTGTTCATCAGCGAACCCCCAGGTGGTGTTACCTGCCACCCTCGATCGGTGGAGGGGCACCAGGGGACGACGAACGGCAGTCACTGTCACCCACCTGGCCCAGTGCGGTCTCAGGCACCGTCGCTGGTGATCTTGTCGCCGGAGAATTCGAGCGTGCGTTCCTCGGTGACCTCGCGGCCGTCCTTGTAGACGGTCTGCACACTGCACACCGTCTTGCCGTCGTACTGGTGCACGCGGATGTGCTTGACCTGGAAGTAGGCCACCCCGGCGTACTTGCGCTCGAGGCCCTGGGTGCCCTCCTGCTGCAGCTCGCCACCGGTCATCGAGTAGGCGGCCGAGGGGTTCTCGGTGACCGTGTCGAGGAAGCTCTGCGAGGTGCTGGCCAGCGTCTGCGGGTCCTCTTCGGCGAACTGGAAACGGCCTGGGTCCGCGTCGTAGGGCGCAGGCGAGGGCGCCGGCTTCGGCGGGATCGAGCTGGTGGTGGTCGTCGCGGTGGTCGAGCGGCTCGCCGGGGCCGAGGACGACGCGGCGCCGGCCGTCCGCGTCGCCGGCGCGCGGAGGCCCGCGCCGCTGGTCGGCCGGATGCTGGCGGAGCCCGTCTCCGGGGTGTCGTCGCGGGTCGTGCTGGGGGTGTCGCTCGCGTCGCCGCCGGAGGTGGGGGGCGCGATCTGCTCGCCGGAGAGGGTGGGCACGCCGCCGCCGAGGCCGGGGATCCACGCGCCGCCGGCCATGTCCGGCGCCGGCTTGGCGACGAACGCGGAGCCGGCGAACATCAGGGCGACGACGACGCCACCGGACGAGGCGGTGGCGAACCAGGCGGCCTTGCGCCAGCTGCGCGGCGGGGTCACCGATGCGGGCACATTGCCGAGGTCGAAGGAGCCGAGGCCGGTCAGCGGGGCCGCCTCGTACACGCGGATGTCGGCCTCGTCGGCTTCGGGATGGTGCTGCGGCGGGGTCAGCTTGACCTTGGTCCGCTGGGGCGGCCGCGGCGGCTCGGGGACGGGCAGCTCACCGTGCGCCGACGGGAACACGTCGGCCGCGGGCCGGGTGTCCGGGATCTGGCCGGTCAGCGGAAGGGAGCCGCGCACGGGTGCGTCGTACGGTTCCGGCACGCGCCCGGCGGCCGGCCGGTGCGCCGGAACGACCGGGGTCCAGGTTCCGGCACCGCGGCGGTGCCGGCCGGTCCGGGAAGGAGAACTGTCCGTGAATTCGGCCCCGCGTGTCATGCCGTGTGGACACCGCCCTGTGCGCCGCCTGACGCAGGACTCGTGCCGATTCGACCGGATGGAGCAGCGCATGCATGTGCGGGTGCACGTTCGTCTGCACGCGCACGGCCTGTCGCCGGGCGCGTGGAGCCGAATCTGGGCCGTCCCACGCCCTCAAGGGTAGGAGCAGGCGGCAGTCGTCAAAGCGTGAGCCCGCAAGTTCACTCTGTTGGGGCTTCGACGACTCCGTCACCCACCGCTTCGGTAGCGCGCCTGGGTCGACTGCAGGGCCTTGGTGGCGACCGCGCCGCTGCCCGCGGCCACGATGATCGCGAGGATGTCCATCCCGGTCGAACCCGAGGTGAACAGCCACGCAAGCAGCGATGCGGCGGTCGTGCCACCGGCGAGCGCCCACCGGCTGCGGACGTACTGCGCCACCGGCGCACCGCCGGCCCGCTTGTTCGCCGCGTTGTTCAGGAGCGCCAGATAGCCCACATGGGCTAGCGAGGCGAGCACGCTGGCGATCGCGATGATGACCGCGATGACGTTAATCATGTCTCCAGTGTGCCCGTCCGCCGCGCCACCGGCCCTCAGGGAAGACCCCGAATTCGGACTTTCTCAGCGGCCGAGCCGGCCACGCCCCAGATTCAGCAACGCCATCGCGAGCTGGCGGCCGTCCGGGCCGAGTTCGCGGTAGCGGGCGAGCACGTCCATCTCACGGTTGTAGACGATGCGGGTACCGCCCGCGGCCATCCGCGCGGCGCCGATCGTCTGGGAGACCTCGACCCGGCGCTTGACGAGCCGCAGGATTTCGGAGTCGAGCCAGTCGATCTCCTTGCGCAGCTCCGCGATCTCCTCGGCCGAGGCCACGGGTTCGGCGGACGACGTGTCCTTCTCATGTGTCTGTGCGTTCATCGGGCCCTCCGGTCGGATTCCGGACCCACACGGCCCCGAAGCCGACGAAAGCCCCGGGTCCGTGGACTCCGGGGCTTGCGGTGATGGTGGTGTGCGGGCACCTACGCGATCACGGGAGCCGGAGTCCGGATCCCGTAAAAAAATCGGTTCGCGTGGTGCTGCACGAGATCAGTATGGCACACGGCGCCACCGGGCGCGGACGGCCGCGTGCGCGAGCAGGCTCACAGCCAGCCAGAACATCGGCACCACCGGCCAGAAGAACGGGGCGTCCGACACCGCGAAACGGGTGATGAGCAGCGCCGACAGCGCGACCACGATCGCGGCGTGCACGCGCAGCGGCACCGGGAAGCGCGGCGGCCGAGGCGGCGACGGGACCGGCAGGTCCCGGGTGAGCGCGGTCAACTCGTCGACGTGGGTGGCCGCGTAGACCGCCGAAAGGCGTTCCTCGGCCTCGGCGAGGGTCAGCCTGCCCTCGCCGGCGGCTTCCTGAACCCGGGTCGCCACGCGCTCCCGGTCCTGGTTCCCGGCACGGATCCGGTTCGATGGTGCGTCCATGCCGTCGATGGTCCGCCGCGGCCGGTCGTCGCGCGTCCGTCCGGTGACGACACCTCGCGGTACGTCCACTGCGGTAAACCGTCGGTGCCCCCGAGTAGCGTGGACAACCGATGAGCACCCTCTTCGACCTCCCCGCCGAGCCGCCCGCGCGCCCCGCGCCGGGCCGCCACGCCGACCTGCTCGCCGACCTCAACCCCGCGCAGCGGGAAGCGGTCACGCACGCCGGTGCGCCGCTGCTGGTCGTCGCCGGCGCCGGCTCGGGCAAGACCCGGGTGCTGACCCGCCGGATCGCCTACCTGCTGGCCGAGCGCGGCGTGCACCCGGGCGAGATCATGGCGATCACGTTCACCAACAAGGCCGCGGCCGAGATGCGCGAGCGCGTGAGCGATCTGGTCGGCAGGCGCGCGAACGCGATGTGGGTGTCCACGTTCCACTCAATGTGTGTGCGGTTGCTCCGCCGCGAGGCCAAGACGCTGGACATGTCGTCGAACTTCTCGATCTACGACGCCGACGACACCCGCCGCCTGGTCACGCTCGTGGCGCGCGACCTGGACGTCGACCCCAAGCGGTACCCGGCCCGCGCGCTGGCGGTGCACATCTCGAACCACAAGAACGAGCTGACCGGCCCGGACGATGCCACAGCGAAGGCGTCGGGCGACCTCGAGCGCCGCGTCGCCGAGGTCTACACCGAGTACCAGCGGCGGCTGCGGCTGGCGAACGCGTTCGACTTCGACGACCTGATCATGCGCACGGTCGAGCTGTTCCAGGCCTTCCCCGACGTGGCCGAGCACTACCGCCGCCGCTTCCGGCACGTCCTGGTCGACGAGTACCAGGACACCAACCACGCCCAGTACACACTGGTGCGCGAGCTGGCCGGTACCGCGACCACCGAGTCGGGCGTGGAGCCCGCGGAGCTGTGCGTGGTCGGTGACGCCGACCAGTCGATCTACGCCTTCCGCGGCGCCACGATCCGCAACATCGAGGAGTTCGAGCGGGACTTCCCGAACGCCCGCACGATCCTGCTGGAGCAGAACTACCGGTCGACCCAGACCATCCTGTCGGCGGCCAACGCGGTCATCGCGCGTAACCCGAACCGGCGGGACAAGCGGCTGTGGACCGACTCCGGTGACGGCGAGAAGATCGGCGTGTACGTCGCCGACAATGAGCACGACGAGGCGGCATTCGTCGCGGGCGAGATCGACGCGCTGGTCGACCAGGGCGAGGCGAAGTACTCGGACGTGGCGGTGTTCTACCGCACCAACAACCAGTCGCGGGTGTTCGAGGAGATCTTCATCCGGCTCGGCCTGCCGTACCGGGTGGTCGGCGGCGTCCGCTTCTACGAGCGTCGCGAGGTCCGGGACGCGCTGGCCTACCTGCGGGTGCTGGCCAACCCGGAGGACACGGTGAGCCTGCGGCGCGTCCTCAACGTGCCCAAGCGGGGCATCGGTGACCGGGCCGAGGCCGTCGTCGCCACGCACGCTGAGCGTGAGCGGATCTCGTTCGCCGGGGCGTTGCGTGACGCGGTGGCCGGCAAGGTCGCGCTGCTGAACCCGCGTTCGCAGAAGGCGATAGCCGGTTTCGTCGAGCTGCTCGACGGGCTGATCGAGCTGGTCGAGGACGGCACCGAGGTCGCCGACGTGCTCGAGGCCGTGCTGGAGCGCACCGGGTACCGGGCCGAGCTGGAGGACTCCGACGATCCGCAGGACGCCTCGAGGGTGGACAACCTGACCGAACTCGTCACGGTCGCGCGGGAGTTCACGGAGCAGGCGGCGGAGATGGCGCCGCTCGCCGAGGACGACGACGGCGTGCCGGAGCCGGATTCGCTGGCGGCGTTCCTGGAGCGGGTGTCGCTGGTCGCGGACGCGGACTCGGTGCCCACGCCCGACGAGGACGGCGAAGAAGAGGACTCCGGGGTGGTCACGCTGATGACCGTGCACACTGCCAAGGGGCTGGAGTACCCGGTGGTGTTCTGCACGGGCTGGGAGGACGGGGTCTTCCCGCACCTGCGCGCCCTGGGTGAGCCGGCCGAGCTGGCGGAGGAGCGGCGGCTGGCGTACGTGGCGATCACGCGGGCCCGGCAGCGGCTGTACCTGAGCCGGGCGATCACGCGGTCGGCCTGGGGCCAGCCGATGATGAACCCGGCGTCGCGGTTCTTCGACGAGGTGCCCTCGGACCTGCTCGACTGGCGCCGCGAGGAGCCGTCGTCGGCGGCCGAGCCGTCGTTCGGGTCCCCGCGGGCCGCGACCACGTGGGGACGGCGGTCGCGGTTCGGCGAGGACTCCGCGCAGGCCGGCATCGCGGCCCGCGGCATGCGGTCCACGCCCTTCAAGGGCTGGCAGAACACGGTGGCGTTGAAGCTCGACGTCGGCGACCGGGTCAACCACGACAAGTACGGGCTCGGCACGGTGGTCGAAGCATCCGGCGAGGGCCCCCGCGCCACCGCGACGATCGATTTCGGCAGTGCCGGCAAGGTGAAGCTGATGCTGATCGGCAGCGTGCCGATGGTGAAGCTGTAGCCGCTCCGCACCCGCTGCCGCCCGTGCGCTGATGCGCTGCTTGTGCCCGGCATAACGGTGTTGTGGCCCCACGTCCTGCGGTGCCGTTGCGCGCTGCTTCGCCCTGCCGTCATCCGCCGCGCTGAGTTTCCTCGCCGCGCACGGTCCTGGCGGAGGCGTGGGCATCGCGGTTTCGCCGGCGCACCGCCCTCCTGCGACCGGCGCCGTGCGCTGCGCCTGCCGGTCTACGTGGGAATGCCGAGGTCGGCTGTTCGCGCGGTCCTGTCGCGATTGCTTCTCGCTTTGTCGCCAGATCCTGCGCTCCCTCGGTCCGCCGCGGGATTGCGCCGATCGGTTGATCTCCTGGCCCCCCGGCCGAGCACCCAAAATTGTCGGACCCCTCCGATACAACTGTCCCGAACGGAAGTTCGAACCCTCGGGAGGGCATGGTGTGGGCAAGCAGTGGTTCCCGTACGTGCGGGCAGGCGTCGCGGAGCGGATCGAGCGCATGGTCGCGCGTGCGCTCCACGACGGGGCGTTACCGGCCGGAGAGGCGCTCGTCCTCCTCGCAGCCTGGCAGGCGCTGTTGGAGCGTCACGGCGGGCCGGACGGCAGGTGCGCGCGATGCCGCCGCACGTCGCGCCGGTTGTGCGGGGTCTGGCAGGTCGCGGTGGCCTATTTCGTGCGGCCGGGCGACGCGTGAACGAGCCCGCGAGGGGCCGTCAGAGGTAGATGCCGCGGGCGGCGAGCCAGGGGCGCGGGTCGATCTTCTTCGTGCCGCCCAGCCAGACTTCGAAATGCAGGTGCGGGCCGGTGCTCTGGCCGCGGTTGCCGATCACGGCGATCTCCTGACCACACTTGACCTTCTGGCCCTCGCGTACCGAGAAGCTGTTCATGTGCCCATAGACCTGGATGGTGCCGTCGCTCAACTGGATTTTCACCCAGAGGCCGAAGCCACTGGCCGGGCCGGCTTCGATCACCACGCCATCGGACGCGGCGTAGATGGGAGTGCCGATCGAGTTCGCGATGTCGATGCCGTAGTGGCTCGCGCCCCAGCGGGCGCCGAAGCCCGAGGTGAACGTGCCCTTCGCGGGCAGGCAGGTCTTGGGGCGGGAGGCCTCTTCGGCGACGGCGCGGGCGGTTTCGGCGTCGCGGGCCTGGCGGGCCATCGTGACGTTTTCGCTGTCGGTGAGGCGCTGCACCTCGGCCGAGGCGTCCGTGAAGTTGCTCGCGGGAAGGATCTCGGGTGCGCCGGTCGGGGCGTCACCACCGACGGCGAACGACGCGCTCGCGTCCTCGGCGTTGGCCAGAGGGGTCACGTCGGAGTCGGAAGTATGTACGGCTTGGAGCGTCTGCCCCGCGGCGGCCGCGGCGAACGCGCCTGCCGCGACGGCGGCGACCACGACCCGGCCGCGCAGCGCCGACGAAGGCGCGGGGAGCCGGTGCGCGCCCCGGACGCGGACGACGGCGCCGTCCAGAGCGTCGTCATCGAGTGCCGGGGAAGGAGCTTGGCCGCCGGGGGAGCGGTATCGAGCCAAGTCGAGGCCTTCCGTTACTCGGGGGTCAGGCCGCGGGCTCCGGGCGGGGGATCCCGGTGGGCAACCGTTTCGGGGGGTGGTTGCCCGCCGCCCACATCGTGACCTGACCGTGATGGGGACCGGGGGACAGTAACGAAGGGACGTGGTCGTCGGCAAGAACCGGCCGCCGTCTGCGCCGAACGTGGCGGAAGGAGCTGGGGCCGAACAGGACTGATAACACTGGGTAGACGGGATATTCCGCCGTTGGTGTGACGTGTGCCACGGTTTGTTAGTTCGTGGGGCGCCGAGGGCAACCTGCGAGGCTTGCTAGCGTCGGCGCCGGTGTCGGTAGCGAGACCGCGCGAGACCCGGGATCGTCTGTGTGGGCGGGTCGGCGCCCGGCGCTGATGTCAGGCACAGGCTGCGGTGTGCGCGCGGCTCTGCGGCGCCGAGGCCGGCCGTCCTGACCGCTCCTGCGACCCTCGATGACGTGAGAACACATGGACACTGACAGCACCGGCGGCACGGCTGCTCTGCAGCTCGACGCAACTTCAGATACGGCCACCGGCGGCCGATCCCCGTCAGTACCGGCGTACGTGGCCGGCGCGGTCTCGGCCGTGCTGCTCGCCGCGGGTGCCGCGGTGCCGGTGGTGCACGGAGTCGCGCGGGGCTTCAGCAGCGTGCCGCTGCTGGTGGTGCTTGCGGTGGCGCCGATGGCCGTGGTGGCCGTGCTCGCGCTGAAGGGACGTCACCAGACGGCGGCCGGTGTCCTGGCGGCCGTGGCGGCCCTCGCGCCTGGGCGGCTGGTGCTGGACTTGATCCTGCTCACCGACCCGGTCCGCGCGGCCCGCCCGGAGCTGTTCCGCCTGCATTCACTGGCCGTGCCGGGCACGGGTGCTGGTCTGTGGCTGCTGCTGGCCGGTCACCTGGCTGCGATCGCGGCGGGCGTGATGGCCACCCGGGCCGCCGCGCCCAAGGCGGACGCCCCCTGGGCGCCGAAGGCATCGGCTGCGGCCCACGCGGCCGCCGCGAAGTCCGACCGCACCGAGCCCCGCCGCGCCGAGCCGCGCCCGAGTGAGAAGGCTGGCGGTGTTGCCGGCCCGGCCGGCGAGGTCGGCGAGCCCGCTGATCGGCCGGATCGCGTCGGTACCGGCGGTCAGCCGGGGGCGGGCGCGATACCTGCGCGCAAGGCGCGGCCTGGCGTCACCGCGCCGGTCGGTGACCCGACGAGCGCCACCCCCACCGAGGCCGACCCCGACAGCGCCAGCGCCGAAGCCGCCGACGCTGCCTCCGCGACCGGCACCCGCCCCGAGGCCACCAAAGCCGGACCCGCGAGGGCCGAAGCCAAAGCCGGACCCGCGGGCGCCGAAGCCGACCCCACGGCCGACACCTGGCCCGAAGCCGCCGAAGTAGGACGCGCCGGGGTGCTCGTCGGCATGGTCGCCGCCGTCATCGGGGCGGTGGGGCTCATGATGGCGCCCTTCACGTCCAACGACGCCTTCCTGCCGGCCGGCAGCGCGTTCGAGAGTCCCGCACTGGTGCTCGCGGGGAGCCTGCTCCTCGCGTTCGCCCTGCCGGTCGCCACCGTGCTGCTCGCCGGGTCGGGCACCGCCGTCGCGCGCGGGGGACTCATCGGGCTCGGCGTCACGGCGGCCGTCGTCGGGCTGCCGAACCTCGTCTCGGGCCTCAGCCTGCCGGGGGTGCGCCTCTCGGCCGGGCCGATCCTCGTCCTCGTCGGCGCCGCCGGGATGATCGCCGCAGCCTTCCTGCCGACCGCCTCGACCCGGGACGCCGCCCAGGACGACGAGGCCGGCGAGATCACCCTGCCCGGCATCCGCCGCCTGCGGATCGTCACCGGCATCCTCGCCGTGCTCACCGCGGCGGCCGCGATCGCCGGCGCCCTCACCCCCCAGGTCGTCATCACCGCGAACCTCGACGGCCCGCAAAGCCCGTCCAGATCCGCACTCCTCGTCGCGGGCCTGCTCGTCGGCGCACTCGGCCTCGTCATGTTCACCGCGGGCCCCGCCGCGCACGTGCGGCCGGCCCTCTCGGTCGCCTGGGTCACCGTCGCCCTCGCCGGCACCGCCGTTCTCACCATGGCGGTCACCGCCACCGAACTCGGCGCCGGCCTCAGCCCTGGCCCCGGCGTGCTGTGGACCGCGCTCGCGATCGTGGGATCGGCCATCACCGCCTGCTGCTCCGTCGTCGCGGGCATGGTCGAACGGGACGAGACCACCGACCCCGCCACGGCGCTCGGCGACGGCCCGGCCCTGCCGGGCGCCGACCTGCTCGCCCCGCTGGTCGCCGCCGGGATCCTCGCCATCGGCGCCTTCGGCACCCCGTCGATCGTCGCGCCGGACTACGTCGAGCCCGCCCTCTGGTCGAGCTTCGGCACACCGTCCTGGGGTCTGCTGGTCGCACTCCTGACCGTGCTCGGCGCGTGCGTCCTCGCCCCGCGGTGCCGCCCCGCCCGGGCCGCGGCACTGCTCGCCGGCGCTGCCTGCGTCGCCGGGCTGCGGGCGGCGGAGCTGCCGCTCGTCGGGGACGAGATCGCCGGCGCGCACGCCGGGCTCGGCTGGTGGCTCGCGTTGGCCTGCGCTCTGGCCCTCGTCGTCGCAGCCGTCCTGGCCGCGCGTGGGACGATTCACACCGCGAAACCACGCTCTGGATCCATACGGTGACCGAGTTCACCAGATGCGCCGCCCCGAGCCAAAGCCCAGGTCGCTAGGGTCGTCTCCGTCCGGCAGCATGGTTTGCAACAAGCACGCGCCCGGACCACCCTTCGCGAGGCGACCGGTGACCCAGCGGCGCGTGTGTCGTCAGGAGACTGGAGTAGTGGACCTCTACGAATACCAGGCGAAGGACCTCTTCGCCGCCCACGGCGTGCCGGTACTGCCCGGCGCCGTTGCGAGCACCCCGGAAGAAGCCCAGGCCGTCGCTGAGCAGATCGGTGGCCAGGTCGTCGTCAAGGCCCAGGTCAAGACCGGTGGCCGCGGCAAGGCCGGCGGCGTGAAGCTCGCCAAGGACCCGGCCGAGGCCCAGGAGAAGGCCGAAGCCATCCTCGGCCTCGACATCAAGGGCCACATCACGCACCGCGTCCTGGTGACCGAGGCGTCCGACATCGCGGAGGAGTACTACTTCTCCTTCCTCCTGGACCGCGCCAACCGCACCTTCCTCGCCATGGCTTCCGCCGAGGGCGGCATGGAGATCGAGCAGCTGGCCGTCGAGCGGCCCGATGCGCTCGCCAAGGTGCCGGTCGACGCGATCACCGGTGTCGACAAGGCCAAGGCGCTGGAGATCCTGACCGCGGGCAACTTCCCCGAGGTCATCCGCGACGAGGCGGCCGACGTGGTCGTCAAGCTGTGGGAGACCTTCGTGGCCGAGGACGCCACGCTGGTCGAGGTCAACCCGCTGGTCCGCGACCCGCAGGACAAGATCGTCGCACTCGACGGCAAGGTCACGCTCGACGAGAACGCCTCCTTCCGCCACCCGGCGCACGAGGAACTCGTCGACAAGCAGACCGAGGACCCGCTGGAGGCCAAGGCCAAGGCGAAGGACCTCAACTACGTCAAGCTCGACGGCGAGGTCGGCATCATCGGCAACGGCGCGGGCCTGGTCATGTCCACGCTGGACGTCGTCGCCTACGCCGGTGAGAAGCATGGCGGCGTGAAGCCGGCCAACTTCCTCGACATCGGTGGCGGCGCCTCGGCCGAGGTCATGGCCGCCGGCCTGGACGTCATCCTGAACGACCCGGCCGTCAAGTCGGTGTTCGTCAACGTCTTCGGTGGCATCACCGCCTGCGACGCCGTCGCGAACGGCATCGTCGAGGCCCTCAAGATCCTGGGCGACGAGGCCAGCAAGCCGCTCGTCGTCCGTCTCGACGGCAACAACGTCGAGGAAGGCCGCCGGATTCTCAACGAGGCCAACCACCCGCTCGTCACGCAGGTGGACACCATGGACAACGCGGCGGACAAGGCAGCCGAGCTCGCGGCGGCGGGAGCGTAACGAAAATGTCGATCTTCCTCGATTCCAGCAGCAAGATCATCGTTCAGGGCATCACCGGGTCCGAGGGCACCAAGCACGCGACCAAGATGCTGCAGGCCGGCTCCAACATCGTCGGCGGCGTGAACGCCCGCAAGGCCGGCCAGACCGTCACCATCGCCGGCAAGGACCTCACCGTCTTCGGCACGGTCGAGGAGGCCATCAAGGAGACCGGCGCCGACGTGTCGGTCATCTTCGTGCCGCCGAAGTTCGCCAAGGACGCCGTGATCGAGGCCATCGATGCCGAGATCCCGCTCGCCGTGGTGATCACCGAGGGCATCCCGGTGCACGACTCGGCCTACTTCTGGGCCCACAACGTCGCCAAGGGCAACAAGACCCGCATCATCGGCCCGAACTGCCCGGGCGTCATCTCGCCGGGCAAGTCCAACGCCGGCATCATCCCGGCCAACATCACCGGCCCGGGCAAGATCGGCCTGGTGTCCAAGTCGGGCACGCTGACCTACCAGATGATGTACGAGCTGCGCGACATCGGCTTCTCCACGGCCGTCGGCATCGGTGGTGACCCGGTCATCGGCACCACCCACATCGACGCGCTGGAGGCCTTCCAGGCCGACCCGGAGACCGAGGTCATCGTCATGATCGGTGAGATCGGTGGCGACGCCGAGGAGCGGGCCGCGGCCTACATCAAGGAGAACGTGACCAAGCCGGTCGTCGGCTACGTCGCGGGCTTCACCGCCCCCGAGGGCAAGACCATGGGTCACGCGGGCGCCATCGTGTCCGGCTCGGCCGGCACCGCACAGGCGAAGAAGGAGGCCCTCGAGGCCGCGGGTGTGAAGGTCGGCAAGACGCCGTCCGAGACCGCCGCGCTGGCGAGGGAGCTGTACGAAGACCTGGGCTGACCTGCGCGATTCCACAACGGCCGGGCACCGATTTCGGTGCCCGGCCGTTGTGCTTTCAGGCGTCCGGAATTCCACGCAACCGTTTGCCGCTCCAGCACGTCGGATAGCCGGATGGGGTGGCTCGGAACCCCGGGATGCGCTAAACCGTTCCCGGACATATCGGCTACCCCGGTTCGGGCGAGGACAGGAGAGCAAGCGCGATGACGTTCCCCAGTGGTGGACCGGGATACCCGCAGCAGGGCGGCGGTGGCCAGCCCCCGGGCACTGGCGGGTTCCCCCAGCAGCAGCCCCCGGCGCAGCCGGGGCAGAGTTTGTCGCCGGCCAACCTGAGCCTCATCCTGACCCTGTTCATCGCCCTGCTGGGTCTGGTGAACTACTTCATCGGCTTCTCCGAGGAGTCGCAAGGCGCCAGCCAGTCGGTGTTGTTCCTGCTCGTCGGCGGGCTGCTCGCCGGCCTGGCGGTGGTGCCGAAGGCGCCGCGCACGCTCCCGTTCGCGGTGCTGTTCAGCGTGCTGGGCGCGCTGACCGCGATCCTGGTGGTCGTGCACATCCCGTCGTTCCAGGAAACCCCGGGCATCGTCACGGTGATCCTGATCCTCGGCATCCTGCAGATGCTGGTCGCGATCGCGGCCCTGCTGTTCGAGGCGGGCGTGGTGAAGATGCCGCAGCCGCAGCCGCAGGCGCCGCAGTACGGCCAGCCCTACGGTCAGCCGGGCCAGTTCGGCCAGCCCGGCCAGGGCCCCGGTGATCCGAAGAGCGGGCCGGCGGGCACTCAGTACGGCCCACCCGTGGGCCCGCCGCCGCAGCAGCAGTCGACGGTCTACGCCCCGCAGCACGGCCAGTTCTACAACCCGGCGGCCAAACCGCCCGAGGGCCAGCAGGGCCAGCAGGGCCAGCCGGGTCAGCCCGGGCAGCAGGGCCAGCAGCCCGGCACTCCGCCCGGCGGCAGCCCGCAGAGCTGATCCGTTGATCTGACGGACACCCCTCCCGTGCGCGGGAGGGGTGTTCTTCGTTGGACGTGACGCTTAACCCGCATGAGGGAGCAACGGCGTGGCTCACCCGGCCGGCTCAGCGTTGGTGCGAGGGTGCGAGACATGCAGGTGCTCACCTCGTACGGCCGGTCCGGGGAAGGGGTGACAGACCCGGAACACCGGGGCGAGCGCTCTCCGGTGGTCCGGGCGAGGGTGTTCGCCGCGGCCGCCCTCGGCCCCGTCGTCACCGGCTATGTCGTCGTCGCCGCCCTGTTCGGCCTGGTCACGGCCATGGCTTCGGTGGCGGAATTCTCGATCGGCGGTGTGCTGCGCGCGGCCGGGCCGGGCTGGCTCGCCGCCTACCAGGTGCCCGTGACGATCGCCGGGCGGCCGCTGGGCGTGCTGCCGTTGCTGGCGACGGCCGGCGCGTTCGCACTCGTCGCCCGGTCGGCCGCGAACGCCACCCAGCGTCTCGGCTACCGCGATCCGGCCGGCACCGTGCCGTTGATCGCCGCCGTGACCAGTGCGCACGCCTTGGCAGGGCTGGGGATCGCGCTCTTCGGCGACAGCGCCGGTGTGCGGGTCGAGCCGTTGTCCGCGTTCGCCGTGCCCGCGGTCCTCGCGGGTGTCGCCGCCGCGGCCGGAGCGGCCTCACGGTCCGGGGTCGCCGCCGCGCTGCGGAACTACCTGGACCCGCTGGCGTTGCGCGGCCTGCGGGCCGGTGCGCTGGGGTTGGCCGGGCTCCTGGCGGTGGGTGCGCTCGTGCACACCGTCGGCCTCGTCCTCGCCTCGGGCACCATCCGCGAGCTGTTCGCGTCGAACGCGCCCGGGTTCGGCAGCGGCGCCGGGATGCTGCTGCTGTCGCTCGGGTACCTGCCCAACGCGGTCGTCGGTGGCCTGGCCTTCGTCACCGGTCCGGGCTTTTCGGTCGGCTCGTTTTCGATCACCACGTTCTCCTTCACCGGCGGTCCGGTGCCGGGCCTGCCGGTGCTCGCCGGTCTTCCCGAGCACGGCGCGCGCTGGTGGCCGGTCCTGATGCTGCTGCCGGCCGCGGTCGGCGCGCTGCTCGGCTGGACGCTGCGGCGCAGCGACGAGAACCCGGTCGCCCGGCTGCGGATCGTCGGCATCGCGGGCGCCCTGGTCGGTTTCGGTTGTGTGTTGCTCGGCACGCTCGCCGGTGGACGGCTCGGTGGCGCGGCGTTCGATCCGGTGACCATTCCGGTCGGGCTGGTGTCGGTGGCGGCGTTCGGGTGGATCGCGGTGCCCGGTGGTCTGGTGGTGTGGTTCGCCGGACCGCGCGCGCGTCCCGAGCCGGCACCGGAGCCCGATCCGGAGCCGGCACCCGAGGTGGAGGAACCCCAGGTGGAGCCGGAGATCGAGGCCGAAATCGAGGATCTCGACGCCGAGCTGGAGGAGCTGGAAGCCGAGGCCGAAGAGGACGTCGAGGACACGACCGAGGACGCGGAAGAGCCGGTCGAGGAGGAGCTGGACGAGCCCGAGGAGGCGCCCGAAGCGGACTCCGAGGAGACCCCGCCCACTCCGGGTGAGCCGGAAGAGCCCAGCTAGCCCGCAACGGAGCCGCCGCGCGGCGCAGCCTAGAATCAGCGGGACGTTGGCACGGGCGAAGGAGAGGCGTTGAACTCCAGCCGGTTGGAACTGCCCGTCCCGGTCAAGCTGGTGGTGCTCGCATCCGGATCGGGCACGCTGCTGCAGGCGCTCCTGGACGCGACCGAGCGTATTGACTTCCCGGCGAAGGTCGTCGCCGTGGGTACCGACCGGTCGGGTGCCGAAGCCCTGGCGCGCGCCGAGCGCGCCGGTGTGCCGCACTTCACGGTCCGCCTGGCCGATCACCCGGACCGCAACGCCTGGGACAAGGCCCTCACCGAGGCGGTCGCCGCCTACCAGCCCGATCTGGTGGTGTCGGCGGGCTTTCTGAAGATCCTGGGGACGAACTTCCTCACGCGCTTCCCGAACCGGGTGATCAACACCCACCCGGCCCTGCTGCCGTCGTTCCCGGGAATGCACTCCGTGGTCGACGCGCTCGAGCTGGGCGTCAAGCTGACCGGCTGCACGGTGCACTTCGTGGATGCCGGGGTGGACACCGGGCCGATCATCGCCCAGGAGGCGGTGACGGTCGAACCGGACGACGACGAGAAGAACCTGCACGAGCGGATCAAGGTCGTGGAACGGCGGCTGCTCGTGGACGTGGTGGAACGACTCGGCCGGGCGGGTGCCACGGTCGAGGGACGGAAGGTGAGGTTGCGGTGACGGTGGAAGGTCGGCGTCCGGTCAGGCGCGCCCTGATCGGCGTTTCGGACAAGACGGGCCTGCTGGAGCTGGGCACCGCGCTGCACGCGGCCGGCGTGGAGATCGTCTCCACCGGCGGCACGGCGAAGACACTCGCCGACGCCGGTGTTCCGGTCACGCCGGTCGAGCAGGTCACCGGATTTCCGGAGTCGTTCGACGGCCGGGTCAAGACCCTGCACCCGCGGGTGCACGCGGGCCTGCTGGCCGATCGCGACCGCCCCGCGCACGTCGACCAGCTGCGTGACCTGGACATCGCGCCGTTCGACCTGCTGGTGGTCAACCTCTACCCGTTCCGCGAGACGGTCGCCTCGGGCGCGAGCCCGGAGGACTGCGTGGAGAACATCGACATCGGCGGCCCGGCGATGGTGCGTGCCGCGGCGAAGAACCACAACAACGTGGCGGTCGTGGTCGACCCCGCCCGCTACGACTGGGTGCTGGAGCAGGTCCGCGCGGGTGGCTTCGAGCTGGCCGATCGCAAGCGGCTGGCGGCGCAGGCGTACGCGCACACCGCGAGCTACGACATGGCGGTCGCCGCCTGGTTCGCAGGCGTCTACGCCCCGGACGCCACGGCTGCCGAAGCCGGTTTCCCCGACTTCACGGGTGGCACCTGGGAGCGTGGCGAGGTGCTGCGCTACGGCGAGAACCCGCACCAGCGCGCGGCCGTGTACCGGCACTGGCGGTCCGGCCTGGCCCACGCCGAGCAGTTACACGGCAAGGCCATGTCGTACAACAACTACGTCGACACCGACGCGGCGCGCCGGGCGGCGTACGACTTCGACGCCCCGGCGGTGGCGATCATCAAGCACGCCAACCCGTGCGGCATCGCGGTGGGCACCGACATCGCCGAGGCCCACCGCAAGGCGCACGCGTGCGACCCGGTGTCGGCCTACGGCGGCGTGATCGCGGCGAACCGGCCGGTCACCCGCGAGGCCGCGGAGCAGATCGCCGAAGTGTTCACCGAGGTGGTGCTGGCACCCGGCTTCGACGACGAGGCGCTGGATGTGCTCAAGCGCAAGAAGAACGTGCGCCTGCTGACGCTGCCCGCGCTCGCCGACGCGGACCCGATCGAGTTCCGCCCGATCTCCGGCGGCATGCTGGTGCAGACCGTCGACCGGATCGACGCCACCGGTGACTCGCCGGAGAACTGGACGCTGGCCACCGGCGAGGCCGTCGACGCCGACACACTCGCGGACCTGGAGTTCGCGTGGCGGGCGATCCGCGCGGTCAAGTCGAACGCGATCCTGCTGGCCACCGGCCAGGCGACGGTCGGTGTCGGCATGGGGCAGGTCAACCGCGTCGACTCCGCCCGGCTGGCCGTGCAGCGCGCCGGTGACCGGGTCAAGGGCTCGGTGGCGGCCTCCGACGCGTTCTTCCCGTTCCCGGACGGGCTGCAGGTGCTGATCGATGCCGGAGTGCGGGCGGTCGTCCAGCCCGGTGGCTCGATCCGCGACCCGGAGGTCATCGCCGCGGCCCAGGAGGCCGGCGTGACGATGTACCTGACCGGTACGCGGCACTTCACGCACTGACCTGCCGTTCGGCACGTTGGTGATCCGCCGGTAGCCGCACCTGTCGCGGTCTCCGCATGATGCGCTTCCGCTGAGCCCGGTCGTGGTCAAGACGACACGGCCGGGTAACTGCCGTATGCCCTGCCAACGTCTTGACATCGCACAGGTGTTCGAGGCAGACTAAGGAAGTCGAACAGGCGTTCGACGAGTCGCCGGCTTCCCACGGTGACGTCAGCAGGGTCTTTCAGGCGCGTCGTGGGGAGGTGGCATGTCGGTAGCGGTCGCGGAACCGGTCGAGACGCTGGCCGCTCTGCCCGGGGTGAGCACGGCCAGCGGGGTGGCCGCCGCGGCGGAGCACGCACAGCTGACCGGGCGGGTGCTGCCGGTGCTGCCGGAGTTGCGCCGGCTGCTGCCGTCGGCGGGCCTGCGGCGCGGGAGCACGATCGCGGTGCGCGGGTCGGTGTCGTTGCTCTTGGCGCTGCTGGCCGAGGCGACGGCGACCGGATCGTGGGCGGCGGCGGTGGGGATGCCGGACCTCGGCCTGGTGGCCGCCGCGGAACTCGGGGTCGAGGTGAGCCGGCTCGCGCTGGTGCCGCGGCCCGGGGCCGAGTTCGCCGCGGTCGCCGGTGCGCTGCTGGACGGGATGGACGTGGTGGCGGTCGCCGCACGGGGTGCGGCGCCGCAGGAGGCGCGGCGCCTGTCGGCGCGGGCACGGCATCGGGGCGCCGTGCTGCTCTCCCTCGGGCCGTGGCCCGGCGCCGAGGTGGAGCTGAACTGCGTGGCCGGTCGGTGGACCGGTCTCGAAGGCGGGCACGGGTACCTGCGTGAGCGGCGGGTCCGTGTTCAGGGTGCCGGCCGGGGCGCGGCGACGCGGCCCAGGCGGGCGGATCTGCTGCTGCCGGGGTCTGCGGGGGCCCCGGCAGCAGCACCACCCGAGCCGGTGCGTGAGCTGAGCCTGATCCAGGAGGCAGGCTGATGCACACCTCCACGGCTTGCAGTCCGGCCGATCCCGGCCCCACCAACGGCGCGAAGGGGCCTAGCGTGTCCACAGTAGACAAACCGCCGCGCATGCTGGTTCTCTGGTGCCCGGACTGGCCCGCGGTCGCCGCGTGCCTGGCCGAGGGTGCGCCGCTGCACCTGCCCGCCGCCGTGTTCCACGCCAACCGCGTCGTCGCGAGCACAGCCGTCGCCAGGGCGGCCGGCATCCGTCGCGGCATGCGCCGCCGGGACGCGCAGTCCCGCTGCCCGGAACTGATGGTCTTCGCCCCGGACGACGACCGCGACGCCCGCCTCTTCGAGCCCGTCGCGGCCGCCGTGGAGGAACTGGTCGTCGGGGTCGAGGTGGTTCGCCCCGGCCTGGTCGCGGTGCCCGCCGACGGCGCGTCCGGCTACTTCGGCGGCGAACTGCGTCTCGCGGAACTGCTCGCCGAACACGTCTCGCATCAGGTGGAGTGCCAGATCGGCATAGCCGACGGGCTGTTCGCCGCGACCCTGGCCGCCCACCGGTCCCGCATCGTCGACCGTGCCGGAGCCGCCGAATTCCTCGCGCCACTGGCGGTGAACGAGCTGGACCAGCCGGACGCCGACCGCGCCGAACTGGTGGACCTGTTGCGGCGCCTGGGTTTGCGCACACTGGGCGCGTTCGCCGCGCTCGCCGGACGGGACGTGGCCGCGCGCTTCGGCCGCGAGGGCATGATCGCCCACCGGCTGGCGCGCGGGCTGGACGAACGGCCCCCGCACCGGCGCCGGCCACCCCCCGAGCTCACCGTCGCCAAGGCCTTCGACCCGCCGCTGGACCGGGTGGACGCCGCGGCGTTCATGGCCCGCACGCTCGCCGAGAAGTTCCACGGCGGGCTGGCCCGGCACGGCCTGGCCTGCACACGGCTGGGCATCTACGCCACCACCGAACACGGCGAGGAGCTCAGCCGGGTGTGGCGCTGCGCCGAACCGCTGACGCCGCAGGGCATCGCGGACCGGGTGCGCTGGCAGTTCGAGGGCTGGCTGCGTGCCGCCCCGGACGAACGTCCGACAGCCGGCGTGGAGCGGCTGCGGCTCGCGCCCGAGGAAACCGTCGAGGGCAACTCGCTGCAGCTGGGCCTGTGGCAGGAGGGCATTCGCGGCCTGGCGGACGAGCACGGCCCGGCTGCCGAGCGGGCGGGCCGCGCGCTGGTGCGGGTGCAGGGCCTGCTCGGCCCGGACAGCGTCGTCACGGCGGTGCTCGACGGCGGCCGCGGCCCGGCCGAACGCGTCCGGCTGGTGCCCTGGGGCGATCCGCGGACGCCGCAAAGCCCGCCGGACATGCCGTGGCCCGGACGGCTGCCCGCGCCGTCCCCGGCGACGGTCTACGAGCAGCCGCTTCCCGCGCGGGTTCTCGACGCGGCGGGCGAGGAGGTGCGGATCAACCGGAGGCGAGAGCTTTCCGCGCCGCCGCACCGGGTTGCGGTGGGCGACGGCCCGCTGCGGGACGTCCTCGACTGGGCGGGCCCGTGGCTGGTGGACGCGCACTGGTGGACGCCGGGTGGCGACGGGGTGCGCACCCGCGTGCAGGCGGTGCTGGCCGGGGACGCGGAAACGGCGGTACTGCTGACGAGAGTGGGCGGAGCGAGTCCGCAATGGACAGTGGAGGGAGTGTACGACTGATGGACGACGAGTACTTCCGGGAACTGCAGCGCCGGCTGGCCCTGCCGCGCAGGATGGTGGAGTCGCTGGACCCGGCCGAAGACGAGCAGCTGCTGCTGCCCATCCCGGTTCCGCGGCGCCCGATGGACTGACGACATGGGCTTCAACAACCCACCGGTCCCGTGGCGGGAGCTGGAACGCACGCTGTCCGGCAAACCCGCGTCGGCCGACGGCGGGGACAGCCCCGCCTGGAGCCGGAAACGGGAGGGCTACGTCCGGCCCAGCACGGTCGACGCCCCACGCGGGGACGACCACGCGGGCGGGCGGCGCCGGGTGCCCTACGCCGAGCTGCACTGCCACTCCAACTTCAGCTTCCTCGACGGCGCGAGCCATCCCGAGGAGCTGGTCGAGGAGGCGTCGCGGCTGGGGCTCGACGCGATCGCGCTCACCGACCACGACGGCATGTACGGGGTGGTGCGCTTCGCCGACGCGGCAAGGGAACTCGGTGTGCGCACGGTGTTCGGTACCGAGCTGAGCTTCGGCCTGTCCGGACCACAGAACGGTGTCGCCGACCCGGAGGGCGAGCACCTGCTGCTCCTCGCCAAACAGCAGGACGGTTACGCCGCCCTGTGCCGGGCGATCACCGCCGGCCAGCTCGCCGGGCACGACCACGCCGCGGCGACCGACCGGGCGGAGAAGGGCCGCCCGGTCTACGACCTGGACGCCGTCGCGGCCGAGGTCGCCGGCAAGGCCGTGGTGCTCACCGGATGCCGCAAGGGCGCGGTCCGCCGGGCGCTGGCCCGCGGCGGACCGGAGGCGGCCGGGCAGCAACTGCGGCGGCTCACCGAGAAGTTCGGCTCGGTCTACGTCGAGCTGACCGACCACGGCTACCCCGAGGACGGGGTGCACAACGACATCCTGGCCGCGCTGGCCGCCGAACAGGGCCTGCCGACCGTCGCCACCACCGCCGCCCACTACGCCACCCCGGACCGGGGACGGCTGGCCGGTGCGATGGCCGCGATCCGCGCCCGCCGCGGGCTCGACGACATGGCGGGCTGGCTGCCCGCGTCGGGCACGGCCTTCCTGCGCGCCGGCGAGGAGATGGCGAAGCGGTTCGCCCGCTACCCGGGTGCGGTGCAGCGGGCGGCGCTGCTCGGGCTGGAGTGTGCCTTCGACCTGAAACTGGTCGCCCCTGAACTGCCGCCCTACGGCGTCCCCGCCGGCTACACCGAGGCGTCCTTCCTGCGTGAGGAGGTCTACCGCGGCGCCGCGCACCGCTACGGCGACGATCCCGACGCGCTGCGCCAGATCGAGCACGAGCTGCGGATCATCGAGCAGCTGGGCTTCCCCGGTTACTTCCTCATCGTCTGGGACATCGTCGAGTTCTGCCGCAAGAACAACATCCTGTGTCAGGGCCGGGGCTCGGCGGCGAACTCCGCGGTCTGCTACGCGCTGGGCATCACGAAGGTCGACTCGGTGCGCTGGAAGCTGTTGTTCGAGCGGTTCCTCGCCCCGGACCGGGACGGCTACCCGGACATCGACCTGGACATCGAGTCCGACCGCCGCGAGGAGGTGATCCAATACGTCTACCGCAAGTACGGGCGCCTTCGCACCGCGCAGGTGGCGAACGTGATCACCTACCGCGCCAAGTCCGCGATCCGCGACGCCGCCCGCGCTTTCGGGCACTCGCCCGGCCAGCAGGACGCGTGGAGCAAGCAGATCGACCGCTGGGGCCCGCTGAACGCCACCAAGGACGACACCGATCACGACATCCCGATGCCGGTGCTACAGGTGGCCGCCGCGCTGGAGGACTTCCCGCGGCACCTGGGCATCCACTCCGGCGGGATGGTGATCTGCCACCGGCCGGTGAGCGAGGTGTGCCCGATCGAATGGGCGCGGATGGCCGACCGCAGCGTGCTGCAGTGGGAGAAGGACGACTGCGCGTCGGTGGGGCTGGTCAAGTTCGACCTGCTCGGACTGGGCATGCTCTCCGCCCTGCACTACATGCTGGACCTGGTGCGGGAGTTCCAGGGCATCGACGTCGATCTGTCCAAACTGGACCTCAAGGACACGGCGGTCTACGAGATGCTGCAGCGCGCGGACGCGATCGGCGTGTTCCAGGTGGAGAGCCGCGCGCAGATGGCGACCCTGCCGCGCCTGAAGCCGAAGACGTTCTACGACCTGGCCATCGAGGTCGCGCTGATCCGGCCCGGCCCGATCCAGGGCGGCTCGGTGCACCCCTACATCCGGCGGGCCACCAAGAAGGAGGAGTGGGAGCACGACCACCCGCTGCTGGCCACCGCGCTGGACAAGACCCTGGGCGTGCCGCTGTTCCAGGAACAGATGATGCAGATCGCCCTCGACGTCGCGAACTTCTCGGCCGCGGAGGCCGACGAGTTGCGGCACGCGATGGGGTCGAAGCGGTCGACGCGGAAGATGGAGCGGCTGCGGGAACGGTTCTACGAGGGCGCCCGGCGCAACGGGCTCGACGACGAGCTGATCGGGCGGATCTTCCACAAGCTGATGGCGTTCGCCAACTTCGGCTTCCCGGAGAGTCACGCGCTGAGCTTCGCCTACCTCGTGTTCGCGAGCGCGTACTTCAAGCGCTACCACCCGGAGGCGTTCTGCGCGGCGCTGCTGCGGGCCCAGCCGATGGGGTTCTACTCGCCGCAGTCGCTGGTCGCCGACGCCCGGCGGCACGGCATCACGGTGCACGGCCCGGACATCAACGCGAGCCTGCCGCACGCCACGCTCGAACCCTGCGGGGACGGCCTGGCGGTGCGGATCGGGCTGGCGACCATCCGGATGATCGGGCAGAAACTCGCCGAGGAGATCGTCGCCGACGGGGAACGGGGCGGGGAGTTCCGGGACATGGCCGACCTGGCGCGCCGCGTGCGGCTGACCACGCCGCAGATCGAAGCGCTCGCCACGGCGGGCGCGTTCGGCCGGTTCGCCGAGATCGCCGGCGACCGGCGGCGCGCACTGTGGGCGGCCGGGGCGGTGGCGCAGGAACGGCCGGAGAAACTGCCGGTCGCGCTGGCCGGTGCGCACGCGCCGGCGCTGCCCGGGATGGACGAGATCGACGAGGCGGTCGCCGACGTGTGGGCGACGGGGTTGTCGCCGGACAGCTTCCCGACGGAGTTCATCCGGGACCGGCTGGACGCGCTGGGCGTCGTCCCCACCGGAAAACTGACCGACGTCGAGGACGGTGCCCGGGTGCTGATCGGGGGAGCGGTGACCCACCGGCAGCGCCCGGCGACCGCGGGCGGGGTCACCTTCCTCAACATCGAGGACGAGACCGGAATGGTCAACGTCGTGTGCTCGGCCGGGTTGTGGCGCCGCTATCACCGGGTGGCGCGGGGCAGCGCGGCGATGCTGATCCGCGGCGTGATCGAGCGGGCGGACGGGGTGGTGAGCGTGCGGGCGGAGAAGTTGCAGCACCTGTCGATGCGGGTGCCGTCGAAGTCGCGGGACTTCCGGTGAACGGCCTGCCGGTCACCGACGCCCGCGGCAACACCTTGATCAGCCTGCGCTTCGGCGCCGAGCGGGACGCCTCGGCGCCGATACCGCTGGCACGGGTCGTCGTCGAGGTGGACCACCGGGTGCTGCTGGTGTTCGACCGGCGGCGCGGGCAGTGGGAGCTGCCCGGCGGGACGATCACCCGGGGCCAGACGGCGCACCAGGCCGCGGTCCGCGGCCTGGCCGAGTCGACCGGGATCGTGGTGAGCGGACTGCGGTTCGCCGCGGTGGCCCGGTTCGTGCTGCGCGATCCGGCGCGGCGTGAGTTCGCCGCGGTCTACCGAACGGGGTTCGCGACCCAGCCCGCGGTGCGGCCGCAGGACGAGGTCTCCGCGCTCGCCTGGTGGCACCCGCGCAGGCGCCTGCTGCGCGACCAGAGCCTGCTGGACGCCGAGATCGCACGCCGCGTGGTGGGCGCGTGAAGGCTCGGCTGCCCCGGCGTGACCGTGTCCGCCGGTTGTGCGCTCAGCCCGCGGTGATCAGGGCACGCACCGCCGCGGTCTCCTCGCGCCACGCCAGGCCCCACTCGACCGGCGGCGCGTCCGAGAACGGGACGAACGCCAGGTTCGGACGCGCGAAGTACCGCGTCGCGTGCTCGGCGAGCGGGCTGATGCCCTCGCCGGCTTCGACGGCGAGGAACAGTTCCTGGATCGTGCCGGGCGCGGGGCCCAGGGTGATCGCCTTGCCCGCGGGCGTGGTCCACGGCAGTTGTGCGGGCCAGGCGGCGCGGAGCACGACGTCCCGCGCGAGGTCCTCCACCGACACCGACTTCCGCCGCGCGAACGGATGATCCGCGCCGACCGCGAGTACCAGCGGCTCGGTGTGGACCACGACGTCCGGCGCCGCCAGCACCGTGACGAGGGCGTCGACGTCGCCGGCCCGCAGCGTCGACAGGGGATCCGCGAAGTCGGCTTCCCTTACCTGGACTTGAAAGCCCTGGGCGCGCACCGCCGTGAGCCGGGCGCTGATGAGGTCCGCCACCGCGGGCGCGGCGAAACCAAGGCGCAGCACCGTGTTCCGCTCGCGCCCGGCGGCGACCGCCCGGTCGAACGACTCCTGGATCTGGCGGTGGGCGGGCGCGAGGTCGTCCCGCAGCCGCTGCCCGATCGGGGTGAGATCGACACGGCGACTCGTCCGCTCGAACAGCCGCGCGCCGATTCGCCGTTCCAGGGAGCGGATCGTCTGGCTGACCCGAGCCTGCGACACGTGCAGCAGCTCGGCCGTGCGGCCGAAGTGGAGTTCCCCGGCGAGCACGAGGAAGATCTCGATGTCCCGCCGTTCCACATCCATAAGCTCCAGGTTATCGATGGGGACTGTGTTTGTCGTTGGTCCGGGCCGCTCGGCGGGCGAGAGTGGAGGCATGAACCCGATCAGAGCCACCGAAGCCGAAACCCTCACCGACGGTCCGGGCAGCCGCATCACGCTGCTCACCGACACCGGCGCCCTGACCAGCAACCGCGCGACCTTCGACCCCGGCGCCACCGGCGCCCCACCGCATTTCCACACCAAGGCCACCGAGGTGTTCTTCGTTCTCGGTGGACGCCTGCAGGTGCTGCTTGATGACCGGGTGTGCACGCTGACCGAGGGCGACTTCCTGGCCGTGCCTCCCCGCGTCCCGCACGCCTTCGCGCCGGAAGCCGGGGCGAGCGCGGACGTGCTCGTCACGTTCGCGCCGGGCATGGACCGGTTCGGCTACTACCGCCTGCTCGACCGGGTCAACCGCGGCGAGGCGGACGTGCGGGAGATCCGGGAATCGCAGGAGCGCTACGACAACCGTTATGTCGACAGCCCGCTCTGGCGTGCCGCACGAGGTGACTAGCCCTTTCCGCGACGCTCAGTCGATCGGCGGTTCGCCCGGGTCGAGTTCGATCAGGTCGCCCGAGGCGAGCAGGTCCTCGATCGATGCGGGCAGCAGGTACGCCGCCCCACCGCCGGGCTGGTTGAACCACGGGATCGCGACCCCGGCCAGCGCCTCGAGCGGCCGCTGCACCCGGTACACGTGGTACGGGCGGTTCACCCACTCCGGAACCAGCGACCGCTCCTCGAACGCCGTCCCCGCCGCGTAGGTCAGGTTGCCGTTCGGCGCACCGAAGCGGTCCAACTCGCTGCCGGCCGGCAGTTCGCGCATCTCCTTGCCGCGGAACAGGGTCAGTGGCGGCTCACCGGGCAGCGGCTGGATCGGCCACTGCTGGTTGCCACCACCGGACGACGCGGTCGCGGGGGCGGCCGCCGCCGATTCGACCCGCCGCGGCGGCGGTTCACGGCGCGGGGGAGCGGGCGGGGCGGGTGCGACCGCTGGCGCGGCCAGCATGGTGGGCGGCGCGGCCGGGTCCGGCTCGTCGAGGCGGTCCGACAGCGTCCCGTGCGGCAGGTCGTGCCGTTGGGGCTCGGCCGGTTCCTGCGCCGGCGTGCGCGGCACATCGGTGGCGTCCATCTCGGGCCGCGCGGGCGGCGCCGTCCGGCCACCCGGGTTGAGCAGCAGCTTGCCGAGCATGAACGCGGCCGCGTCGTCGGCATCGCCGAAGACCGCGGGACTCGTCAACGTTTCGTCGTACCAGCCGACGCGCCATCCGTCGTCGACCTTCTCCAGGCTCCAGCCGTGCTCGGCCGGTTCGCCGATCCGGTACGCGGCATCCGGGACGCCGAGATCGGACAGCCTGGACCGCAGGTCGTTCAGCGCCGGTTCGGCGGGGCCGGACGGCGGGGCGACCGGACGGGCCAGCATCGTCGGCGGGCCGTCGGGGTCGGGGAGACCACCGCGCGCCGCCTGCCCGTCGAAGGCGGGACGGGTATCCGACGGCTCCGGACCCCCGAGACCGGGGGAATCCAGGTCGGCGGGCGATTCCTGGTTCGTGAAGCCGCGCCGGCCCTGGCCGGACAGGTTCTCCGGGGCGAAGCGATCCTGGCCGCGCTGGTCCAGTCCGGCCGCGGGTGCCTGGCTCGCCAGGCCCGGGACCTCCGGACCACGCGGGTCCGGTCCGGGCACGGGGCTCGCGATGCCACCCGGCACGGCCGGTGCCTGGCCCGCGCCCCCGCGACCCTCCGGCGCGTCCCAGTCCTGGCCCTCCGGGCCCGCGAAGCCGCGCTGGCCACGGCTTTCCGGACCGCGCGGCAGTTCCTGAGCGGCTTCCTGCGCGGCGAACGCTTCGCGGCCGTCCCAGCCGCGGCCCTCCGTGGGCTCCTCGTCCGCGAAACCCGCGCCCTCCGGCCCGTCCCAGCTCCGCGTGTCCTGGCCGCCGGGCGACTCGCCCGCGAACGCGTCGCGGGCATCCCACGTGCGGGTTTCCTCGGTGGCGTGGGTCTCGTCCGCCGGTGTCTTCGGCGCGGGGTCATCCCAGCCCGGCCGGTCGCCGCGCGGTTCGGGCTCCGGCTCCGCGTCCGTGACCGGCTGAACGAGCATGGTCGGCGGGCCGGCTTCCGGATCGATCACCGGCGTGAACGTGGTCGGCTGTTCGACGGCGGGCCGCGCCTCGGGCTCCTCCTGCCGCGCCTCGAAGACGGGCTCGGCGGCCGGCGGTTGCGGCGCCTGCTCCGGCACCCCGCGCGGCGGCCGTGGCGGCGGCGCGCCCCGGTTGAGGTATCCGGCCGCGGCCTGCACGGTCTGCTCCGGCACCTCGGGCAGCGCGTGACCGGCGCCGGCGATGTGCGCGACCAGCTCCGCTTCCGGTGCGACGCCGTATTCCTGCAGGTAGTAGTTGACCGCGGCCGGCCAGATCCACACCCCGTCGGTGTGGAAGGCCACCGGGACGGTCGGGGCGGGCTGCTGCGCCAGCCGGTCCAGGTCGAACCCGCGCTCGGCGCGCACGACGGGCGCGTTGTTCAGGTACTCGAGCACCTTGTGCTGCTCATCGACGTCCAGCTCGGTGCGGTTGAGCACCGGGCGGCCGCTCGGCTCGTGGCCGTCGAAGATCCGGGCGATCCGGAAGCGGGGGCCGGGCTGCTCGGGGGCGAGGCCGGCCATCCGGCGCATCAGCCACTCCGGGACGTTGTCCTCGGAGCGGGGGAACGTCCGCAGCTCGTCGGCGTAGGCCTGCGGCGGGGGCATCAGGTCCCAGCGCGGCTCGTCGCGGTCGTACTCGAGGTTGTAGCTCGACGGGTGGTCGAGCTGGTAGCGCGCGTTGAACCAGGTGCCGCGGCCCTCGCGATACATCCCGGCCCGCAACCGGCCGAAGAGCGTGGCGATGTCGTGGGTCGCCATCCATTCCTGGGCCGACCCGTCCTCGAGCACGACCTCACCGGTCAGCTCGTGGTAGCGGCCGACCGCCCGGTAGGCCGCGGTCACCCGCCGCCAGTCCCGTGGAGCGGCCCGGAGCAGGGCCAGTCCGATCTGCTTGACCAGGGTGTCCTGCTCGGTCGCGTTCAGCTGGGTCGTCGGTTGCGCCACGCAGCCATTTTGACTGGTCACTGATCCGATTGCACACCACCCGCACCAATAGGGGCGATGACCAGTGCGGATACATCGAAAGAGGTACGAAGGGTTTCGCCAGAACTACTCCCGGTGTCCTTCACCGTCCTCGCGTCGGGGGCAGTTCATTCCTTTGCCAGAATGGGAGCCGTGACTGCGACGGTTCTCGACGGCAAAGCGACCAAGGACGCCATCTTCGAAGAGCTCAAGCCGCGGGTGGCCGCCCTGGGCGAGCGGGGCGTGACACCCGGGCTGGGAACCGTCCTGGTCGGTGACGATCCCGGCTCGCACTCCTACGTGCGGATGAAGCACGCGGACAGCGCGAAGGTCGGGATCAACTCGATCCGGCGCGACCTGCCCGCCGACATCAGCCAGGACAAGCTCGAGGCGGTCATCGACGAGCTGAACTCCGACCCGGCTTGCCACGGCTACATCGTCCAGCTCCCGCTGCCCCGGCACCTCGACGCCGGGCGGATCCTCGAGCGCATCGCGCCGGAGAAGGACGCCGACGGTCTCGCCCCGGTCAGCCTCGGCCGCCTCGTGCTGAACGAGCCCGGGCCGCTGCCGTGCACCCCGTACGGGATCCTCGAGCTGCTCAAGCGCCATGACGTGCCGATCGCCGGCGCGAACGTGACCGTCGTGGGCCGCGGTGTCACCGTGGGCCGGACGATGGGACTGCTGCTGACCCGCCGCAGCGAGAACGCGACGGTGACGCTGTGCCACACGGGCACGCGGGACCTGGCCGCGGAGGTCCGCCGCGCGGACATCGTGATCGCCGCGGCCGGGGTGCCGCATCTGATCAAGCCGGACATGGTCAAGCCGGGCGCCGCGGTGCTCGACGTGGGTGTCTCGCACGTCGACGGCAAGCTCGCCGGCGACGTGGACCCCGCGGTCGCCGAGGTCGCCGGGTGGCTCTCGCCGAATCCCGGCGGAGTCGGTCCGATGACCAGGGCGATGCTGGTCACCAACGTCGTAGTGGCGGCCGAGCGTGCACTCGCCACGGCGTAACCGCGCGGCCCTCCTGGAGCAGCTCCCGTTCGCACTGGTGATGCTGCTGGTGGCGGTCGCCGGGCTGCGGATCGGGCAGTACCACTGGCGGCAGGGCGCCGCGATCATCGCCGGCGCCCTGCTAGTGGCGGCGATCCTGCGGGCCGTCCTGCCGGGCGTGCGCGCGGGCCTGCTGGCCATCCGCGGCCGCCCGGTGGACGTCCTTTGCTACGCCGGGCTCGGCGTGCTCATCCTCTTCCTTGCCTTCACGATCACCGACGGGCCGTTCGGCACCTGACTCACGCCTCGGCCATCACCGGGGTGCGAACCGCCTCGCGGCGGTCCAGCGAACCGGACACGACGGCGATCGTCAGGCCGACGACGGCCAGTCCCGCGCCGACCCAGTTCGGCGAGACCAGGCCGAGCCCGCCGGCGATCACCAGACCGCCGAGGTAGGCGCCGATCGAGTTGGCGATGTTGAACGCCGACTGCACCGCAGCGGACACCATCGACGGCGCGCCGCCTGCCTTGAGCATGATGCGGGTCTGCATCATCGGGCCGATCATGAATCCGGCGATCCCGACGAGGAAGATCGTGATCGCGGCGCCGGCCTTGTTGTGCGCGGTGATGGTGAAGACCACGAGCACCGTGGCGAGCGCGAGCAGCGCCACGTAGAGGCTCGGCATCAGTGCCTTGTCGGCCAGCCGCCCGCCCAGCAGGTTGCCGATCGTCATGCCGACACCGGCCAGTGCGAGCAGCAGGGTCACGGTCTCCGGCTGGTAGCCCGCGACGTCGGTCATGATCGGCGTCACGTAGGACAGGCAGGCGAACACGCCGCCGAGGCCGAACGTCACGATCGCCAGTGCCAGCCACACCTGCGGGCGGCGGAACGCGCCGAGTTCACCGCGCAGCGACGGCTGCTCCGGACGGCCCTGGTGCGGCACCAGCTTGGCGATGGCCAGCGCCGCGGCCAGGCCGATCACCGCGACGACGGCGAAGGTGACCCGCCAGCCGACCTGCTGGCCGAGCAGCGTGCCCAGCGGCACGCCCACGACGTTGGCCAGGGTCAGGCCGAGGAACATCATCGACACGGCCTTGGCGCGGTCGCGGGACTTGACGAGGCTCGACGCCACGACCGCGCCGGCGCCGAAGAACGCGCCGTGGGGCAGGCCGGCGATGAACCGGAAGACGACGCCGAACTCCTGGTTCGGCGCGATGGCGAACAGCAGGTTGCCCGCCGTGAACAACGCCATCATCGCCAGCAGCATGGTCTTGCGCGGCAGGCGGACGGCGACCGCTGTCAGCAGGGGCGCGCCGACCACGACGCCGAGCGCGTAGGCGGAGATGAGGTGGCCCGCGGTCGGGATGTCGACCCCGAAGGCCGCGGCCGTCTGCGGAAGGACACCCATCATGACGAATTCCGTGGTGCCGATACCGAAGGCACCGACGGCCAGCGCGAGCAGCGCGATGGGCACGGTACTCCTTTCAGGTCGTTCTGCATCGATACAGTTGACGTGCATGAATAAGGACAGCCCATCGCCCGTTCACTGGGAGCCCGAGCTGTCCGTCGATCAGTGTCAACCGGGCGTGGCCCCCTTGTCATCCCGCCCGCGGGGTGACAAGGCCCACGTAACGCGCCTGGTCAGACGTTGTTCTCCTGCTTGTCGTGACTGACCTCGCAGTCCGAGCCGGGGAAGATCAGTCCTTCGTGACCGTCGGCGAAGCGAACGAGGTAGGGCGGCCCGCCCTGCTCCCCGCGGACTTCGACGATCTCCCCGCGCTGTTCGGCCGCCCCGACGGTGCGTCCGTGGACGAGAATCCGGTCTCCTACGGCTGCGTGCATCACCGATCACCTCCGCGAGACCCAGCGTAAATCGGGCGCCCGGCAATTGTCACTGGAATGGGAATTGATCAAGTTGCTGGGTATCCGGTGGACGAGCAGGCTCCGATTTGTCCCTACGGGAAAGGAGATCGACGATGGCAAGCTGCGCGGTCTGTGGAAACGACTACTGGATGTCCTTCGAAGTCCGCACGGTCAGCGGGGAGACCTACACCTTCGACAGCATCGAATGCGCGGCGCAGAAGATCGCGCCCTTGTGTGAGCACTGCGGGTGCCGGATCCTCGGGCACGGCGCCGAGGTCGAGGGCCGGTTCTTCTGCTGCGCGCACTGCGCGCGCGAGAGCGGGTCGGGTCTGGGCGCCGAGATCCGCGACACGGTCGGCGCCCACCCGCGTTGATCACTTCTTCGCGGCGGCCTTCGCGGCCTTCTTGAATGCGCGGACCTCGGCGAGGCTTTCCGGGCTGACCACGTCCGCGATCGAGCGGTGCGAGCCGTCTTCGCCATAGGCGCCGGCGGCTTCGCGCCAGCCCTCGGGCTGCACCCCGCGCTGCTTACCGAGCAGCGCGAGGAAGATTCGCGCCTTCTGGTCGCCGTACCCGGGTAACTCCTTGAGGCGGCGCAGGACTTCCTTGCCGTCCGGCTTGCCCTGCTTCCAGATGCGGTCGGCCTTGCCGTCGTAGTGCTCGACGATGTGGTTCGCGAGCGCGTGGACGCGCCGCCCCATCGACCCACCGTAGCGGTGGATCGCCGGCGGCCGTACGCACAGTTCGACGAACTCGTCGAGATCCGCTTCGGCGATCTTGCGGACGTCGAATCCGTCCATCCGGTCGGCGATCTTCTTCGGCCCGGCGAAGGCCGTCTCCATCGCGATCTGCTGGTCGAGCAGCATGCCCGTGAGGAGGGCGAACGGGTCCTCGGAGAGGAGCCGGTCCGCTTCGGCGTCACCGGTGAGACGGAGCTTCTTCGGCATGCGCCAATAGTGGCACCACAGCCGGTCCGCGTGCACTCCCCGGCCCGACCCCCCCGGCATCTCGGAGGGGCGTGACTTCGGCCACTTTCCGCCTTTGGGAGACTGGAGGTACGTCACCACCTAAGGCGCCCGTCTCCCGTTAGCAGTACGCTCGTACCGCATAACGTGCTGCATAGACATGCGCGATCCGCGAGAGGAGCACCGCGGCTCATGGCCAAGATCAAGGTCGAGGGCACCGTCGTAGAACTCGACGGCGACGAGATGACTCGCATCATCTGGAAGTTCATCAAGGACAAGCTGATCCACCCGTACCTCGACATCAACCTCGAGTACTACGACCTCGGCATCGAGGAGCGGGACCGCACCGACGACCAGATCACGGTCGATTCCGCGAACGCCATCAAGAAGCACGGCGTCGGCGTCAAGTGCGCCACCATCACCCCGGACGAGGCCCGGGTGGAGGAGTTCGGCCTGAAGAAGATGTGGCGGAGCCCCAACGGCACCATCCGCAACATCCTCGGCGGCGTCGTCTTCCGCGAGCCGATCATCATCTCCAACATCCCGCGGCTCGTCTCCGGCTGGACGAAGCCGATCATCATCGGCCGTCACGCCCACGGTGACCAGTACAAGGCCACGGACTTCAAGGTCCCCGGCCCTGGCACGCTGACCATCACCTACACCCCGGACGACGACTCCGAGCCGATGCAGTTCGAGGTCGCCAAGTACCCGGAGGGTGGCGGCGTCGCGATCGGTATGTACAACTTCAAGAAGTCGATCGAGGACTTCGCCCGGGCCTCGCTGCGCTACGGTCTCGACCGCGGCTACCCGGTGTACCTCTCCACCAAGAACACGATCCTCAAGGCCTACGACGGCATGTTCAAGGACGTGTTCCAGGAGATCTTCGAGAACGAGTTCAAGGCGGACTTCGACGCCAAGGGGCTCACCTACGAGCACCGGCTGATCGACGACATGGTCGCCGCGTCCCTCAAGTGGGAGGGCGGCTACGTCTGGGCCACCAAGAACTACGACGGTGACGTGCAGTCCGACACCGTGGCGCAGGGCTTCGGCTCGCTGGGCCTGATGACTTCGGTGCTGCGCACGCCGGACGGCAAGACCGTGGAGGCCGAGGCCGCGCACGGCACGGTGACCCGGCACTACCGCCAGCACCAGCAGGGCAAGCCGACTTCGACGAACCCGATCGCGTCGATCTTCGCCTGGACCCGGGGTCTTGAGCACCGCGGCAAGCTGGACGGCAATTCCGAGCTCGTCGGCTTCGCCAACAAGCTCGAGCAGGTCGTCATCGAGACCGTCGAGAGCGGCAAGATGACCAAGGACCTCGCGCTGCTCGTCGGCAAGGACCAGCCGTTCCAGACGACGGAGGAGTTCCTGGCGACGCTGGACGCGAACCTGGCGGCGAAGATCGCCCAGGGCTGAGTCCGCTTTTTCCGGCCACACCGAGGGGCCCGGTCACCGCACTGGTGGCCGGGCCCCTCCACGTCCCGGCGCGTCGCACATTTTCGACAATGTGCCGCCCGTCCGTCGCTCTCCTGATGCGCGCGGGCACTCACGTGGGGCGGCACGACAGTGTGTGGCACGGCGCGCCGTCACCGACTGTGCTCGGGTCGTGACGCCTCTCGGGTGGTTCGCCCGCGCGGCCCTGTCGGCGGATGGTGAAGTATGTCTACCCTTACCTGCAACGCAAGTGAGCTGGTGAGGAGTACCCGTGTTCCTGGGCATCCCTAAGCGGGCACTGATCATCGTCGCGGTCCTGGCCGGCATTGGCCTGATCTACCTGATGGGCACCACCCGGCAGGCCTCGGAGGGTGCCACGGGCGGCGGCTCGGCCGGCTGCCGTGTCACGGTGACGGCCGACGTGCTCAACGTACGGGCCGCGCCGGACGCCGGTTCCGAGATCGTGGGCAAGTTCAACCAGAACGCCGAGACCGACGCGCAGATCGAGGTCCAGAACGGGTTCCGCAAGCTCGCCGACAACAAGTGGGCGAAGACGGAGTTCCTCCAGCCGGTGAGCGGCACCAACTGCTGAGTCCCCGCGCGTGGTCTCCCGGCGGGTCGTCCGGGGTGGCCGGTAGCGTGCCGATCGTGTTCACCGTCTCCACAGTCAACGTCAACGGCATGCGTGCCGCCGCCAAAAAGGGTTTCGTCGAGTGGCTCGCCGCGAGCGGGTCCGACGTGATCCTGTGCCAGGAGGTGCGCGCCGAAGCCGGGCAACTCCCGGAGCACGTCGTCGCGCCGGAGGGCTGGCATGCGCACCACGCGCCGTCGGCCGTGAAGGGCCGGAACGGCGTCTCGGTCTACAGCAGGGCGGAGCCGTCGGAGGTGCGCGCCGGGTTCGGCGACGCCGAGTTCGAGGACAGCGGGCGCTACCTCGAGGTGCATCTGCCAGGTGTGATCGTGGCGAGCCTGTACCTGCCCAGCGGAGACGTCGGCACGCCCCGGCAGGACGAGAAGGAGCGGTTCATGGCCGCGTTCCTGCCGTACCTGGTGGAATTGCGCGGCAAGGCCGAGGCGGCGGGCTGCGAGGTGGTCGTCGGCGGTGACTGGAACATCGCGCGCGCCGAGATCGACCTGAAGAACTGGAAGGGCAACCAGAAGAACTCCGGTTTCCTGCCCGAGGAGCGCGCCTGGATGAGCCGCGTCTTCGGCGAGGCCGGGTACGTGGACGTGCAGCGCCGGCTCGACCCGGAGGGGCCCGGTCCTTACACGTGGTGGTCCTACCGCGGCAAGGCCTTCGACAACGACGCCGGCTGGCGGATCGACCTGCAGGTCGCGACGCCGGGGCTGGCCGCGCGGGCGGTATCGGCGCGGGTCGAGCGAGCCGCGTCGTATGCCGAGCGCTGGTCGGACCACGCGCCGCTGACGGTCACCTACGAAGTGCCGTGAGGTTCGGCGGTTGATCGGGCAGAAGCTGGTCAGGAGGTGGCCCGCGTGCATCGGATGGTCGAGGAGAAACGGCAGGAGATCGGTGAGCTGTGTCGTGAGCTCTCGGTTCGCCGCCTCGACCTGTTCGGCTCCGCCGTCGATGCTTAGTCATTCGACGCCAAGTCCAGTGATGTCGATGTCCTTGTCGAGTTCAATGACGGGCCGGGCTTCGACTACTTCGACGCGTACTTCGGTCTCAAAGAGGGGCTTGAACGAATCCTCGGTCGACCGGTCGACGTGGTGACAGTCACCAGCATCCGAAACCCTACTTCGAACGGCGGGTGCTGGATACGCGGGAAGTCCTCCGACCACTCGCCTGTGACGGCGACCGGGGAGCCGCTGGAGGTCCGGCGAAGTAAGCCCCGCCACACCGCTCGGCGCACGCAACGGTGGGCCCCCGTGACCCCGGCACTCCGATGAGCGCTACTCTCTGCGCGCCGGTGATCAAAAACGACTGGGACGGACACGCTCAGTAGTTTTCCTGCCGGCAATGAGCATCCATTAGGGTGACAGCGTCCTTGGAACGGCAGTCTCGTCTCAGGAGGCACCTCGGTGCGCAACCGAACCGTGCACGTACTGCGGGCCGGCCTGGTCCTGGCGGTCATGACGACCGCGACGACCGGAGTCGCCTCGGCGGCACCGGCCACTCAGGCCGAGCCGACCGGCGTCTCGTTGGGCCTGCTCGGTCCCGTCGGCCTGGCCGCCGTGCTCCTCGGCATCATCGGCATGGCTCTGGGCATCGTCCGCCAGCGCCGCAAGGCCCAGGCGCAGGCGGCCGAGATCGTCCCGGAGGACCCCACGCACCCGATCCTCACCCCGTACCGGCGTCCCCAAGCCTGAACCGGCGTACGGCGGACCTCGCTGCCATCGCCGTCTTTGGGGCCTGAGAGAATCCGGTCGTGCCCGAAGCGCCAGAAACCACCGCCCGCCCGCGCGTGCTGTCCGGCATCCAGCCGACGGCCGACTCGTTCCACCTCGGCAACTACCTCGGTGCCATCCGGCAGTGGGTGCGGCTGCAGGACACCCACGAGACCTTCTACATGGTCGTCGACCTGCACGCGATCACGGTCGAGCAGGACCCGAAGGTGCTGCGGCAGCGCACCCGCGTCTCGGCCGCTCAGCTGCTCGCGCTGGGCGTGGACCCGGAGCGCAGCGCGCTGTTCGTGCAGAGCCACGTCCCCGAGCACGCCCAGCTGTCCTGGGTGCTCGAGTGCCTGACCGGGTTCGGCGAGGCCGGCCGAATGACGCAGTTCAAGGACAAGGCCGCCAAACAGGGCACGGACCGGGCGAGCGTCGGCCTGTTCACGTATCCGGTGCTGCAGGCCGCGGACATCCTGGTCTACCAGGCCAACGCCGTGCCCGTGGGTGAGGACCAGCGCCAGCACCTGGAGCTGACCCGCAACCTCGCGCAGCGGTTCAATCAGCGCTTCGGCCGGACGTTCGTGGTGCCGGAGCCCTACATCGTCAAGGACACCGCGAAGATCTACGACCTGCAGGACCCGACGGCGAAGATGAGCAAGTCGGCGTCCTCGCCGAACGGGCTCATCGAGCTCCTCGACGACCCGAAGCGCTCGGCGAAGAAGGTCCGCTCGGCGGTCACCGACACCGGGCGCGAGATCGTGTTCGACCCGGACACCAAGCCCGGGGTGTCGAACCTGCTGTCGATCTACTCGGCGCTGACCGACCGTGCGGTGACCGACCTCGAGGCGGCGTACGAGGGCAAGGGGTACGGCGACCTGAAAAAGGATCTCGCCGAGGTCCTTCTCGAGTGGGTCACCCCGATCCAGGAGCGTGTCCGGTCCTATTTGGACGACGTGGCCGAGCTGGACAAGGTCCTCGCCCGCGGCGCGGAGAAGGCTCGCTCGGTGTCGGCGGGCACCCTGGAGCTGGTGTTCGACCGCGTGGGTTTCCTCCCGCCCACCCGCTGAGGTCCACAGTAGACCGCCCCCGGCTCCGAATTGCGAGGTCGGGGCGGGGTCGTTAGCGTTTCCCCGTGGCGGAAGAGAAGGAAAAGCTGGTCCCGCGGCTGCGGCGGCGCTACCCGTGGTTCGACCACCTGATGCGGGCCAACGAGGCGTTCGGTGAGCGGTACGGCAACCATTACGCCGCGGCGATCACCTACTTCAGTGTCCTGTCGCTGTTTCCACTGCTCATGGTGGGTTTCTCGATCGCCGGGTTCGTGCTGGCCAACAACGCCGCGGCGCTGAACGAGTTGCGCGACGGGATCGTGTCGTCCGCGCCCGCGGGCATCGGCGACTTCGTCGCCAACATCGTCGACACGGCGCTGAAGTCCCGCGGCGGCACGGGTGCGTTCGGGTTGCTGCTCGCGTTGTACGCGGGCATCGGCTGGATGAGCAACCTGCGGGACGCGCTGACCGCCCAGTGGGGTCAGGAGAAGAAGAGCCGTCCGCTGGTGTCGACGACGATCAAGGACCTGCTCGCGCTCGGCGGGCTCGGGCTGGCGCTGGTGGTGTCGTTCGGGCTGACCGCGGTCGGCGGCGGGGTCGGCCGGACGTTGCTGCGACTGGTCGGGCTGGAGGACGAGGGGTGGGCCCAGTTCCTGCTCACCCTGGCGACGGTCGTGCTGTCCTTGCTGGCCAACATGCTGGTGTTCTTGTGGGTGCTGTCGAGGCTGCCGCGCGAGAAGGTGTCGGCCCGCAGCGCGATCAAGGGCGCCGCGATCGCCTCGGTGGGTTTCGAGGTGCTGAAGCAGGTCGGGTCGATCTACCTGGCGACGGTCACCGGTTCGCCGAGCGGGGTGCTGTTCGGGCCGATCATCGGTCTGCTGGTGTTCGCCAACCTGGTGTCGCGGTTCCTGCTGTTCGTGACCGCCTGGACGGCGACGGCCAAGGAGAACGTCGTCCGGTCCGTCGCGCCCCCGCCGCCGGCGGTGATCCGTCCGGCGGTCGAGGTCCGGCGCGGCCCAGGGGCAGGCGCGGTGGCCGGAGCGTTCAGCGCGGGCGCCGCGCTGGCCTGGCTGGGTCGTCGACGCCGGTAGCGCGCTCAGGATGGCCGCGGGCCCTGCCCCTTCTTCCGGTAGTGGCCGATGACGAAGCCGGCGATGATGATCACCGCGACAGCCAGCGTGAGGATCCACCCGGTGACGCCGAACGGGTCCTTCGCCGCGGTGCCTCCGGTGTGGGTGACGCTTCCGCTGCTGCCAGACGTCACGCCGTCCGTGGTTTCCTCCGGCACGACCGGCGACACCAGCCGGCCGACCGGGGAGGCGTTCGTCTTCGCCAGGGCGAAACCGTAGTCCAGCAGCGCCCTGGCCTGGTTGACCACGGGCGTGGGCCGCTGCTCGGCGCGCATCAGGACCACCGCCACGCGCCGCCCGCCCTGTTCGGCGCCGCCGAGGTAGGTGTGCCGCGCGTCGTCGGTGAAGCCGGTCTTCCCGCCCAGGAAACCGGGGTAGGCGCCGAGGAGTTTGTTGTCGTTGACGATCGAGAACTCGGGCTTGCCGGGTTGTGCCGGGATGCCGAGGGCGCGCGTCGCGACCGAGGCGGCGAACTCGGGCTGCTTCATCGCGTAGTTGAAGATCAGGCTCAGGTCGTAGGCCGATGTCGACATGCCCGGTCCGTCCAGACCTGACGGGGTCGCCGCGCGGGTGTCCGTCGCGCCGAGTGACGTGGCCAGCGTGTTCATCTTCTGCACCGTCGCCGGCACCCCGCCCAGTGCCGTGGCGAAGGTGTGCGCGACGTCGTTGCCCGAGTGCATCAGCAGGCCGTGCAGCAGCAGGTCGACCGTGTACTGGCCGCCGGCGACCAGGCCGACGCACGTGCACTCCTGGCTGGCGTCCTCGGCCGTGGGAACGAGGATCTGGTCCGGTTTCAGCTCACGGATCACCACGAGCGCCAGCAGCGTCTTGATCAACGACGCGGGCCGCTCGCGGGCGTGCGGGTTCTTCGCGGCGAGCACCTCGCCGGTGTCGAGGTCCTGTAGCACCCAGGAAGCCGCGGTGCTCTCCGGCGGCACCGCGGCGCCGGGCGCGGAGATCACGCCGCATTCGCCCATGCGGTCGCCACCGACGGCGGCCCTCGGCACGGGCAGCGGGGCGGGCGCGGCGACGCCGGGTGGCGGCTGTTCGGACGTGTCCACGGGCGGGGGCGGCGCCACGGCGTCCGGGCAGACCGAGGCGGCCGCCGCGGTACCGGCGAACGGCACGAGACCGGACAGCACAACCAAAACCAGGGAGAGCAGAAGACCGCGTCGCACCAATGCAGGCTAAAGGAAGTCCGTACGGGTTCCCCCGCGCGGCGCCCCGATCCGATCGGGGGATACTCGGACCATGTCTCGACGTGTGGCGCTGTTCCTGCTGGCTTTCGGGGTCTGGTCCTGGGTCATCTGGATCACCTTCGTGAAGAACCTGTGGGCCAGCGACAACTCGTGGGCCCCGGACGGCTCGGCGACCGGGTTCTTCGTGGTGCACCTGATCCTGGCCATCGTCTCGTTCGTCCTCGGGACGATCATCGGGGTCATCGGCCTGCGCGGTCTGCGCGCCAAGCGCCGCGAAAAGGTCGACGCCTAGCCCCAAACACGCCGAAGACCCCTCGCCGGTGGCGAGGGGTCTTCGGGGCAGGCGAAGTCAGACGCGCTTGAACAGCAGAGCGCGCTTGACCTCCTGGATCGCCTTCGTCACCTGGATGCCACGCGGGCACGCGTCGGTGCAGTTGAAGGTCGTGCGGCAACGCCACACGCCCTCGGCGTCGTTGAGGATGTCCAGCCGCTCCTCGGCACCCTCGTCACGGCTGTCGAAGATGAACCGGTGGGCGTTGACGATTGCGGCCGGGCCGAAGTACGACCCGTCGTTCCAGTACACCGGGCACGACGAGGTGCACGCCGCGCACAGGATGCACTTGGTGGTGTCGTCGAACCGCTCGCGGTCCGCCGCCGACTGGATCCGCTCGCGCGTGGGCTCGTTGCCGTAGGTGATCAGGTACGGCTTCACCGCCCGGTACGCCTCGAAGAACGGCTCCATGTCGACGTAGAGGTCCTTCAGCGTCGGCAGGCCCTTGATCGGGGCGATGCTGACGACCGAGGACTTGCCGCCTGGGTCGTTCTTCCCGAGCAGGTCCTTGACGAGCACCTTGCAGGCCAGCCGGTTGATGCCGTTGATCTGCATGGCGTCGGACCCGCAGATGCCGTGCGCGCACGACCGGCGGAACGACAGCGTGCCGTCCACGTAGTTCTTGATGTTGAACAACAGGTTCAGCACCCGGTCGGTGGGCAGCGCCGGGACCTCGTAGGACTCCCAGTGCGGCGCGTCGTCGATCTCGGGGTTGAACCGCTGGATCTTCACCGTGATGGTGACCGAGCCCTCGGGCGCGGGAATCCCGTTGACGGTGTTCTGTTCGGCTACCGAGGTCATCAGTACTTCCGCTCCATCGGCTCGTACCGGGTGAAGGTCACCGGCTTGTAGTCCAGCCGGATGTCGGCCGAGAACCCGTTGATGCCCAGCGGGGCGTCGGGGTCCGCCTTGTCCGGCAGAATCTTGTACGACATCGAGTGCCGCATGAAGTTGACGTCGTCCCGGTTCGGGTAGTCCTCGCGGGCGTGCCCGCCGCGGGACTCCTTGCGCGCCAGCGCGGCGTTGACCAGGGCCTCGGCCAGGTCGAGCAGAAAGCCCAGCTCGACCGCCTCGAGCAGGTCGGTGTTGTACCGCTTGCCCTTGTCCTGGATCGAGATCCGGCCGTAGCGCTCCTTGAGCCGCTGGACGTCGGTCAGCGCGGTCTTCAGCGTGTCCTCGGTGCGATAGACCGCCGCGTTGGTGTCCATCGTCTGCTGCAACTCGGTGCGGATGTCGGCGACCCGCTCCCCGCCGTGGGCGGAGCGCAGGTGCTCCACCATGCCCTCGACCAACTCCGCCGGGGTCTCCGGCAGTTCGACGAACTCGTGGCCCAGGGCGTACTCGGCGGCGGCGATGCCGGCGCGGCGGCCGAACACGTTGATGTCCAGCAGCGAGTTCGTGCCCAGCCGGTTCGCGCCGTGCACCGACACGCACGCGACCTCACCGGCGGCGTACGCGCCGGGCAGGACGGTGTCGTTGTCGAGCAGGGCCTCGCCGTGCACGTTCGTCGGGATGCCACCCATCGCGTAGTGCGCCGTCGGGTACACCGGCACCGGCTCCTTCACCGGGTCCACACCCAGGTAGGTGCGGGCGAACTCGGTGATGTCCGGCAGCTTCGTCTCCAGGACCTCGGCACCGAGGTGCGTGCAGTCCAGCAGCACGTAGTCCTTGTGCGGGCCGGCGCCGCGGCCCTCGAGGACCTCGAGGACCATCGACCGGGCGACGATGTCGCGCGGCGCGAGGTCCTTGATCGTGGGGGCGTAGCGCTCCATGAACCGCTCGCCCGAGGCGTTGCGCAGGATCGCGCCCTCGCCGCGGGCGCCCTCGGTGAGCAGGATGCCGAGACCCGCCAGGCCGGTCGGGTGGAACTGGTAGAACTCGATGTCCTCCAGCGGCAGGCCCTTGCGGTAGTAGATGCCCATGCCGTCACCGGTCAGGGTGTGCGCGTTCGACGTGGTCTTGAAGACCTTGCCGAAGCCACCGGTGGCGAACACGATCGACTTGGCCTGGAAAATATGGATCTCGCCAGTAGCCAATTCATACGCCACGGCGCCGGTGGCGACAGGGCCGTTTTCGGTCTCGGTGGTGATCATGTCGAGTACGTAGAACTCGTTGAAGAACTCGATCCCGTGCTTGACGCAGTTCTGGTACAGCGTCTGCAGGATCATGTGACCGGTGCGGTCGGCCGCGTAGCAGGCCCGGCGCACCGCGGCCTTGCCGTGGTCACGGGTGTGACCGCCGAACCGGCGCTGGTCGATCTTGCCTTCCGGCGTCCGGTTGAACGGCAGGCCCATCTTCTCCAGGTCGAGCACGGCGTCGATGGCCTCCTTGGCCATGATCTCCGCCGCGTCCTGGTCGGTCAGGTAGTCGCCACCCTTGACCGTGTCGAAGGTGTGCCACTCCCAGTTGTCCTCTTCGACGTTCGCCAGCGCGGCACACATGCCGCCCTGGGCCGCGCCGGTGTGGGAGCGGGTCGGGTAGAGCTTGGTGAGGACCGCGGTGCGGGCGCGCTGGCCCGCCTCGATGGCGGCGCGCATCCCGGCGCCACCGGCGCCCACGATCACCACGTCGTACTTGTGGAACTGCATGTCCGCTTCTTCCTCGGGTGGTGGTGGGTCAGCTGCCGGCCATGTTCGGGTCGAAGGTGAAGATCACCAGCGTGCCCACGAACAGGATGATGACCATCGAGACGTACAGCACCATCTTCAGCCAGAAGCGCGTGCTGTCCTTGCGGGCGTAGTCGTCGATGATCGTGCGCAGGCCGTTGCCACCGTGCAGCTGGGCCAGCCACAGCATCAACAGGTCCCACACCTGCCAGAACGGGGAGGACCACCGGCCGGCGACGAAGCCCCAGTTGATCCGGTGCACGCCGCCGTCGAGGATGTTCATGATGAACAGGTGGCCGAGCACCAGGATGATCAGCGCGAGGCCGGAGATCCGCATGAACAGCCAGCTGTAGAGCTCGAAGTTGCTCCGCCGGGCGGCGGGACGCCGCGGCGAGCGCGGCTTGTCGAGCGCGAGGGTCTCGGTCGCCATCTCTACTCTCCGCCTCCGAACAACACCGACGCGGTGCGCCACAGCATCGCGATCGCGCCGGGAATCATCACGACGACCCACACGACGGCGATCGTCCACAACATGTGCTTCTGGTACTTGGGGCCCTTCGACCAGAAGTCGACCAGCAGGACCCGGATCCCGTTCAGCGCGTGGAACAGCACGGCGCCGACGAGGCCCACCTCCATGAGGTTGACCAGGGGGGTCTTGTAGGTCTCGATGACCTCGTTGTAGGTGTCGGGGGAAACCCGGACCAGCGCGGTGTCGAGGACGTGAACGAACAGGAAGAAGAAGGTGAGCACGCCGGTGATGCGGTGCAGGACCCAGGACCACATGCCCGGGTCGCCCCGGTAGAAGGTCCCGCTCCGGCGTGAGGCTCCCGCCCGATCGCTCGCCTCCGCCGCCGTCTGATCGGCGGCGGTGCTCGCCGTGGTGGACATCGGTGTACGGCCTCCAACGTCGTGGTTGGACTGTGCCCGGCTGACCTGCGAATCCACCGGGCCGCAGGAGCGTCCACCTGGGACTTCGCAGGCGCCCCGGCGGGGTGTTCAAGGCCATCGAGCTTGGATAAAGGGGATGCTAGACCTGGTCTCCATAGCGCATCCAAGCTGTGCTTGGTGTGTGTGATCGACCAGACACCGTGCGCGTGGCCTGCGTCTCATCCCCATTAACACCCCATTCGAACTTCCGGGAGTGAAGTGAATCTCGCTCACTCGGACGGGTGGGGATGACTCCAGGTGATTGAACCGTCGCAGTGCCGGACTTCAACTAAACGTTTAGGTTACGTGCTGTGGCTGTGGCATCGCCATGTGGTCACTGGCGGGTACCGTTCGCCCGTCGAGCCCGGCAACAAGCCGGGCCGTTCTCAGGTCCGCTGGAACCCAGCGGGGAGGGAGACAGGGTGCGTAAGACGCGTGCCACCACATTCGCCGCCACTGCCATGGCGGCCACGCTCGTGCTGGCGGGCTGTGCGAAGGACTCCGGCACCAACAGCGGGAGCAGCAACAACAACAACGCCGCGGCCGGTTCCTGTGTCACGGCACAGGCACCCGCGGCCCCTGCCGCGTCGACCACGACGAGTGCCGCGGGCGCCCGGGTCGACGCCAGCGCTCTGCGCGTCGGGCTCGCGTTCGACATCGGGGGCCGGGGTGACGCGTCGTTCAACGACGCCGCTGCCGCGGGCGTGGACAGGGCCAAGAGCGAACTCGGTGTCTCCGATGTCCGGGAGAGCACCGCGTCGCCGACCGAGGACGAGGCCGCGAAGGAACAGCGGCTGACCCAGTTGGCGACCGACGGGTACAACCCGATCGTGGCGGTGGGCTTCGCGTACGCGAGCGCTGTCGGCGCTGTCGCACCGAAGTTCCCCAACACGAGGTTCGCCATCGTCGACGACGACTCGGTGACCGCGCCGAACGTGACCCCGCTGGTCTTCTCCGAGGAGCAGGGCTCCTTCCTGGTCGGCGTCGCGGCGGTCTACAAGAGCAAGAACTGCCACATCGGCTTCGTCGGCGGGGTGAACACCCCGCTGATCCAGAAGTTCGAGGCCGGTTACCTCGCGGGTGCCAGGGCCGCGTCGAACAAGGTCCAGATCACGAGCGACTACCTGACCCCGGCCGGCGACAACACCGGTTTCCAGGACCCGGCCAAGGGCAACATCAAGGCCGCCGCCGAGTTCTCCGCCGGTGCCGACGTCGTCTACCAGGCCGCCGGCGCCTCCGGTAAGGGGGTGTTCCAGGCCGCGAGCGCGGCCAGGGGCCTGGCCATCGGTGTCGACTCCGACCAGTACAACCAGGCGACCGTCGCCGAGTACAAGAACGTCATCATGACCTCGATGCTCAAGCGGGTCGACGTGGCCGTCTTCGACTACATCCAGGCGGTCGCAAGCAACACGCTCGGCTCGCTGCCGAAGCGGTTCAACCTGGCGGTCGACGGCGTCGGGTACTCCACCTCCGGTGGCCAGATCGACGACATCCGGCCGCAGCTCGAGGGCTACAAGCAGGCGATCATCTCGGGCGCGATCACCGTCCCGACCGCGCCGCAGAAGTAACCGATCCACTGCTGTCGGGGCTCGGGAGGGTGATCCCTTCCCGGGCCCCGTACGCCGTTTCCGGGGGTCTCATGACCAACTCACCACCGGCCGTGGAGCTGCGCGGTATCACGAAGCGCTTTCCCGGCGTTGTCGCCAACTCCGACGTCAACCTCACGGTGGCCGCCGGCGAGGTCCACGCCATCTGTGGCGAGAACGGGGCCGGCAAGTCCACCCTGATGAAGATCCTCTACGGCATGCAGCCGCCGGACGAGGGCACCATCGCGATCAACGGCGAGCAGATCCGGCTGCGCAATCCGCAGGACGCGATCCGCGCCGGGATCGGCATGGTGCACCAGCACTTCATGCTCGCCGACAACCTGACCGTGCGGGAGAACGTCCTGCTCGGCGCCGAGAAGCTGAACGGCATCGGCCGGGCTGCCCGCGCGCGGCTGGCCGAGCTGGAGCAGCAGGTCGGCCTGGCCGCCCCGCTGGACGCGCTGGTCGAGACGCTCGGCGTCGCGGACCGCCAGCGCGTCGAGATCATGAAGGTGCTCTACCGCGGCGCCCGGATCGTCATCCTGGACGAGCCGACCGCGGTGCTGGTGCCGCAGGAGGTCGACGCGCTGTTCCAGACCGTGCGCGGCATGCGGGCCCAGGGATTCACCTTCATCTTCATCTCGCACAAGCTCGACGAGGTGCGGGCGATCGCCGACACGGTCACCGTGATCCGGCGCGGCACCACCGTCGGCACGGCCGATCCGAAGAAGATCTCCTCGCGCGAGCTGGCCGAGATGATGGTCGGCTCCGAGCTGCCGAGCCCGGCGACTCGCGAGTCGACGGTCACCGACCGGGACGTGCTCCGGGTGTCCGGCCTGCGGCTGACCGTCGAGGGCTCCACGCGGGCGGTGCTCGACGACATCACCTTCACCGTGCACGCGGGCGAGGTGCTGGGCGTCGCCGGTGTCGAGGGCAACGGGCAGACCGAGCTCGTCGAGACGATCATGGGCATGCGCAAGGCCACCGGCGGCACCATCGAGCTGGTCGAAACCGATGGCAGCGTGCGGAATCTGACGAGCCTGGGCACGCTCGCCCGCCGCGAAGCCGGCATCGGCTACGTGCCGGAGGATCGCACGCGGCACGGCCTGCTGCTGACACAACCGTTGTGGGCCAACCGGATTCTGGGCTACCAGACTCGCCGGCCGGTCGCCAACGGCGGGCTGCTCGACATTCTCGGTGCCCGCAAGGACACCGAGCGGATCGTCGCCGACTACGACGTCCGCACGCCCGGGATCGACGTGCCCGCGGCGGCGTTGTCCGGCGGGAACCAGCAGAAGCTGGTGGTCGGCCGCGAGCTGTCCGGCGATCCGGTGCTGCTGATCGCCTCGCACCCGACCCGCGGTGTGGACGTCGGCGCGCAGGCGCTGATCTGGGAGCAGATCCGCCAGGCCCGGCACAACGGGCTCGCGGTGCTGCTGATCTCCGCCGACCTCGACGAGCTGATCGGCCTGTCCGACACGATCCGCGTCATGTTGCGCGGGCGACTGGTGAGCGAGGCCGACCCGGCCACCGTCACACCTCAGGAACTGGGTTCTGCCATGACCGGAGCGGAGGACGCCGCGTGACTTCCTGGCGCACCAAGGTGCTGCCGCCGCTGCTGGCGATCGTGTTCTCGGTGCTGATCTGCTCGATCGCGCTGGTGATCTCCGGATCCGATCCGCTGCGGGCCTACGGCACCATGATCGGTCAGCTCGGCAAGGGCACCACCGCCGTGGACACGGTGAACCTCGCGACGGTGTACTACCTGTCCGGGCTCGCGGTGGCCATCGGCTTCCAGATGAACCTGTTCAACATCGGCGTCGAGGGCCAGTACCGCTTCGCCGCGGTCGTCGCCGCGATCGTCGGCGGCGCCGTCGTCCTGCCGCCGGTCATCCACGTCGTCTTCATCATCCTGGTGGCGTTGCTGGCCGGTGCGGCCTATGCGGCGGTGCCGGCGATCCTCAAGGTGACCCGCGGGGTCAGCGAGGTCATCTCGACGATCATGCTGAACGCGATCGTCGGCGGGATCGTGGCGTTCCTGATCAACCCGGACCAGTTCGGGGTGCTGACCGGGAACAACCTCAAGACCGGGGAGATCGCGCCGTCCGGCCGGGTTCCGAGCATCCCGGTCGGCGGCGGGGAGCTGTTCGGCTTCGTGATCATCGTGGCGGTGACCGGGCTGGCGTACTGGTTCATGCTCAACCGCACCCGCTTCGGTTTCGAACTGCGCGCCAGTGGCGAGTCGACCACCGCGGCGGCCGCGGGCGGGGTCAACGCTAAGAAGATGACCCTGATCGCGATGCTGCTCTCCGGTGGGGTCGCGGGCCTGGTCGCCATGCCGGAACTGCTGGGCCGCGACTACAGCTACGCCATCACCTCGACCCAGGGCTACGGCTTCACCGGCATCGCGGTCGCGCTGCTGGGCCGCAACCACCCCGGCGGGATCGCGCTCGCCGCGCTGCTGTGGGCTTTCCTGGACAAGTCGGCGGTGTCGCTGGAGCAGGTCGACGTGCCGAAGGAGATCGCCACGATCATGCAGGGCGCGATCGTCCTGTCGGTCGTCGTGGCGTACGAGATCGTGAAGCGGGCCGACCTGGCCGCCGCGCAGCGTCGCGTCGGCCGGGCGCTCTCGGGCGGGCGTCCCGCTTCGGTCAGCGAAGGGGGAGCGGTATGACCACCGCGACGGATCTGACTTCCGCGCCACTGGTGGTGCCGCCGACGCCGCGCAGGCGGCGTCTGCCGCCCTGGGCTCGCGCGATCCTGTGGGCGATCGGGATCGTCGCGGTCCTGTCCACCGCGTCCTACCTCACCGGGGTCAACACGCTGACCTCGACAAACACCGCGCAGACCGCGTTGCGGCTCGCGCTGCCGATCCTGCTGTGCGCGCTCGGTGGCCTGTGGTCGGAGCGCGGCGGCGTCATCAACATCGGTCTCGAGGGCATGATGATCCTCGGCACCTGGGGTGCGGCGTGGGGCGCCTACTACGGCGGCCCGTGGGCCGGTCTCGGCGCGGCGGTGCTGTTCGGCGCGCTCGGTGGTCTGCTGCACGCGATCGCGACGGTGACGTTCAACGTCAACCACATCGTGTCCGGTGTGGCGATCAACCTGCTCGGGCTCGGTGTCGCGAGGTACCTGGCGACGCTGATCTTCCAGCCCCTGTCCGGAAATCCACGGCAGTCGCCGACGGTGCCGACGTTCGACACCTACTCGGCGACCTTCCTGTCGAACTGGCTCACCGGGCTGGAGAACCAGCAGCGGGTGTTCATCTCGGACGCGGCGGGCCTGGTCAACGGGCTCGTCACCGGGGTGGCTCCGCTGACGATGATCGCGATCCTGCTGGTGCCGGTGAGTTACCTGGTGCTGTGGCGGACGCGGCTCGGGCTGCGGCTGCGCTCGTGCGGTGAGAACCCGGTGGCGGCGGAGTCGCTGGGCATCAATGTGTACGCGCACAAGTATCTGGGTGTGCTGATTTCCGGTGGTCTTGCCGGCATGGGTGGTGCCTCGCTGGTGCTGCTGCAGGGCGGCGGCGGTTACCTGGAGAACCAGACCAACGGCCGCGGCTACATCGGCCTGGCCGCGATGATCTTCGGCAACTGGCGGCCGGGCGGTCTGCTCGGTGGCGCCGCGTTGTTCGGGTACGCGGACGGTCTGCAGCTCTCCGGCGGTGGCCGGGCCGTGCTGGCCCTGTTGTACGGCGTGGTTCTGCTGCTGTTCGTGATCGTCGTGGTGCAGTTGATCCGGCGGCAGTGGATCGCCGCGGCGCTCGGTGTGGTCGGCGCCGGGATCCTGTACTGGATCTACTGGTCCAACGATTCGCTGCCGAGCGAGCTTACCCCGTACACCGCGCACGTGGTGACGCTGATCGTGCTCGCGGTGGCCTCGCAGCGGCTGCGGCCGCCGAAGGCCGACGGTGCCCGGTACCGCCGTGGCGAAGGGGACTAGGTGAGCGAGATCGACTGGGACGCGTTGCGTGCCCGAGCCGTCGAGGCGGCGAAAAGCGCGTACGCGCCCTACTCGGGCCTGCATGTCGGCGTCGCCGGACTGGTCGACGACGGCCGGGTGGTGACCGGGTGCAACGTGGAAAACGCTTCCTACGGCCTGGGGCTGTGCGCGGAGTGCACGATGGCCGGGCAGTTGCGGTTGTCCGGTGGCGGGCGTCTGGTGGCGGTCGCGTGCCGGTCCGGTCGTGGCGACCTGTTGATGCCCTGTGGACGGTGCCGGCAGATCATCTTCGAGCTGGGCGGCGGGTCGTGTCTGGTGGACACCCCGTCCGGGATCCTGCCGATGACGTCGGTGCTGCCGGACGCGTTCGGGCCGGCGGATCTGCCATGAAAGCGTTTGCGGCGGTCGATGTCATCCGGGCCAAGCGGGACGGCGCCACGCTGACCGACGACCAGATCCGCTGGGTCGTCGACGCGTACACGCGCGGGGACGTGGCCGAGGAACAGATGGCCGCGCTGGCCATGGCGGTGTTCCTGCGGGGGCTGGACGCGCGGGAGACGGCCACCTGGACCGGGGCGATGATCGACTCCGGCTCGCGGTTGTCGTTGCCCGTCGAGCGGCCCACAGTGGACAAGCACTCGACCGGCGGTGTGGGCGACAAGATCACTCTGCCGCTGGCCCCGCTGGTCGCCACGTGCGGCGCGGCGGTGCCGCAGTTGTCCGGCCGCGGGCTGGGCCACACCGGCGGCACGCTCGACAAGCTCGAGTCGATCCCGGGGTGGCGGGCGGAGCTGTCGGTGGACGAGATCATCGCCCAGCTGAACTCCGTCGGGGCGGTGGTCTGCGCGGCGACGGCGGATCTGGCGCCGGCGGACCGGAAGTTGTACGCGCTGCGGGACGTGACCGGCACGGTCGAGTCGGTGCCGTTGATCGCCGGCTCGATCATGAGCAAGAAGATCGCGGAGGGATCGGCCGGGCTGGTCCTGGACGTGAAGACGGGCTCCGGGGCGTTCATGAAGACGCGGTCCGACGCGGAGGAACTGGCGCGCACCCTGGTCGACATCGGGACCGCGCACGGGGTGGCCACGACGGCTTTGCTGACGGACATGAACACGCCGCTGGGCGCGGCGGTCGGCAACGCGGTGGAGGTGGCGGAGGCCGTCGAGGTGCTTCAGGGTTGCGGGCCCGCGGACGTGGTCGAGCTGACGGTTGCCCTGGCGCGGGAGATGCTGGCACTGGCGGGGATCTCGGCGGACCCCGCGGCAGTGCTCGCTTCGGGCGAGGCGTTCGAAACGTGGTGCCGGATGATCGCCGCCCAGGGCGGGGACCCGTCGGCGCCCTTACCCCGGCCCGCGCACGTCACGGTGGTCGAGTCACCGGCGGACGGCTATGTGTCCGCTTTGGACGCCTACGCGGTCGGCGTGGCCGCGTGGCGCCTGGGCGCGGGCCGGGCGCGCAAGGAGGACCCGGTGCAGCACGCCGCGGGCATCCGATGTCTCGCGAAGCCGGGCGAGCGGGTGACCGAAGGCCAGCCGCTGCTGGAACTGCACACCGACACCCCCGACGCGATACCGGCCGCCCTCGCCGCGCTGACCGACGCGGTGCAGACCACCGACACCCCACCAGGACCCCGAACGCTGATCCTGGGCCGCGTCAGCTAAGCCGCCGTCGCACATTGCCGACAATGTGCCGCCGCGGTCAGCCCGGCCGGCCCGTCGTCCAGAATGCCTCCGCGCGCGGCACGTCGTCGACACCGAGTACCGGGATTCCCAACCTCACCATGTGCCGAGCCTAGGCATGAGAAAGGCCCTGGGCACGGCAAGCGCGCCCAGGGCCCTTCCGGACGGGAACTCAGGCCTCTGGGTCGTCGCCCTCGGGCTTGGTCTTCACGTCGGCCGTCTTCGGCGCCCGGCCGTTGCGGGCCCGGCGCGGCTGGCGCTGCGCCGGCGGCGGCGCGGCGATCTGCGGGACGGACGGGCCGCCGCCAAGCATCAGCTCGGCGAACGTCGCCATGGCCTCGTCGAGCTGGCCACCGATCCGCCGCTCGGACTCCTCGTTGCTGCGGCGCACCAGGGAACCCACCGACTCGGTGTCGGGACGGCTGGACAGCGTGCCCTCGACCCGCGAGAAGCCGCTCTTCACCGCGCCGCCGAGGTCGCCGAACTGCGCGGCCACGCCCTCGTCGACCTTGTCGATCCGGCCGGACAGATCGTCCAGCCGCCCGGTGATCTGCTCCAGGCGCGAAGACAGCGCTTCCAGACGATCGGTCGGGTCCAGCATCTCGGCGGTCTCGTCGATCGCCCCGCGCACGGCCTGGGTAGCCGCCTCGACGCGCTCGCGGTTGTGCGTGTCCGCCTCTTCCACCCGGCCCCGCAGCTCGGACAGGCCGTGCTCGACCCGCTCGCGCACCTCGCCGACGCCGTTGTCCACCCGCTCGCGCAATTCGGACAGGCCCGAGTCGACGCGGTCGCGCAGAATGGACTCGGCCATCTCGATGCGTTCCTTCACCGGGCCGTGCACGGCCTGCGGCAGGGCGTCGAGCTTCGCGTCCTGCTTGTCCAGGTGGCCGTTGAGATCGTCGAGGCGGCGGTGGATGTTCCCCAGTTTGTCCTCGAGGCCGTCCATCCGGCCGGCGACGCCCTCGAACCGGGCGGCCACGCCGTCGAGACGGCCGTCGAGCTGAGCGAACGGCTTCGCCAGCTTGTCGACGATGCTTTCCACCGCGCGCGCCAGGTCCGCCAGCGCGTTGTCCTGCGCCTCCAGACGGGACATGGCCTCGTCCAGGCGCTCGGCCAGCACGCCGACCTCGGTGCGGTCGGGCAGCTCCGACAGTCGCTTGCGCACGGCGCCCAGCGAGTCGACCGGAGCCAGCCGCGCATAGATGTCATCGAGCGCGTCGAAGATCTGCTGCTGCTCGCTCTCGCGGACTTCGGCCGCGCGCACCAGCATGTTGCGCATCCGGTCGAAGGACGGAGCTCCAATGTGGTTATCAGTGGTCACTTCGGTGTCCTTCGTCGGCGGGGAAAGAGGGACGTGGGCGGAAGCTTAACCATTGCGGAATTGCTGTGGGTAGCGCCCCCGTAAAGGCGGCAACTTCGTGGTCAACCCGACTGGCCGAATGCAGGTTGCGGAGCGGTGGGCTGAGGGTTAAGTGGAGCCTGAGAGTTGTCGCCGCTCGCGTCCATGTAGGTGACCGCTCAGGGGTACCGTCGGAGCATGCCTGACATCTCCGCCTCCGTGCCCTTGACCATGGAAAACATCCGCCGGGCGCCGAAGGTCCTGCTTCATGATCACCTTGATGGAGGACTTCGTCCGGGGACCGTGATCGAGCTCGCCGACGCCCTCGGATACCGCGATCTGCCGACGACGGACGTGGCCCAGTTGAGCCGCTGGTTCCGCGACGCCGCCGACTCCGGCTCGCTGGAGTCCTATCTGGAGACCTTCGCGCACACCTGCGGCGTGATGCAGACCGAAGAAGCGCTGGTCAGGGTGGCCGCGGAGTGCGTGGAGGACCTGGCCGCGGACGGTGTGGCCTACGCCGAGGTGCGGTACGCGCCGGAGCTGTTCGTCGAGCGCGGGCTGACGCTGGACGCCGTCGTCGAGGCCGTCCAGGCGGGGTTTGCGGAGGGTGAGCGCCGAGCCGCTCAGCAGGGAAAAGTCATCCGAATGGGTACCTTGCTGTGCGCGATGCGTCAGCACGCTCGGGCGGCCGAGATAGCCGAGATCGCGGTGCGTTACCGGGACTCCGGAGTGGCCGGGTTCGACATCGCAGGGCCCGAGGCCGGATTCCCGCCCACCCGCAACCTCGACGCATTCGAATATCTACGCACCAATAATGCGCATTTCACCATTCACGCCGGTGAGGCGTTCGGACTCGCTTCCATTTGGGAGGCGATTCAGCATTGTGGCGCGGAACGGCTCGGTCATGGGGTCCGCATTGTCGACGACATCAAGCGCGATTCGGACGGCACCGTGCACCTCGGCCGGCTCTCCGGCTACGTCCGCGACCGGCGCATCCCGCTGGAGATCTGCCCGTCCTCCAACGTCCAGACGGGCGCGGCCGCGTCGATCGCCGACCATCCGATCGGGTTACTGGCCGATCTGCGCTTCCGGGTGACGGTCAACACCGACAACCGGCTCATGAGCGGCTGCACGATGTCGAGTGAGTTCGCCGCGCTCGCGGAGGCGTTCGACTACGGCTGGTCCGACTTCCAGTGGTTCACGCTCAACGCGATGAAGTCGGCCTTCCTCGATTTCGATCACCGGCTCGACCTGATCAACAACGTGATCAAACCGGGCTACGCCAAGCTCGTCTGATCTCGCACTCTGTCGAAAAAGCGCCGGCGGGTAACCCGCTTGCGATCGTTAGCCACGGCAAGTACAGTCCAATATGTAAGAGCGGACTCTCATATATTGGGACGGTGCCGATGAATCGCGCAGCTGGGCTGGACACGAGGAGTAGGCGCCGGTGGGGCATCCTCGCGCTCGGCCTCGCGGCCCAGGCCGCGAGCTGCTCGTTCCTCTACGGCATCCCGTTCCTGGTGCCGGAGATGCGGGCGGCCGGCCTGACGCTCGCGCAGGCCGGCACGATCGTCGCCGCGCCCAGCATCGGCCTGCTGTTCACGCTGATCGCGTGGGGCGCGGCGGCCGACCGCTACGGCGAGCGCATGGTGATGGCGCTGGGTCTGGGCACGTCGTCGGCGTTGCTGCTGTTCATCGCACTGATCGGGCCGTCGACCGGGGTGCTGTTCGCGGCGTTCCTGCTCGCCGGAGCGCTGACCGCATCGGTGAACGCGTCCAGCGGGCGGGCGGTCATGGGCTGGTTCGGGCCGGACGAGCGGGGCATGGCGATGGGCGTGCGCCAGACCGCGCAACCGGTGGGCGTCGGGATCGCGGCGCTGGCGCTGCCACCGCTGACGCGCCAGTGGGGTTTCCACGTCGCGATGCTGTTCCCGGCTGTCTTCGGGCTGGTGGTCGCCGGGCTGGTCGCGTGGCTGGTGATCGACCCGCCGCGGCCGGAGAAGAAGGCCGGCGCCCCGAAGCCGGTGTCGCCGTACCGGACGCCGACGCTGTGGCGGCTGCACGGGGCGAGCGCGCTCCTGGTGGTTCCGCAGTTCGCGGTGCTGGCGTTCGCGCCGGTCTACCTGGTGTCGGCGCACGGGTGGAGCGCGCTGGCCGCGGGCTGGTTCCTGGCCGCGGTGCAGGTGCTGGGTGCGGCCGGACGGCTCGCATCCGGGTACTGGTCGGATCGCGTAGGCAGCCGGCTCCGCCCGATGCGGCAGCTGGCGGTGGCGAGCGCGGCGGTCATGCTGCTGGTCGCCGTCGGGGACGTGAGCTGGGCGTGGGTCGTCCTGCTGGCGCTGGCCCTGGCCTCGGTGATCACGGTCGCGGACAACGGTCTCGGGTTCACGGCGTCGGCCGAGCTGGCCGGGATCGACTGGGCCGGTCGCGCGATGGGCACGCAGAACACCGCGCAGAACATCGCGGGCTCGCTGACGCCGCCGCTGATGGCACTGGTGATCGGCGATTCGCGGTACGCGCTGGCGTTCTGCGTGGCGGCGGTGTTCCCTCTGCTGGCGATCGGCCTCACGCCCGTTCGCGCCGAGACTCGGTCGTCGTGATCGCCTCACGGAGCGCGGCCCGCGCGGCGGTCAGTTCGGCGGCGCGGGCATCGAGCTCGAGAAGACGGGCCCGCAGGGTGTCGAGGACGCCGGGACAGGCATCGAGCGAACCGTCGGGGTGCGCACAGTCGATGATCCGCCGGATCTCGCGCGTCGGCAGGCCCGCGGCGAGCAGCTCGCGGATCTGCCGCACCCGCTCGACCGCGTCCGCGTCGTACTCGCGGTACCCGTTGTGCCGCCGCCGCGCGGAAAGCAGCCCGACCCGCTCGTAGTACCGCAACAGCCGCTCGCCGGCGCCGGTGCGCGCGGCCAGCTCACCGATCAGCACGGCTTGACCTTCCCACCATGTCAGGGCTCAACACTGTCCGGGACACCCCGATTCCCGGAGGAACCCTTGATCATCGACGCCCACAGCCACGTCCACGACCCGGTCGACGCGCACATCGCCCTGCTCGACGAGGCTGGTGTCGACAAAGCGATCTTGTTCGCGACCCGTCCGCACCCCGAGCGCGCGACGACGCTGGACGAACTTCGCAGCGAGATGGACGTGCTGTCGCAGAGCCTGGCCGGCACCTTCGACGGCCGTGCTGCGGCACTACGCGAACTGGACGACGCACTCGCGCGTTCGGACCGGTTCATCGGCTTCGGGTCGGTGGACCTGATGCGGCCGGCGGCGGAGGTCGTCGCCGCGGTGGGGGAGGCCGGCCGGAAGTGGCACGGCATCGGCGAGCTGACTCCGCCGCCCGGCCGGGCCGGCCTGCTCGAACCGGTGCTGCGGTCGGCGGACGGTCTCCCGGTGGTGGTGCACGGCGCCGTTCCGACCACGGCGGCGGACCTCGCGACCATCGGAGCGCTCGCCAGGAAGTACCCGCGCACGCCGGTCGTGATCAGCCAGCTTGGTGGTGCGCATTGGATGGACGCGATCGAGCTGGTCCGGGAGACACCGAACCTCTACCTGGAGCTCTCCACGGCGAGTCTGGTGTTCTCCGTGCGCCTGGCGATCGCGGAGGTGCCGGATCGCACACTGTTCGGTTCGGACGCGCCTTACGGCGACCCGGTGCTTGCTCGCACGCTCATCGAGCGCGTGACACCGTCGGGCGAGGTGCGCGCCGCGGTCCTCGGCCAGACCGCGGCGCGCCTGCTCGGACTCTGAGTCAGTGGGCCCGCAGCCGGTTCTCGAACGCCTCCACCAGCTTGCGCCACTCGCTCTGCTCGGTGTCGAACGGGGCGCTCGGCGCGAGCCGGCCGGGGTCCGGCTTCAGCACGAAGGACACTAGCCAGCCAAGGCTTTCCGAAGTGGACAGTGCGGCGGCCACCGAGTCGTCGTCGGCCCAGTCCGCCGAGTCGGTGAGCAGCTCGACGGCCAGGTCCAGCTGAGTCGGGTCGATGGCGTCCGGCCCCTCGGCCAGGTCCTCGTCGAGGCCGCTCAGCACGTAGGTGTTCTCGGTGTCGACCTCGACATCCAGCTCACCGGCGGTCGCCTTGGCGAGCACCTCGTCCCAAGTGGACACTTCGGCCAGGTCGGTGTCGGCGAAGGCGTTGCCGTCGGCCAGCGCCCGGGCCAGCGCCTTCTCCGACTTGTACACGTCGATCCTGCTGTCGCTGCCCAGGAAGATCGGCTCGTCGTCCAGGTAGCACCGGAGCGTGTAGTACTCGCGGTCCGCGGTGATGATCTTGATTGGGTCGATGCCGACCTCGGCCCAGAAGCCGACCGGCACGTCCTCGTCTTCGTCCTCTTCGGCGTCGGTGCTCTCCACCGTGTCGAGGTCCTCGTCGGCCTGCTCGGCCTCGACCTCGGCCTCCGCCGACTCCTCCAGGAACGTGGCCAGTTCCTCGGCGGTCTGCTCGAGCACACCGGCGTCCACATCGGGCACCTTCACCAGACCGTCGATCGCGTCCAGCACGGTGTCCCACTTCTCGGACACGGCCTCGGACAGATCGTTCCACAGCCGCTCGCCCTCGCGGCCGGTGAACGGCAGCCGGCCCTGCTCGAGCAGCGAGAAGCCCTCGGTGGCGTCCAGGACCTCGTGGACCTCGTCCAGCTCACAGACGTCGGCCAGCGACCGGACGATGCCGACGATCTCGGCCAGCTCGCTGATCGTCCACGAGTCCGGGTCCTCCGCGACCAGCTCGGGCACGCCGACGAGGTCGTAGGAGTGGTCGTCGTCGGGGATCAGCTCCGGCACGTTGAGAGCCGGGACCGCGTTCCACGCCGGGTGGTCGATCAGGTCGTGCTGCTCTGCGGTCCGGACGAACGCGGCCAGGTGCGCGGCGTCGGGGAAGGCGTACAGATCTTCCTCGTCGCCGAGGAAGGCCTCCCATTCCTCACCGTCCTCCCGCCAGCGCGGGGCCCAGAGGGTCACCAGGTCCCCCTGCGGCAGCCCGAGTTCGATCGGGACGATGTCCTGTGCCATGCCAGCCCTCCGGATTACACCTGTGTGTGGGAAGCCTACGGCTTGACGGGACCGGCCGCGATGGGCCCCATCTGCTCTGCGGCCGTGAATGGCACGATGGTACCCACGATGACACCACAGCCTCTCTCACAGCTTCTTCCGGCGGATGCGGATCCCGACACGCTGTTCGAGACATTTTCGGCCTGGACGGCCGAACGCGGTCTCGAGCTGTACCCGGCGCAGGAAGAGGCGCTGATCGAGGTCGTCTCCGGCGCGAACGTGATCTTGTCCACCCCGACCGGGTCGGGAAAGAGCCTGGTCGCGGTGGGTGCGCACTTCACCGCCATGTCCCAGGGCAAACGCAGCTACTACACCGCGCCCATCAAGGCGCTGGTCTCGGAGAAGTTCTTCCAGCTCATCGAGATCTTCGGGGCCGACAACGTCGGGATGATGACCGGCGACTCCGCGGTGAACCCGGACGCCCCGATCATCTGCTGCACCGCGGAAATTCTGGCGAACATCGCGTTGCGCTTCGGTGCCGGCGCCGCCGTGGGCCAGGTGGTGGCGGACGAGTTCCACTTCTACAGCGAGCCCGACCGCGGCTGGGCGTGGCAGGTGCCGCTGCTGGAGCTGCCGAACGCACAGTTCGTGTTGATGTCGGCCACCCTCGGTGACGTCAGCTTCTTCGAGAAGGACCTGACGCGCCGCACCGGGCGTCCCACCGCCGTGGTCACCTCCGCACAACGCCCGGTGCCGCTGACCTACCGCTACGCCCTGACGCCGCTGCACGAGACGATGACCGAGTTGCTGGGCGGCGGGCAGGCCCCGGTCTACGTCGTGCACTTCTCGCAGGCCGCCGCGATCGAGCGGGCGCAGGCGCTGATGAGCATCAACGTCACCACCCGCGCCGAGAAGGACGCCCTCGCCGAGGCGATCGGCGACTTCCGGTTCTCCGCCGGGTTCGGTAAGACGCTGTCCCGGCTCGTCCGGCACGGCATCGGCGTGCACCACGCGGGCATGCTGCCCAAGTACCGGCGCCTGGTCGAGCAGCTCGCGCAGGCCGGGTTGCTCAAGGTGATCTGCGGGACCGACACCCTCGGCGTCGGCATCAACGTGCCGATCCGCACGGTGGTGTTCTCCGCGCTGACCAAGTACGACGGCGTGCGCCAGCGGCACCTCAAGGCGCGGGAGTTCCACCAGATCGCCGGCCGCGCGGGCCGGGCCGGGTACGACACGGACGGGTACGTGGTCGTGCAGGCGCCCGATCACGTCGTGGAGAACGCGAAGGCGCTGCAGAAGGCCGGTGACGACCCGAAGAAGAAGCGCAAGATCGTTCGCAAGAGCGCGCCCGAGGGGTTCGTGAACTGGACGGAGAGCACGTTCGAGCGGCTGATCTCGTCGCCGCCCGAGCCGCTGACGTCCAGCTTCGGAGTCAGCCACGCCATGCTGCTGAACGTGATCTCGCGGCCGGGCAACGCGTTCGACCACATGCGGCACCTCCTGGAGGACAACCACGAGGACCGGCCGTCACAGCGCAAGCACATCCGGCGCGCCATCGCGATCTACCGCGCACTGATGGCCGCGGGTGTGGTCGAGCGGCTGTCCGAACCGGACGATTCCGGCCGGATCGTCCGGCTGACGATGGACCTGCAGCTGGACTTCGCGCTCAACCAGCCGCTGTCGCCGTTCGCCCTGGCCGCGATCGAACTGCTGGACACCGAGTCGCCGACGTACGCGCTCGACGTCGTGTCCGTGATCGAGTCCACAGTGGAGAACCCGCGGCCGGTGCTGTCGCAGCAGCAGTTCAAGGCGCGCGGCGAGGCGGTCGCGGCGCTGAAGGCCGAGGGCGTGGAGTACGAGGAGCGGATGGCGCTGCTCGACGAGGTGACCTACCCGAAGCCGCTGGAGGACCTGCTGGAGGCGGCGTACGCGACGTACCGCCGCGGGCACCCGTGGGTCGACGACTACGAGCTGAAGCCGAAGTCGGTCGTGCGCGACATGTACGAGCGCGCGATGAACTTCGTCGAGTACATCAACTTCTACTCACTCGCGCGGTCGGAGGGCCTGGTGCTGCGGTACCTGGCCGACACCTACGACGCGCTGCGGCGGACGGTGCCCGACGAGGCGAAGACCGAACCGCTGGAGGACCTGATCGCCTGGCTCGGCGAGATGGTGCGGCAGGTCGACTCGAGCCTCCTGGACGAATGGGAGGCGCTGCGGCACCCGGGCGAGGAGCGGCTGCCCACTGGTCACGAGTTGCCGGAAAAGCCGCCGCCGGTCACCGGCAACGAGCGGGCGTTCCGGGTCCTGGTGCGCAACCAGATGTTCCGGCGGGTCGAGCTGGCGGCGCGGCACGCGTACGCGGAACTGGGTGAATTGGACGCGGCGTCCGGGTGGAACGACATCGAGTGGGAAGCCGCGCTGGAGGCCTACTTCGAGCAGCACGACTCGATCGGCATCGGACCGGACGCACGCGGCCCGGCGATGCTGATGATCGAGAAGGAGCCGGGCGTCTGGCGCGTGCGGCAGATCTTCGACGACCCGGCGGGCGACCACGACTGGGGCATCAGTGCCGAGGTCGACCTGGCGGCGTCGGACGAAGCCGGGATCGCGGTCCTGCGGCTCACCGCGGTCGATCAGCTCTGATCGGACGCCGCGGCGAGGAGCATCGGTCAACGCCGGTGCCGGGGCGCGGCGTCGACCGGGCCGGGGTCCGGCATGTCGGTTTCGGGGTAGCGCGGCAGGTCGGCGAACGTCCCCGTCGCCGGGCCCTGCTGTTGCGGCACCGCCGGCTGCGGGGGCGCCGGGTCCTGGTCGGTCTGCGGGAACGGCTCCGGGGTGCGGTGCTGGGCCGGGGTCGGCGCGGTCGGGACGGTGTCCATCGGCGAGCCGACCTGCGGTGTCGACTTGTCCCCGGACGGCGGTTCCGACACCGTTCGCGGCATCGGTCGGGCACCGGAGGGCCCATCCACCGAAGCGCTCGACGGCATCGGCACGTCGGCCGGGGTCTTCGTGACCGGGCGTCGTGGGTCGGGCATCCGCGCGCCATCCGGTCGGGGCACCTGTGCGCCCGCGACCGCGGGCGGGCGCTCGGGTGCTGGGTTCGTCGGTGACCCGGTCGGTTCCGGGGCGTGATGGCGTCCCTGCTGTCGTGCCAGTTCGTCGTCGCCGGAGTGGCCGGCCAGCGGGTTCTTGGCGTTGCGGCGCGGTCCGCGCCTGGTCAGGCCCAGCAGCCCGAACAAGCCGAGCAGGCCCAGCAGACCCCAGAGTCCCTGAGGCAGGTCCCGGATCTGCTCCTGGGCGAGGGCGGGCTGATGCACGGCCGGCGCGGCGTGCGCCACGGCCGGGCCGGACGTCAGGAGGACGCACAGCGCGGCGGTCATCCCGCGGCGGGCCTTGTCGGGCATGTCGGCTCACTCCCCTGGTTGTGGTGACGCCACGATGTACCCGGCTCCGGCGGGTCCAGACCGGACGCCGACCTAGTGGGTGACCTCCACCACCTGCGCGAGTGACTTGTCTTGCGGCGCCGGAATCGTCGATGTGCGCGTGTAACCTGCGCGCATGGGGCTTCGCGCGCGTGTGGTTTCCTGGGTGGGCCGGCGCTATCTGGCGAGAGCGCAGAAGAAGGGCTTCGACCTGTCGGTGCTGCCCGACTCCGCGTTGATGCCGCTGCGTCGCGACGGGCTGGATCCCGTGCCCGACCTGGGGGTGACCAGGGCGGATGCGCCGGTGAGCCGGTTGCCGCTGCCCTTCGGGATCACCGCGTGGCTCGTCACCGGGTACGGCGAGTCCAAGGAAGTTCTCGCGGCCACCGAGAGGTTCAGTAACGATTACACGAACCTCGTCGGAAAGGCGGGACTTTCCGACGAACAGAATCCCGGTGGGCTCGGGTTCGCCGATCCGCCGGACCACACGCGGCTGCGGAAGATGCTCACGCCGGAGTTCACGATGCGGCGGTTGAGCCGGCTCACCCCGCGCATCGACCAGATCATCGCCGAGCAGCTCGACGCGATGGAGGAAAGCGGTGGCACGGTCGACCTCATGCAGGCGTTCGCGCTGCCGATCCCGTCGCTGACGATCTGCGAGCTGCTCGGTGTCTCCTATGAGGACCGTGACGACTTCCAGCGGCTGAGCACCGTCCGGTTCGACCTGTTCGCCGGGGCGGGCGCGTCGTTCGGCGCGATCACCGAGTCACTGTCCTATTTGCTCGAGATCGTGCGGAAGCAGCGCGAGTCGCCGGGTGACGGGCTGCTCGGCATGCTGGTGAAGGAGCACGGTGACAACATCTCCGACCGGGAGCTGGCCGGCCTCGCCGACGGCGTGCTGACCGGCGGCCTGGAGACGACGGCGAGCATGCTCGCGCTGGGCGCGATCGTGCTGTTGCGCGACCGCCCGACGTTCGAGCTGGTGCGTGACTCGGACGAGGCGGCGCAGCAGTTCGTCGAGGAGCTGCTGCGGTACCTGACGGTGGTGCAGGTGGCGTTCCCGAGGTTCGCGCGGGAGGACGTCACGGTCGGCGGGCAGGAGATCGCCAAGGGCGACATCGTGTTCGTGTCGCTGAGCGGCGCCAACCGGGACGCCGCTCTCGGTTCCGGCATGGAGTCCTTCGACCCCACGCGCCCCGCGACGCAGCACCTGGCCTTCGGGTGGGGCGCGCACCGGTGCATCGGCGCGGAGCTGGCGCGCATGGAACTGCGTGCCGCCTACCCGGCCCTCGTGCGCCGGTTCCCCGACCTGCGGCTGGCCGTCGAGCCGGAGAAGCTGAGCTACCGCCAGACGTCGATCGTCTACGGGGTGGACACCCTCCCGGTCCGGGTCAACTAGGCCGCGCGCGCCCGCCCGCCGCCGCGCGCCGTGTCTGCCGCTCGTGGCGCCGTGTTTGCCACTGACGCTGGCGTGTTGGCTGTTCCGTTGCGCTTGTCCACCTACTGCCGCCGCGCGCCTCGGCCCGAGGCACCGCAAGCGCCGCTTCGACGGCGCCAACACGGTGCCGGGAGGGGCCAACACGGTTCAAGACCGCGAAGCGCTCAGATGAGCGCGGAAGGAGTGAGACCGGCATGCGGGCCGCCATTGTCGAGCAACCAGGTTCAATCAGGGTCGGCGAGGTTCCCGATCCCGCGGCGGGGGAGCGCGAGGTGGTGATCAAGGTCGGTGCGTGCGGTATCTGCGGCACCGATCTGCACATCGCGGACGGCCATTTCCCTCCTACGCCGTACCCGATCGTCCCCGGCCACGAGTTTGCGGGCGAGATCGTCGAGCTCGGCAAGAACGTCCCCGGCGGCTGGCAGGTCGGCGACCGCGTGGCTGTGGACCCGTCGCTCTTCTGCGGTTATTGCGCTCCATGCCGCGCCGGGCACGGCAACCTCTGCGAGAACTGGGGCGCCACCGGCGACACCGTCAACGGTGCCTTCGCCGAGTACGTCGCCGTTCCGGCGAGCACCTGTTACCGCCTGCCCGATCACCTGAGCTGGCAGGAGGGCGCCCTGGTTGAGCCGGTGTCCTGTGCGGTGCACGGCGTCCGCCGCATCGGGGTCGAGGCAGGCGAGCATTTCCTGGTCGTCGGGGCCGGGACCATGGGCCTGATCATGCAAATGCTCCTGCAACGGGCCGGCGCGCGGGTCACGGTGGTGGACCGCAACGCGTCCCGCCTGCCGCGGGCCAAGGACATCGGTGCACACGCCGTCGCGGCGGACGTGTCCGAATTGGACGGTGAGCGATTCGACGCGGCGGCTGACTGCACCGGTGCGGCCCCGGCGATCGAAGCCGCGTTCGATTCGCTGCGCCGCGGCGGGCGGCTACTCGTCTTCGGTGTCGCCCCGGCGGAGGCACGCGTCGCGCTTTCGCCGTTCCGGATCTACAACGACGAGATCACGGTGGTGGGTTCGATGGCGGTTCTGCATTCCTACGGGGCCGCACTGGACCTCGTGGCGTCCGGCGCGGTCGACGCACAGGCCTTGTTGACCGACGCGTTGCCGCTCGAGCGGTTCCCTGACGCCCTCGACCTGATGCGCAGTGGTGCCGGTCTGAAGGTGCAGGTGCTGCCGGGGGTTCCGAACGCCTGAGCGGCTTGTCGCGGGACGGCCGATCACGGGTGCGGGAGCGCTGATTCCCTTGACAGCAACCGGTATGGTGCTCGCGATGGTGATGCCTCCGCCCCGCCTCGACCTGGCGCGCTACCGCGCACCGGTCTGGGCCGGTGTGCCCGCGCGGGCCGGGCGCAAGGTCCGGCTCCGCGTGATCACCGCGGACGATCAGCGCAGGCTGGCCGGGTTCGACCGGGAGGTCGCCGACACGCGCCGGGTCGGCGAGTACCGGCACTGGGCGGCTCACCGCGCCGACGAGCCCGGCGACAACTTCCACTTCGCGATCGAGACCCTGCGCGGCGGGCTCGTGGTCGGATCGCTGTCGGCGACCCAGGCGGATCCGCGGTCCGACCGGTTCAGCTACGGCATCGGGATCGGGCGGCAGCACCGGCGCTGCGGTTACGCCGGCGACGCGCTGATCACGCTGCTGCGGTTCATGTTCGGCGAGCGCGGCTACCGGAAATGCCAGGTCAGCATCTACGGCGGCAACGTCGCTTCGCTGTCGCTGCACGCGATGCTCGGCTTTCGCGAGGAAGGCCGGGTGCGCGACACCGAACTGTCCCGCGACGGGATCAAGTACCTTGTGCTGATGGGCATCACGGACGCCGAGTTCGCGGAGATCCACCCCGACTTCCTGGCGCCCGCGTCGCGGGGCCGCCACTGGCGACCCCGCGGCCGGCACCGCGACCGTTAGCCCGCGGCGAACCCAGCGGCACTTTCTCGACAAAGTGCGACGCCGCCACTCCGGGCCGGCGGCACCTTTTCGACAATGTGCCGCGGCGTCAGACGCCCATCGGGTGCCACACCGTCTTCGCCTCGAGGTAGCGGCGCAGGCGGGCGATGTCCGGCCGCCGGGTCCAGTCCGGCTCCCCGACCGGCACCGCCAGCACGCGCTTGACCGTCCCCGCCGCCTCACGGGCCAGCTCGGCACGCGTCTCCGGAGCGGCGCCCGTCGGGTCGAGTGCGTTGACGTCGCCGTGCGAGGCCAGCCACGGGCCCAGCTCGGCGGCGCGGCCGGTGAGGATGTTCGCCACCCCGCCCGGTAGGTCGGACGTCGCCAGCACCTCGGACAGCGTGATCGCCGGCAGCGGCCGGTCGGCGCTGCTCACCACCACCGTCGTGCATCCGGCCGCCAGTGCCGGGGCGAGCACGCTCACCAGCCCGAGCAGGGACGACTTCTGCGGCGCGAGGATTCCGACGACCCCGGTCGGCTCCGGCACGGTGAACGAGAAGTACGGTCCGGCCACCGGGTTCGCGGCACCGAGCACGCTCGCCACCTTGTCCGTCCAGCCCGCGTACCAGACCCAGCGGTCGACGGCGGCGTCCACCACCGACTCGGCCTTCCGGGTGACGAGCCCTTCGGCCGCGCCGACCTCCGCGGCGAACTGGTCCCGGCGTCCTTCCAGCATCTCCGCGACCCGGTACAGCACCTGGCCGCGGTTGTAGGCGGTGGTGCCCGACCAGCCGCCGAACGCCTTGCGCGCCGCGACCACCGCGTCGCGTACGTCCTTGCGCGAGGCGTGCGCGGCGTTGGCGAGGAACGTGCCCTTGCTGTCGGCGACCGGGTAGACCCGGCCGGACTCCGAGCGGGGGAATGCGCCGCCGATGAACAGTTTGTACGTTTTCGCGACCGTGATCCGCTCAGACATCCAGGTATCCCTCCAGACCGGTGCGGCCGCCCTCGCGGCCGAAGCCCGACTCCTGGTAGCCGCCGAAGGGCGCGGCCGGGTCGAAGCGGTTGAACGTGTTGGCCCACACCACACCGGCGCGCAGCCGGCCGGCCATCCAGAGGATCCGCGAGCCCTTCTCGGTCCAGATCCCCGCGGACAGGCCGTAGGGCGTGTTGTTGGCCTTCGCGACCGCCTCGTCCGGCGTGCGGAAGGTGAGCACGGACAGGACCGGGCCGAAGATCTCCTCGCGTGCGATGCGCATCGACTGGTGAACATCGGAGAACACGGTGGGCGCGAAAAAGAACCCGCGGTCGGGCACCGGGCACGGGCTCGTCCAGCGCTGAGCGCCCTCGGCCTCACCGGAGTCGGCCAGCTCGCGGATCTTCGTCAGCTGCCCGGCCGAGTTGATCGCGCCGATGTCGGTGTTCTTGTCCAGCGGGTCGCCCAGGCGCAGCGTCGAGACGCGGTACCGCAGCTTGTCCAGCAGCTCCTCGACGACGGACTCCTGCGCGAGCAGCCGGGAACCGGCGCAGCACACGTGACCCTGGTTGAAGAAGACCCCGTTGACGATGCCCTCGACGGCCTGGTCAAGCGGCGCGTCGTCGAACACTACGTTGGCCGCCTTGCCGCCGAGCTCGAGCGTGAGACGCTTGGCGGTGCCCGCGACCTGGCGCTGGATCAGCTTGCCGACCTCGGTCGACCCGGTGAAGGCGATCTTGTCGATGCCCGGGTGCTCGACCAGCCGCGCGCCGACGTCACCGGCGCCGGGCAGGATGTTCACCACGCCCGGCGGCAGGCCGGCCTGCTGGCAGATCTCGGCGAACACCAGGGCCGTCAGCGGGGTGGTCTCGGCCGGCTTGAGCACCACGGTGTTGCCGGTGGCCAGCGCGGGCGCGATCTTCCACGCCAGCATCAGCAGCGGGAAGTTCCACGGGATGATCTGCCCGGCCACGCCCAGCGGTTTCGGGTCCGGCCCGAAGCCCGCGTAGTCCAGCTTGTCTGCCCAGCCCGCGTGGTAGAAGAAGTGCGCGGCGACCAGCGGCAGGTCGGAGTCGCGGGACTCCTTGATCGGCTTGCCGTTGTCCAGCGTCTCCAGGACCGCCAGCTCACGCGAGCGTTCCTGGATCAGCCGCGCGATGCGGAACAAGTACTTCGCGCGCTCGCTGCCCGGCATCGGGCCCCACGTCTTTTCGAACGCCTTGCGAGCCGCCCGCACCGCCGCGTCGATGTCGGCGGCGCCGGCCGTGCCGACCTCGGCGAGGACCTCTTCGGTGGCCGGGTTGACGGTCTTGAGCGGCTCGCCGCTACCGTCGGTGAACTCGCCGTCGATGAAGGGCCGGTAGCTCGGCTTGAGGTTGGCCAGGTCGCGTGACTCGGGCGCGGGCGCGTACTCGAACGCGGGCATCAGTCCACCGCCACGTAGTCGGGGCCGCTGTAGTGGCCGTCCTGCTGGGTGCGGCGCTGCAGCAGCAGGTCGCCCAGCAGACTGGAGGCGCCGAAGCGGAACAGCTCCGGGGTGAGCCACTGCTCGCCGGCGACCTCGTGCACGGCGACCAGGTACTTGATCGCGTCCTTGGTGGTGCGGATGCCGCCGGCGGGTTTGACGCCGCGCAGCTCGCCGGTCGCGGTGAACCAGTCGCGCACGGCCTGCAACATCACGTGGGTGACCGGCAGCGTCGCGGCGGGGGAGACCTTGCCGGTGGAGGTCTTGATGAAGTCGCCGCCGGCCAGCAGGGCCAGCCAGGACGCGCGTCGCACGTTGTCGTAGGTGACCAGCTCGCCCGTCTCCAGGATGACCTTCAAGTGCGCCGGCCCGGCCGCTTGCCGGACCGTCTGGATCTCCTCGAACACCTCGCCGTAGCGGCCCTCGAGGAAGGCGCCCCGGTCGATCACCATGTCGACCTCGGTCGCTCCTGACTCCACGGCGAGCGCCACGTCGGCCAGCTTCACCTGCCGGGAGGACCGGCCGGAGGGGAAGGCTGTCGCGACGCTCGCGATACCGATGTCCGTGCCCTTGAGCCCTTCGACGGCCGTCGCGACCAGGTCGGGGTACACGCAAACCGCGGCGACCCGCGGGGTGTCCGGACGGTCCGGGTCGGGACGTCGGGCCTTCGCCGTCAGCGCGCGGACCTTGCCGCGCGTGTCGGCGCCCTCGAGCGTGGTCAGGTCGACCATCGAGATCGCGGTGTCGATGGCCCAGAGCTTGCTGGCCTTCTTGATGCTGCGGGTGGCCAGGGCGGTGGCCCTGGCTTCGGCGCCGACCTGGTCCACACCGGGCAGGCCGTGCAGGAACCGGCGGAGGCTCGCGTCGTCGCGGGTGGCGTCGGCGAGAGCGGCCGGCAGAGTGGGTGCGCTCACGCGCCAGAGTCTAATTGCGGCGTCTGACGCTTTCGCGGTTTCCGGACCACGGTGACCGCGCCCCAGAACGCGAATCCGGTGACCTTGACGACCGGGGCGCCCGGCGGCGGGGGCTGCGTCGACACGCCTTCGCGGTCCTGGCTCTCGAAGGCGCCCATGAAACCGAGGCCGGTGACCTCGACGATGATGTCGTCGGGCACCACGATGTCGATGCCGCCCATGATCGCGACGGCCGTGATGGTGGTGTGCCGCTCGGCGAACCGGGCGGTGCGCAGGTCCATCTCGACGCCGCCCCAGAACGCGACACTGGCGTGCTGGGGTGGCACGGTCCACGGGCCCTTGCGGGTGACACCGGACATGACGGCGACCGAGGCCTTCGAACCGGGCAGCCCGCCGATCCGGTTGTCCGGCGCCAGTGCCCGCGGGGCCGCGGGTTGCACGACGCCGGCGGAGACGTTCGGCAGGTCCGCGACCGGCGGTTCGAGCTCGGCGAGAGTCTTGGCCGCGTACACGGTGTCGAGCCGCTCTTCGAGCTCCTGCACGGTGATCCGCCCTTCGGCGAGCGCGTTGTGCAGGATCTGCGCGACCCGTTCCCGGTCCGCGTCGGAGGCCCGCATCGGCGGACGCTCGGGGGTCCCAGGCTGTTCCACCGAGCGAGCTTATCCGGGTCGTGCCGCCGGAGGGGCCGTTTCGCGGAGTCGATCAGCTACCGTGACGCCTCATGGACGTGCTTGTCGTCGATCACCCGCTGGCCAAGGCCCGGCTCTCGACCATGCGGGACGCGCGCACCGACAGCGCGGCCTTCCGGGCGGCCCTGCACGAGCTGACCGTCATGCTCATCTACGAAGCCACCCGCGGGGCGCCGGTGCGCACCGAGCGGATCCACACGCCGGTCGCCCGTACCGACGCCTACCGCCTGGCGAACCCGCCGCTGCTCGTCCCCGTCCTGCGCGCCGGGCTGGGCATGGCCGACCAGGCGCACAAGCTGATCCCCGAGGCGCAGATGGGATTCGTCGGGCTGGCGCGCGACGAGGAGACCCTGCGGCCGACCCCGTACATGGAGTCGCTGCCCGACACCCTGTCCGACCGCCCGGTGTTCGTGCTCGACCCGATGCTCGCGACCGGCGGCTCGATGGAGCACACGATCCGGTTGCTGACCGGCCGGGGCGCCACGGACGTCACGGCGATCTGCGCGCTGGCGGCGCCGGAGGGACTCAAGCACCTCGAGGACTCGGGCCTGCCGGTCCGGGTGGTCACCGCGAGCATCGACGAACGGCTCAACGACTCCGGTTTCATCGTCCCCGGCCTCGGCGACGCGGGCGACCGCCAGTACGGGGCCCGCTAGCAGCGCGTCGCACATTTTCGACAAAGTGCCGTCGCCGAACCTAGGCGCGCCAGCCGTCCGCGTGGGCGCGCAACGCCGTTTCGTACGACGCGGCCACGTCGAAGTCCGGCGGCAGGTTCCCGTTCAGCTCCAGGGAGACCAGCCCGTGCACGATGCCCCACGCGCTGACCGCGATCACCTCCGGCGCGACCGCCTTGAACAGGCCGGCGTCGATCGCCGCGCGCACGGTGTCCACCAGCGGCGCGAGTGAGTCACGCGCCACCCGCGAGGCCTCCGCGCCGGGTTCGAAGCCGGGCACCGCCTTGGTGAACATGATCGAGTACAGGTGCGGATCGGCCAGCGCGCTCTCCCGGTAGGCCAGCCCGAGCCGCACGAAGTGCTCAACCGGGTCGCCGGACGGCGCGATGCCGCGCAGCCGTGCCCCGAATCGCCTGAATCCCTCGAGGTAGACGGCGTTGACCAGATCCGGCTTGCCCCCGAACAGCGAGTACACCGCCGTGGTCGACGTGCCGGCGTCGGCCGCGAGCTTGCGCAGGCTGAGCGCCTTCGGCCCCTCCGTGGACAGCAGCTCACCGGCCCGGTCGAGCAGTTTCAGGCGGAGAACTTCGTCGTGGGTCCGTGGCCTGGGCATGCTCCCAGGGTATCGCAACGCTGTTACGGTTCCCGGGAAGCGGATTTGACCTGGAGTGCGCTCCAGGTCGTAGTGTCGGACCCCATGAGCTACTCGATAGCGGAAGCCGCACGTCGCAGCGGGCTGTCGATCGACACCCTCCGCTACTACGAGCGCATCAAGCTCCTCGATCCGCCCGCCCGGGACACGGCGGGCCGACGGGCCTATTCCGACCACGACCTTGCCTGGCTGGAGTTCCTCACCAAGCTCCGCACCACGGGCATGCCGATCAAGATGATGCGGGAGTACGCGCAGCTGCGCTCCGCCGGTGACGCCGGCGCCGGCCGCCGCCGCGCCATCCTGGTCGAGCAACGCCGGTCGGTGGCCGAGCGCATCGCCGAGCTCCAGGCGTGCATGGACGTCCTCAACTACAAGATCGACAATTACGACCGGATCTGCGCCCGCATCCCGGGCACCGGTGTGGTCAGGGAGGAGATCTCCGCGTGATCCCGACGAGGAAGCTCGGCGAGCTGGAGGTCGCCGCGCAGGGCCTGGGCTGCATGGGCATGAGCCATGCGTACGGCGTGCACGACGACGAGGCGGAGTCGATCGCGACGATCCACCGCGCCCTCGAGCTGGGCGTGACCCTGCTGGACACCGCGAACGTCTACGGCGACGGTGCGAACGAGGAACTGGTCGGCCGCGCGATCGCCGGCAAGCGCGACCAGGTCGTGCTGGCCACCAAGTTCGGCATCGTCCACGGCGGGGATGGGCCCGGGGTGCGAGGTGACGCCGCCTACGTCCGCCAGTCGGTCGAGGAATCGCTGCGCCGGCTCGCCGTCGACCACATCGACCTCTACTACCAGCACCGGGTCGACCCAAACGTCCCGGTCGAGGAGACCTGGGGCGCCCTGTCCGAGCTGGTCAGCGAGGGCAAGGTCCGCTACCTGGGCATTTCGGAGGCGTCCGCCGCCTCGATCCGCCAGGCACACGCCGTCCACCCGGTCACGGCGCTGCAGAGCGAATGGAGCCTGTGGACGCGGATCGTCGAGGACGAGGTCGTGCCCACCTGCCGTGAGCTGGGCATCGGCATCGTGCCGTTCTCGCCGCTGGGTCGCGGGTTCCTCACCGGCAGCATCACCAAGGCGGACGAACTGCCCGCCGACGACATGCGCCGCAACCTGCCGCGCTTCGCGGAGGGCAACATCGACCGGAACCTGCTCATCGTCGAGGCGCTGCGGAAGCTCGCCGCGGAGAAGGGCGTGACCGCTGGGCAGCTGGCGCTCGCCTGGGTGCAGCACCAGGGGCCGGACGTGGTGCCGATCCCCGGCACGAAGCGCCGCAAGTACCTGGAGGAGAACGTCGCCGCCGCGACGCTCGATCTGTCCGAAGAGGACATCGCGCGGATCGAAGCGGCCGTCCCCGCGGACGCCGTGGCCGGGGCGCGTTACCCGGAGAGGCTGGCCCGCAGCGTCGGCAGGTGAGTCGTGCCTGAGCGCCCGGACCGGGCGCTCAGGCCACTGCCACGCCGACCGCGGTCGTGATCATCGCCGCGGCGAGCAGCACCGCGCCGCTCACCGTGACGCCGTGCGCGAGCGGCTTCCGTCGCGGCAGCAGGTTGAGGAACATCCCGCCGGACTGCGCGAGGATCCCGATCAGCAGCAGGACGGACACCGCCCATTGCCCCGCGGCGCCGAGACCGCCTGCCGCGACGAGTTGCAGGGTGATCAGCGCCAGCACCAGCAGCACGCCGGCGTGCGCGTGCCCGGCGCGAAAGTACGCCCGCTGCTCCTCGGTCAGCTTGCGCTCGCGGAGCAGGGCGAGCAGTGCGTAGCCGCCGAACATCACCGTCGGCAGCGAGACCAGCGCGATCACGGTGAACAGCTGGGTGGGCCCGGACAAAACGATCATCGTGAGCTTCCTTCCTCGAAGACCACGACAATCGTAACAGTGTTTCGTAACATCGTTATTCCATGAGTCCCGCTGCCACCGTCGCGCCCAGCTCCCAGCAGGCCTCTAGGTCGGCCTTCGACGGTTCACCGGTCACGGTGACGAACTCCGCCGCCTTCTCCCAGCCGAGACCGGTGGTGATCGACTCGATGCCGCGGATCGTCCCGGAGACGTCGCTGCCGCCGTGCACGTAACACCCGAACGGCCGACCGCGCGCCGAGTCCAGGCACGGGTAGTAGATCTGGTCGAAGAAGTGCTTGAGCGCGCCCGACATGTAGCCCAGGTTGGCCGTGGTGCCGAGCAGATAGCCGTCCGCTTCGAGCACGTCGGTGGCGGTGGCCGCGAGCGCTGCCCGGCGCACGACCGTCACCCCTTCGATCTCGTCGGTGGTCGCGCCGGACACGACGGCTTCGAACATGGCCTGCAGGTTCGGCGAGGGCGTGTGATGCACGATCAGCAAGGTCGGCATGGGGTCAGGATGCCTCACGACGCGGGTGGACGTGACCGCGGACGACCGGGGCGGCGCGGGCTCCGATCAGTGCGCCGGTTCGACCGCACCCAAGTCCTGCGTGCCGAGCACCTTGAGCAGCCGCAACGCCTCCTGCGCCCGGCTACCGGGCTCAGCCGTGTAGAGGATGACGCGCTGGTCCCGGTCGGCGACGAGCAGGACCTCGCATTCGACCTCGAACTCGCCCACCTGGGGGTGGGCGAGGGTCTTCGTCCGCCCCCGCTGCACGATCACGTCGTGCCGCGACCACAGCTCGCGGAACTCGGCGCTGCCGGCCCGCAGGTCCTCGATAAGCTCGCGAATCCCCGGGTCATCGGGGTACTTCGCCGCCGCCGCGCGGAGTTCCGCGGCGACGTGGACGCCGAACTGCTCGCGCGAGTTCGGGTAGCGGCCGTCGTCGGGCAGGAGGAACCGCTCGCGCGCGAGGTTGCGCTCGCGGGGCGGGAGCGCGGAGAAGTCGCCGAAGATCGCGGCGGCCAGCGGGTTCCACGCGAGAACCTCGTATTTCGCGTCGATGACCATCGCCGCGGCGTCGTCCAGGCGATCCACCAGGTGCAGGATCCCCGCGGGGACGTCGGAGGCGGGGCCTGCCGGTGCGGGCTGTTCCCCGGCGAGGCGGAACAGGTGCGCGCGCTCGGCATCGGTCAGCCGCAGCGCCCGCGCGATTCCGGACAGGACCTGCCGCGACGGCTGTGGACTGCGGGCCTGCTCGAGGCGCGCGTAGTAGTCGGTCGAGATGGTGGCGAGGGAGGCGACCTCCTCACGCCGCAGGCCGGGGGTGCGCCGGCGCAGTCCCGCGGGTAACCCGACGTCGTCCGGGCGTAGCCGTTCACGCCTGGTCCGCAGGAACGCCGCGAGCTCTCGCCTGTCCATCGTCCCAGTGTCCGGATCTCAGCCGTCCGGATCCAGGGACCGCGGATCCCTGGTTGAGGAGTCTCTGCCGCCGGCGAGCGAACCGGCCGAGGGTTGCGGCCATGACTGAAACGACCATCGCCCTCGTCACCGGGGCGAACAAGGGGATCGGCAAAGAGATCGTCCGGCAGTTGCTGGCGGCAGGCGTGACCGCGATCGTCGGCGCGCGGGATCCGGAGCGCGGGCGGGCCGCGGCCGAGGAGCTGGGCACCACGTCGGTGGTCCTGGACGTCACCGATCAGGAGTCCGTGGACGCCGCGGCCAAGGTCGTGGAGCAGCGGTACGGCCGGCTGGACTTTCTGATGAACAACGCGGGGATCACCCTGGACTGGGGACGGCGCCCGTCCGAGTTGCCTGCTGACCTGGTCCGGGAGATCTACGAGACCAACGTCTTCGGCGTCATCCGCGTGACCAACGCGTTCCTGCCGCTGCTGCGGAAGTCCACCCGGCCGCGGATCGTGAACACCTCCAGCTCGCTCGGCTCGATCGCCCTGCACCTGGACCCGACGACCCATCAGTCGGGGGTGCGCCTGCTCGGTTACAACTCGTCGAAGTCGGCCCTGAACGCCGTCAGCGTGTCCTACGCGAACGACCTCCGCGAGGAGGGCATCACGGTGAACGTGTTCGAGCCGGGGTACTGCGCGACCGATCTGAACGACCATCAGGGCTACCGCACCCCCGCCCAAGGGGCCGCCGTCGGAGTGGCGGTCGCGCTCGCCGACGGCGAGGCCGGCACGGGACAGTTCCTCGCCGAGGACGGTCCGCTGCCCTGGTAAGGCAGTTGATCAGCGGTTTTCCCGTTAGAGGACCCCCCTGTCCGGACCGGTTTTCCGGGCATGTAATCTTCTTTTCGTCGCCAGGGAGACCGGGCCGGCGGGGCGGAAATGCCCCAAGGGACCGGGAAAACCAGGCGGGGGGGTCACGAACCAAGCTCCCAGCAAGGCTGGTAGAGTGGGTGGCCGCCGCCGGACGAAACCATAGCGAATTGAAGTTGTAGGACTTTGTGTCGCTGGTGGGGTTGTTCGGAGGGAAGCAGTGGATCGTGTTGTTTGAGAACTCAACAGTGTATTGATGAGCTAAAGCCAGTTGATTAGCTTTGAACCCTTTGTGGGTTCCTTTGAGGCTATTTGATGATAGCTGGGTTTGATTTTCTGACATTGTTGGAGAGTTTGATCCTGGCTCAGGACGAACGCTGGCGGCGTGCTTAACACATGCAAGTCGAACGCTGAAGCATCTTCGGGTGTGGATGAGTGGCGAACGGGTGAGTAACACGTGGGTAACCTGCCCTGTACTTTGGGATAAGCCCTGGAAACGGGGTCTAATACCGAATATGACCTGTTGGAGCATTCTGATGGGTGGAAAGTTTCGGCGGTACGGGATGGGCCCGCGGCCTATCAGCTTGTTGGTGGGGTGATGGCCTACCAAGGCGACGACGGGTAGCCGGCCTGAGAGGGTGTCCGGCCACACTGGGACTGAGACACGGCCCAGACTCCTACGGGAGGCAGCAGTGGGGAATATTGCACAATGGGCGGAAGCCTGATGCAGCGACGCCGCGTGAGGGATGACGGCCTTCGGGTTGTAAACCTCTTTCGCCAGGGACGAAGCGTGAGTGACGGTACCTGGAGAAGAAGCACCGGCTAACTACGTGCCAGCAGCCGCGGTAATACGTAGGGTGCAAGCGTTGTCCGGAATTATTGGGCGTAAAGAGCTCGTAGGCGGCTTGTTGCGTCTGCTGTGAAAATCCGGGGCTTAACTCCGGACCTGCAGTGGATACGGGCAGGCTTGAGTTCGGTAGGGGAGACTGGAATTCCTGGTGTAGCGGTGAAATGCGCAGATATCAGGAGGAACACCGGTGGCGAAGGCGGGTCTCTGGGCCGATACTGACGCTGAGGAGCGAAAGCGTGGGGAGCGAACAGGATTAGATACCCTGGTAGTCCACGCTGTAAACGTTGGGCGCTAGGTGTGGGGGGCCTCTCCGGTTCTCTGTGCCGCAGCTAACGCATTAAGCGCCCCGCCTGGGGAGTACGGCCGCAAGGCTAAAACTCAAAGGAATTGACGGGGGCCCGCACAAGCGGCGGAGCATGCGGATTAATTCGATGCAACGCGAAGAACCTTACCTGGGTTTGACATA
>Ga0081455_10000081_pt1 | contig 103752 bp, 101 predicted proteins | sample TabmetS3T2R1_FD_70207 | JGI IMG/M metagenome (GOLD analysis project Ga0081455, IMG submission 70207) | Tabebuia heterophylla rhizosphere microbial communities from the University of Puerto Rico - S3T2R1 | ecosystem: Host-associated > Plants > Roots > Rhizosphere ... | reverse complement strand
GAGGAAAATGCGCGCGAGCAGACCGAGCTCGACCGGATTGCCGCGCTTCGCTTTAACGCAGGTGGCGCGCCAGCCTAGCTGCCAAGCGCCGCGAGAATTCGAGCCGCCGCCGGTCGCTGCCGACGGCGGTTTTTTTATTCAGGCGGACAGTCAGCAAATTTTGAACGGTGAAATTTGCTGTTGCTGCAATTCGACGCAGTGGCAATTTGATTGTCGGGCTGCCCACCTGTTGGGCACCTGCGCCGAAGCCAACTAAACCGACCGTTCGGCCTCAAATTATGTTCGTGGCTCGAGCGGCGTTGGACCCTTGTACTAATACATTCACATATAGATTTCCTTGCATCTGAGTATCAGGTGCCTTCTAATTAATTGGTCTTTGCACTTCGTAAAACATTCAAAGCACGTTCCGGCAACCTCAGATGATGGCAAAAAAATCTCCGAACCCTACGGACAAGTACGTCGGCTCACGCGTGCGCATGCGCCGCCTGATGCTGAACATGAGTCAGGAAAAACTCGGCGAGAAACTTGGACTGACGTTTCAGCAGGTCCAGAAATACGAGAAAGGGACGAACAGGATTGGCGCCAGTCGGTTGCAGCACATCGCGCAAATCCTCAAAGTACCGGTGTCGTTTTTTTTCGAAGGCGTGACTGGGGGCAAGCAGGGCGAGGACGGTTCGACGAAAGCACCGGTTGCCGACTATGTTTCCGATTTCCTGGCGAGTTCCGACGGGCTGGCGCTGACCAAGGCCTTCACCAATATTAAGGACTCCAAACTGCGCCGCCGCGTCGTCGATCTGGTCGAGGAAATCGCGGGCGATCAGCGCTAGCTCGAGGTAATCCTAAAACGCGTTCGCCAGATCGCGCGCACCTTGCGCCTGCGCGCCGCGCTGCATCCTACCTTCAATGTCGGCCATGAGATTGGCCACGACGGCGGTCCGTCGCGCGACCGGGTTACGCTCGTAGCCCTGCTGCTGGAAGAAATTCGACGTTGGCACGCTCGTGCGCATTTCGTGCGGCATCGTCACAATATCAAAACCATTGCCGTCGCCGGTCAAATTCATCACTTCCAGTTCGGCCGCGGTGAGCGTCGGCGTATATCCTTTGGCACGTGCAAAAAGCAGCGAATCGACGAGCTTCTGCACCTGCAGCAGCGGCCCGATGTCGATGTCGAGCACGGCCGCGTGAATTCCAAAGCCGCCCGCGGTCGTTTTTGCGAGCCGGTCGTGCTCGCTCCAGCGATTGGGCACCGAGCGGCTGAATGCAACCATGCGCCTGAAGGCTTCGATCTTGCGCTCCATTGCGATCTTTGCGCTGCCGCTCAGCGTATTGGCCCTTTGCCGCAGGGCGGCCGTCAGCCGGGCACCATGTTCGGCCAGAAGCGAGACCGAATTTGTGCTGAGCAACTGATTGTATCCGACCGCCGGTGATATCGCGCGCGCGCCGGGTCGGTACGGCACGAGCCCGGCCTGCGAGTCGTAGTTGCCGTTGCCGCCTGTCTCGAATACGTAGACGCCGACAATCTGGTCACGCGTCAGGCCCGAGGCAAGCGCTGCCTTCGCATAAGCGCGCTTGAAGTCGAGCTCACTCGCCGGACGCTCTGGCACAAAGCCGAATTGCTCAGAGGCGTTTTGCAGAAAGTCGGCGACAACCGGAATGTCGGGCCGCTCCGGGGGCGGTTGCGTCGGCGCGCGCGGATCGAGTGGACGCGGTGGCCCGGAATAGACCGGGGGCTGTGTCAGCACATAGTCGTTGAGTTCGATCGGCTTGTGCTCTCGACGCTTCGCATTGCGTACGCGGCGCTTTGCTGCGACTGCATCCCAATAGGCTTCGGCTTCGGCGTCATAGGCGCTCCGCGCCGCCTCATATTGCGCGAGCTTGGCCTGATAGTCGGCGATCGCAGTGGGCGAGACGGCCTGCGCCCACGCCTGCGGCACGAGAGCGAGCAAGCTCAAGACGGCCAGGAATGCCCAAGCACGCGGACTGATCTCCATGCGGGATGTTGTCGGCCATTTTCGTCGATTCGGCCACTTCACAACAAAACGCGCCGCATTTGCGGCGCGTCGAACTGCGCGCGTGATCCCTTAACGTACGGTCGGTGCCGTTCGGTCGGTGAATACGACCGGTCCGCCAGCTTTGATCACGGATGGATTATGCGCAGTCATAATATCCACGCCGAGATTTAACTCGCGCGCCGAGATGCCGATAACGGCAATCAGTAGCGCGGCAGCAAGCCCTATCACCACGATCTTGAGATGGGTGCCGCGGTCTGCGGTGTACATGGACCAGTTCATGACGTCCTCCGGGGCTCCTGCTCCTCTGTCTCCCCGTCCTGACAAAAGGTTCACCTGGATCGAGCGTTTAACGTAGGTGCGCCGCCACAGTTCCCAAGGAGGCATCACGGATCGTTGAATCCATGTGATTTCAGGTTGATTTGCCTGCTGGCACGGCAACTTAGACGCCGTCAGCGGCGTTTCGCCGCAAATCGGGAGGCGGGGCAGGCTAAATGCTGGCGATGGTCTTCAGGCGCGAGCGGGGATGAATCTCGCTTTGCGAAAGGACCGGCGTCTGCGCGCGGAACCGCTCCACGATCCCGCGTACATAGGGCCGGATGTTCGCTGACGTCACCAGCACAGGCGCTTCGCCTTCGCGCGCTGCTTCCTCGAAGCGCTCCCGGACGAGGGTGATGAACTCCGACAGGCGCGAGGGCTGCATGGCGAGTTGCCGGTCGTCGCCCTGGCCGACCATCGATTCGGCGAAAGCCTGTTCCCATTTTGCCGACAGCGCGACCAGCGGCAGATAGCCGCCGGGGCTGGTGTGCTGGGCGCAAAGCTGGCGCGACAGCCGAGCGCGCACGTGTTCGGCGAGCATGACCGGGTTGCGCGATCCCGCGATGCCATCGGCGATCCCCTCCAGGATGGTGGCGAGATCGCGGATCGACACGCGTTCGGCAAGCAGAATTTGCAGCACACGCTGGATGCCCGAAACCGTGATGAGATTGGGCACAAGATCCTTTACCAAGTCGGACTGTTCCTTCGGCAGTTCCTTGAGCAGCTTCTGCACCTCGCCGTAGGACAGCAGCTCCGCCATGTTGCTCTTGAGCAGTTCGGTCAGATGCGTCGACAGCACAGTGGCTGCATCGACCACCGTGTAGCCTTTCATTGACGCTTCTTCCTTGTGCGAGCCGTCGACCCACGTTGCCGGCAGTCCGAACGTCGGTTCGGTCGTGTGGGTTCCGGGCAATTTCACCTGCCCGCCGGCCGGATCCATGACCATGTACTGGCCCGCCCATACCTTGCCGCTGCCCGCCTCGACCTCCTTGATCTTGATCACATAGGTGTTTGCATCGAGCTGCACGTTGTCGAGCAGGCGCACGGCCGGCATGACAAAGCCCATCTCGACGGCAAGCGAACGCCGCAGGGCCTTGATCTGCTCGGTCAGCCGATCGGAGCCGTCCGGTGCGTTGACCAGCGGCAGCAGGGCATAGCCCAACTCCACTTTCAGGTCGTCGATCTTGAGCGCAGCGGTAATCGGCTCGTCCGCGCCCTCGGCTTTCGCGGTCGCTGCCGTTTTCTGCGCCTCGGCTGCCACGGCAAGCTTGTTGCGCTTGTCGACGACGAATGCGAGTGCGGCCGCGCCGCCGCCGAGCGCCAGGAACGGGATCATCGGAATGCCCGGCAACAGCGCCATCACCAGCATCACCGCGCCCGACATGCCGAGCGCTTTTGGATAGCCGGAGAGTTGGCTGAGCAGCGCCTTGTCGGCGGCGCCGGCGACGCTTGCTTTGGAGACGAGCAAGCCGGCGGCGGTCGAGACGATCAGCGCCGGAACCTGCGTCACCAGGCCGTCACCAACGGTGAGGATCGTATAGGAGTGCGCCGCGTCGGCAAACGACAGGCCCTGCTGCGCGATGCCGATAATCATGCCGCCGATAATGTTTATGAACACAACCAGCAGCCCGGCGATCGCATCTCCACGCACGAATTTGGAGGCGCCGTCCATGGCGCCGAAGAAACCGCCTTCATCTTCCAGTTTTTGCCGGCGGCGGCGCGCCTCTTTTTCGTCGATGAGTCCCGCTGAAAGGTCGGCATCGATCGCCATCTGCTTGCCGGGCATGGCGTCCAGGTGGAAGCGGGCGGCAACTTCGGCGATACGGCCGGAACCTTTGGTGATGACGACAAAGTTCACGATGATGAGGATCGTGAAGACGATGATGCCGATTACGAAGTTGCCGCTCATCACGAAGTTGCCGAAAGCCTCGATCACATGGCCGGCGGCGTCGGTGCCCTCGTGGCCGTGCGAGAGGATCAGCCGCGTAGACGCGAGGTTGAGCGCAAGCCGCAACATGGTCGCGATCAGCAGCACTGTCGGGAAGGCCGAAAATTCCAGGGGCGCATGAATGAACAGCGCCGTCATCAGGATCAGCACCGAGAAGATGATCGAGATCGCCAGCGAAAAATCGAGCAGCAGCGGCGGCAGCGGCAGGATGAGAACGACAAGAATCGTGAGCACGCCGATCGCGAGCGCGATGTCGCCGCGCTTGAAGAAGGCGCCTATGTCGCCGAGGCCCGGCAGCTTGATGCTACCGATCGTGCCGGTCGGTGCGGCGGTAATATCGCTCATGCTCAACGTCGTATTCGGCGCGAGACCGGTTGCAGCTTTTCGGGAACACTCGGGAACAATGCGAACGTCATCAAACCGGAAGAGGGCACCATTGCCGGTGCCCGAGTAGCGGGCGCGGTGGGCCCTTACCCCTTTCCCCGGCAATATTTGCCCATTTTATGGTTAGCGCGGGGTTAACGGTACGGTTCTGCCGTCCCTCAAACCGGACGGTCCTCTCCCCGGGGACAAGGAGAGGACCGCCGGGCGGCTCAAGAAAGCCGCTTTGCCGGACTTAAGAGGACTAATCAGCCCGGCAACAGCACGGTGTCGATGACGTGAATGACGCCGTTTGACTGCTTCACGTTTGCGATGGTGACGGTGGCCTCGTGACCCTTGCCGTCGACCAGCACGATGCTGTCGCCCTTCAGCTTGGCGGTGAACGTGCAGCCACCGACGGTCTTCACGGGGTGCATGCCCGCATCGTCTTTGATCATTTTCTTGATCGCGGACGACAACGCATTCGCCGACACGACGTGACAGGTCAGGATCTTGGTGAGCTGTGCCTTGTTCTCGGGCTTCAGCAGGCTCTCGACGGTGCCGGCCGGCAGTTTGCTGAACGCGGCGTTGGTCGGTGCGAACACCGTGAAGGGGCCGTCGCCGGACAATGTCTCGACTAGGCCCGCGGCCTTCACGGCTGCCACCAGCGTGGTGTGGTCCTTCGAATTAACCGCGTTCTGGATGATGTTCTTCGACGGATACATCGCTGCACCGCCGACCATCACTGTCTGTTCGGCCGCGAAGCTGGGGGCGGCCGCATTCACTGCGAGGCTGAGCGCGAACACCGCGGCTCCGGCCAAAGCGAGGGCAGAAATACGTTTCATGGCTCTCTCCGTTGCTCTGTTTGCTGTCCCCTGAAGCGGAGACATGAGGAGCTACGGAGGGCCTGGAACTACGGATGCACGCGCACGGTCACAGGTTCGTGAGCTTGCCGGTGCCGATCACCGGGCCGGTCGGCAGGCCGGTGGTCGACCCGCCAGGTGGCTCAAGCGAAACTGCCAGTACCGCATCGCTTTTTGCCAGGCCGGCGAGATCGCCGGAAAGCGTCAGCGTGACCGGGGCGTCTGCCCGCAGCAGGCCAACTGGCCTCGGCCTGCCGTCAGGCGGGATCAGCCAGAGCTCGGGGACGCGCGTTGCATCGGCGCGGAATGCGGCCGGGACGATGGCGACGGTGCCGCGTTTCAGGTCGATGGTCGCCACGAAATGGCGCTGGCCACCGCCCTCGATTGTTGCGACGAGCGGCTCGGGTTGCGTGAAAGCGCCGAAATAGACGAGTGCTGCGATACAGGCCGCGGCGAGGGCGCCGGCCGCAAAACTCAGTCCGCGCCAGAATGCGAGGCTCTGCCACAAACCGGAGCGAGGGGCCTGCGGGGGCAGGGCGCCGGCAATGCGATCCCAAACTTGCGGCGACGGAAGCATTTCAGGAATCTCAGCGGCCCAGGGCGCGAGACGCTGCTCCCACGCCGCGACCTGGCGTGCGAAGCCGCGGTCATGCGCAATGCGCTGTTGGGCGGTGGCCCGGTCGATGCCGTCGAGCACGCCCAGCGCATACTCGGCCGCGAGCAGTTCGTCTTCGGGCAAGCCGGTATGGTCGAATGTATCGCTCATTGCTCCAGGCACGCCTTCAGCTTGAACATGGCGCGGCGGATCCAGCTCTTCATTGTGCCGAGCGGCACCCTCATGCGGGTCGCGAGATCCTCATAGGTGCTACCGTCGAAGAACGCGCCGCGCAGAGCCGCGCGTTCGTGCGACGCAAGGGCATCGAGACAGCCGTGCAGTTTTGCATGCTCTTGCACGTTCTCCAGGGCCGAGTCGGCGCGAGGTGTGGTGTCCGCAACGTCTGCAGCGACGTCGATGGCCTCCATGTTGCGGCTTGTGCGCGAGGCGCGCAGCCGGTCGATCGAACGATTGCGGGCGATGGCAATAAGCCAGGTCATCGGACTCGCCCGTCTGGCATCGAAATCGGCGGCCTTGCGCCACACCGTCACGTAGACCTCCTGCAGCACGTCCTCCGCTTCGCCGTGCTCACCCAAGATACGTAGGCAGATACCAAAAAGCTTCGCTGAGGTGAGACGATAAACGGTCTGCAGCGCAGCCCGGTCGCCGCCCGGAATCCGGCCGAGAGCGGTGGCAATCAGGCTGCGGTTGGCATCGAGGTCCATCTGACGCGGGCCCGGATTTTGGCAGGCTGGGGGCCCACCTTACGGTTTTGACGATCTGGTCACAATTACGGCCGGCACACGCCGATGGATTAGTCTGCCAATGGCGGAAAAATGTGACGGCCGTCGGCGCCAAGTGGCAGCGGATCGACACGTATGACAGCCTCCGGCGTAAGAGCGCCGTAGAGGTGCGGAAACAGAGCCCCGCCGCGCGAGGGCTCCCATTTCAGGGCGCTGCCAAGCCGTTCGGCATCGACGCTGATCAGCAGCAAATCGCTTTGACCAGAAAAAATGTTTTGCCGCGGTTTCGGCAACTTGGGCTGCAGTCGAGAAATGAATGAAATTGTCGCGTTGATCGACCTCGGAGCCACGAAACACACCGGCGCGTTCGGCCTCTCGCCATAATGTCGCGGAGCAAATCTTATAGAGCGTGCGCATCTACGAGCGGAACCTGAACGCTCGACGTCCTCTGTTGAACTTAAAAACCCGGCGCGTGCGCCGGGTTTTTGTTTGGTGGCGAAGTCAGGCGGCCCCCTTCAGCGGCTCACCGCCGTGCGGCGGCGGAATTGGCGCGCCGTCGGCGGCATATTCGTTCAGCTTGTTGCGTAGCGTGCGGATCGAGATGCCGAGAATATTGGCTGCGTGCGTGCGGTTGCCGAGGCAATGCTTGAGCGTCTCCAGAATGAGATCGCGCTCGACCTCGGCCACCGTGCGACCGACCAGATTGCGAGTAACCTGTTCTGCTGCCATCGCCGCATGGGCAGCAACGTCCGTGCCGCGCACCTGATCGAGCCGCGCGCCATCAGGCGACAGGATGCCATCGACGCCGATCTCGTGACCGGTCGAAAGCAGAACCGCGCGGTGGAGCGTGTTCTCAAGCTCGCGCACATTGCCCGGCCAGCGGTTGCTGTTGAGCGCGCGGCGCGCTTCAGTGGACAGCGGCCGCAGGGGAAGGCCGTTCGCCTGCGAATACTTACGCACGAAGTAATGCGCCAGCTCGGCTATATCGGCTGGACGCTCGCGCAACGGTGGAATCTTCAGGTTCACGACGTTGAGGCGGAATAGCAGGTCTTCGCGGAATTTCCCCTCGCGTACCGCGTCGGTGAGATTGCGATTCGATGTTGCGATGATGCGAATATCGACCGGCACAGGGCGATTGCCGCCGACACGGTCGATGACCCGCTCCTGGATTGCTCGAAGGAGCTTCGCCTGCAGCCGCACATCCATCTCGGAGATTTCGTCGAGCAGGAGCGTGCCGCCGTTCGCTTCCTCGAACTTGCCGATCCGGCGCGCGAGCGCGCCCGTGAAGGCGCCTTTCTCGTGTCCGAACAACTCCGATTCGAGCAGGTTTTCCGGAATCGCAGCGCAGTTGACGGTGATGAACGGCTTCTTGGACCGGTTGCTGCGGCTATGCACGAAGCGCGCCAGCACTTCCTTGCCGGTTCCGCTTTCACCGGTGATGAGCACAGAGGCGTCCGAACCGGCAATCTGTTGAGCGAGCTTGACCACTTTCGCCATGGCGTCGTCGCGGTAGATCATCTCGCGCGTATCGTCGGCGACGGCAGCAAGGACGGCAGCAATCAGATCCGGATCGGGCGGCAGCGGGATGTATTCTTTGGCGCCGGCGTGTATGGCATTCACTGCTGCGCGCGCATCGTTGGTGACGCCGCACGCGACGATCGGCACGTGGATGTGTTCGGCATCAAGACGCCCGTTGAGGTCGCGTATGTCGAGGCTGACGTCCACCATCAAAAGGTCGGCGCCGCGTCCGGAGCGCAGAACTGCGAGTGCCTGGTCGTTGCTTTCGGCGTGGGTGACGCTAGCGCCCTTTTCCATTGCAAGTTTGGTTGCAGTGCTGAGCTGGCCGCCGAGCGTGCCGACAATGAGAAGTCGCATGGCTTAGCTCCGTGTCATTCGAGTAGCGGCGGATGAGCGTCGCATTAGTTGTGGTCCGCCTTGATGATTTCCGTCATGGTTACCCCGAGCTTGTCCTCGACAAGCACCACTTCGCCGCGGGCAACCAGCCGATTGTTGACGTAGATGTCGATCGCCTCGCCGACCTTGCGGTCAAGTTCGAGAACGGCGCCGGGTCCGAGCTTGAGCAGGTTGCCGACTTCCATATGCGCGCGGCCGAGCACGGCCGAAACCTGAACCGGAACGTCGAACACGGCTTCGAGGTCGGCTGCCCCGCGATCGACGGGCTCGCTGTCGGAAGGCGCGAGCGTCCCCGCATCCTGCACGACCTGCACGTCGCCGCCGTTTTCGAGGTCGGGAAGCGGTACCTTGGTGTCGTCGTCACTCATTGCCGTCGTCTCCAAAAGTCCTATGCGGCGGGCATATTGCGGGCCGCAATATAACGGGCGACCATCTCATCGATCGCCGATGTCGTTGCAGCGTTGTCACGGGTGACGCCGCCGTCGGCCCACTCGACACGGCAGTCACCTGACCCGAGACCTTCGTCGGAAATGATGGCCAGCCGGCCGTCGAAGCCGCCTGCGCGCGCGATCTCCTCGATCTTTTCCTTCGCGGCCTCGTGGATGTCTGCCGCAATGCGCACGGTGACGAGCGGCGTAGACACCAGATGATGAAAACATTCGGTCGCGAGCGCCGCAATTTCAGCGAACGGCTCGCGCGCGACGAGCGCCGGCGAGAGCTTGGCGGCGACCGCGACCGCCACCTCGACGGCTTCTGTTTCAAAGCGGGTTTCGATTGCGGCGAGGGCATTGTCGAGCCGACCGAGCCCGTCAGCGATTACGGAGAGCGCATCGGCCATGCGCTTGGTAGCCTCCTGGTGGGCCTGCTCCTGCCCGGCATCGAAGCCTGTCCGATAGGCCTGCGACTCGGCATCGGCGCGCCGGCGTTCATGCTCGACCAACGTGATGGTCGGCTTCGCGCCGGCGGCGAAGTCCTCGTCGAACAGATATTTGGCGGTCGCTTTCATTCACTTCCTTTTGCGTATGATCTTTTCAGAAAACCGGTTTCCACTTTTCTGGATCATGCGCGTCTCAGTAGATCAATTCGTCCTCACCACGGCTCTTGGCGATGATGATTTCGCCCTTGGCCGCGAGGTCCTTGGCGACATTGACGAGGAGAGCCTGCGCCTCGTCGACGTCGCGCAACCGGACCGGACCCATGGCCTGCATGTCTTCCACCAGCAGCTTGGCAGCGCGGCTCGACATGTTGGTAAAGAAGAACTGGCGCACGGTCTCGTTGGCACCCTTGAGCGCCACCGCCAGTTTCTCCTTGTCGATATTGCGCATCAGGGTTTGTGCCGAGCCGGTGTCGAGCTTAACCAGGTCGTCGAAGGTAAACATCAGCGCTTTGATGCGCTCGGCCGCGTCGCGATTATCTTCCTCAAGCGCGGTCAGGAAGCGGGTTTCGGTCTGCCGGTCGAAATTGTTGAAGATCTCAGCCATCACTTCGTGCGCATCACGACGCCGTGTTTGCGACAGGTTGGACATGAATTCCGTCCGCAGAGTCTGTTCGACGCGTTCGATAACTTCCTTTTGCACGGCCTCCATCTTCAGCATGCGATTGACGCAGTCGAGCGAGAGGTCCTCAGGCAGGATCGAGAGCACTCGCGCGGCGTGCTCCGGCCGCAGCTTCGACAGCACGACGGCGACGGTCTGCGGATATTCGTTCTTGAGATAGTTTGCCAGCACCTCTTCCTGGACGTTGGCGAGCTTCTCCCACATGTTGCGACCGGCGGGACCGCGGATTTCATCCATGATTCCACCGACGCGATCTGGCGGCAGATACTGCTTCAGCAGACGCTCGGTGGCGTCGTAGTTGCCGAGGAGGGCGCCGGAGGCCGACATGCGCGAGACGAACTCGAGCAGAAGTTGCTCGACCGAATCGGCTTCGATCGTGCCAAGGGATGACATGACAATGGAAATTTCGCGTAACTCGTCGTCGTCGAGCAGACTGAAGATCTTGGCGCCGTATTGCTCGCCGAGCGACAGCATCAGCACGGCGGCGCGCTCCGGGCCGGTCAGCTTGCGGACGCGCTCCTGCGTCCCCGGGCGTTTCGATAGCTCGGCCATCAGGCCGCCAATGTCCTCGCGGGTCGTTTTGCTGTCTTTTTTGCTCTCGGCGTAGGCTGACGGCATGGTTTAGGCTGCGTCCTCGTGGAGCCAGTTGCGGATGATCGATACGGCTTCGTGCGGATTCTTGTCTGCGAGTTCGCCGACCTTCTGCACGGACTGGGCATGAACCTGGCCCTGCACTTTGGCGATATCGATCATCGCGGATGTGCGGTTTGAGATTGCGACCGCTTCGTCGCCGCCGACGATCGATACGTTCGGGCCCCCGGTCGACGTGATACTTCCATTGACGCCCGGTAGCATCATGCCGGCCGCCGCGGCAGTTTCAGGCGTTATCGCGGGAATGGCGGCTGCGGGCGCGGCCGCAAACGGCGTCTGCGCGCCTTCCGGCGTGATGACGCGGCGAACGAGCGGACGGACGACCATGAACAGCACGACAAGGCCGAGCAACCCCATGACACCTTTCTCGGCCGCTCCCATGATGTCGTCCTTGGTGAACTGCAGGTAGCTCATCCAGCCGGTCACTTCGTTGATCGGCGACGGCGTCGTTTCGGCGAAGCGCAGGTTCACCACCTCCACCTGATCGCCGCGTTTGGCGTCGAAACCGATCGCCGAGCGGACGAGGGCGGCGATACGGTCGAGCTCTTCTTGCGGGCGCGGCTGATAAGCGACCTCGCCTTTGTCGTTCTTGTTGTAAATCCCATCGACGAGCACAGCTGCCGAGATGCGGTTGACGCGGCCTGCCTCGATAACTTCGGTTTTTGTGGTGCGCGAGATCTCGTAGTTGACAATTTCCTCGGTCTTGCGGTTCTGATCGCCGCGGGTGCCGCTGTCCGCTGGCTGCTGCTGTCTGGCGTTGCCAGGCAATTCGGTGCCGACGGACACCGACCCGTCCCTATTGTCGGTCGTTGCGGAGGACTGCTCTTCGCGGGTCTGGCTCGAGCGCAACACGCGGCCGTCCGGATCGAATTTGTCGGACGTCTGCGTGATCCGATTGACGTCGAAATCTGCGTTGATCTGCACGCGTGCACGACCCGGGCCGACGACCGAGGAAACGATCGTCTCGACCTCGCTGCGAAGACGATTTTCGTAAGCGAGCTTACGTTCATCGGAGGTTGCGCCGTTGAGCGGGTTGTCCGCCGTAGCCCCGTTGGCCAGCAATTTGCCGCTCTCGTCGATGACTGAGACGCGCTCGGGCTTCAGGCCGTTGACGGCGCTCGCGACCAGGTGGCGGATAGCTCGCACCTGCTGCGGCTCGAGCGCGCCGCGCACCTTGAGTACGATCGAGGCAGAAGCATCGACCTTGTCGCGCGAGAAAAGCGGGCGTTCGGGTAGCACCAGATGCACGCGTGCGGTCTGCACGCGATCGAGGCTGCGGATGGTGCGGGCCAGTTCACCTTCCAGTGCCCGCAGGTGATTGATGTTCTGGACGAAGGTCGTCGTGCCGAGCGAGTCGGTCTTGTCGAAGATTTCGTAGCCGACGCCGCCGCCTTTCGGCAGGCCCGACTCCGCGAGCTTCATGCGCAGACGGGCGACCCTGTCCTTGGGGACCATGATGATCGCGCCGTCGCTCTTGAGCTGGTAAGGGATAGCCTGGCGTTCCAGGTCTTTGATGATCGACGCGCTGTCGTCGACCGAAAGATCGGTGAATAACGGCACCATTTGCGGCGTCGTCATTTGGATCATCAGGAATGAGAAGAAGCCGATCAGGGCGAGCGTCACCGCGGCCATCGCCGCCATCCGCGCAGCACCCAGCGACTTCATAAAATCGAAGAAGCCTTGCACCGGTTTGTCCTACCCGCAGGGGCGCCGATCGCGCGCCTCACCCGGCAAGATTTGCCCAGTTTAAGGTTAGCGTCGGGTTAATTTCCGGCCGGTGTGCCTGCGAAAGTCCGTGCGTGGCCAAACGAAAACGCCGGCGTGTTCGCCGGCGTGCGGGGTGAGATCCAGGGGAGTGTTACTGGCGGTACTGCTGGATGCGCGTCGTACGCAGCCCGGCAAGGCCGTGCTGGTCGATCGAATACTGCCAGGAGAGAAATTCCTCGACGGTGAGCGTATAGCGGGCGCAGGCCTCTTCCAGCGACAACAAGCCGCCACGGACCGCTGCGACCACCTCTGCCTTGCGGCGGATGACCCAGCGCTTGGTCGTCGGGGGCGGCAGGTCCGCAATCGTCAGCGGACTGCCATCTGGCCCGATTACGTATTTTACCCTCGGGCGATGGGCTTCGGTCATTGGTACACTCACAAAACAAGACTCGACTGACAGTTACTGAGAAAAAACTACAAGCCGCGGCTTAAAATTTGCCTAAGCATGGCAAACGCATCGGGCAATGATTGCCGGGTTTCCGCTAACCTTTTGGTTACAGATGGAGCGCGGCCGGGAACCTGCATTGCGGCAAAGCGCCGTAATTACGGGTAGTATGGTTCAAAGGGCGGATTTCTTGGGGTTTCGCGCCGGTGAGAAAGTTCCCTGCTGCTTCTTCATCGGAATCGACGCAAAGGGGTGGTCTCGGCGCCTTTTTCGCCTGGCTGCCCGTGGTGGCTGTCGCCTACTTTCTGCTCGCAAAGCTGGGCCTTCAGCTCGCATCGATACACCCGAGCGCCAGCCCAATCTGGGCGCCGACTGGTCTTGCTTTTGCGACCGTCATTTTGGGCGGCGTTCGTTTCTTTCCGGCCATCCTGGTCGGTGCATTTGCCGCCAATGCCGTCACCGCGGGAACGTTGGAAACGTCCGCAGTAATTGCCGTCGGAAATACGCTGGAAGGAGTGGTGGGTGGCTACCTGATCAAAAGGTGGTGTGGCGGCGCGCAGGCTTTTGAAACGCCCGGGAGAATCGCAAAGTTTGCAATTGTCTGCGCCGGCTTGCCGACGATGATCAGCGCCACAATCGGTGTTGCCACCCTCTACGCAGCTGGCCTTGCGGGTGAGCCCAATCTAGCGCCGATCTGGATCACATGGTGGCTCGGGGATACCGCCGGCGCGCTGGTAGTTACCCCCCTCATCGTGCTCTGGGCGGTGACGGACTGGCGTGCGATCGATGGACGCGAGTTGCGCGACATGGCCGCGGTGTTCGGCTGCACCATTCTGGTCGGCCTCATCACGTTCAGCCCACTATTGCCGCGCTCGCAATATACGAGCCCGCTCGGATTTCTTGTGATCTTGCCGCTGGTCTGGGCCGCATTGCGCCGCGGGCCGCGCGACACCGCGACAGTCGCAGTGATTCTCACGATTTTTGCCGTCTGGGCGACGATTGCCCAGGTGGGCCCGTTTGCGCAAATGGGCCTCAACGAATCGTTCCTTCTCCTGATCACCTTCATGCTTAGCGTGTCGGTGCCAAGCCTAGCACTGAGCGCCGACGTCGAGATGCGCCGCCGCAGCGAGGACGATCTTCGGCGCATCCAGGCCGAACTTGACCACCGCGTGAAAGACCGTACCGCAGCGCTGGCGGAGGCCAATCTCCAACTCGGCAAAGCGAACAATCAGCTCGCCGATGCAAATGCGCAGCTCGCCGATACCAACACTCGACTCGCCGATGCCAACATCCAGCTCTCCGAAGCGCAGCGGTTAGCCAATCTTGGGAACTGGTCGTGGGACATCGCGAAAAATCGAATCACCTGGTCGGACCAGCTTTACGGAATCTACGGAGTGGGGCGCGGTGAATTTGGCGGCACTTTTGCCGATTTCCTGACCCTCATCCATCCTGATGATCGCGCTCATGTGCAAACGAGCCTGACCCACGCCCTAAAAACAGGCAGCGACTTCAGTCACGAGGAGCGGATCATTCGCGGTGACGGGAGTGTCCGTCATCTGCACAGCGTGGGCGAGGTCATCCGCGACAAGGACGGTGCCGCCATCCGCATGCTCGGCGTCTGTCTTGATGTAACCGAGCGCAAAGAAGCTGAAACCGCTCTGCGCGAGTCGGAACAGAGCGTCCGGATGCTGCTGACAGGGGTACGGGACTACGCCATCTACATGCTCGATGTCGACGGGCATGTGCGCAGCTGGAATGCGGGAGCCGAGCAGATCAAGGGCTACAGCGCCGACGAGATTGTCGGCCAGCACTTCCGCAAGTTTTACACCGAAGAAGATCGCGCGCAGCACGTGCCGGAGAATGCCCTGGTCGCCGCGGTACGCGACGGGAAGTACGAGTCGGAGGGCTGGCTCGTGCGCAAGGACGGCAGCCGGTTCTATGCGAACGAACTGATCGAGACCATTCGCGACGATGCGGGTGAGCTCGCCGGATTTGCAAAAATAACCCGTGACATCACCGCGCAGCATGAAGCGCAAGTGGCGCTCGACGAGACCCGCGAGCAACTTGCCCAGGCGCAGAAGATGGACGCCCTCGGACAACTCACCGGAGGCATCGCACATGATTTCAACAATCTGCTGATGATCGTCTCCGGCTATGCGCAGATCTTGCAACGCAGGCTGAGCGAGCCAAAGGAAGTTCAGGCCGTCGAAGCGATCCGGGCTGCCGCCAGTCGTGGCGAGAAGCTCACCCGGCAGTTGCTGACATTCTCTCGGCGGCAGCAACTCATGCCGGTGCTGGTCGATCTGCATGCCCACATCGCTGCGGTGCGCGACATGCTGGCGCCGTCGCTGCGCGGCAACATCGAGCTCGTCGTCGACATCGAGGACCAGATTTGGCCGGTTGAGGTCGACCTGGGCGAACTAGAGCTCGCGCTTGTCAACATTGCCGTTAATGCGCGCGATGCGATGCCCGAAGGCGGCAAGATCACCTTGCAGGCACGCAATGTCGTTCTGCAACCCGGCTCTGCAGCCGGAGCGCTCGAGGGCGATTTCGTTGCGCTGGCCATCATCGACACCGGAGTCGGCATGCCGCTGGATGTCCTACAAAAAGTCTTTGAGCCGTTCTACACCACCAAGCCGGTCGGCAAGGGAACGGGCCTCGGGCTCTCGCAGGTGCACGGCTTTGCCAACCAGTCGGGCGGAGCTGTCACGGTTGCAAGTAAACCTAATCGCGGCACCGTCGTAACGGTTTATCTACCACGGGCGCAAACAGAAATGCCGATCGAGCAGGGGGAAGGGGATGCGCCGGAGCGAGAGAGAGTACAGGGAACCGTACTTGTCGTTGAAGATAGTCGAGATGTTGCGGATGTGACGTCCGCATTGCTGGAACAGCTCGGATACCGCGTGGTGCGGGCAGAAAATGCCGCCGAGGCGCTGCGTCACCTTCAGCAAGGCATCGAGTTCAATTTGCTGTTTTCGGACATCGTCATGCCGGGCACGATGGACGGGCTTGGGCTGGCGGAGGTATGCCGCGAGCAGTTCCCCGACCTGCCGATTCTGCTGACCAGTGGCTTTTCCGATGCGGCTCAGGCGGCCGACGGTCGCTTCGATATTTTGCGCAAGCCGTTCGAACTGTCCGTGCTTCAGCGCGCAATTGAACAGGTCATTGGCGATGCCCGCGGTCGTCCGCGCGCGGCCGCTTCTTGAAGCCGACGCCTTAACCTGACGATCGGACGATCCGCTTGATCTTGTCGAGCGTGTAGTCCTGACCATTGATTGACAGAACCGGCGAGGAGCCGGTGAGGTCGACGGAGTCGACCACAGCCTCGACCTCGGTGGATATGCCGACGGACTGCTTGTTGGAGTCGACAGCAGTAGCGGTCAGGGTGTAGCTGCCGTCCGGCCAGACGCGACCATCATTGCCTCGGCCGTCCCAGGTAAATGTCTGATTGCCGGGGTTGACGCCGATGGTGCCGGTATAGACGGACTGTCCGGTCGTTGCATCCTTGATCGTGATCGTTGCGGTTGAGGGCTTGCTGACATTCAACGTCCACTTCGCCTGGCCATTGGCCAGTTGTGCCGTCGATCCATCGACCACCACGGTTGAGCCAACGTACGCAAGCGCAGCGGTTGCTTCCGAGCTTTTCTCCAGCAGCACCAGCCCGGAGAGCAGGTCGTTGGATTTCATCTGCTGCTCGACTTGTGCGAACTGGACAAGTTGTTGGGTGAATTGATTTGTATCGAGCGGATCGAGCGGATTCTGGTTTTTCAACTGCGTCGTCAGCAACTGCAGAAACGTCGTGAAATTGCTGGCGATCTCGATGCTATCCAATGCGCCCGAAACCGAGCTGCTGCCAGTGCCGGTAGAAATAGGGGGGACTGTGGCCATGTTGAAACCTCAGACGCGGATATCCAGACCGCCGCCCTGACCGGCGACGCGGTACTGTTGCGGGATGACATCGATGGACGGCAGGCTCTCGTCGTTCGCGACCAAAACTGCTGCGCCGGGCGAAGTGCCTGCCTGCTGCTCGTTCATTGACTGATCGCGCAGGGAAAACTGAAGGCCGTTATTCGCGGTTTTGAGACCTGCATCCTGCAGGGCGCGTTCGAGACCCGCGGCATCACGGCGCAACAGGTCGAGTGTGTCCGGGCGGTCAACCGTCAGCCGTGATGTCACGTTGCCGTCGCGATCGACGTCAAGCCGCACCTCGATGCGTCCAAGCTCGGGCGGGTCGAGCCGGATTTCGAAACGATTCTTGCCTGCAAGGGCCTTGCCGGCGATTTCGATGGCGACGCCGGACAGCGGAACGGCTGCCGGCTGCGGGCCGGGTTGCGAGACAAGAGTAGCCGGAGCTGCGGCATTCCCCGATGCGTGCGGGGTGGTGCTGGGAATCGGAAGTTGCGTCGGAACGTCGTTCGATGCCTTCGCCTCAGCGCTAACATTAGCGCCAGGCGGTGCCGGCACGGCGGCGTCGGAACGGTGACTGGTTGTCATGAAGTCGCCCCGACCCTGCGATACGTGCTGCTTGCCGCCATCGCCCGATTCGATTTTCGGTTTGTCCTCTGTGCGTTGTGGCGCGGCATCCTTGGTCAATATCTGGAAAGTATCGTCAGCCTCGGTCATTGGCTGATCGGTTTCGATCTGATCAGCGCCATCGACCTGCTTACCTTTGCCGTCGTCGGCCTTCTTGCCAGAAACCGTTTTCGCCAGGTCCTCGCCAGGCAGCTTTATCTTGTTTGGTATGGCGTCCGCCACGACCGCCAGCTGTTGCAGCGGGTGCTCGACTTGCTTGGCGTCATCCGATGTCACATTGGGAGTTTGTGCCGACGTTGGAACTATAGAGACTGCGTCTGAGCTTGTGACCGTCGCGACGCCATCTGTCGAAGGCGTCGCATTTACGTCGTCCTTCTGCTGTACTGCAAGCGGTTCAACATCGGCTTTAGGCTGAATGCTGTCACCGACGTCGGCTGCAGTCTCGGGCTTTACGATTTTCTTGCCGCCAATCTTTGTGCTGCCCCCGTCAACCGGCGTTTCATCGGCAGCGGTGTCATCGGTATTGGCTGGCTTCGCGTCGTCGTTCGGGTCGGCCGCCTTGCAGTCTTTGCTTTTTGCCGGCGCTTCCTTCTGGTCGTTTTTGGCGACCTTGCTGTCCTGCTGCTGGGGTGCGGGTTCGGCAGACTGCGACGTATCTTCGATCAGACTTTCGAATGGCGATGGCGCACGGTCGGACGGCGCCGGACGCGCAACGCGCGGCATGTGAAAGTTAGACGCATGAATTTTGGGATCTGACGCAACTTGTGGCACAGGCGGACCTCCGGATTTCCGCCGTTTGATCTGCAATCGTCAGGCCAGCCCCGGATTCGCCGGATTTATGTTGTTATTCAAATGCTTGTAGAGGCTGGATGGAGAAGAAGAGCGAACCACGCCCGGCACTCGCGATAGCAGAACGGCAAAATTTGCCGCCTTGCCGCCTCGAATTGCGCGCACCCGGTCACCACCTATAGTAAGAACGGCCATGGCCAACAGCCTCGAACTCGATCGCAGCCCTGAAACGACGCGTGTCGTCGTCGCCATGTCCGGCGGTGTCGACTCGTCGGTGACGGCTGCCCTTCTCAAGGCGGAAGGCTACGACGTGGTCGGCGTGACGCTGCAGCTCTACGACCATGGCGCGGCGCCGCATCGCAAGGGCGCCTGTTGCGCGGGTCAGGATATCTATGACGCCCGCAGTGTTGCAGAGCGCATCGGCATTCCGCACTACGTTCTTGATTACGAGACGCGCTTCAAGGAAGCCGTGATCGACCGCTTCGCCGAGAGTTATATTCACGGGGAGACGCCGGTTCCTTGTGTCGAGTGCAACATGTCGATCAAGTTCCACGACCTGTTGATCACGGCGCGCGAGCTGGGTGCTGATGTGCTCGCGACCGGTCACTATGTTGCATCACGCTCTCTTCCAGGCGGGGGCAGGGGACTTTACCGCGCGCGTGACGAAGAACGCGACCAGAGCTATTTTCTTTTCGGCACGACCCGGGACCAGCTTGATGTTCTGCGCTTCCCGCTCGGCGAGCGAACCAAGACCGAAACCCGCGAGCTCGCGCGACGCTTCGGGCTCGCAATTGCCGACAAGCACGACAGCCAGGACATCTGTTTCGTTCCAACCGGTCACTACGCCGACATAATCGAACGGTTGAGGCCAGGTGCGGCCGAGGCCGGCGATATCGTCGATCTTGACGGTAAAGTGCTGGGCGAGCATTCCGGCATCATTCATTTTACGGTCGGTCAGCGGCGTGGCCTCGGCGTTGCCACCGGCACACCGCTCTACGTCGTGCGCCTTGATGCCGAGCGGCGGCGTGTCGTTGTCGGTCCGCGTGAAGCGCTGCGGATGAGCCGCATCGTGCTGCGCGACGTCAACTGGATCGGCGAAGGTTCGCTCGAAGAGGCGCTGGCCGATGATCGCCGCGAGGTCTTCGTGAAGGCCCGGTCGACCCGCCCACCACAGGCAGCCTGGCTGCGCCACGGCGCAAACGGTTGCGAGGTGGAATTGGTCGATGGCGAGCATGGTGTATCGCCGGGCCAGGCCTGCGTCTTTTATGACGCGGGTGAGGGACAGGCGCGTGTGCTGGGCGGCGGATTCATCAAGAGCGCGGTTGCAGCCGGGGATACTCGGTCCGCCGGCGACACGCGCGCAGCAGTCCCCGCAATGCGCAGCTAGTTCGCGTCGTGGGGGCAGACATCGATAAAACAAGTGTTGAGCGCGCCTACGCGCGATGGGCGCCGGTCTATGACCTGGTATTTGGCGCGGTGTTCGAGGCTGGCCGGCGCGCCGCCATCGCGGTCGCTGAAGAAGCCTGCGGCCAGCAGGGTGGACGGATTCTCGAAGTCGGGGTCGGCACCGGAATCTCGTTGCCCGACTATTCGAGAAGGATCCGTCTTGTCGGCATCGATCTCTCGGAGCCGATGTTGCGCAAGGCGCAGGAGCGCGTTGCCGAGCACAGTCTCTCCAATGTCGAAGCATTGGCGGTCATGGATGCCGAGCGCATGGCGCTGCCGGATCGGTCATTTGATGTCGTGGTGGCGCAATTCGTCATCACAGCGGTGCCGAATCCCGAGGGGACGCTCAACGAGTTTGCCCGCGTGATCCGGCCGGGCGGCGAGATCGTTCTGGTCAATCATATCGGCGCGGAGGCCGGTCCGCGCCGCGCGTTCGAGATCTGCTTTGCGCCGATCGCGCGCCGGTTGGGCTGGCGGCCGGAATTCCGTTTTGGCCGTCTGGCCGATTGGGCGGAGCGTCACGGCGGCGTACGCGTTTTGGAGCACCGGCCGATGCCGCCGCTCGGCCATTTCTCGTTGATCCGATTCGAACGCCTTGCAAGCGGCGCCTGAGCGGAACTCTCTCTCATATCTAATCGTTATCTACCGCTCTGCATGTCTGCGCGGAGGAACGTGCTATGGCTCGTGAAATCTGCTTTTTTGTTCTGGTGATGTCGGCGTTGCTACTGCCGTCGCTGGCCGCTGCCCAGGCGCCCCCGCCGACAAAGGTGCCGGTCGCGCCCAAGGCCGACCAGCTTGATCCGAACAAATGTGCGCGCCCTGACACGCCGACAACAACCGGGAAGGGCGGCGAAGCCGAGACACATCGACAGGACGGAAAAGACGATCTGAGCGAAAAACTTGCGCGTTCGGGTGGTGTCATCTGCCCTCCGGAGCACGTCGATCCCGAGATCAGGCAGCCGACCCCGCCGGTCGGTGGATCGATGCCGGTCATTCCGCCACCCGGCAGCCCTGGAGGCGATCAGTCGGTTCAGCCGAAATAGCCGCCCGGACACGCTATCGTGCGATTGCTTGACAGTATTTGCTTGGACTTCCTATATCGCGCCCATTCCGGCCGGTTTGTTTCGGAATGGCGGGGTAGCTCAGCTGGTTAGAGCAGCGGAATCATAATCCGGAGGTCGGGGGTTCGAGTCCCTCCCCCGCTACCAAATCCGATCTCCGGTCCGAGAATGAAAGAGCAATCGTTTCAAATGCGCGCGGACTCTGACGCGGTTTTGACCGCGTTCCTGCACGAAGATCAAAGGATTGCCGCATTTCGAGTTCGCGATAGCGAGCATCACAATCCTGTCGTGGTGCGATGAGAAGACAATTCAAGGTTGCTACCGCTACCCCACGATGGAACAATTGCGCCCATTATTCGTCTTTGTACGGACATCGACTGCCGAAGCCCTTTGTATAGTCACGGAGGATCTCCATGGCGCGAACCGGAATGTCGCCGGTCCTCCGTAAAGGGCCGGCGGACAAGCCCAAGCGTTCCCTGGATGAAAGTCGTGCGGTCTGGCTTGAGGCTTTTTGTCGTGTACGGGCGGAAACCGAAAAGCGTGCGTCGCATCTGTCGGCTGAAGACCAGATCATTCAGTCAATGGCGGATGCAAGCCCAGCCAAATGGCATCGCGCACATGTCACCTGGTTTTTCGAGCAATTCCTTCTGGTGCCGCACGATCCGTCGTACCGGATCTTCGACGAACGATTCCCGTTTCTTTTCAATTCCTATTACGTCGCCGCCGGTCCGCGATATGCGCGGCCTCAGCGCGGTCTGATCACCCGCCCGAACGGGGCGGACGTGGCGGCCTACCGCGCCCATGTCGATGCCGCAATCGAGCGGCTGATCGCCCGGGTTTCGGCTGAAGAAGCCGAGCGCGTCTTCTCGATTATCGAGATCGGACTGCACCACGAGCAGCAGCATCAGGAGTTGCTGCTTACGGATATTCTCCACGCATTTGCGCAGAATCCAACAGATCCGGTCTACGACGCCAAGTGGCGGCCGCCAAATGCGACGCTTGGCCCGCGCGGCTACGTTGACGTGCCCACCGGTGTACATGCCACCGGTCATGACGGAGAAGGCTTCTGCTTTGACAACGAAACGCCGGTTCACGATGAGCTCATTCCGCGTGTCCGGATTGCACGACATCTCGTTACGAACGCGGAGTGGCTCGAATTCATTGCCGCTGGCGGTTACACGACGCCGTCGCTCTGGCTTTCCGACGGCTGGACAACGGTGCAGAACGAAAACTGGCAGGCACCGGGCTATTGGCGGCAAAAGGACGGAGCTTGGCATGTCATGACGTTGGGCGGCCTCAGGGCCGCCGATCCGGCGGGACCGGTGCAGCATGTCAGCTATTACGAAGCTGACGCCTTCGCTCGCTTCGCAGGAAAGCATTTGCCAAGCGAGACGGAATGGGAGGTCGCGGCACGCCATGACATCCTTGCGGATGCCTTCGGCATCGCCTGGCAATGGACGCGCAGTGCCTACCTGCCATATCCGGGGTATCGCGCCGCCGAAGGCGCTCTCGGCGAATACAACGGCAAGTTCATGGTCAGCCAGATGGTGCTCCGTGGCTCCTCGCTGGCGACGCCCGAGGGCCATGAGCGTGTGAGCTACCGCAACTTCTTTTATCCGCCGGCGCGCTGGCAGTTCAGTGGGTTGCGTCTGGCCGAGTTCATCTGAAAGGCGTGAAATGGTTGCATCGGCACTTAGGAAACGCATTTCGCAACAAGCGGAGCAATCCGAATTTGAGACCGACGTGCTCGACGGTTTGCACGCAACGCCGAAACATATCCCCGCCAAATACTTTTACGATGCCACCGGCTCGGATCTGTTCGAGCGCATTACGGAAGTTCCCGAGTACTACCCGACCCGTTGCGAAATGAGCACTTTGCGCCGGCACTCGGCCGACATTGCGAAACTCATTCCTGCGGACACGGCGCTCGTTGAATTCGGCAGCGGCTCGAGCAAGAAGGCGCGCATTCTGCTCAGCGCTGCGCCGAAACTGGCCGCCTATGTGCCGGTTGATATCTGCGGCGAGATGATTGAGCGCGAGGCCGCCGAACTGCGCGTCGATTTTCCCCAACTCAAGGTGCTGCCTGTCACTGCGGATATTTGCAAGCCGTTTGCTTTGCCTGCGGAAGCCAAGGCTGCGCCCGCACGCGTCGGCTTTTTCCCTGGCTCAACCATCGGCAATTTTGAACCACATGAAGCGGCAGAATTCCTGCGCAACGCCGCAAATATCCTCGGGAAGGGGGCAACACTCGTTGTCGGGGTTGACCTGATCAAGCCCGCAGAGGTGCTCAACGCCGCCTACAATGACGCCGAAGGCGTGACGGCAAAATTCAATCTCAACCTGCTCGTGCGCGTCAACCGCGAGCTCGGCGGAAATTTCCGGCTCGACATGTTCGAACACCACGCATTTTACAATCGTGAAAAACATCGGATCGAAATGCACCTCGCCAGCCTGAAACGCCAGAAGGTGCGAATTGCCGGTGAAACGATCGATTTTCGTGCGGGTGAAACGATCCATACCGAGAACAGCTACAAATACAGTATTGAATCGCTGGGCGCGCTCGCGCGCGGCGTGGGCTGGCTGCCACTCAGCGCATGGACCGATTCCCGCAAATACTTCTCCATCCAGGCGTTCACGCTCGGCAAGTGACTTCAAGTGACTTGCTCGCCTTCGTGCGCCTGCGCTAAGCCTGCCGGAGCCCGATCCCTCTGCGATCGGGCTCATTCATTCACGTAGGACGGAAGCTTATGAAGATCGTCGGATTTGAAGCGAACAACAACGTGCGGCTTGGTGTGGTCGATGGCGACAATGTCATCGATCTGCAGGCAGTGGATGCAAATGTATCGGGCGATCTCGCCGAAGTCCTGCGACGGAACAATGGTGATCTCGCTTCGATCGGCGCTCTTGCGAAGAAGGCGCCGGCATCCGCGCGGCGTCCACTTGATGGTTTGAAATATGCGCTGCCGGTCGCGCGTCCGGGTAAAATCATTTGCCTGGGATTGAACTACCTCGATCACGTGAAGGAGGGTCCGCAGCGCGACAACATCCCAAAATTTCCCTCGATATTCTTCCGCGTCCTCACTTCGCTGGCGCCTCATGGGCAGCCAATCATGCGGCCGAAGGAATCGATCCAGCTCGACTACGAAGCCGAGATGGTGGCGATCATCGGCAAACGCGCGAAGCATCTGTCGATGGGCAACGCGGTCGATTGCATCGCGGGTTATTCATGCGCCAATGAGGGATCGGTTCGCGAATTTCAGCGTCATACGACGCAGTGGGGCATGGGGAAGAACTTTGATCGCACCGGTGGTTTCGGCCCGTGGATGGTGACTGCCGACGAACTGCCGCCAGGTGGCAAAGGCTTGAAGATCATGAGCCGCCTCAACGGCAAGACCATGCAGTCCGACAACACCGAAAACATGATGTTCCCGCTGGCCGAAACGCTGGTATATCTCACCAAGGGCATGACACTGGAGCCCGGCGACGTCATCCTCACAGGCACGCCTTCCGGTGTCGGCCATGCACGCAAACCCGAACCGGTCTGGATGAAGGCCGGGGATACCTGCGAAATCGAGATCGAAAAGGTCGGTGTTTTGCGCAATCCCATCGCGGACGAGAAGTAGGGCCATTCCTCCCGTTGACAACGCGGCGTGTGAGCGCGTTCCCTAAACGACAATAACAAGCGCGCCCCAGTGGTGGAGGCGCGCCCGACAGAGGGAGGACGATCGTGAAACGCACATATATTGCGGCGACCATTGCCGTTGGTTTAGCCGTGGGGGCGGCCACGCCGTCGGCACGTGCACAGGATTGGCCGTCGAAGCCAGTTCACATCCTGATCGGATTCGGCGCCGGTGGCGGCACAGATGTCGCGACGCGCATTCTAGCCGACGGATTGTCGGAAGCTTTGGGCCAGCAGTTCGTCGTCGAAAACCGGCCTGGCGCGGGCGGTACCATCGCCGGAGGAGTCGTCGCAAAGGCGCCGAAGGACGGATACAACCTGCTGGCGATCAGCATGGGTCATTCTGTGTCTGCGGTCATGGTGAAGCAGGTGCCTTATGACGCGGTGAAGGATTTCGAGCCTGTCGGAATATTCACCAATTCGGCTTTCGTGGTCGTCGTGCCGAAAAATTCTCCGGCAACCGACATCAAAAGCCTTATCGATCACGTCAACAAGCAGCCCGGCAAACTTAACTATTCCACGGTTGGCCTCGGCTCGACCCAGCATCTTATTGCGGAGCACTTGCGCCAGCGGGCGTCGATCAATGCGCAGGCCGTATCGTATCGCACGACCGGCGAAGTGGTGAGCGCTTTGCTCCGCGGCGATGCGGCCTACGCTGTCGAACTGTATCATCCGATCCGTGGTCAGGTGGATTCCGGCGAAGTGCGAATCATTGCAGTCGCCACGCCGACACGCTGGCCGGCAATACCGAACGTGCCGACACTCGCGGAGAGCGGCGTTACGGGAATTGGCTATCTCGGTTGGTACGGTCTGGTATTTCCGGCGGGCACGCCGAAGCCGATCGTCGACAAGCTCCACAACGCGATGCGGCAGGTCCTGTCCAAGGACGCCGTTAAAAACCGGCTCGAGGGCATCGGGGCCGTTGCCAACCTGTCGTCACCGGCAGAGTTCATCAAAGTCATTCAATCCGACATCAATACTTTCCAGGAGGTCGCAAAAACGGCGGGCCTCGAAGCGAAATAGTGAAACGATCAGCAAGAGGAATGAAATGGCCGACCAGTTCAATGTGCTTGTCATTTGCGGATCGCTCCGCAAGGGTTCGTACAATGCCGCTTTGACGCGCGCGTTGCCTGGGCTGGCGCCGTCTGGAATGAAATTTGTGACGGCGCCGGCTTTCGAGACGCTGCCGCTCTACAACGCGGACATGCAGGAGGGATCCGGCTTCCCGGGGCCGGCACAAAATCTGGCAGCGGCGGTCCGTGCCGCCGACGGCGTTCTGTTTGTCACGCCTGAGTACAATTGGTCTATGCCGGGCGGCCTGAAGAACGCGATCGACTGGGTTTCGCGGATGAAAGAGCAGCCGTTCGAGGGTAAGCCGGTGGCGATCCAGTCCTGCTCGCAGGGACCGCTTGGCGGCGCGCGCATGCAATATCACTGGCGCATGTCGATGACGTTCCTCAAGGCGTTCATTTTCGGCACGCCGGAGGTGTTCGTCGGTAACGCAGCGACCAAGTTCAACAAAGACAGCCTTGAGCTGACGGATCAGGGCACGAAAGACGCCGTGAAAGCGCAGCTCGCGGCGTTCGCGAAGTTCATTGGCCGCGTGAAGGCGGGCGCCTAGCCTGCCGCCTGCGCGCGTTTCGGGAATAGTTGCGGCCGCAGCTTCGGGTGGCCGGCCATGGTTTTCGGCGCATAGGGGGTCTCGGCGCCGAGTTCTTCCGCGGCATGCCAGGCCCAGCGCGGATCCCAGATCGCCGCGCGCGCGAGGCAGACTAGGTCTGCCTTGCCCGATGCGACGATGTCCTCGGCCTGCTGGTAGCCGGCAATCAGCCCGACGGTCATCGTGGTGATGCCGCTTTCCTTCTTCACCTTCTCGGCGAAGGGCACCTGGTAACCGGCTGACAGGGGAATTTTCTGTAGCGGCGATAGGCCTCCGCTCGAGACGTCCATGTAGTCCATGCCGCGCTTCTTGAGTTCCTTGGCAAGGACAACGGTCTCTTCGGGGGTCCAACCGCCATCGACCCAGTCGGTCGCTGACACGCGCATGCCGATCGGCTTCTGCTCGGGCCACGCCGCGCGCACCGCCTCGAACATTTCGATGGGAAAGCGCATGCGGTTTTCGAGCGAGCCGCCATATTCATCAATGCGCTGGTTGGACAGGGGTGACAGGAACTGATGCGCGAGATAGCCGTGCGCGCCGTGCAATTCGATCACGTCGTACCCGATGCGGTCGACGCGCTTGGCGGCGGCGGCGAATTCGGCGATGCAGCGCTTGATGTCGTCTTTCGTCATCGCGTGAGGGACCGGCCAGCCGGTGTCGTAGGGGATCGCTGACGGCGCTTCGGGCGTCCAGGCGTCTGGTCCGTCGAGAATCGGCTTGCCACCGGCGGCCGGCGGTGTGGTCGGCCCTTTGCGGCCGGCATGAGCAAGCTGCACACCGAGCTTTGCCACGCCATACTGCCGGCAGAAATCGTGCACACGCTTGAGCGCGGCCTCGTTGTCGTCCGACCACATGCCGGCGCATTTCGGAGAGATGCGCCCCTGCGGATTGACATTCGTCATCTCGCACATCACCAGGCCCGCGGCGCCGAGCGACATATTGCCGAGATGCATCAGGTGCCAGTCATTGGCGGAGCCATTGTTGGAGTTGTACTGACACATCGGCGAGACCACGACCCGGTTTGGCAGGGTGAGGCCACGCATGGTGAGGGGAGAAAACAGAACGCTAGCCATTGGGCAGATTTCCTTTTATTGAGAAAAACTTCACATGCCGGTGTGATAAGCGTGCATGGCGACGACAAGGCAGCAAATCGCCCAGAACACGCAATATTCGATGCCTCCGATCACCCAAATCCAACTTTTCGTGACTTTGTAAGTCGCGGCAGCTGCAACCAGCAGATGGATGAATGCGATGAAGGCGACATATTGGAGGTAGATGCCGAAAAACAACCCGATGCACAGGACCGTCTCGATCGCGCCGGCGATATACATCCAGGTTGCCGGCGGCTTGAAGCCCGCCTTGACGAAAAACTCAAGCGTTGCCGGCACCGTGATCTTGCCGATGATGTGCGGAATGAAGAACACGGCGCAGATGATGCGCAGGATGTTGAACTCATTGAGCAGATTGAATTTGTCGGCAAGCGACATGGCTGTTGTCCCCCCGGCGGTCTTTGGCCCACCACCTACGTTCAAAAATCGCACTTCCTGGCGCGTGCGCCAACCCCTCGCGCGCCTGTCTAAAGTTTCTTGCCTTTAAGCCAGGCCTCACCCTTCGCATAAAGCGCCGCAAGCGGCGGTCCATCGAGCCCCGGCAGCTCGTCCTTGATCGTGTAGCCGATCTTGCTCTGCAGATAGGCGAGGTGGCGGTAGCCTTCGGGGAATTGCGCCAGATGTGCCTTGTCGAGCGTGAGCCTTGCGTCAGGCTCGACCGGGTCGATGCGGTCTTTCTCGTAGGCGAGCCGCCGCAGCACGATCCCCCAGCGGCCCTTGCGTTTTTCCAGAAAATCATAAAAGCGGCCGGTGCAGACAACATCGCAAAGCACGCCCTCGACCTTTGCGCGTTGTGAAATTGCCATCTTGGTCTGTGCAATCGCGCGTTTGCCTTTGATGTCGATACTCATGCCACCGAGCATGTGCATGATGCGCACGCCGCGGTCGTAGCCTTCCTGGCTGACGCGGATGAAATCCTCGTAGGAGCCCTGAAACCAGGTTGCCCACATCTGCCCGTCCTTGTGCCAGACGGTGCGGAAACGATCCCACATACGCGCGTCGCGCCAGAGCACCCAGTTCTCGATCAGGTCGCGGATCGCAAGACGGTCGGCGGTGTCGCGCGGCATGCAGTGTCCCCTATGCGGCGTCGTGGCCGGGCTTGTCCCGGCCATCCACGTCTTTATTGTTTCGATCATGCAAGACGTGGATGCCCGGGACAAGCGCGGGCATGACGGGAGAATTGCAATGTCAAGACTGGCGGGCAAGACGGCAATCGTCACTGGCGGCGCCAAAGGCATTGGCCGGCACTATTCGCAGGCGCTCGCGGCCGAAGGTGCGCGCGTTATGATCGCTGATATTGCGGACGGCCGCGCGCTTGCCGAGGAAATCGCCGGGCGCCATGGCGCGAACTCGGTCGCCAGCGTGACGTTCGATATCGGCGACGAGAATGCAGTGAAGGCTCTGGTGGCGGAGACCATCAAGCGCTTCGGCCAGATCGACGTGCTGGTGAACAATGCTGCGCTCTATTCCGTGCTCAAGCCAAGAGCCTTTAATGAATGGGACACCGAGCTGTGGGATCGCGTGATGGCGATCAACGTCCGCGGGACTTATCTGATGGTTCGGCACGTTGCCCCGCATATGATGGCGCGGCGCAGCGGCAAGATCATTAACATCGGTTCGGGTACTCCTTACAAAGGTGTGCCGCGGATGTTGCCTTATGTTGCTTCTAAAGGCGCGATCCTCGCCTTCACACGCGCGCTGTCGCGCGAGCTTGGGGAATATGGCATCGCGGTCAATTCCCTTTCGCCCGGCTTCATCCTGAGCGACACCGGGATGGAGAACAAAGGCCATGTTGAGGAAGAGCGCGTTCCGGTGCGGAACAGTCGCGCCTTCAAGCGCGATGCCTACCCGGAAGACCTGCTGGGCGCACTCGTATTTCTCGCGTCGAGCGACAGTGATTTTGTGACGGGCCAGTCGATCGTGGTCGATGGCGGCTCCGTCAACAATTGAAGGAGACGGAGCTATGAAAGTCGACGGCCAGTGTCATTGCGGCCACATCCGCTACGAAGCTGAAATCGATCCGGACACGGTTGCGATCTGCAACTGCACCGATTGCCAGACCTTATCGGGTTCGGCGTTCCGCACTGTGGTGCCGACGAAGAAAGGCAGCTTCAAGCTCTTGCAGGGTGAGCTGAAGATCTACGTCAAGACGGGAGAGAGCGGAAACAAGCGGCCGCAATCCTTTTGTCCCAATTGCGGCTCGCCGATCTACTCGACCAGCACAGACCCCGATCCGAAGGTCCATTCGATTCGCGTCGGCACCCTCAAACAGCGCGACCAGCTCATGCCGAAGCTGCAATATTGGTGTCGGTCCGCTCAGCCCTGGACCTCGGGAATAGGTGCGCTGCAAAGTTTTGAAAAGCAGCGTCAGTAGGCCAAAGTCTCGGCACTACATAGCCGCTATGCGTCTGGTTCCATGGGTTTAAGCGGCGCACGCGGTGGGTTATATTCGCCGCAAATGGAATAAGCGGTTCACGGAGCAACCCAATGACGCTCGCGATTGACAGCGCGCAGGCCGGAAACAAGCACAACATCACCGGCGCTCGTCAGGCCTACTATGACAAGATTTCAAAGTACCATCTTGCGCCCCTGTGGGAGGTGCTCAAGGGCCTGGTGACGCCCGAGCCGAAGACCCAGATGCAGCCGGCGATCTGGAAGTTTCCTGAAGTCGAGAAGCTGATGCTGGAGGCCGGCGACGTGATCACGGCCGAGGAGGCCGAGCGTCGCGTGCTGGTCCTTGAAAATCCAGGCGAGCCGGGCAACGCACGCATCACCAACACGCTTTTTGCCGGTATCCAGCTGATCCTGCCAGGCGAGATCGCGGATGCGCACCAGCACGTTGCCTCCGCCATTCGGTTCGTCCTCAAGGGCAAAGGTGCCTACACGGCAGTCGAGGGCGAGAAGGCGGAGATGGAGCATGGCGACTTCATCATCACCGCTAATTGGGCGCCACATGACCACGGCAATCCGGGCAAAGAACCCGTGATCTGGCTCGATGTACTCGACATGCCGACGATCAATCACTTCCAGACGTCGTTCGCTTCGCACTTCGACGAGAAGATGCAGAACGTCAATCATCAGAATGGCGACTCATTTGACCGCTACGCCACCGGCGTGCTGCCGGACGGCGCGCCTGTTCACCTCAACCGCTCGCCGGTGATCAACTACCCCTACGCCAAGATGCGGCCGATCCTGGAGCGGCTGAAGGCGACGGGCGACGTCGACAAGCGTCATGGAGCGCGCGTGCGCTACGCCAACCCGATCAATGGCGGGCCGGTTCTACCGACAATGGGCGCCAACCTCGCGCTCCTTCCAAAGGGATTCAAAGGCGAGCCCTACCGTTCGACCGACGGCACCGTGTTCTGTGTGGCTGAAGGCAAGGGCACGACTGTCGTCGACGGCAAGGAACTTGCCTGGGGCGTCAACGACGTGTTCGTGGTGCCACCATGGAAGCGCTACCAGCACAACGCCGGCGAAGAGGCGGTGCTGTTCTCGATCTCCGACCGCCCGGCGCAGGAAGCGCTCGGTATCTGGCGCGAAGGCTAGATTGATTAACGCTCAATAGGGCGTCGCCGGCACTTCGGCGGCGCCCTTTTTGCCGCGCATCCAGTGGATGGCGAGCAAGACGATCGCCGCCGTGGCGCCGGCGACATTGATCCAGATCGCACCTGAAAAGGCCTCAGGCGGCAGCACTACGGCCAGCGAGATCAGGGCGTAGATTGCCCGACCCGCCGGGTTGAGCCGCGCGAACGAGAAACCAACCGCGGCGATCGTGCCGAGCCAGATGCCGAAGGTGACGCGGGAAAAGTTAAGAACGATTTCGGTCCAGCTTCCGTCCATGAGAAGGCTTGGCGTCAGCACGAACAGGAAAGGCAGGATGAAGGTCGACCAGCCGACCACGCAGGCCATCCAACCGGTGGTCCAGCCGTCGGTGCGCGCGATATTGGCCGCGGCGTAAGCGGCGAATGCGACCGGTGGCGTGATCATGGAAAGGATGCCGTTGTACATCACGAACATATGCGCGGCCATCGGCGTGACGCCGAGCTTGACCAGCGCCGGCGCAAGTAACGTCGCCGTCAGGATGTAGACGCTCACCGTCGGCAGGCCGATGCCGAGGATAAAGGCAAGCACTGCGATCAGCATGAGCAGCAGGAAGACGTTGCCGGCCGCGAGTGTGAGGAGCTGAATTGTCATGCTGAACGCAAGGCCGGAAATGCTCATGATGCCGACCATGATGCCGGCGGCCGCGCCGATCAAAATGATGTCGAGCGAGACGCGGCCGGTCTCCATGATCGCCCTGAGCATGTCCATCACGCCGAGACGCTTGCCGCGGTAGCCGAAGATCATCGCCAGCACGATCAGGATGGCGGTCGAGTAGATCGCAGCCTTTTCCGGCGTCAGGTTGCTCAACTCCGGATACATCAATGCAAAAACGAGGAAAGCGATCGGCACCAGGAAATGCCAGCCGGATTTGAGCACCACGGACACCGCGGGCGCTTCGGCGATCTTGGCGGCGCCGATCTTGTGCTTGGCGGCTTCGAGATCGACGTGGAAAAACAGGCACAAATAATACAGCAGCGCCGGGATGGCGGCCGCTATACAGACCGAGCCATAGGGCACTTGCAGAAACTCAGCCATGATGAAGGCCGCGGCGCCCATGACCGGTGGCATCAATTGCCCGCCGGTCGAACCAACTGATTCAATCGCCGCGGACCGATGCGGTGTGAAGCCGGATTTGACCATTGTCGGGATCGTCACGATGCCGACCGCTAGCACATTCGAGACCGCGCTGCCCGAGATCATGCCGAAGAGGGCGGAGCCGACGACTGCGATTTTCGCCGCGCCGCCACGGAAGCGGCCCATGGCCGCCATCGAGATGTCGGCGAAGAAGTCAGCGCCGCCGGTGCGTGCCAGGACCTGGCCGAGGATCGTGAACGGGATGACGACGAGGACCGCGACCTGAAGGATGTTGCCGATGGCGCCGTTCAGGTCGAGGCCGACATAAGTGATCATGCGCTCGGGCGAGACGTAGCGCGTCTGGAAATCGCCCGGCAAATGCGGGCTGATATAAACATAGACCGCGATACCGGCGATCATGCTGACGAAGCCCCAGCCGTTGGTGCGGCGGCTCGCTTCCGCGATCAGCGCGATCAGGAGAATACTGACGATGAGCGCGTCGAGCGGCAGGAAGGCCGCGTCGAGCGTAAGGTGCTCGTAACGCAGCGCGATGTAGCCGCACAAAGCAAGCGAAGCAATGACCGCAACCCAATCGAGGATGGTGCGCGGGCGTGACGTGTCGGCGATATAGGCCAGCGCAAGCGTCAAGCCGAGGCAGATTGTGAGAAACTGCTCGGTGTAGAAGCCGATGCCGAACACCGAACGCGGGATGTCGAGCACCCAGAGAACGACCGCGGCGACCAGCAACGACTGGAATACATTGGTCCAGAAAACGGTGGCACCCGACGCGACGGAGGCAAACTCCGCTGCGTCGGGGATAATGCGTTCTTCACTCAATTGATCGCCTGAACCTGGATGTTGTGGTCCTTGAAGTATTTCAAGGCGCCGGGATGGTAGGGCAGATCATACTTCTTGTAGAGCGCGGCTGCGCTGAAATCGCGCAGCGCCGGCTGGATGGTGACAAGCTCAGCCTTGTTCTTCTCCAGCGTGTCGATGAACTTGTAGACAACGTCGTCCGGCACTTTGGCGTTGGTGAAGATCATATTGTCCCAGGTGTAGATTCCCATCGGCTTCTCGACGCCGATAAAGAAGGGATTCGGTACGCCGGGTGTCAGGTAACCTTCCGGCAGGATCTTCTTGGCTGCTGCCATGCCGCCTTCCGGGATCTCCAACGCGCGGATGCCGCCAACGGTGGCATCGACTTCCCGCACCTTCGGCGCGCCGAAGGCGAAGAAGAACATGTCGGCTGCGCCGGAGGTGAAATCATCGGCGCCGCGGATGACGTTCGGAATGAGGACTGGCACAACGTCTTTCTCGGTCAGGCCGCCGGTGGCGAGAATCGCCTTGACCATCGGGTCGATCGTGCGCATGGCGGAGTAGCCCAGTCCAACCTTCTTGCCCTTCAAGTCGGCGATTGTCTTCATGTTAGTGTCCTTGCGGACCCAGAACGCACCGCGCAGCGGGTGCAGCGAGCCAATCAGGCGGATGTTCGGGCTCGATTGCTTGGCGGCCTCGACCTCGAAGATATTGGCGATGCCAAACTCGGCTTCGCCGCGGCTGATCAGCGGAATCAGGACTGACTCGCCCGCTGTCGGCTGCACGACAACGTTGGCGCCGGCCTTTTCCTTGAGCACCTTTGCGACCGCCGAGGCCGATGTGTGGTTGAGCGTCCCCGGCTGCATGGTGGCGAAGCCGTAGGTCTGCGCGCTGGCGATACCCGCGCTGAGCACAAGAGCCGTGAGCCCTCCTGCGAAGGCGGTGGGTCGAAATGCCCCAATGTGAACTCGGATCATTGTTTATCCTCCCAGCTGGTCGTTTCTGGTTATATCGGCAGTTGCGAAGCTGCAGCTCCGCCTTGCCCTACCGGCAATTTTGCACAGGATGGAAAGCAATGCGAGGTTGCGCGTTATAGTTTTTGCGGTTTGGGGGACCGTGCCCAACGAATAAAATTTCCCGGCGATCGGGAATAGGGCGCCCCAGGAGGATTCCATGCCAATGCAGCAATTAAGTGCCGGGCGCGGTGCCTTGACCGCCGTGCGAACGGGCGCCGGCCGTGACCTCGTCATCCTCCATTCGCTTCTTGCCGATCGGCATGCGTTCGATCCGGTCCTTGAGACGCTCGCCGCCAAACATCGCGTGACCTTGATCAATCTGCCAGGATTTCATGGCTCGCAGCCGGCGATGCTGGCGCTCATGGATGCATATCTCGCAATCATCGAGGACGGCTTCGACGAGTTTGAGATCGCCAAGGACGCCATTTTGATGGGCAACGGATTTGGCGGCACAGTTGCCCTGGCCTTTGCGCTCGCACATCCCGATCGAATATCGAAGCTGGTGGTGAGCGATGCAGCGGCCGCCTTTCCTCCGGAGGGGCGACAGGCCTTTGCGGTGATGGCGGAGAAGGTCGCCGAAGGCGGTCTTGGCAGCATCGCCGAGATCGCCGCAAAGCGCGTTTTCTCGCCGGCCTATCTTGCCGCGCATCCGGAAAAAATCGAGGAGCGGAAAAACGTTCTGCTCGCGATCGATCCGAAGGCCTTCCATGCGGCGTGCAAGATCCTGCAGGAAACAGATCTCATGCCGCAACTTCATCGCCTCAAGGTGCCGACGCTGGTTGTGTGCGGCGAATTCGATCAGGCGACGCCGCCGGCACTCAACAAGCAGATCGTCGAGAAGGTCGCGGGTGCGCGGTACATAGAATTGCCAGGTTGCGGCCACTGTCCGCCGCTCGAGCAGCCGAAACAGTTTCTTGCCGCGATTGGGGACTTTGTAGGACTTTAGTTATTCCTTGCGGTCGAATCGCCGGATCTCGACCTTTCCCCAGACGCCGTTCTGATGGAATGGATCGGCGCGGTTGAATTTTTCCGCGCTCGCGCGGCTGCCGATCGAAGTGGCGCCATCGTCCGACACCAACGGTCCGCCGACGGTAATGGTCACGCCGAAAGCTTTCGCGTTCTTCAGATGGGCCAAGTGAGCGCTATGCACGGCCTTACGTTTGTCGGCTGCCTCCGGATTGTCAAACGTAAACCGAGAACAGCATCGTTGCCTCCAATTCAGTTGAGCGCTCCCAGCACGGCCTTGGCGATCGCGGCTGTTCCGTCGGCGCCGCCATACTCCATCGGCTTGATTCCGCCGGCATAGGCCTTGTCGACCGCACGCTCGATCCGTAACGCTGCGTCTGCCGCCGGCGGATGGTCATGCCTGTCGGCGAGCCAGTCCAGCATCATCGCCGCCGACAAGATCATGGCGGTCGGGTTCGCCTTGCCCTGGCCCATGATGTCGGGCGCAGTGCCGTGGCACGGCTGGAAGACCGCATGCTTGTCTCCGATATCGGCCGACGGCGCGATGCCAAGGCCGCCGATCAGTCCGGCGGCGAGGTCGGACAGGATGTCTCCGAAAATGTTCTCCATCACCATCACGTCGAAGTCCCACGGTTTGCGCACCATCAATGCGGCGCAGGCATCGACATAGACGTGATTCGTCTTCACGTTCGGAAAGGCTTTTGCCCGCTCGTCGAAGATCGAGCGGAAATAAGCGTAGGCCTTGAAGGCGTTAGCTTTGTCGACGCACGTCAGAAGGCCCGATTTTCCACGCTTTTTTCGACGTTCGGCGAGGCGCAGCGAAAAGTCGAACAACCGCTGCGAGGTTTTGCGGGTGATCACCAATGTCTCGCGCGCGTCGTCATGCGTCACGATGCCCTTGCCCATCGAGGCGAACAGGCCTTCGGTCGATTCACGGATCAGGATGAAATCGATGCCGCGCTTGTGCGCGCCGACGATCGGGCTTGGCACCCCGGGAATAAGCCGGGCGGGGCGCACGCCGGCGTAAAGATCGAAAATGAAACGCAATTCGACCTGCGGCATGATCTCGGTGTTGTCGGGATAGCGGACGCTTGGCAGGCCGCAGGCGCCGAGAAGAATGGCGTCCGCTTCCTCGCATAGATTTACGGTCGATTCCGGCATCGACTTTCCGGTGTCTTTGTAGTGGCCGGCGCCCGCCGCGCCCTCGGTGAACCGGAATTTCAGACTCGGCGTGGTCGCCTCGATGCGTCGCAAAATTTCGAGCGTGGGCGTCATCACTTCCGGCCCGATGCCATCGCCAGGCAGGACAGCGATATGGAAGGCGGTGTTTGCGGTCATGGAATTTCCGGATGGCCTTGTGGCGGTCGCGGCGCTAATGAATACGTCCGCGCGCTTATACGCAAGGGATCAATGGGGAAGGTCATGCCGAAGTTTGCTGCCAATCTTGGATATCTCTTCACCGAGCGCCCTTTGATCGAGCGCATTGACGCCGCGGCAGCCGCGGGTTTCAAGGCCGTCGAATTGCAATTTCCCTATGACGTGCCGCCCTCCGCGGTGAAAGCTGCGATTGTCAAAAACAAGCTGACCATTCTCGGAATCAACACGCCGCCCGGCGAGCGGGATGGCGAGTTTGGGCTTGCGGCCGTGCCGGGCCGGGAGAAAGACTGGCAGACCCTTTTTGCGCGTGCTCTCGACTACGCGGGCGCGATCGGCGGTAGCGCGATTCACTGTCTTGCCGGCAAGGTCGCGCCCGAGCAGCGCCCCGCGGCCGATCGCGTTTTCATCGATAATCTGTCGCGTGCGGCCGACTTTGCGACGGCTAAAAATATCACGTTGCTGATTGAGCCGATCAACGCGCGCGACCGGCCGGGCTATTTTCTCAATCACGTCGAGCACGCGGCCGATGTGATTGCAAAAATCGGAAAGCCAAATATCCGGATGCAGTTCGATTTCTATCATGTGCAGATTGTGGGGGGCGATCTGACCCGGCGCCTAGAAAAGTTCCTGCCGGTGATCGGTCATCTGCAATGTGCCGCGGTACCGTCACGGCATGAGCCCGATGAAGGCGAGGTCAACTATCCGTCGATATTCGAAGCAGTGGATCGGCTCGGCTATCGCGGATGGATCGGCGCCGAATATCGCCCGCGCGGCCGCACCGAGGACGGCTTGGGCTGGGCCCGCGCCTACGGCATTGCCGCGTCGCGCTAATCGGCTATTGTCCATCAAACTTCTTGAAAACTAACGCCTTTTTGCTTTGCAGTTAGGGAGAGCATTGCTAGATTATGGCCATGTGGGGAGACAAAAAAGATCAAGGCAAGGCTGCAGAGACTCCAGAGACTCCAGAGACTCCGCACCCGCTGAAAGAGGCCGTGCGCGAAGCGCGTATCGAAGTAGCCGAGCGCTCGGCCGTCGTCGTCGACTTGCGGGATGCGGATGTCGCTCGACTCGAGCTGCTCAGCGATGCGCTCGACCCTTTGTTCGAGGAAGTTCCTGACGACGTAGACCTGTTCGATCGTGGCGTGAGCAAGGGTGACATTCCGCGCCTGTGGATCGACGCTGTCGCGCATGTCGAGATGGGCCGCGACAAGCGGCAATACCGTTTCGTGCAGAACACGCGTTATGGTCGCGCAGTGCTCGCGGAATCCTATGAAGTGCCGGCGATGGCAGATGCCATCAAGCGTTACGTCGCGCGCCGGCTGGTCGAGCGCGAGCATGCGCTTGCCTACGATGCGGGACGCGACGTCGCGCAGGCGGTCCGGTATTACGGACGCCGCCAGCGGTGGCGCGCCGCAGGCATGTTCGTCTTAGGGCTTCTTGCCGGCATCGCGGGGCTGATCGCGCTCGCTATGCTGACGCGGCCCTAGCCGATCAGTTTGATCTTGTCCTGCTGTACGATCGCGCCTGCGGAGCCGAAGCCACGCGAAATCATGTCGCAGCGCCAGGCGCCGCGCGAGCCGTCGATCCTGTAGAGATTGTAACCGGCAACATCCTTGTCGTGTCCGGGCGCGCTGGATGCTGATGGTACTCCGACCGCCGGAACCCGCGTGCCCTTGGGTCCGTGCAGCCAATTGATCATGCGAAGATGATCATGCCCATGTAGCACCAAATCGGCTCCGTGAGCGGCGATCACGCGCTTGAGAATCGATGCATCCATCAGCCGCTTGTGACGCGCTCCATCGCTGACAGGCGGGTGATGAATCAGAACGACCCGGAAAAAATCCTTGTCCTTGAGCTCGTTGAGGACGGCAGCGAACTCCGCGAGCTGCTTCGTGCCGACCCATCCGGTGGCGAGGAAGGGTGCAGTCGGCACGCCGGTCGAAAGGCCGATCAAAGCGATGTTGCCGCGACGCCGGACAAAGGGAAAACCGCCTTGGCCGTCGTCGTCGCACATATACGGGCCCCATTGCCGTGCCGCGAGGGCGCCGGCCTCGCGCACGTAAACGTCGTGGTTGCCCGGGACGAAAGTTACGTCTTGTGCCGAGCCGAGGCTCTCCAGCCAGTCGCGGCCGCGCGGAAATTCAGCCGGCAAGGCTATGTTGGCGATATCGCCGGTGACCGCAATGTGGTCGGGCGTCTGCGCCTTGACATCGGATGCAATCGCCGAAAGCACAGCCGGATCATGAACAAAACGGCGATTTCTCTGCCAATTGATGTAGCCGGTCACGCGTTTGCCAACCAGCTCGCTCCAGCGCGGCTTCGGCAGAGGCGCGAGATGCGGGTCGGAAAGATGTGCGAGGGTCAGCATCGCTTACTTGATGCGGGATCACGAACTCCCGATCAAGATGCCCGCAATGAACACGAGGGCGCCACCGACAACAACCTGGAATGCCGCCTGCAGGAAGGGCGTATCCATGAAACGGGTGCGGATCCACGAGATGACGGCCAGTTCCACCACCACCACGAGGATCGCCACGACCGTTGCAATGTAAAAGTCGGGAATAAGGTAGGGCAGCGTATGGCCGAGCCCGCCGATCGTGGTCATCACGCCACACACTGTGCCGCGCAGCCATGGCGTGCCGCGGCCGGTCAAGGAGCCGTCGTCGGACAACGCTTCGGCAAAGCCCATCGAGATGCCGGCACCGACTGACGCGGCCATGCCAACCAGAAAGGTCTCCCAGGTATTATGTGTCGCGAAGGCTGCCGCAAACAGTGGTGCGAGGGTCGATACCGAGCCGTCCATGAGCCCGGCGAGGCCCGGCTGTACATATTGGAGCACGAACATGCGCCGCGCGGTTTCATCTTCCTTGGCACGTGCGCCCTTTGTGAGAATCTCCTGGCTTAGTTTGTGGGCCAGGCTTTCATGGCCTGCTTCGGCTTCCGCAAGCTCATCCAGTAGCTGCCGCACCGAGGCATCGCGCGCATTCGCGGCTGCCTTGCGGTAGTAGCGCTGCGCCTCAAATTCCATGTTCTCGGCAAACTTGCGTACTTCCTCGAGTCCGAGCGGCCGCGAAAGCCAGAGCGGCTGTTTCGGATGCAGGAAGCCCTTGACGTCCTGGCGGCGGATCAGCGGCAGATAGTCTCCGAATTTCTTGCGATAGAGGTCGAACAGCATCGTGCGGTGATGCACCTCCTCATCGGCCATCTCATCGAATACCTTTGCCGAGGCCGGAAACTGCTCGCGCAGACCTTCCGCAAAACCGCGATAAATGCGGCTATCCTCTTCTTCGTTGGTGATGGCGAGAGCCAGAACTTCCTGTTCGCTCAGATCGGAAAACCGCTTCACGCTCTACCTCGTTGTCGCTCGCGGTGCGTTTATGACATGTATTGGAATCATTCTAAACAAGGAATTCGTATTTTCCACCGGCCGGACAGGGCAATGATCATGGAGCACCTGGATCGTCTGCGACGCATGCTTGAGCCGGTCATGAGCCGGGTCATACATTTCTATTGGCGCTTCTCGCGCCCTGCGACGCTGGGCGCCCGCGCGATGGTGATCGACGGTGCGGGACGGATCTTTCTTGTCAAACACTCGTATGTTGACGGATGGCATCTTCCCGGCGGCGGCGTCGAGACTGGCGAGACGTTTCTCACGGCGCTTATGCGAGAGCTTGCCGAGGAAGGAAACATCCGGCTCGGCGCAACCCCGCAGCTCTTCGGCATTTACTTCAACAAACGTGTCTCGCGGCGCGATCATGTCGCTCTGTTCATCGTGCGCGATTTTATTCAGGACGGCGACCCGCGCCCCAATCACGAAATTGTGGCGCACGGCTTCTTCAACCCTGATGCATTGCCAGAGGATACCGGCCGTGGCACGCGCGCCCGCGTGGCCGAAGTATTCGGCAACGCACCGATCAGTGAATTTTGGTGAGTGCTACGTGCCGAAGCGTGCGCGGTCGTGAGGTGCCGCGAAGTCGAGCTGTGGCCCGACCGGAACGATGCCGGTCGAGTTCACGTGCCGCTGGCTTCCATAGTAGTGGCGCTTGATCTGTTCAATGCTCACGGTTTCGGCCACACCGGGCACTTGATAAAGATCGCGCAAATAATTCGACAGGTTCGAATACTCGTAGATGTGCCGCCAGTTGCATTTGAAGTGCGAATAGTAGACCGCATCGAAACGGATCAACGTGCAAAACAGCCGCCAGTCGGCTTCGGTGATCGTGTTATCGACGAGGTATCGATGCTGCGACAGAACCTGTTCGAGCTCTTCGAGCGTATCGAAAACGTTGCGGAAGGCCGCTTCGTAGGCGGCCTGCGTGGTAGCAAACCCGGCACGATAGACGCCATTGTTAATGTTCGGGTAGGTCAGATCGTTGAATTTGTCGATCCGAGCGCGCAACGGCTCGGGGTAATAGTCGGTCCGCACATTCGTGAAGGCATCGAATGCAGAATTAAGCATCCGGATGATCTCGGGCGATTCATTGTTGACGATGGTTTTTCTTTTTTTGTCCCAGAGCACAGGCACGCTTACACGGCCTGTATAGCGCGGCTCCGCGAGCAGGTAGATCTCTGACAGCTTGGATTTGCCGTTGACGGTGTCGCCGGTCGACCCTTCGCTCACGTTGAAGGTCCAGCCGTCTTTGAGCATGTCGGGTGAAACGACCGACATCGACACGACGTTTTCGAGCGCCTTGAGCTTGCGGAAAATGATCGTGCGGTGCGCCCACGGGCAGGCAAGCGAAACGTAGAGGTGATAGCGTCCTGCTTCGGCGGCAAAATCTCCTGAGCCGGATGGGCCCGGAATTCCGTCCGGCGTCACCCAATTGCGGAATTTCGTCGCCGGCCTGACAAAGTGGCCGTCCTTTGTGCGCGAAACATCGTCCTGCCAAACGCCATCGACCAGAAGTCCCATGCCGGTCTCCTTAACCTTTGCCGCTCTTCATTTAGGCTGTCGCGGCGAGTTGCGCCACGGGCAATGGACCAGAATCGGGCCAAATGCTAAGCGGCAGCGCCTGAAACGGATAATTGACGTCCATGAGCGAGCCCGCGCTCACGATACTGCCGGAGACCGCTGCCGACGCGCCTGCAATCGAGCGCTTGCATGAGCGCACGTTTGGGCCCGGCCGTTTCGCGCGGACGGCTTTCCGAATTCGCGAGGGTAGGGCCCATACTCTCGATCTGTCGTTCACGGCGCGCATCGGAACATTGATGGTCGGCTCGGTTCGGCTTACGCCAATCTGCATCGGTGAAACGCCGGCTTTGTTGCTCGGGCCGTTGACCGTCGAGCCGCCGTTCCGCTCGCATGGCGTCGGCACAGCGCTGATCAAGCGTGCGCTTCAGGATGCCAAAAAGGGTGGACACAAATTGGTGGTCCTCGTCGGCGACGAGCCGATCTATGCCAAATCCGGGTTCAAGCGCATTCCAAAAGGACAAGTGAAGATGCCTGGGCCCGTCGATCCTGCGCGCCTTTTGGTGGCGGAGCTCGCGGCCGGGGCCTTCGACGGCGTAGCGGGCTTGATCCGCCCGGATTGGGAAACGGCCTAGCGTCCCTCTCTCGCCCAGGTCACCGCCAGCGAGCCGACCAGCAAGAGCAGCCCGATCAGCCCGGCGAAAATCGGAAGCACGCCGATCCCGCGCACGACACTGACGTCGCGTATCCTGAGGCCGATCCAGTCGTCGCCCTTGAATGTTGTGCTGGTGCGCACGGCTACCACGCGCGGTACGTTGAGACTGTTGCCTTCCGCCAGCCGTCGTGCATCGCCGCCAGTGGCGCCACTCAACCCGTGCAGCACATCCGGCGTCGAGGTTACTTCGGAAAACTCGCGCGGGTTGGCAGGTCCGACATTTACAAGCGCGGTGAGCTTGCCGTCGGTTGCGCGCCAGAGGCCGAGTTCGTTGGTGGTCGTTGTCGCTCGCCAAAGCCCAGGTTCGACCGCCTGAAGGTCAATCGTCCGCGTTGCGCCGGTGGGCGAGGTCAGCGTTATCTGATTGACGGTGTCGGCCATTGTCTGCCGCTGCACTGTCATTTCGCGGCCGCGCACGTTGAGCCGCAGTGCCTCTTCCTCAAGGTCCGGCTGTTTCATCAGCCAGTGCGATAGCCGCCGCAACAGGTCGAGATGTGGCCCACCGCCTTCGTAGCCGCGCGCCCAAAGCCAGATGTGATCCGACAACAGCAACGCCACCCGGCCCTGACCTTCGCGACCCAGCACCAGGAGCGGCTTGCCGTCCGGTCCCTGCATCACATTCGTGCCGGTGCTGCGCCTGATATCGACCAACCGGAACCAGTTGCTCCAGTGCGGCGGGTCGCTGTCCGAGCCTTCGAGATCGCGCGTCACCGGGTGACGACGGCCCGCGTCCGTGAGCTGCGGTTTGAATCGACGTTCGGTCACCTCGCCGGTTGGTTCAGCCGGGAGTATGCCGTCAAGCGGGGTACGCCAGATGCTGGTCGGGCTCGCATAGTCCGGCCCGGCTGCGATCATGACCGCGCCGCCGTCGCGCACGTATTTGGCGATGTTGTCGAAATAGATGAGCGGCAGCACGCCCTGCCGGGCATACCGATCGAAGATGATCAGCTGGAATTCGCCGATTTTCTGCTGAAACAACTCGCGGGTCGGAAAGGCGATTAACGACAGTTCGTTAATCGGCGTGCCGTCCTGCTTTTCGGGGGGCCGTAAAATGGTGAAGTGGACGAGATCGACGGACGCATCCGACTTGAGCAGGTTGCGCCACGTCCGCTCGCCGGCATGCGGCTCGCCCGAGACCAGCAGCACGCGCAGTTTGTCGCGCACACCGTCGATCGAGACGACCGCGCGGTTGTTAACCGGCGTCAGTTCACCATCGAGCGGAGATGCTTCGATCTCGACAATGTTCGGTCCCGCGTGCGGGATCGGCACATTGAATTTGATATCGGTGTGAACGGTCACCACGCGCTTGCTGAGCACCTCGCCGTCGCGACGAACGATGACTTCGGCGGCGCCGATCTTCGCGCCCTGATCCTCGACGCGGAAGCCAACCGTCTGGGATTGGCCGACGATTCCGAAACGCGGGGTCTGCGTGAGCACGACGCGGCGGTCGATTTCGTCCTTCTGTCCGGTGATCAGCGCATGCAGGGGGGCAGAAAAACCAAGCGCGGATGCGTCGGCCGGAACGTCGTGCACGCGGCCATCGGTGATCAGGATGGCGCCGGCGATGCGGTCGGGCGGAACATCGGCGAGCGTCGACGAGAGTGCCGCAAACAGCTTGGTGCCGTCGGTTTCTCCGTCGGCCGCGCCAGCCTCGGCCACGCGCACCTCGAGGCCGGGAATCCGCTTGAGGCGCTCGACGAGAGCGGTACGTGCGGCCTCGGTCTGCTGCGCGCGGTCACCAAAGTCCTGGCTGGGGCTCTTGTCGACGATGATCGCGGCGACTGACGATATAGGCTCGCGGTCTTCACGCGTGAGCGAAGGATTGGCGAGTGCTAGCACCATCAGGGCCAACGCCAGCGCGCGCAGCGGTGCGCCGCGGCTGCGGGCGATCAGCAAAACGACGGAGATCAGCGCCGCGACTACAAAGGCCGCCCATACCACGTAGGACGGGACCAGCGGAGCAAATGAAATGCCGAGGTTCACAATTCGCTCCTATTGCCCCAGGCGTTCCAGCAAAGCCGGGATATGCACCTGATCGGCCTTGTAGTTGCCGGTCAGCGCGTACATCACGATGTTGACGCCGGCGCGGAATGCCATGTCGCGCTGGCGCGGCTCACCCGGCACAACGGGCAGCATCGGTTGTCCGTCGGGCAGCAGTGCCCAGGCGCCTGCCAGATCGTTCGACGTGATCAGGATTGACGATACGCCGTCGCCGGCGCGTGCCGGCCGGTTGCTCTCTTCTTGCTCGCCGGCAGCGGGCAGTGCCTCGACCCACAGTTGCCCATTGGCGAAGCGGCCCGGGAAATCGCGCAAAAGGAAGAATGTTTTGGTCAGCACGTGGTCGTGCGACACCGGCTCGAGCTCAGGGATATCGAGCGAGGACAGGATCGATCGCAGTGCAATCATACCGGATCCGCGCATCTCGCCGCCGCGGCCTGGCGGTGAGTCGATCGCATCACGCGTGTCGAACAGCACCGTGCCGCCGCGCTTCATGTATGCATCGATCTTGTCGAGTGCGGACTGTGTCGGCTTCGGGGCGCCCGGCGCAATCGGCCAGTAGATGAGTGGAAAGAACGCAAGCTCGTCGCGCGCAAGATCGAGTCCGATCGGATCGCCGGCTTCCAGTGCCGTACGCTGCGCAAGGTATAGCGTTAAGCCCTGCAACCCGTTCTTGCTCACTTCGTCGACGGTAGCGTCGCCGGTGATGACGTAGGCGAGGCGTGTCTGCAGCGTTGCCGTCATGGCGAATTCATCGGCGGTTGCATTCGGGCTCGGGGCCGGGGTAGGAAGCGATCGGCGCGGACTGATAACCGAAGGCGGCTGCAGGGACGGACCCTGTGCCTGCGCGAGGTCCCAGAGCAGACCGGGGCTGCACAACAGTCCGAACGCAATCAACGCGACCCTGGCACGGCGACGCGGACGCATCATCGACAGGCCGCCTGACAGCCAAATCACCACCAGCGCGTCGATCACGAGCAACGCGAGCGCGGCAAGGAATATCGGTCCGCGCAGATCGAGGGGCTCGCCTTGCCGGTAAGCATCAATGCGCGCGTTGAGCGACGACGCATCAAGCGGCGCGGGGCGGTCGTCTGGCGCCAGCGTGTTCACTGCAACCAGTCCTTCCGGCGGACCGTAGAAACCGGGCGGGTGATCGAGACTGCCGCGCTGGGTGAAATTGCTCGGAATGGGGCGCGCCGTCGGTGGTGGGGTCGAGAACGCGCCAAAGCCATCGAGCACGCGGGTCGGTGGCACGACCTGAGCCGTACGGCTGCCTGCCGCTTCGTTAGCTGCGTTGCTGGCCTCTGCCGCCGCGCTTGATCCGGCCAGCGTGACCAGGCGGCGCAACATGTCCACGAATGCGCCCGAGAGCGGGAGATCCGACCAGCGTGTATCGGCCGTCACATGAAAAAGCACGATCAGTCCCTTGCCGCGGCGCTCGGCGGTGACGAGTGGCGTGCCGTCGGCAAGCGTCGCCCAGGTCCGGTCGGCGAGCTGGGAGTCGGGCTCGGCCAGCACCTGACGCGTGACGGTTACGTCTGTCGGGACCGTCATGCCGTTGAACGGGCTCTCGCGCGAAAAAGCGGCAAGTTGCTGTGGTTTGTCCCAGCTCAAGGTGCCGCCAAGGGTACGGCCACCGCGCCGCAGCTTCACCGGCACAAGCTTGTCGTCGGCGCCAGCGAGGTGCGGTCCGGCGAAGCGCACGAGCACGCCGCCGTTGTCGATCCATTTGTTGAGCTGGTCGAGCGACTCGTTGACGTTGCCGACATCTGCCAGGATCAACATCGGTAGTTTCCGGTCGAGGAACTGGCTGACGGCCTCCGCGGGAGCAACACCCTCGGCAAGCCGCACGTCGGCGAACGGATTAAGCGCGCGCGAAAGATAGTAGGTCGCGCCGATCAGCGGCTGCGAACGGTCCGCAGTCGATCCGGATACAATGCCGACCGTGCGGCGGCGCCAGCGCTTGTCTAAAAGCTGCACCGCGCCCGCCGAGCGCTCGCCGACGATCTCGAGGCGCGCGACGTCGTTGCGAATTTCGACAGGGAGGTCGATCACAGCGTCGGTTTCGCGATCTCCGGATTTGAAGGTGAAAGGAGCCTCGCCCAACGGCAGGCCCTTGAGATCGATCGCATTCACCATGCCGACGTCGCCCGTACCGGTTTGCGCGCGCAGCACTTTCACGGTCAGCGCGCCCGCCGCATTGTCGGCAGCTGCAAGCGCGTGCGGGATCGGCAGCCCCCCTTCGACAATGCTCAGGGGGTGATTTCCAATTGCGCGCTTCAAGCCGTCCACAAACGTCGCCCCCTTGCCGAGATCGACGCCGTCCGACAGCCACACGACTTCCACGTTCGGTGCCGAGGCAAGAAAGCGCTCGATGAGCGGCAAGGCGGTGCTGCGGTCTATACCGAAGGGCTTCGGCTTGATCTGCTTGATCTGCACGCGGGCAGCGCCTGCAAGACCGAGGGAAATATCGCGATCGGTTTCCGACAGCGGCAGGATTGCGACGCCGCGATTGTCGGCTTCGGCGCGCGCGATCATCTCGTCCGCAGTTCGCAGGCGCGCATCCCAGGATGCCGCCGCAGGCCAGCCGTCATCGAGCATGATCAACAATGGCGCGGCGCGGTCCGACGTCGCAAGCGGGGGATTCCACAACGGACCGGCGGCCGCGACGATGATGAGGGCAGCCAAAGTCAGGCGCAGCAGCGTCAGCCACCAGGGCGTGCGCGCCGGGGTTTCTTCCTTCGGAGCGATCTCGAACAGCAAGCGCGTCGGCGGAAAGTCGACACGGCGGGGCCGCGGCGGAACAAGCCGCAATAGCCACCAGAGCACAGGGAGACTGAGCAGGCCGAGCAGCACCAGCGGCTGAGCAAACCCTAGCGGGAGTGATCCGATCATGCGGCGCTCGCGGGGCTGGCCGTGGCGTGCCGGTTGCTGGCGACAAACAGCTGCGTATTGTCGCCCATGCGCGAGTGTAGCACGAGTAGAAGCTCACTCGCCGGACGATCCGTACGATGGATCGCGAAGCTCCAACCGCGCAGATCGGCCTCCGCGCGGATCGCGGAGCGATGACGCTCGACGATCGCCTGGTAATCGGTGCGCCAAGCCTCCGCACGGCCCGCGGTCACGCTACCGGCACCCTCCGGTTCAATGAACTCAACCCGCCCCGAGTAGGGAAAGCTTTCCTCCGCCGGATCGACAATCTGAACAACGTGGCCATGGGCGCCGGTGGCGGAAAGTTGCGTAATCTTGCCGCGCACTTCGCTCATCGGAGCCCAAAGGTCCGACAGCAGCACGACTTCCGAGAGGGGGGATGGCGCAAATGACGGCGGCAAGCTCGCGCGCTCGCTGGGGTCATGCAAGATCGCCTCGGCCATCTTCTCGATAACGTTGCGGCTCGCGGTTGGCCGGGTCAAACCCGGGATGCCGACCCGTTCGCCGCCCTGCACGAGCACTTCTGCCAGTGCGAAAGTCACCACCAACGCACGCTCGAGCTTGCTGTCTTTCGCCAGCGCGGAGTTGAAGGTCATCGACGGCGATCGATCTGGCCAGATCCACACCGTGTGCGAGGCTTCCCATTCGCGTTCGCGGACATACAAATGGTCATCGCGCGCGGAACGCCTCCAGTCGACGTTCTGCGCGGGTTCGCCAGATACGAAGCGGCGATACTGCCAGAAATTTTCACCAGGACCGGCGCGCCGCCTTCCGTGCAGCCCATGAATGACTGTCGAAGCAACGCGCCGCGCTTCGAGGATGAGCCGAGGCATTGCGTCGGCCAGCTTGCGGGCGCCGACCGTCGCTTGCTTTACGGTTCCGGTCTCGATGTCGTTCGCCTTCGACTCCGCCATCGCAACTATCCGATGCGCGCCTTAAGCCGCCGGATCACATTCGGGATGGTTTCGCCTTCAGCCCGCGCTGCAAATGTCAACGCCATGCGATGCTTTAGCACAGGCTCCGCCAGATCGAGCACATCGTCGACCGACGGCGCGAAGCGGCCGTCTAGAAGGGCGCGTGCGCGCACCGCAAGCATCAACGCTTGGCTGGCGCGTGGGCCCGGGCCCCACGAAATCAACTTGCCGATCTCGCCCGCTTCAGGGCCCGGACGTGCCGAGCGCACAAGCGCGAGAATTGCTTCGACGACCGACTCCCCGACGGGCAGTCGGCGAACCAGCCGCTGAGCTGACAGCAAATCTTCCGCCGTCATCGCCGCCTTGGCGCGCGACTCCTCCGCGCCGGTCGTGTCGAACAGAATCTTTCGCTCGGCGTCCTGATCGGGATAGTCGACGTCGACTTCCATCAGGAAGCGATCGAGCTGCGCTTCGGGGAGAGGATAGGTGCCTTCCTGTTCGAGCGGATTTTGTGTCGCTAGGACATGGAACGGTTTCGGCAGATCGTGACGGACGCCGGCAACGGTCACATGCTGCTCTTGCATCGCCTGCAGGAGCGCCGATTGCGTGCGCGGCGAAGCGCGATTGATTTCGTCAGCCATCAGCAATTGCGCAAACACCGGGCCGGCAATGAACCGGAAGCTCCGCTTTCCGCCCGGGCTTTCCTCGAGCACTTCGGTGCCGAGAATGTCGGACGGCATCAGGTCGGGCGTGAATTGAATGCGGCGCGCATCGAGACCAAGAGCAGTGCCCATGGTGTCGACAAGCTTTGTTTTCGCGAGGCCGGGCACGCCGACCAACAGCGCGTGACCACCGGAGAGGACGGTAACCAGCGCGCGCTCCACCACCACATCCTGGCCGAAAATAACGGCACCGATCGCCGCTTTTGCCGCGCGAACGTGGGCGGCCGTCGATTCAGCCGCACGAACGATCATGTCTTCCAATTTCTCCAGGCTCTCGCCGCCGGCTTTCGCCATGATGTCATTTCCTTTCGTCGCCCGATCAGTGCAACACAAACACCGTGCAACAAACGCGCCAAGAGCGATTTTGCTGCGCTATTTGGGCCGAATCTGCCTCAATCTCCAGGCAAGCTTACGCTATCTTCCGCCGCCGGGCCGGGTGAATCACGAAGATGCGAACAGGCCCGCGGCGGCCCAATTATCGAAGGAAAACAATGGCGAAGGCAGGGCAGGGCGGGTTGGACGCGATCGCAGCAGGGCTGCCCCGCGAAAACAAGGGCCTCCCGCCGGTCGACCTTTGGAATCCGCCTTACTGCGGCGATATCGACATGAAGATCGCCGCGGACGGCACCTGGTTCTATCAAAAGACGCCCATCGGCCGGCTCGCTTTGGTCAAATTGTTTGCATCCGTCCTCAAGCGTGAAGGCGACAAACACTTTCTTGTGACACCGGTCGAGAAGGTCGGCATTGTTGTCGAGGACGCCCCTTTCCTCGCCGTGGAGCTGAAATCGTCACGCGATGACACCGGGCAGACTCTCGAGTTTCGCACCAACGTGGATGACTGGGTGACTGCAGGCCCGGGCCACGCGCTACGGTTCGAGCTGCAAGCGAAAACCGGAGGGCTGAAGCCGTATCTACACGTGCGCCGCGACTTGTGGGCGAAGGTAACGCGCGCATTGTTTTACGACCTCGTTGCGCTTGGTGAAGAGCGTGACGTCGATGGCAAGGCTATGTTCGGCGTTGCTTCGCACGGCGAGTTTTTTGCAATGGCCGAGGCGGATGCCGTCCGGGAGTTCGCCTGATGCAACATCCGCTGACGGCACTTTCGGCCGAAGAGTTTTTCGCGCGCGTGCGATCGCGTTTGACGCTCGACGTGCCGTCTGGTCTCACCGATCCAAATGTCACGCCCGTGCGTGGCGATCATGATGCCGATCCGGTAATGCGCAAGATCGCTGAAGTTCGGCCTATCCGTCCTGCTGCAGTGCTGGTCCCGATCGTCGATTATCCCGAGCCGGCAGTGCTGCTCACCCAGCGTGCGCAACATCTGCCTGATCACGCCGGGCAGGTGTCATTCCCGGGCGGCAAGATCGACGGCGGTGACGCAGATCCGCGTGCGTCGGCCTTGCGCGAGGCTGAGGAGGAGATAGGTCTTGGCGGCCGACACGTCGAACCCCTCGGCTATCTCGATCTTTATATGACGACGCTGGGCTATCGCATTGTACCTGTGATCGCGCGCGTCAAGCCGGGCTTTGCGCTCAAGCTCAACCCGAGCGAAGTCGATGCGACCTTCGAGGTGCCGCTCGATTTCCTGATGAATCAGAACAACGTGGAGCGTCACTCGCGGGACTGGCAGGGCATGACGAGACATTACTACGCAATCACTTTCGGCGAGCGCTACATTTGGGGCGTGACGGCTGGTATCCTGCGGAATCTTTACGATCGGATTTACCGATGATCCGCCCGGTTCTCACCGAGGTTTTGCTTTTTCTCACGCCGTTTGTGCTCTATGCGGTTTTCTTGTGGGCGACGAAAGCCGGCGTGCTGGATCTCGAATCATGGCCGTTGATGCGCGTCCTCTCGCTCGCGATCGTGGCATTGATGTTGGTGCTCGGTAGCTTCATCTATTTCGCACACTTTTCGGGCGCACCGCCGGGGTCGACCTACGTGCCCGCCCACATGGAAGACGGCAAGTTCGTGCCGGGGACTACGAAGTAATGGCTTCGCAGACCGGCCGCACCGAACGCAAATTCAGCAATGCCGCTTGGTTGACGTCCGGCGCATTGCCAAAACTGCTGGCTGTTCTTGACCGCGACGGCGAGGAAGCGCGCGCCGTAGGCGGCGCGGTTCGCAACGCCTTGCTAGGGGCACCGGTTCTGGAGGTGGACGTCGCCACGACGGCTGTCCCCGATGAAGTCGTCAAGCGTGTTACCGCGGCCGGCTTCAAGGCCGTTCCGACCGGCATAGAGCACGGCACGGTGACCGTTGTAATCGACAAACATCCATTTGAAGTGACGACACTGCGCAAGGACGTCGAAACCTATGGCCGGCACGCCAAGGTCGAATTCGGCCGCGATTGGAAAGCCGATGCCGAACGGCGTGACTTTACCATCAACGCATTGTCCGCAACGCGCGACGGCGCGGTCTACGACTATGCCGGTGGCCTTGACGATCTTGTGCATCATCGCGTGCGATTCATCGGTAACCCTGCAAAACGCATACAGGAAGACTACCTGCGCATTTTGCGGTTCTTTCGCTTTCACGCCACCTATGGTGCCGGTCACCCCGACGCCGCCGGTCTGGCCGCTTGTATCGCCGCGCGAAAAGGTCTCGATCAGTTGTCGCGCGAGCGCGTGCGCATGGAGCTTCTGAAACTTTTGGTCGCCCCGCACGCGACGGCGACCCTCGCGGTCATGGCGCATGCCGGGCTACTGCTGCTGGTGCTCGGCGGCGTGCCTTATCTCGCCGATTTCGAAAACGTAGTAAAGGTAGAGACCGCGACCGGAACATCGCCCGATGCGGTGCGGCGGCTCGGCGCGCTCGGCGTCGTCATTGCTGAAGATGCCGAACGGCTGTGGCAGCGGCTGCGACTGACGAACAATGAGCACGAGCGACTTGCGTCAATGGCGGAAGGCTGGCGCCGCATTTCCCCAACATTCGGCGAGAGCGCGGCGAGAGCGCTGCTTTATCGGATCAGCCCGCAACACTTTACAGATCACGCACTGCTTGGATGGGCCCGCTCCAAAGCCAACGCCCAAGATGTAAAATGGCACGAGCTTGCAACGCTCCCGCAGCGGTGGGCCGCGCCGGAATTTCCGCTGAAGGCGGCCGACTTCATGAAGCGTGGTCTGGTGCAAGGTCCGGCACTGGGTGCAGCGCTTGCTGCGGCTGAGCGTGCCTGGATCTCGGCGGGATTCCCGCAAGAGCCACCCGCGCTGGACGACATTGCAGATGCCGCCGCGAAAAGCGCGGCCAGCCCATGAATGTCCTTTCCGGCTTTGCCGACATTTCCTTTTGGCAATTGGTTCCGGTCGCGGCGCTGGCGTTGTTTGCCTCCATCGTTGGCGGCGTCTCCGGCTACGGCACCGGCGCACTGATGCCGCTCGTGCTGGTGCCGTTGGTCGGCGCCGAACCTGTCGTGCCGATCATCGCCATCTCGGCGTTGTTCACCAATTCCAGCCGCGTCTTCGCCTTCTTTAAATATGCCGACTGGCGGCGCGCCGCGATCGTGCTCGCGGCGTCGGTGCCGACCTGCGTGATCGGCGCCTGGGGGTATACGCGCCTCTCCAGCACCGGAGCCGCGCTGGTGATCGGCGGCATGCTGATCGCGAGCGTGCCGCTGCGGCGCCTCTTGCGTTATCACGGCTTCAAGGTTGGCGATGCTGGTCTCGGATTAGGCTCGCTGGGTTATGGCCTGGTGGTGGGCGGCACAGCGGGGTCGGGCGTGATCTTGCTCTCGCTGCTGATGGCGGCTGGCGTCGCAGGCGCGGGCGTCATCGCCACCGATGCCGCAATTTCCATCGTAATCGGGATCGTGAAAATTTCCGTTTTTGGACTGGCCGGAGTCATTACCGCGCAAGTGATCGCTTTCGCGCTGTTAATCGGAGTCGTGGCGCTGCCCGGGGCGTTTTTGGCGAAAGCTTTTGTCGAGCGGATGCCGGTGCACGTTCACACGGCGATCCTCGACGCGGTGGTTCTTTTGGGGGGTGTATTTCTCGTTTACGGGGCGTTGCGTTAAGCGGCTCGACCAAGCTCACGGCCACTTCACGACCGGCGGCATCGAGGACAGGATCGACTCGACGTTGCCGCCGGTGCGCAGTCCGAAAATCGTGCCACGGTCATAGAGCAGGTTGAATTCCACGTAACGACCACGCCGGACCAGCTGCTCCTCGCGCTCGGCGTCCGTCCAAGGCTGGGTAAAGTTTTTCCGCACCAGGTTCGGGTAGACGCGAAGGAACGCGCGGCCGACATCCTGCGTGAAGGCGAACGTCTCGTCCCAGTCGGTTTCCAGATAGTCGTAAAATATGCCGCCGACGCCGCGCGGCTCGTTGCGGTGCTTGAGGAAGAAATATTCGTCGCACCATTTCCGGTACTTGTCGTATGGCGCGATCTCGGCGTGCGCGTCGCATGCTGTTTTCATTGCTGCATGAAAGGCGATGCTGTCCGGGTCATTGTGAACGCGGCGCTTGTCCAGGACAGGCGTAAGATCAGCACCGCCGCCAAACCATGATTTGCTGGTCACGACGAACCGCGTATTCATGTGGACCGCCGGTACGTTTGGATTGTGCGGGTGCGCGATCAGCGAAATGCCGGAGGCCCAGAAGCGCGGGTCCTTCTCGGCACCCGGTATTTCCTTGCGGAATTCCGGCGCGAATTCGCCGTGCACGGTCGAACAATGCACTCCGACTTTCTCGAACACGCGGCCGTGCATCATTGCCATGACGCCGCCGCCGCCCGGCGCGCCGCCATGGTCTGTGCGCTGCCAGGGGGTGCGCACGAAGCGGCCAGAAGTTCTGTCGGCAAATGAGGCATTTGCCGGCAGCGCATCTTCCAGTCCCTCAAGCGCGGCGCAGATATCGTCACGCAGTTTTTCGAACCAGCTGCGCGACTTGGCTTTGCGGGTATCGAGTGCGGAGCGATCCATTTTTCACTGACTCGTTAGGACAACTCTATCACCGAGCAAAATTCCGCGTCTGCCGCAGGGCCTCACCAGCCACCATTGCCGCTGCCACGGCAATATTGAGCGAGCGCATACCGGGCTGCATGGGAATGCGCAGGCGGACATTGGCACTGTCGTGGATGGCTGCCGGAACTCCGGCGCTCTCCCGGCCGAACAAGAGCACCTGGTCGGCGCCGAAGGCGTGATCGAGATAGGAGCGCTCTGCCGCCGTGGTCAGAAGCACGAGTTGCAGCCGTTCGCGCCGCCGCCACTCCTCGAAGCGCGCAAATGAGCCGTGGCGGATGATGCTGACGCTGTCGATATAGTCCATGCCGGCGCGGCGGAATGCGCGATCGGTCACGGGAAATCCGCTAGGCTCTATAATGTGCGCCTCGATGCCCAGGCAGGCGCACAGCCGGAGAATCGTCCCGGTATTCTGGGGGATGTCCGGTTCGTAAAGCGCGATCCGCATGGTGGGCCCGGCGCTCCTCATCGGCCGGCACGAAGCCGCTGTAGACAAATGATTTATGCGACTAATCCTCGCGGCGGCGATAGCGGGCTTGCGCTCCTACGGCAAGGGTGCCAATAGAACCCCACCGACGCGCTGCCCTGCCTTTTCCAGGGCTGCCGCAACCGGTCCGCCCCGCCGCCCTTCGGACTTCGGTCTTGGGTTCCAGCCTCGGGCGGATGAACAAGCCACCGGAGGAGAGGGCTAAAGACGTGACGACCGTGTCTTCGGCGGAGCACACGCGCCGCGACTTTCTTTATATCGCCACTGGCGCCGTTGGCGCGGTTGGGGCTGCAGCGGTTCTCGTTCCGCTGATCGCGCAGATGAATCCGGACGCGTCGACCATCGCGGCGGGGGCGCCGATCGAGGTCGATCTCGCTCCGATCGCTGACGGACAGATCATCAAGGTGTTCTGGCGCTCGAAGCCGATCTTCATCTTCCACAGGACGAAGAAGGAGATCGAGGAGGCACAGAAGGTCAACGTCGCAACGCTGCCTGATCCGGAGCCGGACTCGGCACGCGTCAAACAGGGCCATGATCAGTGGCTGGTGGTCATCGGCATCTGCACACATCTCGGCTGCATCCCGCTTGCGCACCAGGGCGAATACGGCGGCTGGTTCTGCCCGTGCCATGGCTCGGTGTACGACACCTCGGGCCGCATCCGGCAGGGTCCGGCGCCGAGGAACCTGTTACTGCCGCCTTACAAGTTTGTCTCCGACGCCAAGATCCAGATCGGCTGAGCGAAATCGTATTTAAGGTTCAATCATGAGCGGACACTCGACCTACCAACCGCAGAACAAATTTCTGCAATGGTTCGAGAAACGGCTGCCCCTCGGCGGCCTGATTCATTCTTCATTTGTCGTGTACCCGGTGCCGCGCAACCTTAATTACCTTTGGACCTTCGGCGGTATCCTCGCATTCATGCTCGGCGTGCAGATCATCACGGGCATCGTGCTGGCGATGCACTACACCCCGCATGTCGACCTCGCCTTCAAGTCGGTCGAGGGCATCATGCGTGACGTCAACTTCGGCTGGCTGTTGCGATACCTGCACGCAAACGGCGCCTCGATGTTCTTCCTCGCCGTCTACATCCACATGTTCCGCGGCATTTACTACGGGTCATATAAAGAGCCGCGCGAAGTGCTGTGGATCCTTGGCGTCATCATCTATCTGCTCATGATGGCGACCGGATTCATGGGTTACGTGCTGGTCTGGGGCCAGATGAGCTTCTGGGCGGCGACCGTGATCACCAACCTGTTCTCTGCGATCCCGGGCGTGGGCGATACGATCGTCACCTGGCTGTGGGGCGGTTACGCGGTCGGCAACCCGACACTCAATCGATTCTACTCGCTGCACTACCTGTTGCCCTTCGTGATTGCGGGCGTTGTGGTGTTGCACATCTGGGCGCTGCATGTCGCCGGGCAGAACAATCCGACCGGCATCGAGCCGAAGTCGGACAAGGACACGGTGCGATTCACGCCTGAGGCAACGGTGAAGGACGCCTTCTTTTTGGCCGTGTTTTGCATCGTCTACGCGTGGTTCGTGTTCTATATCCCGAATTTCCTCGGTCATGCCGACAACTACATCCCGGCCAATCCGGCTGTAACACCGGCGGAGATCGTGCCCGAGTGGTACTACTTGCCGTTCTACGCCATCCTGCGGTCGATCCCCGACAAACTGATGGGCGTGATCGCGCTGTTTGCCTCGATTATCGTGCTGGCGTTCATCCCCTGGCTCGACACCTCGCGCGTTCGCTCCGCGCGCTACCGGCCGCTGTTCAAGCAGTTCTTCTGGCTCTGGGTGATCGCCTGCATCGGCCTCGGTTGGCTCGGCTCGAAACAGCCCGAGGGCATCTACGTGATCATGTCGCGCATATTCACGGTCTACTACTTCGCCTTCTTCCTGATCGTCATGCCGCTGCTCGGCATTTTCGAAAAAACCAAGCCGCTGCCAAATTCGATTTCGGAATCGGTCTTGGGCGCCAAAGTGTGAGCAGGGGCAGGGCAATGTCAGTTTTGAAACGCACCGTATTCGCCTTTACCCTCGCCGGCGCGGTTGCCGCGCTGGTTTTGCCTGCCTCGGCCGAAGAGCAGGTTGCTCCGCCACGGCTCAAGTGGTCGTTTGCAGGGCCTTTCGGGAGATATGATCAGGGTCAGCTGCAGCGTGGCTTCAAAATTTACAAGGAAGTCTGTGCGGTCTGTCATTCGATGTCGATGGTTGCCTTCCGCAATCTCGCGGAGCCCGGCGGTCCCGGTTTCAGTGAAGCGCAGGCGGCGGCAGTTGCGTCCGAGTACAAAATCCAGGATCTCGACGACAAGGGTGCGCCAAGCGAGCGCGCGGGCCGACTGGCCGACTATTTCCCGTCACCATTCCCGAATGAACTCGCAGCAGCAGCGGTGCACGGCGTCGCGCCTCCTGATATGTCGACGCTGGCGAAAGCACGCACGTATCAGCGGGGCTTCCCCTGGTTCGTGTTCGATATCTTCACGCAGTATCAGGAGCAGGGTCCTGATTACATCGCTGCACTGTTGAAGGGCTACGAGAAAGCGCCGCAGGGTTTCCAGCTGCCGCCGAACGGCCACTACAACAGGTATTTCCCCGGCCACAATATCGCGATGCCGGCGCCGTTGCAGGATGGCCAGGTGACTTACGACGACGGCGCGCCGCAGACGGTCGATCAATACTCGCGGGACGTGTCGGCGTTTCTGATGTGGGTCGCCGAGCCCCATCTGGTGCAACGCAAACGTATCGGCCTGCAGGTGATGATCTTCCTGATCGTGTTTGCGGGCTTGATGTACTTCACCAAGAAAAAGGTCTGGCACGACGCCTAAGCTCGAACTGCCGGAGCCTCAGGTCCTGCAGAATGGGAAGCGCTCCATTCCGCGCAGGCCGTTAAGTATGTAACACTTGCTCTCGGGGCCGGCGCGCAGGAGAAACGCGTGCTTGATCGGCTCGGCCTGGCTGAATGCGACATGCAATGCGATCACGGTGGCGCCAACCGGGTAGGTCCACCGATGATTTTGTAGATCCGTCAATTTCGCGAGCAAAAGAGCTCCAGCGATGATGATGAGCGGATCGGTATAGTTGAAATAATCCTGTTTCAGGGCGCGGACGGCCTGCACGGCGTCGACAGCAAGCACTGCGAAGATCAGGAACGAAGCCTGCAACGCCACCTTGTATTCACGACGCCGGAAAGCGATCACGATTCCAGCGATGATCACCCATTCAAGAAAAAGCTCCGGACGGGGCGAGGTTTGAAGAAAAAACGTGTGGTGGAGAAGTAAGCCCTTGGCGCTGTCGAAGATCATCGCAAAAGGAAATCCGCAACCACCGGGACCGCATTGAGAGTCCGCGGGAGCGACGAAATAGTACAGCGCGTCGAGCGGATTCATGACCTTAGCGATCGATGACGGGGCCCGATAAACATAAAGGGGCAGAAGTCCGAGCGAGACGCCACCAACAGCCGAGAATGCCGCGGTCAGGCCTTCGGCCAGCGGTACACGCCAGAGCAGGCCGAACGCCAACATTCCCGATGCGATCCAGGCAATCAGCATTGCCTGAAAAACACCTGTGTCGAAGACACGACGCATGAATGCCGCGTCGGCAAAAAGGCCCTGCCGCACAAGCGGCGCCACGGCCATCGTGGTCAGCAAGGCAAATATGGCACTTGCTGCCAGCGCCCAGCCGGCGCGCCGTTCGGTCCAAAAACCGCCTCGCTGGGAGCGCTCACCAAACGGCAGCAGCAGGACCGGCAGCGTAGCGATCAGGAATATTGCCTGGACTTTGTTGTCCATTGCCAAGGTTGCGAAGAAAGCACCGACACCGATCAGCATCGGCCGCGTGGTCAAGCGCGGGGAACGTGCTGAAATAAGCAAGATGAGCAATGCGATGGTGAAAAACGCTCCGGAGATAAGCTCTGGCTTGACCGAACGTACAGACATCGCAATCGCGCCCGAAAACGCAATCGCAAATGTACCCAGCAGCGCTACACGCCAGTCGATTACCAAGGCGCGCAGCAAATAGGCGAACGCTGCTACGTAGGCGAGGACAATGAGCAGGCAGATCAGACGTGCAATTTGGACGGCGTTTGTCCAACTTCGCGTAAATGCAGCGACGTCGCTCGCCGATGGCATCGTCGAGAGCGAATAGGTTTCCAGCAAGCCGAGGCTATGCAGCGCGCGATAGGTTGCGCTGAGCATGGCGACGATGAGATGGGCCGGATGAAAGTCAATCTGTCGGGGCAGGCCGTCATTCTGCCGGAAGGCATCGAAGATCAGGAGGATGTCCTGATCGGCAACCCGCCAATATGGGTTAAAAAACCCAAACAGAAAGAAAGAAACAATCAGTCCGGCGAGGATGACAAGAAGGCCTTGCGTCCAGCCCAGCGGGGTGAGGCGGTCTAAAGACATTGGGATGCCGACAGTCGATTAATGCCTTCACCCATGTCCGCTGCTATCGCTCGACAACGCACTGCTGCGCCCTGTATTTGATGAAGATATACACGGCAAGAATTGAAGGGACTAGGTCACAATGATCCGGCTTCGCGGAAGGATGGCATGACCAAATCAGTCCTCGGCATTATCGGCGGGTCAGGCATCTATGACTTGCCGGGACTTATGAATGTGCGCGAGGAGCACATCAAAAGTCCTTGGGGTGAGCCATCCGGTGCATTGCGGATAGGCAACGTCGACGGGTTACCGGTCGTTTTTCTGTCCCGCCACGATCAGGGGCACCGCCTATCGCCGTCCGACATCAATTACCGGGCCAATATCGATGTCCTCAAGCGAGCCGGCGTCACCGACCTGGTCTCGCTGTCGGCCTGCGGTTCGTTTCGCGAGGACTTGCCGCCGGGCACATTCGTGCTGGTCGACCAGTTTGTCGACCGCACCTACAAGCGCGAGAGCTCTTTTTTCGGCAAAGGCCTGGTGGCGCATGTCTCGATGGCGCATCCGGTCTCGCCAAATTTGCGCGCGCATCTGCGCGAGGCGGCGCGGGCGGAGCAGATCGAGCCGCATTGGGGCGGCGCTTATGTCTGTATTGAGGGGCCGCAATTCTCGACGCTTGCCGAAAGTCTGACATACAAGCATCTTGGCTACTCAGTGATCGGCATGACCAACATGCCCGAGGCAAAGCTCGCCCGCGAGGCTGAGATTTGTTACGCGACCGCAGCCATGGTCACCGATTTCGATTGCTGGCACCCCGATCATGATGCGGTGACCGTGCAGGACATCATCAAAGTGCTGCTGTCGAATGCGGAGAAAGCCAAGCGCTTGGTCGCGCGTCTTGCGCGCGACTTCCCGCGCGAACACGAACCATGTCCAGTCGGCTCGGATCGTGCACTCGACAGCGCGTTGATCACCGCACCCGAGGCACGCGACCCCGAGATCATCAGGAAGCTCGATGCGGTGGCGGGCAGGGTGCTCAAGTCACGCTGACAACCTCACCTATTGTACGTGCCGATATTGTTGGCCAGACTGCGGCAACACCACGAGGGGGTTCGATGCGTATCGTCGATCTGCAGCAACAATCCAAAGAAAAATGGCGCTCCGGCGTCATGACGCGGATGAAAGTATCCGCCGCCAACACTGCAACGCAGCTGTGCCTGTTCGAGCAATGGTGCGAGCCCGGTCACGGAGCGCCGACACATCTCCATGCCGTTGAGGAGGTGCTATGCGTGCGCGAGGGGACCGCGGACGTCTGGATCGACGACGAACATGTTACCCTGACGAACGGTCAGTTGGTAATTGTGCCGGCCGGCCGGAAACACGGCTTTTCCAATGCCGGCAAGGCTGTCTTGCATATCGAGTCGACGCTCGCGGCACCTGTGTTCGAGGCCGCATATGACGACAAGCGCGAGACGCCGCGCAGGTGGCTGCCGGGCGGAGCAACACGATGACGTCGAGCGCCTTCCAAAACGACTTGCACGCGGCCATCCGCTCGATTCCGGATTACCCCAAGCCGGGCATCATGTTCCGCGACATCACGACACTGCTGGGCAATGCGCGCGCGTTCCGCCGCGCCGTGGACGAGCTTGTGCAGCCATGGGCCGGGATGAAGATCGACAAAGTTGCAGGCATTGAAGCGCGCGGCTTCATTCTCGGCGGTGCAGTCGCGCATCAGGTGTCGGCGGGCTTCATCCCGATCCGTAAAAAAGGAAAGCTGCCCTACAAACGGGTGAGCATCGGCTATTCGCTGGAATACGGCATTGACGAAATGGAGATGCACGAGGACGCAGTGACGAAAGGCGAGCGCGTCATCCTTGTGGACGATCTAATCGCTACCGGAGGCACTGCAGAAGGAGCGGTCAAGCTGCTGCGGCAGCTCGGCGCGGACGTGCTAGCGGCTTGTTTTGTGATCGACTTGCCCGATCTGGGAGGTGCTGACAAATTGCGCAAGCTCAACGTACCCGTGCGCACCTTGATCACATTCGAAGGTCACTAGCACTTATTGTTTCACCTAAATTTTTTGCTGCGACGCAAAGCCGACCGACGTTGAAGATGGTGAACCCAAAACGTCGGTCGGCGTCCGTTTTAGTGCGCCGGAGTCTGTCGCCACCCGCGCTGGACGGGTCGATCTTGAGGCGAACCAAAAGAATTTACTTGGGCCGAAGCGACGACCGACAAGGGTAATAACGACAAAAAGCAAATTGTGTGTGCCTGCTCTCGTGTCGAAAGAGACGAGTGCAGACGATCACCCATCGGGATGATGACCGAAACGCAACAGCCCGATGAGGAAATGCATTGACGCTCGCGAAATGTCGCTCGCAGTCAAGCCACAGACGCACCGGCCCAAGCGCTCTTAATCACAGCACCTAATTCTACGCCACGTTGCGAATCCGGCGTGCGTTTCCGGCGACGGGAAGGCAGCAGGCTTTGCAACGGGGGGAGGTCGATCGATGCCTGGTGCGCAGGTGACGAAGCCTCTCGGAAACATGATCGGAGGTTTCGAGATGAAAATGATGAACAATCTACTGCTCGGCTCGGCAGCTGGTTTGGCTGCAATAACCGGAGCGCAAGCGGCCGATCTTCCCGTCAAGGCCAAGCCGGTCGAGTATGTCAAGATCTGCAGCCTCTATGGGGTTGGCTTCTTTTACATCCCCGGCACTGACATGTGCTTGAAGATCGGCGGCTACGTGCGGGCGGAATACGCTTACGGAGACAACGGCAGCATCACATGGGGTTGGGCGAACGCGAACAGGAACGATCGCACCACTAACAACAGCACGTGGCGTGCACGCGGCTACATCACGGCCGATGCGCGTAACCAGAGCGAATTCGGCACGGTGCGCGGCTACATCGCAGTCGGCCTCAACTCGAACGACACCATCGGCATCACCGCTACCTCATTCAACGCGAACCGCGCGTTCATCCAGTGGGCCGGCTTCACATTCGGTCTGGCGCAATCCTTCTATGACTTTTACAGCGTGGCGGCGACGTCGTATTGGGGCTCGTTCCCGTCCTCGGACACCGGCGACGGCGGCTGGCTGGTTGCCGGCTACAGCGCTCAGCTCGGCAATGGCGTCTCGGCAACGCTTGCCGCCGAGATGCGACGCACGACTCAAATCCAGCGTGGCAGGGAGACTCTGACGTTGTCCGATGCTTTCCCCAACCAATACGGTGGTTTCCAGACTCCTGACATCGTCGCGAACATTCGCGTCGATCAGGCATGGGGCTCGGCGCAGATCATGGGCGCGCTGCATCAGGTCAACGGCACCTACTACGATGGGCTAATTACGGGATCGGGACATCCCGACGACAAATGGGGCTTTGTTGTCGGTGCCGGCCTTAAGTTGAATACTCCGATGATCGGGCAGGGGGATTTCTTCCAGACCCAAGTCAACTACACACAAGGCGCCTTGCGATACCTGTTCAACACACCCAACACGAACTGGAGCAAGATCGACGGAAACAGCGCCGGATTCGGGTTCCTGAGCGACGCGGTCTTTGGCGGCACGATTGGTGGCGTCGGCGCGGCGGCCGCAAGCGATCTTGAGCTGACGACGGCTTGGAACATCAACGCGGCCTACGAACACTTCTGGAACCCGCGTTGGCGGACGTCACTGTATGGCGGTTACGCGGCTGTGAGCTACAACGACATCGCCAATGTCTTGGCCTGTAACACCAATCCCAACGCGCCTGCCTCCAACTGCGACAATGACTTTTCGACGTGGTGGATCGGCTCACGGACCCAGTGGAATGTCAGCAAAGACTTCTATATGGGCGTGGACGTCATGTACGCGAGATTGCAGAGCGCGAATTGGGGGCAGCGCGGTGTCGTACCGGATACAGCTCTTAGCGCAGCTGGCACCCTCCCGTTAAGCGACCAGGATCAGCTGCATTTCCGCTTCCGCGTTCATCGCGATTTCTATCCGTGATCGCGCGCAGCGGTTTGCCTAACAACGACCCTCGGCGGAGAGCCGGGGGTTCTGCCTTGGCGTGTCGATGATGCACGTCGCTCAATTGCGCCGCGGGCCCCAAGGTCCGCCTTGGCCACTGTCGAGGTCGACCGGCGGCTCGTCGGGCAGGAAAGGCTTGCCTTCGCTTTCATTCTGCTCGCCGCGACCCCATGGGCCATCCGGATCCGGGGGCGCCGGGAGGCGGCCCGGCTCCTCATAGCCGATCGTCAACGGCCCAGAATCATGCCCGCCCGCGTATTTCACCAGTGCGTCGACGCGGGCATCAACCGAAGGATGCGTGGCAAAGAGGTCCGCAAAGCCCTCGCGCGGATTGTCGACACACATTTCCATGACGGCAGAGTTGGCGGCATGGAGCTCGCCGCGTCCTTCAATCTTGCGCAGCGCCGAAATCATGGAGTCGGGGTTCTTGGTGAGCTCGACCGCGCCCGCGTCGGCGAGGAACTCGCGGCGGCGGGACAGGGCAAAACGGATGACGATCGACAAGATCCAGGCAACCACAATCAGCACTATCCCGATAATGATTGCCGCTCCGGCGCCGCCCTTACGGTTGCCATCGCCGCCGCTGCGCCGGCCGCCGAAAAATGCGTTTTGGAAAAACAGGCGGAAGATCATCTCACCGAAGAACGAGATCACGCCGGCGATGACCACGGCGATCACCAGCATGCGCACGTCGCCGTTTCGGATGTGCGTGAGCTCGTGGCCGAGCACGGCCTCCATTTCCTGGTCGTTAAGCGCGCCCATCAGTCCGCGCGTCACGGTGATCGAGTATTGTTTCTCGTTGAGACCGGTTGCGAAGGCGTTGAGCGCGTCGTCGTCGGCGATGCGCAGCGTCGGCATTGTGATGCCGCGCGAGATGCAGAGATTTTCGAGCAGGTTGTAGAGCTGCGGTTCTTCCTCGCGCGACACCTCGCGTGCGCCGGTCACCGCATCGATCATCGACTGGTGAAATTTGTAGGCGATCGCAACCCAGATGATCGCGCCGACGGTGGCAAAAGGTGCAGCCTTGGTAAAGTCGTAGAAGGCGGCCTGTACGAGGTAGTCGAGCGGCGCGTTGGTGGTGAGGCCCTCGGCGACGAGCGCGCCGGCAAATACCAATAGATACACGAGGAAGAAGAGTCCGATGAAAAGCGCGATCGAGCGGCGCTTGTTCGACTGGATATGGCTGTAGAGTCCGTAGGCGTCCATGATTCTCTTCCGTCACTTCGGACGGCCGAAGACAGACGTCCGCGCCCCGAAATAGCGGAATGCTAGAATTTCACGCTCGGTGCCTGGTCGAGCTGTGCGCGGGTTTCGCCGAGATCGAAGAACGTCCGCTGCGTGAAGCCGAAAACGCCGGCGAAAAGCGACGCCGGGAATTGCTGAATTCCCGTGTTGTATTCTTGCACCGCGTTGTTGAAGAAGCGGCGCGCCGCGGCGAGCTTGTTCTCGATGTCGGACAGGTCACGTTGCAGCTGCTGGAAATTCGCGTTTGCTTTCAAGTCCGGATAGCTCTCGGAGAGTGCGAACAATTGGCGAAGTGCCCCGGTGAGCACGTTCTCCGCGGCGATCTTCTGCTCGACGCCGGGCGCAGCGATTGCCGCGTTCCTTGCCTGCACGACCGCCTCAAGCGTGCCGCGCTCGTGCGTGGCGTAGCCTTTGACCGTCTCGACCAGATTGGGAACGAGGTCATGGCGCTGCTTGAGCTGCACGTCGATGTCGGCGAAGGCCTGGTTGGTGCGCTGCCGCATGGCGACCAGGCTGTTGTAGATGCTGATCGCCCAGACGACGATCACGGCAATGACGCCGAGCACGACCCAACTGGTGGTGGACATGAAACGGCTCCGGATTGGGAAAGCGGTGAGTCTAAAGCGGTGAGTCTTTTGAACGGATGCAGCTTATCTCAAGTCGGTCTGTAGCGGCCAACGGCAACCGGGTAGGGGTGCGCGGCGGCATTCCGGTAGTCGCAAGCCGTTGAAGGTTCATTGGCGCAGGTCGCGGCGGACAAAAAAAGACCCCGAGCGCTAACCCGGGGTCTCTTCGCCAGACGGCTATTCGGGGGGTAAGGGGGGAGCCGCCCAGCTAAAATACACGCGGCATTAACGTCGAGAGGGGGGATTGGTTCCGGGCGGTATCGCAATGACGTAAAATTTATCCCCAGGGCCAAAATTGGTCGTCAGACGGTCATGGTCCTGAAGTTCCATCGTTTTCGGGAAAGGGCGGGAGCAGATTCGGAGGGCATCACCCATGAGCCTGGTGATGATCAAATGTCCCGTGACAGGCAGAGCGGTTTCGACCGCAATCGAGACCGAGCCGAATTCGTTCCGCAGATTGCCGAAAGTCACCGCACACATGTGCTGCCCGGCGTGCGGCCGGGACCACGAATGGACGATCAGTTCCGCCTGGCTTTCGGGCGAGCCGAGCGTCGTGGCGCGAAGGCCGATGCAGAAGATCGCTGCGGCCTAGCTTGCTTCGCGGAACCGCACGGCAGCTTCGAGGTCGACCGAAACGAGTTGCGACACGCCACGCTCGGCCATGGTGACGCCGTAGAGCCGGTTCATGCGCGCCATGGTGATCGGATTGTGCGTGATGATTACAAAGCGCGTATCGGTCGACTTTATCATCTCATCAAGCAGGTCGCAGAAACGTTCGACGTTGTGATCGTCGAGCGGGGCGTCCACTTCGTCCAGCACGCAGATCGGCGCCGGATTCGTCAGGAACACCGCGAAGATCAGCGCCAGCGCAGTCAGCGCCTGCTCGCCGCCTGACAGCAGCGACAGCGTCGCCGGCTTCTTTCCCGGCGGTTTCGCCATAATTTCCAGTCCGGCCTCGAGCGGATCTTCGCTTTCGATCAATTGCAGTTCGGCGGTGCCGCCGCCGAAGAGCTGCGTGAACAAGTGCTGGAAGTGCTTGTTGACCTGCTCGAACGACGCCAGCAGCCGTTCGCGCGCTTCACGGTTGAGGCTCTGGATGCCGAGACGGAGCTTTTTGATCGCTTCGACCAGGTCGTCACGCTCGGTACTGAGAGACGTGTGCTGCGCCTCGACCTCGCGCAATTCCTCTTCGGCGCGAAGATTGACCGCGCCAAGGCGCTCGCGTTCGCGCCGCAGGCGCTCAAGCGTGGATTCGATTTCGGCAAGATCCGGCAACGGGTCGGTCGGCTTGATCTCGGCAAGCTCCGCCACCGCCGAAGGCGGAATTTCCAGCATGTCGTGGATTTCACGGCCGACATCGGCAAGGCGTCGCTTGGCGCCCTCGAAGCGCTCCTCGGCGCGGGCGAGATCCTCGCGCGCGGCGCTGGCGGCCTCGAGAGCCGCGCGCGCGTCGCGGTCGGCTCCCGCCAGTGCGTTCTCAGCCTGTTGGAGCCGGTCAGCGCAGGCACGGCGTTCGGTCTCCGCGGATTGCACCTCGATGATCAGGGCGCTGCGTTTTTCCGCGAATATCTGGGGCGCGTTTTCCAGTTCGGTGCGATCACGCCTGGCCTCGGCGATACGTTCCTCGAGCGTCGCGATCTGCGTGCGGGCGCCTTGCTGGCGTTCGACCCAGCTGTTCTTGTCCGCCGAGAGCTGCGAAAGCCGGCGATCGGCAAGCTCGGCCTCGCGCACGATCGCCTGTTGTGCGGCCTGAATCTCGGCAAGCTTGGCGCGCCTGCCGCCAATGTCGTCGCGCACCTGCGCAAGCTTCGTTTCCAGATCTGCCGCGGGGGCAAGTGCGCCGAGGGAAGACTCAGCTTCAGCCTTCGCCGTCGCAGCCTCGTCGCGGCTCATGGTCAGTCGCGCCCGCGCCTCCGCAAGCGCTGAAAGCCGCGCAGCCTGCCGGTTGAGATCGCGTTCGCGTGCTCGCGTCTCTGTTTCAGTGGTGCTTGCTGCATCGAATGCTGACTGCGCTGCCTCCAGCGCACGGCGCTTGGCCTCGACATCGCCGCGCGCGCCTTCGAGCTCGGTGTCGATCTCGGCGAACCGGCTTCGCTGAGCGAGGCGCCGCGCGGCGCCAGTCGGGGCATGGGCCGCCACGACAAAACCGTCCCAGCGCCACAGATCGCCATCGCGTGATACGAGCCGCTGACCGGTCTTGAGGCTCGCTGCCAGACGAATGCCGGCATCACGTTCGACCACACCGACCTGGGCGAGTCGCCGCGCGAGCTGTGTCGGCGCTTTTACGTAGCGCGCCAGCGGCTCCGCCCCCACTGGCAGTGCAGGGTCGCTGCCGTCGCCTGCAACTTCACTCCAGTGCATGGGAGACGATGGATCAATCGGGGCGTCGAGATCATCGCCGAGCGCGGCGCCGATAGCTTTCTCGTAGCCTTTCTCCACCGCAACGTGATCGATAACCGGTGGCCAAAGGCTGCGGGTCTCAAGCGACAGCATCTTGGAAAGGGTCTTTGCCTCGGTTTCCAGGCGCTGAACGCGCTTTTCCGATTCCGACAACGTCTCCCGCGCCGCTTCCAGGTCGCCGCGCGCCACGTTGTGTGCGGCTTCGGCGGCAACCGCCGCTGCTTCAGCTTCGGTCAGCGCGGCCTGCGCTCCTTCGACCGCTGCAGCCAGCGGAGCATTGTCGGCGCTGTGCAGCGTCGAAAGCTCGCGCTCGATTGCAGCGATCTCGGAAGAGATTTTTGCGACGCGTTCGCTCTGCTCACGTGCAGCATTCTCGAAACGGCTGCGTTGGGCGGCGAGGTCGGCAAGCGCGGTCGTGACGTCGGCAAAAATCTTCTCGGCGGCGCCGAGTTCGCTCTCGGCTTCGGCCACCTTGGCATCGATACCGCTGCGGCGGCCGGCGCTCTCGCGTGCTTCCCCACGAATGGTTTCCTCTTCGGCGGCCAGGCGGGCGATTGCCTGTTCGGCGTCTCCGGCAAGCCGCCGCTCGCGCTCGGTATCCGCGGCGAATTGCACGAGCCGCAGATCGAGCTCTGCAATGCGGTCCTTGGCGCGCGCCTCTTCCCGGTCGAGATCCTGCAATGCGATGTTGAGGCGATGCAGCGCCGCGCCAGCGCGCGCCTCTGCCTCGCGCAGCTCAGGCAATGCCGCGGCGGCCAACGCCTGCCGCTTCGAAGCCTCCGCCTCAGCCGCGACGCGATCGGCAACCGTGCGCACGCTGACGTCTTTGGCATGTTCAGCCTCGGCAACCTCGCTGTTGGCGCCGGTCCACCGCAAATGATAGAGCGTTGCCTCCGCCTTGCGTACCTGCGACGACACCGTACGGTAGCGGATCGCCTGCCGCGCCTGTTTCTTGAGGCCGTCGATCTGTGCGGTGAGCTGCCCGATGACATCCTCGACCCGCAACAAATTTGTTTCCGCAGCCTTGAGCCGCAGTTCCGCTTCATGACGGCGCGCGTGCAGGCCGGAGATACCTGCGGCTTCTTCCAGAACACGTCGACGCTGCTCCGGCTTGGCCTGGATGATCTCGCCAATGCGCCCCTGATGCACGAGCGCGGGAGAGCGAGCGCCGGTGGAGGCGTCGGCAAACAGGATTTGGACGTCGCGGGCGCGCACCTCCCGTCCATTGATGCGGTAGTTCGAGCCGGAGTCCCTCTCGATGCGGCGTGCGATTTCGAGCGTGTCCTGATCGTTGAAGGCAGCAGGCGCGGATCGTGACGAATTGTCGATGGCGATAGCGACCTCGGCATTGTTGCGCGCGGGCCGGGTATTCGAACCTGAAAAAATCACGTCGTCCATCGACGCGGCGCGCATGGATTTGTGCGAAGACTCGCCCATCACCCAGCGCAATGCTTCGACCAGGTTCGATTTGCCGCATCCGTTTGGACCGACGACGCCCGTCAGCCCGGGCTCGATCGCAAAATCGGTGGGCTCCACAAAGGACTTGAAGCCAAGCAGGCGCAGCCTTGTGAGCTTCATTGCGTCAGAGCCTCATTGCACTCTTTTGTTGGCGCACACGTTGCGACCTTCCTGCACCGCCAATCGGATTTGCGGGAACGGCGACTCGTTGGGTCGTTGCGCGAGGCGGGACGAGAGCACCCGCCGGTCCATCAAGTTTTGCATTCACTAATTCAGCAAGCCTTCCCGGGGCTTGGCCGCGGTTGACTGCCCATTTGCCGCGTCGGGCGGAGAATGAATCGCCGCGCGCGCAAGGGCAACTGCCCTGCGTGAGGGCGCCACGGTTTTCCAGACCTTTCGGGCAAGCGGTCGCGAGGGAGGGCCCAAAATGGAGCCGTATCGGAGTCCTCCCAGGCCAAAAAACCCTTATCAGCCCTTGAGATAGGGGTCGATTGCCTTGGCCATTTCGTCGATGGACAAGGCGCCAGGATGGGCCGTTCCATTGATGAAAAATGTCGGCGTCGACTGCACCTTGAACTGCTTGATGGCTCGCTGGCGGATGCTTTCGATGCCGTCGAGCATCTGCTGATTCGCGAGGCAGGCATTGAATGTCTGCTCGGTGAAACCCGCCTGCTTGGCGAGGGCGAGCAGCGGCGGGATCGGCTTTTCCACCGCCCACTGCCGTTGCTGCCGGAACAAGGTGTCGATCAAAGCAAAATATTTGTCCTTGTCGTCCTTGCCGGCGCAACGCGCCAGCATGGAGGCCGCGGCTGCGAGACTGTCGAGCGGGAATTCGCGGAAAACATAACGGATCTTCCCGGTGTCGATGTAGCGCTTCTTGAGTTCGGGGAACGTCGTCTCCTGGAAATGGGCGCAGTGGGGGCATGTCATTGAGGCGTACTCGATGACAGTCACGGATGCTTTGTCGTTGCCCATTGTCATTTCAGGCAATGCATCGGCCTTCATCAGTTCGTCCGTTGACACCGTTTGGGCGAGCGCTGTCCCCGGGAATGGTGACAGCGACGAGAAGCCAAGCACGCTAGTGGCAATCGCCAGGGTGGCCGTGGTCTGGCAAAAATCGCGACGGGTCATCTGCAATGGAGACTCCTGGGCTAAGCGCCGGTCAATTTCAGTCTATTGGCTAGCTGGACTGGACAATTGTGGCAATGGCACGCCCGCCTGCCAAGCCATTCGAATAGCTCAATTTCCCTTGATCGCCGAGCCCAGCCTGCCGAGCGCTTGACGCAGGTTGTCATCCTTGACGTCCGGCAGCGCCTCGGCGATCTGCGCGGCCGCGGCGTCATCGAATTTGGGGAGCGGCGGCGGTTCCCGACGCCGGAGGGGAGCTTGCCGGATGGCGATCCGGCCAATGGCCTGCCAGCCGAAGAAGCGATTGACCCTTTCGAGAATGACCGCCGACAGGTGTTGGATTTCGATCGCGGCGGGGCCTTCGACCCGCAAGACCAATGTCGCCGGTTCCGGTTTCTCTTCGCTGGTGGTACGTGGCCAGTTGATTTTCAGGGGCTCGCTGTGGCCGGCAATCTCGGGTCCGACAATGTCATTCCAGCGGGAGATGATCTCGGTTGAGGCAAAACCCTGCGCCTTGAGAGCGTCGCTCAGGGTCGCACTCAACAGTTCTGAAAGCGGCCGGGGAAAACTGTGCGAGGACTTGCTCATTGGGCCGGGCCTTATGCCATCGTCGGCGCCATGACCGTAGCAGTTCAATCGTCGTCGCGGAAGAAAGCGCTCCATCCGGAGGCGGCCGATCTTCTCGCCTGGTACGACAGGCATGCGCGCGTCCTGCCTTGGCGGTCGCGCCCGGGACAGTTGGCGAATCCATATCGTGTCTGGCTGTCCGAAATCATGCTGCAGCAAACGACCGTCAAGGCGGTGGCGCCTTACTACGCGCGGTTCCTGGCGCGATGGCCCACAGTCGGGGCGCTCGCGGCCGCCGATCTCGAAGATGTTTTGCGGGCCTGGGCCGGGCTCGGCTATTACGCGCGCGCCCGCAACCTGCATACCTGTGCGAAGGTGGTGGTCGAACGGCACGGCGGGGTTTTTCCCAACAACATCGATGCTCTGCGGGACTTGCCCGGTATCGGCGACTACACCGCCGCCGCCGTGGCGGCGATCGCGTTTGATCGTTCTGCGGTTCCGGTCGACAGCAATGTTGAGCGTGTCGTGACGCGGCTGTTCGCGATCGAGGAGGAATTGCCGGCGGCCAAACCGGAGATCAAGCGGCTGGCTGCTTCAATGCTGCCACAACGCCGGGCCGGCGACTTTGCGCAGGCAATGATGGATCTCGGCGCGACCATCTGTTCGCCCAAGCGTCCGGCCTGTGGTCTATGCCCATGGAACGGCGGGTGCTGTGCGAATGCGCGAGGCGACCAAGAGACGTTCCCGCGCAAGGCGCCGAAGCGTGAGGGTAAACTACGGCGCGGCGCAGCATTTGTCGCGCTGCGCGGCGACGCGACTGTGCTCCTGCGGAAACGTCCGGAAAAAGGTCTGCTTGGCGGCATGACCGAGGTTCCCGGCACCGAGTGGACGCACGATTTCGACATCGATCGTGCGTCAAGGTCCGCGCCGCGCTTCGCGCATGCCAGGTGGCGGCGTGTTCCCGGTGTCGTTCGCCACATCTTCACGCATTTTCCGCTCGAGCTCGCTGTGTTCGTTGCGCGGGTCCCGCGCGCAACGAAAGCGCCTAAGAATGCGCGCTGGGTCAGGCTCGCCGATGCGTCCGGAGAGGCCTTGCCGAATGTTATGCGCAAGGTCTTGGCGCACGCACTCGACAACCGTTAGACGGCTGGAATTCCCGCCGCCGCCACAAGCATCGAGTTTTCCGCGCGTTCGATCGCGTCAGGCCGGTTGCGCTGCCGCGCTGCGGCCTTGCGGTTGATCTTGCGTTTGGCAATGCCGTTGAGCTTTTTGTCGGTCGCCTTCTCTTCTTTGAGATTCATGTTCAACACTTTGGCCACGTCATTACGGCCTAACAATTTGGCCCAGGCCACCAGCGTTCCATAGCGCGTGATCTCGTAGTGCTCGACCGCCTGCGCCGCTGCGATCAGTGCGGCGTTGAGCACCATTTTGTCCTCGATCTCGCCGGCGATCTCGTTCGCCTCGTCGATAATGCCTTCGATCGCGGGACATCTTGTCCCTTGCGGGCTGACTTTCAGCTTTTTGAAGGCCTGATCGAGTCGCCTGATCTGTCCTTTTGTTTGCTTGAGATGTGTCCGGAACCCCTTCTTGAGTTCGGAGTCGGACGCCTTCTCGACCATCTGCGGCAGAGCTTTCTCGATCTGGTGCTCCGCGTAGTAGATGTCCTGCATCGAGTGCAGGAACAGATCCTTCATCGTCTGCATGTCGGGTGAGAACCATCCCATGAGCGCCTCCTTGAATGCTGTTTCACCCGTTAAGTCGCGCCGGCGATGCCGGTTCCCACAGCCGCCAAAGATCGGTAGGAAGTGTGCGATTTGTTTTTGAGATCTTTGAAAGGGGAAGTGGCATGGGCATCGAACGTCACGATGTGGGGCCGCGGATGAGCAAGGCGGTGGTCCACGGTAATACCGTCTACCTGGCAGGCATCGTCGCCGATAATCCGAAGGGCAAGGGCGTCAAAGAGCAGACGCAGGACATTCTCAGACAGATCGAGGGGTTCCTGGCGAAGGCCGGTACCGACAAGAGCAAGCTGCTGTCGGCCAATATCTGGATCACCGATATGGCGGAGTTCGGCGAGATGAATGCCGTCTGGGACGCCTGGGTAGCCCCGGGCAATACGCCCGCACGCGCGACCGTGCAGGCGAGGCTCGCTTCGCCTGATTACAAGGTCGAGATCATGGTGGTTGCAGCGAAGTAGCGATGGCGATTGCGCAACCCGGAATTCTCGCGATCTTTAACGACTGCCGCGCCGGCCGCGAGGGCGAGTTCAATGCCTGGTTCCAGGGCGAACATCTGAAAGAGCGCCTCGCCGTTCCGGGGTTTTTGTTCGGTCGCAGGCACCAGGCGATTTCGGGGAGCGCCGGCTATTTCAACTTCTACCTGGTCGAGTCGCCCGCTGTGCTGACCTCGAAGCCTTATTTCGAGCGGCTCGACAATCCCACTCCGATGACCAAGCGGATCATGTCCGAGGTATTCCTCAACATGAACCGCACGGTATGCCGGCGCACGATCCGGCGCGGCGCTTTTCGGGGCGCCTACGCGGTGACGGCGCGTTTCAATGAAACACCGGATGCCGGGACGCTCACGGCTACTCTGGATGATCTGATGCGAGACACGAACGTCGCCGGCGGCGAAATCTGGATCGCGCTGGAGTCCGCCGGCATGCCGGTATCGATGGAGGAAAAGCTGCGTGGCGGTGACAAGAAGATCAAAGGGTGTTTGATGGTCGATACGTTGCGCCAATCCGATGCGGAGACGCTCGGCGCGCGGCTGTCACGACAGTTTCCTGGAGCCGAGCTGGGCGTGTTTCGCGTGCTATGTCAGCTCGGACGAGGCGACCTATGAAAACGTTGTTGCCGCTCGCGGAAAAAATCGCCGCGAGCCTGATTGCGCGCAGGCAAACAATCGCGATTGCGGAATCATCGACCGGAGGCTTGGTCGCCGCAACCTTGCTCGCCGTGCCCGGGGCCTCCGCCTACTTTCTCGGTGGCGCGGTCGTCTACACGAAGTCTGCGCGTGCCGCGCTGCTCGGCATTGGCGACGCACAGATGCAGGGCCTGCGTCCTGCGACCGAGGACTATTCGCTGCTGATTGCCCGGCTTGTACGTGAACGCCACGGTGCAACGTGGGGCTTCGGCGAGACGGGTGCGACCGGTCCGTCCGGCAACCGCTACGGCGATCCAGCGGGGCACACCTGCCTGGCGGTCGCTGGCCCGACTGAGCGTGCGGTCATCTTGCGCACGGGTAATGCGAACAGGTTGGCCAATATGGATGCTTTCGCGAAGCGCTCGCTCGAACTTCTTGTCGAAGTGATTGCTGCTTGAGCCAGGCTATTCGCCGGCGTCGGCCATCTCAGACCGGATGACGGCGCGGAAGGCGTCGATCGGCGTGAGGCCTTTTGGCGTCTCCACGTGCCAGAACGTCCAGCCGTTGCAAGCTTCGAGACCCTGCGCCAGTGCGCCGATGCGGTGGATCGAGCCGACGGTTCCGTCGAGCGAAACCGCGCCATCGGCACGCACCAACGCCTTGTGACGCTTTTTGGCATCGACGAGCCGTGCGCCAGGTGTCACCAGGCCACGCTCAATCAGCGCGGAGAACGGCACGCGCGGCGCTTCGCGCGCCGTCACGAACGGCGCGATCGTCGGCGCTTCCAGCGGCTTGACCCGGCCGATGCGTTGCTCAGCCGCCGTGGCGTATTTGGGATCCTGTTCACAGCCGACGAAACGCCGTCCGAGCCGTTTGGCAACCGCGCCGGTCGTGCCGGTGCCGCAGAATGGGTCGAGCACGAGGTCGTCCGGCCGCGAACTCGACAGGAGCACGCGCGCAAGGAGCGCTTCCGGCTTTTGTGTTGGATGTAACTTCTTGCCGTTGCGGCCCTTCAGTCTCTCTTCACCCGTGCAAAGCGGCAGGGTCCAATCAGAACGGACCTGCACATCTTCGTTGCCTGCCTTAAGCACCTCGTAATTGAACGTATACCCGCGTGCATCGGCATCGCGCGACGCCCAGATCAGCGTCTCATGCGCGTTGGTGAAGCGCCGGCCGCGGAAATTCGGCATTGGGTTGGACTTGCGCCAGATCACGTCGTTGAGGATCCAGAAGCCGAGATCCTGCATGATCGTGCCGACGCGGAAAATGTTGTGGTAGGAGCCGATGACCCAGATGGTTGCTGCGGGTTTCATTACTCGGCGGCACGCAGTGAGCCAGGCTTTCGTGAAATCATCGTAGGCAGAGAAGCTCGCGAATTTATCCCAGTCGTCATCAACTGCGTCGACGCGCGAATCGTCCGGCCGCTTGAGATCACTCGCGAGCTGGAGATTGTAAGGAGGGTCGGCGAAAACCAGATCGACGGAAGCCGCCGGGAGTTTTGCCAGTCCGGAGATGCAATCGCCTGCAAGAACGCGATGCGGTTGCAGACTCTCTGATACTCCACGGGGCGCCCTTTTGGGCGCCCCGCGACGCGACACAACCATGACTCAGGACTCTGACTCAGGTGACGCGGTCGGCGACGCGGGACCTACTACCGACAGGCCTGCATCTTGGGCGTCTAAAGTAAAAAACCGGTTTATGGCTGTGGCTCGCAACTGGGCAAATTCTGCCTATTTGATCTGGGCTTATGCGGATACCGCGTAGGTGTTGGACGCGCGCGCGCAGTTCGGCGATGATTGTGTCGAGCCTGGAGGAATTCACAATGCGTTGGGATGATTTCCGCCGCAGCGACAATGTTGAAGACAGCCGAGGTGACAGCGGCGGCTTCGGTGGCGGTGGCATGGGTATTCCGGTCGGGGGCGGCGGCCTCGGCATCGGAACCATCGTCGTGCTCGGCCTGATCGGTTGGGCGCTTGGCATCGATCCGAGCATCCTGATCGGCGGCGCGGAGATGGTGAACAGCGGTAGGCACTATCAGCAGCCCTACGAACCCAACCAGCCGCGGCAGGCCGGTACGCCAAAGGACAAGTTGGGTGACTTCGTTGCCGCGGTTCTCGGCAACACCGAGGATACCTGGACCGAAATTTTCAAGAATGGCGGTCAGCAATATCGCGTGCCGCGATTGCGGCTGTACTCAGGAGCGATTCAGGGTGGATGTGGTTTCGCGCAATCGGCGATGGGCCCGTTCTATTGCCCGAATGACCGGCGCATTTATCTCGATACCTCTTTCTTCCGTGATATGGAGGCCCGCTTCCGCGGGTGCAGCGGCAAGGGATGCGAGTTTGCGTCAGCGTATGTGATCGCACACGAGGTCGGCCATCACGTGCAGAACCTGCTTGGCATCCTGCCGAAGGCGCAAGAAGCACAACGCCAAGTTGGAAACCGCGCCGAAGCAAACCGCATCCAGGTGCGGGTCGAACTGCAGGCTGACTGCCTGGCCGGCGTCTGGGCGCACCATTCCAACCAGCGCTGGAACTCGCTCGAGCCGGGCGACGTGGAAGCGGCATTGCAGACCGCGGCGGCGATCGGCGACGATCGCCTGCAGCAGCAATCGCGCGGCCACGTCGTGCCTGACTCCTTCACTCACGGCTCGTCGGCGCAGCGGCAGCGTTGGTTCACGATCGGCCTGAAGGAGGGCAAGGTCTCTGCCTGCAATACCTTCTCGCCGACGGCGCAGATTTAGAACCGAGCGATGCCCGGTATCGATCAAAGCCGACAATTTGTTCCGCTGAAGATTGCGGTGCTGACGGTCTCAGACACGCGTGAGGCGACCGAGGACAAGTCCGGCGCGACACTGATTGAGCGCATCCGCGCCGCAGGTCATGTCGTGGCCGAACGTGCCATTGTCAAAGACGAGGTCAAGGCGATCCGTCAGCACGTTAAGACCTGGATCGCCGACAAGTCTATCGACGTGGTCATCACCACCGGCGGCACCGGCTTTACCGGTCGTGACGTCACCCCCGAAGCGATTGAGCCGTTATTTGAGAAGAAAATGGACGGCTTCGCGACGATGTTCCTGTTGGTAAGCGAAAGGAAAATCGGTACGTCGGCGATCCAGACGAGGGCAACAGCCGGTGTCGCCAATGCGACCTACATTTTCTGCCTGCCAGGTTCGCCGGGCGCGTGCCGCGACGCCTGGGACGAAATCTTGGTGCACCAGCTCGATTACCGCTACCGGCCCTGCAATTTCGTGGAAATTCTGCCAAGGCTCGACGAGCACTTGCGGCGTCCCAAAGCAAAAGGCGCCACCACCTAGCCGCCCTCTAGAGCTCGAGATCCCAGAACTCGGCGACGACGTCCTTGCCCCAGCTGCGGCGGGCCTCACTCGATGTCAGCTTGAACCCCGCGTCCTCGTAGACGTGCCGTGCGGCAGAGAGCACGCTGTGCGTCCACAAAGTGATTTTTGCGTAGCCTTTGGCACGCGCAAAGCGCACGCACTCATCTACAAGTCTGGCACCTAGTCCGAGTCCGCGCGCTTTCGGGTCGACCAGCAGCAGGCGCAGGCGTGCGACATCGGGCTGGTCGTCCTTTACCAGCATGATGCAGCCGACGTTCTTGCCGTTCATCTCGGCGATCCAGCACCGTTCGCGCTCGGGATCAAAATTGTTGACGAAATCAGCGACGATTTGCGCGCACAGGCCCTCAAACGGATCGCCCCAGCCGTACTCGCGCAAATAAAGCTCGGCGTGGCGTGACACGATCCAGCCGAAATCGCCGGCACGCGGCTCGCGCACCGTATAGGTGGCCCGATCGCCGGATTTTGCTGCAGGCGTGCCGGCCAACAACCTCTCGATCGCATTCATGGCGGAGACGATTTGGTCCTGCTGCTGGCCATCGAGACTGGCGAGCATCGAGGCAGCATATTGTTGCGAGCGTTGCTCCATCGGCGCGAACATTTTTTGTCCGCGCGCCGTGAGGGCGACATGGCTCTGCCGCGCGTCGGTCGCTGAGGTCCTGCGGCTGATAAGCCCGCGTTTCTCGAAGTTGCGCAGAAGCCGGCTGAGATAACCCATATCGAGGTCGAGCGTGCGGGCAATATCGCTCGCCGTCAGCTTTTCGTTCTGCGCCAGTTCGTAGAGCACGCGCATTTCGCCAAGCGAGTAGGGGCTGTCGAGGTAATTCTTACGCAGCACGCCGATCTGCCGCGTGTAGAACCGGTTGAAGCGGCGGACGGCCGTGATCGTCTGCTGGCTGGCCATACCAGCAGCGTCGGCGAGTTAGTTGACAAAGTCAAGTATTTGGTATTGTGATTCCCACGGGGAGAAAAACCAGCCTTTGGCGGCCGAGGCGGCGCAAGATAGCGGCCTCTGCATCGTCCCCTGCTGAATGCCCCCCAATCGCGTCGTATAGGCGGCGCGTAATGAGCAAGCCCTGCTCGGGCCTTGGCCCGCGGGCAATCAAGGCGCGCACTACAGCCACAACCTCCGCAAGGCCTGGGCGCACAACGTTAGTAGGGCCGGGGAGGCGAAATACGCCTGCTCGGCCGGCTGCGTATGATAGTTCCGCGGTCTGCATGAAATGCTCGACAGCACCGATCCACCCGGGTTGCGGCACAGCCCCGGCGCGCAGAAACAGGACCCAAGGGCTGCGTACGATCGCCGTGGCGGCCTTGAGGCGGATTCCAAGCGCCTCGGCGGAGCTTATGAATCGGCAGCCGGCAATGTCAGCCACCTCTGCCGTGGCGTCCTGGGAGCCACCATCGGTGACGACAACCTCGGCCAATAGGCCCGCGGCGGCGGCCGGAACGAGCGCCGAGAGGGTCGGCACGAGACTCCGCTCGGAGTTCTGCGTGGAGATGATCGCACTCAACATTGGAACAACAGCCGGTAATTACCGTTGCCACCATATCATGTGGCGTATGGCGTTCGTCGCTACGAGATAGGGCCGATTAGAGCCTGGCGGCGCGATGCCAATTTCTGTTCTTGTTATGTTCACGTTCCGCGGCTAGGGTGGACTCATGGCTCGATCAAACGCAGCCCAGAGTCGCCCGCCGGTGAGGGAGCCGCCCTCCGCGCCGGCGGGCGCCTATGAAGACGTCAGCGAACTGCTTGGCGTCGTTGTCGACCACGAGCGGCGTCGCGGGCGCGGCGCGCAGAGCAACGCGTCGGGGCGCTTCGAGCCGCTGGCGCGTGTAGCGTTCGATGACGGCTGGCGGACCCTGGACGAACTGCCGCCTTTCAAGACCACCGTCACAGTAGACACGACCCGGAAGATTATTACCCGCAACGACTCGCCCGACATCGGCTTCGATCGCTCGATCAATCCCTACAGGGGATGCGAGCACGGCTGCATCTACTGCTTTGCGAGACCAACGCACGCTTATCTCGGCCTGTCACCAGGTCTCGACTTCGAGTCCAAGCTGCTGGTGAAGCCGGAAGCGGCGAACTTGCTCGAAAAGGAACTATCGGCGGCTGGCTACGAGCCAAAGGTAATTGCCATCGGCACGAATACGGATCCCTATCAACCAATTGAGCGCCGCTACAAGGTGATGCGTCGTATCCTTGAGGTTCTCGACCGCGCCGGCCACCCGGTTGGCATCGTCACCAAGTCGGCGCTGGTGTTGCGAGACCTCGATATTCTCGCGCGAATGGCTGAACGCAATCTGGCAAAGGTCGCGCTGTCAGTCACCACACTAGATGCGACGCTGGCGCGCAAGATGGAGCCGCGGGCGGCGACGCCAATGCGGCGTCTGGAGACATTGCGGCGGCTTAGCCAGGCTGGCGTGCCGACGACAGTGATGGTCGCGCCGGTGATCCCGGCTCTCAATGACATGGAAATTGAGCGCATCCTCGAGGCTGCACGAACGGCCGGCGTGAAAGAGGCCGGTTACGTGTTGTTGCGCCTGCCGCTCGAAGTCCGCGACTTGTTCCGTGAATGGCTGAGCGCGAACTACCCCGACCGGCAGCGACACGTGTTCAAGCTGATCCGCGAAATGCGCGGTGGCAAGGATTATGACTCGGCGTGGGGTACGCGCATGAAAGGTACGGGACCTTACGCCTGGATGATCGGCCGTCGCTTCGAGATGGCGTGCGAAAAACTCGGGCTCAACGTTTCGCGAACGCAGTTGACAACCGAACACTTCCGCAAGCCGAAACCGGGCACGGAACAGCTGAGTCTGTTCGGATCATGAACGAGCCCTTGGGAATCCTCTCGCTGGTGACGCTCGGCGTCGCCAATCTCGAGCGCAGCATCGCTTTCTACGAATCGCTGGGTTTTCGACGCAAGGCGCTCGCGGCCGACGGCGTCGGATTTTTCCAGGCCGGCGCCTGTGCGATTGCCGTCTTTCCATCTGATGAACTCGCCAACGATGCCAACATCGCAACTGAAGGCATGGCCGAAAATTTTCGCGGCATCGCGTTGGCATGGAACTGCCGTTCGGAGCACGATGTCGATGTCGTGATCCGGCGCGCAGGGGAGGCTGGGGCGGTGATCCGCAAGCCCGCGCAAGATGCGTTCTGGGGCGGTTATAGCGGCTATTTTTCGGATCTCGACGGCCATCTCTGGGAGGTGGCATATAATCCGCACTTTCCGTTGACCGACGACGGACGTCTGCAGCTGCCCGACTAAGGGGCTTTTCCCGGCTCGGACTGTTCACAGCCTCGAACGTTCAGGTTGACTTGAGCCACGCACGGCGCACTCATCGCGGCGATGGCAAAAATGTCCAACCCGAGTCCCCGGCTACCGCTCGACGAGCCAGTTTTACGCCCAACCTTCAGGCGCGAGCGGCGCGCTCTTAAAAAAGGCATTTGGCCGGTCGCCGGCTGCGACGAAGCTGGCCGTGGCCCGCTCGCTGGGCCGGTAGTCGCCGCTGCCGTCGTACTTGATCCCGACCGAATTCCGCGCGGGCTCAACGACTCCAAGAAGCTCGATCCCGAAGCGCGTGAGAAGCTCTATGAAAAGATCTGCGCCAGCGCGCAGGTCGCGGTCGCGTTCGGCGCGGTCGAGCGCATCGACCGCGACAATATCTTGCGTGCATCGCTTTGGGCGCTGGCGCGCGCCGTCAAGGCGCTCCCGGTTCAGCCGAAACTGGTCTTTGTTGATGGAAATCAGAAGATCGACTGCGGCTGCGATTGCGTAACGGTAGTGTCGGGCGACGCATTGGTGTTGTCGGTCGCGGCTGCCTCGATCGTTGCCAAAGTGACGCGCGACCGGTTGATGGTGCGCCTCGGCCTTGCCCATCCCGGCTATGGCTTCGAGCGGCACATGGGTTACAGCGTGCCTGAGCATTTCGACGCACTGGCGCGGCTCGGGCCGACGGTCCACCACCGCAGGTCGTTCGCGCCGGTCGCCGCCAAGCTCGCGGCCCTTGGTGGCGTATCGGACGAGGTCATTGCCGAGTTATTGCCTCTTTAGCTCGGCTTCTCTATTCCTCCGGACCCATGATCCCGAAAACCGATAGGTGGATTTCGGGTAAGATCGTGCGCGAAAATAAGCTTCCGTCCGTTTTCACCCGCCCGGGCCAATGCATTACGTCTCCCTGCTCATTGAATTTCTACGCGGGCGCCCCGCGGTCGTGTTCTGGACGGTTGCGCTGACGCAAGCGGCGCTATGGACGTTCATTCCGACCTTTTTCTACAGCGCGCCGCCCGGCGACGTGCCGATGCTGTTGGCCATAGGGCGTGAATTCGTTCTCGGCAGCTATCTCGGGCCCCCGCTGGCATTCTGGCTCGGTGAAATCGCCTTCCGGATTGCAGGGGTCTTCGGACTCTATGCTCTGGCGCAGGCCTGTATTGTCCTCGCTTATTGGGCGGTCTTCAGGCTCGGCTGTGCGATCGTCGGCACGCGCCACGCGGTTCTTGCCGTGCTGCTGATGGTCGGGATCGCCGCATTCTCGGTCCCGAGCCCGGAATTCGGACCGGCGATTCTTGCTGCACCTTTGTGGGCCCTGGCGCTGCTTTATTACTGGCGTGCGCTCGGCGAGAGGCGTCGCGGATACTGGTTCCTGCTTGCGCTTGTTCTCGGGATGCTCGTGCTCGCAAGCTACGCAGGGCTGATTCTTTTTGCGCTATTCGTTGTCTTCACTCCATTGACGCCGCGCGGCCGGGCATCCCTTTTGCACCCCGAACCGTGGATTGCGCTGGTTCTTCTATTCCTCGTTGTGTTCCCGCATGCGCTCTGGATTGGCGGAAATCGCTCGCTGGTTTTGGAAGGATTCGATGAGGGCGTCGGTGCTACCGGGCGAGTGGCGCCGGGGATTTGGCTTTTTGCCGTGCTGCTCCTCACGCATCTCGGGCTCGCGCTCCTCGTTACCTTGGCGAGCGGTTGGCCGCGTCACCCTCGCGAGCGCGCTCCAGAGATCGAGCGCCATCCGGTTGAGCCGATCGCGCGCGCCTTCGTCTACATGTTTGCGATCGCGCCTGCCTTGGTTGCAGTTGCGGTTGTTTTTGTCAGCAATCGCCTCGGCCCGTTGGACCGCGTTACTCCGATCGTTGTGCTTTCAGGGCTTGCAGCTATTCTCGCCGCTGGCGACAAGATCCTGCTCTATCGCGAGCGGTTGGTGTCATCGGCCTGGTTCGGTCTTCTGTTTGCACCGCCGGCTTTGGTCGTGATCGGCCTCGTGATCTCGCCATGGATCGTCGGCATCGACCTCAAAATCATGCAACCGGGCAGGGCGGAAGGACAATTCTACGGTGACATTTTTCAGCGCCGTACCGGCAAGCCACTGATGTATTTGAGCGGTGATCCGCGGCTTGCGCCGGTGATCGCGCTAACTGCTCCGAGCCGCCCGCACGTCTACTTTGCGTGGGCGCCTCACCGGAGCCCCTGGGCCAGCCCCGCGGATTTCCGCACGCATGGCGGCATCCTCGTCTGGCCGGCTGCCGACAACACCGGTACACCGCCTGCGACGCTTAGGGCTCAGTTTCCCGACCTGGTGACCGAGGTGCCGCGCTCATTTCCGCGCACGGTGCAGGGCGTTTTGCCGCTCATTCGCCTCGGCTGGTCGATGCTCCGGCCGCCGGCGCCTCAGTGATAGCTCTCGCCCTCGTGAACCTTGCCGCGGAACAGCCAGTAGATGAACACGATATAGCCGATCACGATCGGCAGCAGCAGCAAGGTGCCTAACAGCATAAAGATCTGGCTGGCCGGCACGGCAGCGGTATCCCAGACCGTGAGCGATGGCGGCACCAGATAGGGAAAATTCGAGATCACAAGCCCGAGGTAGCCGAGCAGGAATAGGGCCATCGTCGCAAGAAACGGCGGGACGTCGCGCTCCTCCTCGAGCCAGCGCCATTCAAGATACGCAATCAGTGCGGTTATGGAGGGCACGGGCCACAGGAAATAGAAATTCGGCAACGAGAACCAGCGTGCGGCGATGCGGGGTTCGGTTAGTGGCGTCCACAAACTCACGACAACCATGGATGCGAGTACCGCCACCAGCAGGATTTTGGCATGAGCACGCGCTTTTTCGGCAACCGGCCCTTCGGTTTTCATCACGAGCCATGTTGCGCCAAGCAAGCCGTAACCCGCGATCAGCGAAAGCCCGCAGACAAGTGCGAACGGCGTTGCCCAATCGAATGAGCCGCCGCTGAAAGCGCCATCGCGCACCGGAACGCCCTGGATTAGACTGCCGAGGATGACGCCCTGCGCGAAGGTTGCGGTCGTCGACCCGACCGCAAAAGCTATATTCCAGCCTGTCTTGCTGCGCGAAACGTGGCGGAATTCGAAGGCGATGCCACGGAAGACCAGTGCCAGAAGCATCACAATCACCGGCACATAGAAGGCCGGCATGATGACCGCATAGGCCTTAGGAAAGGCGACGAACAATCCTGCGCCGCCGAGCACCAGCCACGTTTCGTTGCCGTCCCAGTAAGGCGCGATCGAGCGGGTCATCTGGTCGCGTTCGCTCTCGTCCTCCGCGAACGGAAACAGGATGCCGATGCCAAGGTCGAAACCGTCGAGCAGCACATACATGACGACGGCAACGCCGATCACTGCGGCCCAGATCAGGGGGAGATACCATTCCATGGTTTTGCTCCCTTCAGCGCTGCAATGCTTCGCGGCCGGCATCCTGCGCGGCCGAAATCGGGCTCGGTGAGAAACGCCCGGTCTCGGCGGCAACCTGGCGCGGTCCCTGCGCAATTAGCCGGTTGATGTAGTAAATGCCGAACCAGAACACGACACCATATGCCAGGACGAAAAGAGCCAGTGTGCCGGCAATGGTCGCGCCCGGGACGGGAGATGTCGCATCCGCCGTGCGCATGATCCCTTGCACAATCCAAGGCTGACGTCCGCACTCTGTCACGATCCAGCCTGCGATCACCGCGACGAAACCGATCCACCAGCAATGCGCCATCACCTGCAGGTACCAGCGCGTCTCAAACAGCGTGCCGCGCCACCACAGGAACGCGCCGAACAGGGCGGCGGCAATCATGAAGAATCCAATCGCCAGCATGATGCGGAAGGCAAAGAAGACAATCTTCACGGGCGGCCGATCCGACGCCGGCACGCTGTTCAGTCCCGGAAACAGTCCGTTCATTCGATGAGTCAGAACGAGTGAAGCCGCTTTGGGAATCGACAACTCAAAATGATTCACTCCCGCCTTCTCATCGGGCCATGCAAAGATGTGGAAGTCACCCGGCTTGGTTCCATCCCAGTGCGCTTCCATCGCCGCCACCTTGATCGGTTGATGTTCGAGCGTGTTGAGGCCGTGCTGATCACCGATCACGAGTTGCAGGGGAGCGAGGATCGCCGTCAGGCCGATCGCCATGCGCAGCATGGTACGGCCTTCCTCGATGTGTCGGCCGGCCACGAGGTAGCGTGCGCCAACCGCGAGTACGACGAAGCCTGTCGTGAGATAGGCCGCGTTGAGCATGTGCGCAAATCGGTACGGAAAACTTGGATTGAAGACGATCTTCAGCCAATCGGCCGGGTAAGCGATGCCATCGCGCACTTCGTGGCCTGTCGGCGTTTGCATCCAGCTGTTGGCGGACAGGATCCAGAATGCCGAGATTGCCGTGCCGGTCGCGACAACTGCGGCGGAGAGCACGTAGAGCCAGGGTGGCACGCGATTGAATCCGAACAGTAATATCCCGAGGAATGTTGCCTCGAGGAAAAATGCCGACAGCACCTCGTAGCCGAGCAGGGGCCCCAGCACATTGCCGGTCGCTACCGAGAAGCGGCTCCAGTTTGTGCCGAACTGATACGAGAGCACGATTCCGGAAACGACGCCCATCGCAAACGACACGGCAAAAATTTTTGTCCAGAATCGCATCAAATGCTGATAGCGGTCATTGCCGCTGCGCAGCCACATGATGCCGAGGGTCGCGAGATAGGCCGAGAGCCCGATCGTGAAGCTCGGGAAAATGATGTGGAAGATGATCGTGAAGGCGAATTGCAGGCGGGCCAGCAGGACAGGATCAAAATCCATCACACCCTCCGACCTGATGTCGCTCCTGTGATTATAGTCGCGAGCATTAAATCGTGGCGAGCCTATTGCGTTCCAATCCTGCGATAAATCGAAGCGGAAACGGCTGCCTCAAAGCTATCCACAGCGGTTCAATCGTGTCTGACGGGCCGGATGCCGGCGCGTTAGATTTGCCCCTGGGTGCTTACTGGTGGGGTGCACATGGCAAAAAGGGCAAACACAGCAAAGGACGAGGCTCCTCTCGCTGCCGCACTGGACCGCTATTTCAGCCTTACGCAGCAGGGCACCGACGTCCGCACCGAATTCATTGCCGGCGTGACCACGTTTCTGACGATGGTCTACATCATCTTTGTGAATCCCATCATTCTCGGAAAAGCGGGGATGGACCAGGGTGCGGTCTTCGTCGCGACCTGCCTCGCTGCGGCGGTGAGCACCATGGTGATGGCGCTCTATGCCAACTACCCGATCGCACTCGCGCCCGGCATGGGCATCAACGCGTTTTTCGCTTTCACCGTGGTGCTGACCTACAAGTACACCTGGCAGCAGGCACTTGCCGCCGTGTTCTGTTCGGGCGTGCTGTTCTTCCTGATTTCTGTATTTCGTATCCGGCAATACGTCATCGACTCGATTCCGCAGAACCTGAAGCTCGCCGTGTCCGCGGGCGTCGGCATGTTTTTGGGCATCATCGCGCTCGAAGAGGCCAAGGTTGTGGTCGATCATCCGGCCACTTTGGTAACGCTCGGCGATCTGAGAAATCCGGAAGCGGTGCTTATGCTGCTTGGCTTCGTTCTCATCGCCGGGCTTAACTTCAGGCGCGTTCTGGGCGCTACTTTGATCGGAATTCTCGTTGCAACGATCATAGGGCTGCCATTCGGGCTCTCGAAATTCACCGGCGTGGTCTCGATGCCGCCGTCGATTGCCCCTACGCTTCTGCAACTCGATTTCTCGCGGCTCTGGGAACTCACGTTCCTGATCGTGGTGTTTTCGATCCTGTTCATCGATGTGTTCGACAACGCCGGCACATTGATCGGTGTCACGCACCGCACCGGGCTGATGAAGAACGGCAAACTCGCGCGCATGAAGGAGGCGCTGATATCCGACAGCTTCGCGGCGATGTTTGGCGCCGCGATCGGCACATCCACGACTACAAGCTACATTGAGAGCGCGGCCGGTGTGTCGGCGGGAGGACGTACGGGACTGACGGCGGCGTTCGTCGGGTTGTTCTTCCTCCTGGCGCTGTTCTTTTCGCCGCTCGCCGGAATGGTTCCGGCCTATGCCTCCGCTGCTGCATTACTCTATGTCGCGTGTGTGATGGCGCGCGGATTGGCAGAGATCGATTGGGACGACATCACGGAATATGCGCCAGCCGTGGTGACGGCGATCACCATGCCGCTGACGTACTCGATCGCGACCGGCATCGGTCTCGGTTTCATCACTTATGCACTCTGCAAGATCATCGCTGGCAAGACGCGAGACGCAGCGCCGGCCGTCATGGTGCTGGCATTGCTGTTCGCGATCAAATTCGCGGTGGCCGGCTAGCCAAGCGCCTTCTTGATCGCCAGGAAGTCGCGCCAGGCGAAGCGTTTCTGGAGCGGGCTACGCAATAGAAACGCCGGGTGAAACGTCGGCAGGGCGCGGATTTCGCGCCTTCCCGTATCGAAGCTGAACCAGCGCCCGCGGGTCTTGGTGATTCCGTCCTTAATGCCGAGCAGCGTTTGCGCGGAGGGTCCGCCGAGACACACCAGAATGTCCGGATCGGCCAGCTCGATCTGGCGCGAGATGAAAGGCAGGCAGATCTGCGACTCTTGCGGGGTCGGCGTGCGGTTGCCCGGAGGTCGCCAGGGCACGATATTGGCGATGTAAACCGAAGTCCGATCAAGGCCGATCGCAGCCAGCATCCGGTCGAGAAGCCTGCCGGACCGACCGACGAAGGGCAGGCCCTCGATATCTTCGTCGCGTCCCGGCGCTTCGCCCACAAACATCAACCGCGCCTGCGGATTGCCATCCGCGAAGACCAGCTGGGTTGCGGTCGCTTTGAGGGCGCAACCCTCGAACCTGTCGAGCACGGCACGCAGTTCATCAAGTGATGTCGCGCGCTTTGCAGCCTCGCGCGCGGCCATGCTCGCCTCATCGGGGGCAGGAGGCGCAATGGATGAGGGGGCTCTTGCTGCGGGTTCGGCCCGCGCCGTGACCGGGGTGGGGCGCGCGGTCAAAGGCGCGTCCTCTGTCGCAAATCGATCGACCGGTTCCTCCCCGACGAGCGCGTCGACGCCCGCGTCGATATAGAAATCGAGCAGATCGCGCGCGGATTTTTCGTGAGCGGAGACCATTTATGCACATTACCATGAAGGCGACGCGATTGCCGCCCCATGTGCAAAAGTAGAGAATGGCCTCAGGAGAAATTCATGGCCGACTTGCCCGCCCGAGAAGCGATGGAATTCGACGTCGTGATTGTCGGCGCGGGGCCCGCAGGGCTCGCGGCCGCGATCCGCCTCAAGCAGATCAATCCCGATATCTCTGTCGTGGTCGTGGAGAAAGGATCCGAAGTCGGCGCGCATATTTTGTCGGGCGTTGTAGTCGATCCTTCGGCGCTTGATCGCCTGCTGCCTGAATGGCGTGCCGACCCAGAGGAGCCTCTCAAGACCGAAGTGACCGATGACCGTTTTTATTGGCTCACCGAAAAAGGTGCGTTTCGTTTTCCGCTGATATTTGCGCCGCCGTTGATGAGTAACCACGGCTGTTTCATTGGTTCGCTCGGTCTCGTATGCAAATTTCTTGCGGCCAAGGCCGAGGCGCTCGGAGTAGAGATTTATCCGGGCTTTGCAGCAGCGGAAGTTCTATTCGATCAAGATGGTGCCGTCGCAGGCGTCGCGACGGGCGATATGGGCATCGCCAAAAATGGCGCACATAAGGACAGTTTCACGCGCGGCATGGAATTGCGCGCGAAATACACCCTGTTCGCAGAAGGAGCGCGCGGCAGCCTCACCAAGGATCTTCTGAAACGGTTCGATTTGGCAAAAGACCGCGACGTTCCGAAATTCGGAATCGGCCTCAAGGAGATCTGGCAGGTGGCGCCGGAAAAGCACGTGCCGGGTCTGACCCAACACTCCTTCGGCTGGCCACTCGGCACTTCACTTAGCGGCGGCTCGTTCATTTATCACTATGAAAACAATCTTGTTTCCGTCGGATTTGTGGTGCCGCTAAATTACGACAATCCGTATCTTGCGCCGTTCGAGGAGTTTCAACGTTTCAAGACTCATCCGCTTGTGCGCCGCACGTTTGAAGGCGGCAAGCGTATCGCCTATGGCGCGCGCGCAATCACGCAGGGAGGGTTCCAGTCGGTACCAAAACTTGTCTTTCCCGGTGGCGCACTTATCGGCTGTGCGGCTGGCTTAGTAAACGTGCCACGCATCAAGGGCACGCACAATGCAATGACATCGGGCATGTTGGCGGCAGAAGCCTGTGCGGAAGCGCTCAAGACCGGTCGCGCACACGACGAACTCTCGGGTTACGAGAAAGCCTGGCGCACTTCTCCTGTCGGCAAGGATCTGTGGAAGGTCCGTAACGTCAAGCCGCTCCTCACGCGCTTCGGTACCGTTCTCGGCGTTGGACTTGGTGGGCTCGACATGTGGACAAATTCCGTTTTCGGCTTTTCATTTTTCGGCACGCTCAAGCACGGCAAGCCGGATTATGCCTCGCTTAAGCCTGCATCAGAGTGCGCGCCGATTCCCTACCCCAAGCCGGACGGCAAGCTGACCTTCGACCGGCTGTCATCGGTATTCCTGTCCAACACTAATCACGAGGAGGATCAGCCGGTTCATTTGCTCGTCGCCGACCTCGGCCTGCAAAAAAAGTCCGAGCACGATGTATTCGCCGGTCCTTCGGCGCGTTACTGCCCTGCCGGGGTCTACGAGTGGGTCGAGGAAGCGGGTGCGCCGAAATTCGTGATCAATGCGCAGAATTGCGTCCACTGCAAAACATGCGACATCAAGGACCCCAACCAGAACATCACCTGGGTTCCTCCGGAAGGCGGCGGCGGACCGAACTATCCCAACATGTAAATCGGCGCGTTACTTATTGTGCGTAGGACGCGATTCCGTTGCCGAACGACCAGTTTTCCTTACCGACCTCCACCAGATTGATCACGACGTCTTCCGGCCGGATTCCGGGTTCCGCTGCGAGCAGTTCGACGAGCCGCTTGTAGAGTGCACGCTTCATTTCAATTGTGCGTCCCGCGTTCAGCGTGATCTGGATAAAGACGACGTTGTCCGTCCGCTTGATGTCGAGATAGTCCGGGTCATAGACGATGTCGCTGCGTGGGTGCTCGGTGATGACCTGAAAGTGGTCAAGCGGCGGAACATTGATCGTCTCAACCATCGCCTTATGCACAGCGGCGCCGATCGCCGCCCGGTAGGTCGCAGGCTTTCCTTGCATGAGAGAAATTCGCACCAGAGGCATGACCGTGTCTCCTTACGAGGTCTGTTTCAGCTGCCGGCGCGCGTCCTGGGTCTTTCCGGCATAACCCCAGGCCTGCGCCGGTATCTCGTGCACCACGACGTAGGTGGCCTCCGGGAGTGTGCCGAGCGTTTCAGTAAGTAAGGCGTGACCTGCGGCGATGAATTGCTGCATTTCGCGGGGTGCGTTTGTGCCTTGCGTCACCTTGACTTCGGCATAGGCAGAGCGGCCCTCGGACGGCCGTGCGCCTGTCGACCAGTTGCTCGCCTCGATGGGTTCGATGGCGACGGCGGTGAGGCCGTGCGCCTTGCGCATCGGGCCAGCCATCAACTCGGTGAATCCTGTTTGAAGGGCTCGTTTTTGGACCGGCGTCAACTCAGGCCCTGCAATCTTCAGTGAAACGAACGGCATGGCGTCGCTCCCGTTTGAACATTTGATGGCCCGGAAATATGCTCCGCCAACACATTTGTAAAATTGATTGTAAAAATATTATCCATATGGAATACTCATACATTATGAGACACCTCGACCTGGCCCTCCTGCAGACGTTCGTCGCCATCGCCGACAATGGCAGCTTTACGCAGGCGGCAAAGCAGGTGCACCGGACGCAATCCGCGGTCAGCTTGCAGATGCAACGGTTGGAGGCCGCTGCCGGCGCGCCGCTGTTCAGAAAGAACGGCCGTCAGATGGAAACGACGGATGCGGGTGATCTGCTGCTTAATCACGCGCGCATGCTGCTCGCGCTCAACGATGAGACCTTGCAGGCGCTGCGCGGCATAGCAATCGAGGGCACTGTGCGCTTGGGTGCGCCCACCGATGTAGCCGAAGACTACCTTCCCGAAATTCTGAAAGCTTTCACCGCCGCGCATGCGCGGGTGAAACTCGAAGTTGTGGTCGAGCGCAGCCACGAGCTGGTGAGGTCATACCGTGCCGGCAAGCTCGATCTTACGCTCGCGCTCGGTGAGATGCCTGGCGGCGAAATCCTCGGAAGGCAAAAGGTGATGTGGATCGCGGCGCGCGACTTCAAGCTCGATCCGCGGCAGCCTGTGCCGCTGATTTTGCTGGAAGCGCCTTGCATTTTCCGCAGCCTCGCTCTCGAAGCACTCGACCGCCACGATATTCCTTGGCGTATTGCCTACAGCACGTCGAGCCTGTCGGGACTACGCGCCGCGGTCAAAGCGGGGCTAGGCATCACGCCACGAACGGCCTCGGTTCGGGATGGGGACCTGCACTATGTACCAACCAGCCGGAGGTTGCCGGCGCTGGGCCGCCTGAGCCTTGCACTTTATGGTGCTAAAACGCCCGGCTCGCCGGCCGTCGTAAAGCTTGCCGGTCTGGTCCGCGAACGGCTAGGCACTGCGCTCAGTGTAGCCCAATGAGTCGCGGTCGGCCGGTTCCCCAAGGCCGGCGCAATACCAAAGATATGATTGGGTCCCGTTTGGAAACGTCACGATAACGCCACATCATGGCTTTCATGCTGATTTGGTCGGTGCCGTCCGGCACGTTCTTGCAGGACCGGCGCAAAAAGGCCATTCTCGGCACAACATTGCGGTTCGCGCGTGATCTGCGACCGGCCGCCTCATTGGAGCATCAGCCCGTGAAGTCTTCGAGCCTCGCCTGCTGTGTTGCCGGCAGCGCGCTTGCCGCCATTCTCGCTGCAGCACCCGTCGAGCTTGCCGCGCAGGCGTCGAGTACGCCGCAATCGGGCAGTACCTCGGCGTCAGGCAGCTATCTCGCAGCCCGTCATGCCGGCCAGCAACGCGATGCCGGGGCAGCAGCAGCTTATTACCGGTCGGCGCTCAAACGTGACCCGGGCAACAGTGAACTGCTTGATCGTGCGTTCCTTTCGTTCCTCGTGGACGGCGAGGTGGATGAAGCAGTTAAATACGCCGAGCGCGTGGCTCAAATCGACAAGAACGATCGCGTCGCGCGGCTGGTGCTTGGCGTGAACTCGCTCAAGCGCAAGCAATATCCGGCGGCACGCCGCGATCTCGCCCAGTCGGTCCGTGGGCCGATCACCGACCTCACCGCGACATTGCTGTCGGCCTGGAGCATGTATGGGGGCAACGATTCCAAGGGCGCCATGGCCGCAATCGACAAGCTCGCCGGGCCGGAGTGGTATGCAATCTTCAAAGATCTGCACGCTGGCCTGATCTACGATCTCGCGGGCAACCAGAAGGAAGCCGGCAAGCGTCTCGAAAACGCCTACAAGCTCGACGCGACGGCACTGCGTGTGGTCGAGGCTTATGGCAGCTGGGTTTCGCGCAACCGCTCGCCAAAAGAAGCGTTGACGATTTTTGAGACCTTTGACAAGTCGCTGCCGCGTCATCCCCTTGTCGTCGAAGCGATGGGCAAACTTAAGGCTGGAGAAAAGCTGCCGCCGCTTGTGTCGAGCGCGCAGGCAGGAGCCGGCGAGGCCTTGTACGGCCTCGGCGCCTCGCTGGGACGCCGCGGCGGAGAAGACCTTGGTCTCGTCTATCTGCAGCTATCTCTTTTCCTTGTGCCCAGCCATCCATTGGCGCTGCTGTCGCTTGCGGATCTTTATGAATCACTCAAGAAGCCGGAATTGGCGATTAAGGTCTACGAGCGTGTGCCCGCAAATTCGTCGCTACACCGGAACGCGGCAATCCAAATGGCTGCAAACCTTGACAGCCTCGAGCGCGCTGACGACGCGCAGAAGCATCTGGAAGGGCTGATCAAGCAGCGCCCCGATGACATGGAAGCCATCATGGCGCTTGGAAACGTCCTGCGCGGGCGCAAAAAATTTGCGGAATGCGCGAACGTCTATTCGAAGGGCGTTGCTGGTGTTCCCACTCCAGAAAAGGCGAACTGGGTTCTCTTCTATTTCCGCGGCATCTGTTACGAGCGATCAAAGCAGTGGCCGATGGCGGAGGCCGATCTCAAGAAGGCGCTCTCGCTGTACCCCGATCAGCCGCACGTTCTCAACTATCTTGGTTATTCCTGGATCGACCAGGGCGTGAACCTGGATGAGGGAATGGAAATGATCAAGAAGGCGGTGCAGCAGCGTCCAGACGACGGCTACATCGTCGACTCCCTCGGTTGGGCTTACTATCGGATTGGCAATTACGAGGAAGCGACCAAGCAGCTTGAGCGCGCTATCGAGCTCAAGCCGGAAGACCCGACCATCAACGACCACTTGGGTGATGCGTACTGGCGGGTCGGGCGCGTGCTCGAGGCCAAATTCCAGTGGGCGCACGCACGTGATCTCAAGCCCGACCCCGAAGAGCTTCCGAAGATCGAGGAAAAGCTGAAAGACGGCCTGCCCGAAGAAACGTCCTCGCAGGCAAAGGCCGGCAAGAAGAGTGGCGACGGCGGCTAGTTGATGCGCAGCGACAGGCTTTTTGCGTGAGCTCGCCGCTGTCCGAAAAGGCATTTGCCAAAATCAACCTTACTCTGCGCGTGCTGGGCCGGCGGGCCGACGGCTATCACGAGCTTGAGAGCCTGGTCGCCTTTGCCGACGTTGCCGACACGCTGACGCTTGAGCCGGGACCGGCCGACGGCCTGGAGGTGTCCGGGCCGTTCGCAGACAAGAGCGGTCGGGTGGACGACAACCTCGTCCTCACGTCGCTCGCCGAACTGCGCCGGCGTATTGTCGGCCTGAAAGGCGGGCGGTTTCGCCTTGAAAAAAACCTCCCGGTCGCCGCGGGTGTCGGCGGCGGCTCGGCGGACGGCGCGGCAGCGCTCAGGTTGCTGGCGAGAGCTAACAGAATTGCGCTCGACGATCCCCGCCTGATGGCCGCGGCGCAGGCGGTTGGCGCCGACGTGCCGGTCTGCATTGATTCGCGGCCACGCATCATGCGCGGCATAGGCGAAGTCCTATCGGAGCCGGTCGATCTGGCGTCCATCGAGGCGGTCCTGGTCAATCCTGGCGTTGCCTTGGCGACGCGCGAGGTGTTCGGAAAATTCAAGAGCGCCCACGCGGGGACGCGCCTTGCCGGAGTGCCGACCAAAACCGATGCGCTGATCGAAGTTCTCAAACAACAGGACAACGATCTGACGGACGCGGCGACGGCCTGCGCGCCGGTCGTCGGGGAAGTCCTGGCGGCGCTTCGCAGTGTGCCAGGGAGTGCGCTTGCGAGGATGTCAGGATCGGGTGCGACTTGCTTTGCGCTTTTCGCCTCCCGCGGGCAGGCGGAAGCGGCGGCGCAACAGCTCGCAGGTGAGCACGTGAATTGGTGGGTTCAACCGGCCGCGATCGGAGCGGTGGCGGGAAAAACATGAATTCGCCGATTTTGCGGGAAAGGGTTGTTAATTCGCCGCCGCAGCGAGGTGCACCATGAGACTTTATTGCGCGGTTGCTTTGTTTGCGGCGCTCGTCGTTGCCGCGGATCCTGCGCTGGCCCGCACAAAATCCAAAGCCCGGCAACAATGCGTAGACCGTCCGCAGGAGTTTTCGTGGAATTTTCTGATCCCGGGGCAACCCGCGCCACAACCCAATGGCTGCTCACCGCCGGTCTACAATTACGGCAGATTCATCGGCCAGGATCCAGACCCCAACATCAGGCTGCAGCTCAAGCGTGATCCAGGAACGGGATACGCGCCGCTCTAGAAAAATGACGGTGCGTCAGTGCGCGCGGCCGATGCAGAACGCGACCGCCTCTTCCAGTGCTGACTTGATGTCGGACGGCGGCACCAAGGCGAGCGCGTCGGTGGCGATCGCTCCGTAGTGCCGGGCGCGTCCGACGGTATCCTCGATCGCATGATGCTTTGCCATCAATGAAAGCGCCTGGTCGAGATCGCCGTCGCGGATGTCTCCTTCGCCCAGCGTCCGATTCCAGAATTTGCGCTCGCTCTCGGTGCCACGACGAAACGACAGGACGACCGGCAGCGTAATTTTGCCCTCGCGAAAATCGTCACCGACGTTCTTGCCAAGCTTGGCCGACTTGCCGCCGTAGTCCAGCGCGTCGTCGATGAGCTGAAAAGCGATGCCGAGATTCATCCCGAATGATCGGCAGGCAGCCAGTTCGGCCTTTTCCTTTACAGCCAGTGCCGGTCCCACTTCGCAGGCGGCCGCGAAAAGCTCGGCGGTCTTGGCGCGGATCACTGACAGGTACTCGTCTTCGTTGGTGGCCGTGTTCTTGGCTGTGCCGAGCTGCATCACTTCGCCTTCAGCGATAACGGCGGCGGCCGACGAAAGGATTTCGAGCGCGTGCAGATCGGCGACTTCAACCATCATCTTGAATGCCTGGCCAAGAAGAAAATCACCCACAAGCACGCTTGCTTCGTTGCCCCACAACATCCGGGCGGCAACTTTCCCGCGACGCATGTTGCTTTCGTCGACAACGTCATCGTGCAGCAGCGTCGCCGTGTGCATGAATTCAACCGCCGCAGCGAGCTTGATGTGGCCGTCGCCGGAGTAGCCTGCGAGCCTTGCCATGGCGATGGTCAGCATCGGGCGCAACCGCTTGCCTCCGGAGGCAATAAGATGGTTGGCCACTTCCGGGATCATCGCGACTTCGGAACCGGTGCGAGACAGGATCGTCGCGTTAACGCGCTCCATATCGGGCGCGACCAGTTCGACGAGACGATTGAGCGAAGCCGGGTTCGGGCTTTCAAAGGGAAGAACAACAGCCAAAATACATCTCCCGGCAGTGAGCAAACCAGAGCATAGGAATGCTATGCTCATGCGGCAAGTGCGGTAGATTGGCTCTTACCGCAAATTTGATGCGAGGTGCAGTGGGCAAAAAGGCGCCGTGACTGCGACACAGACAAAACCTCGCGGCCGCCGGATAGTTCGTTCCTGAGGCACACAGAAATCGCATGCGTGAATTGATCCGTACGAATGACGCAGTCCTGGTGTCGGCGGTCGTTGCGCTGCTGGAAGGCGCCGGCATCCGGCCAATGGTTTTTGACCAGAACATGAGCGTACTGGAGGGGTCGCTTGGCGTGTTGCCACGCCGGGTCCTTGTCGCCGAAGACCACGAGCTTCGTGCACGCAAGCTTTTGGAAGATGCCGGCCTTGGCCACGAGCTGCGTCCCTATGGCAACCGATAGCGAGACCAGCGAGGACGCAATTCTTGGCGGCAGGCTGCGCGTGCGCCAGCCGCTGCGCGGTCATCGGGTGGGCCATGATGCCATCTTGCTCGCTGCCGCCACGTGCGCCCGACCGACCGAACAGGCGATCGAGCTTGGTGCCGGTGTAGGCGCTGCAGCCTTTGCAATTGCCGCGCGCGCCCCGGGATTGAAAGTGGCAATGGTCGAGGTTGATCCCGTACTTTGTGCGTTGGCGAGACACAACGCACGACTCAACAGGCTGGAAGATCGTGTCAGGGTGTTCGACGCCGATGCCGAGAGCATCGAGAGCCTGAAGTCGGCAGGCCTGTCACCGGAAAATTTCGACCGCGTGCTGATGAATCCGCCGTTTCACGATTCGCGCCGACACAATGTCTCTCCCGATCCCGGCCGGAGACTGGCGCATTCCGGCGAAGCTGGATTGCTGAAGCGCTGGGTCGCCAGTGCAGCCTGGCTTCTGAAGACAAGTGGCGTGCTGGTCCTGATATGGCGCGCAGACGCGGTGGATGAGGTCATCGAAGCGTTGCAGCCGGTGTTCGGCGCAATCGCTGTGCTGGCTGTGCATCCCCGGGATGATGCCGCCCCGATCCGGGTGCTGGTACGTGCCGCAAAAGGAGGCAGCAATTCGCGGAAGAACTATCCTCCACTCGTTCTCAACGATGAAGAAGGCCGACCGACGCCCGTTGCGGAGGCAATCATGCGCGACGGAAAAACCCTGCAGATTGCAGAAGCCTGAGGTTGCCTAAACTCTGCGCCGCCGCGGCAGAATTTCGCGCCAGCGACCCTCGCCGAGATGGCGCCGCATGCGACCGACAAAGTCTTCTTTGAGGTGCGAAAGCCCGATCACGCTTGCAATCAGAATAAAGAGAACTGCGATCTTGGGCTCCATTTGCCATCCCATTCAAAGCGCCACACCATGCGGCACGCCGACCAACGTGCAAAAAGCATTCCAAAGTTAAAAAACAGGCAACGTCCGCCAGGCTGCGGTTTTTGACGTGCAGCGGTGTTCGCCAACGGTAGACCCGTGCGGACCTGCATTGTTGTGCGACAGCCTTTGACTAAATGGGTGGCAGCTACCTATCTGAGTGGTATGGCAAGACCTACGATGCTCGCTCGCACATTCCAGGAAAACGCATGATCCAATGGCTCGCCCGGCTAGTGCCCCGCCGCTTTCGCAGCGATATTCCCGTTGTTCCCGTTGTGCGGATCAGCGGCGTCATTGGCGTGGTTACGCCGTTACGGCCGGGGGTCCTTCTGTCAACAGTTGCCCGGACATTGGAGCGCGCCTTCGAGATGCCGCGTGCCCGGGCCGTCGCGCTGATCATAAATTCCCCAGGCGGTTCGCCCTCGCAATCGCACCTGATCTTTCGCCGCATCCGGCAATTGGCCGACGAAAAGCACATTCCAGTGTTGGCCTTTGTCGAGGATGTCGGCGCTTCCGGCGGTTACATGCTCGCCTGTGCCGCCGACGAAATCATCTGCGACGAGTATTCGATCGTCGGATCGATCGGCGTAGTCGGCGGGACGTTCGGCTTCACAGGGCTGATGGATAAGCTTGGCATCGAGCGCAGGCTCTATACGTCTGGCGACCGCAAGGTCATGCTCGATCCTTTCCTTCCGGAAAAACCCGACGATGTGAAACGCATCAAGGCGATCCAGAAGGACATCCATGAGCATTTCATCGGGCTGGTGAAGACGCGCCGAGGCGGCAAGCTCAATGGTTCGGACAAGGCGCTGTTTTCGGGAGAGTTCTGGACGGCGGAAAAAGCGATTGAGCTTGGGCTGGCCGATCGCATGGGCGATCTACGCTCGATCTTGCGGGAGCGCTTTGGAGAAAAGGTTTACACACCTCTCATCTCGGCCGAACGCTCGCTGCTTGGGCGCAGGCTACCCGGTGTCAATTTTGCGGACGCGATCGCGCATCGGTCCGGCCTTGCGGACGAGCTGATATCGGCGCTGGAAGTTCGCGCGATATGGAGCCGCTACGGTCTCTAGATCTACTGGACCGGCTTGTTCCCGAACAATTTTGCGACGGCGGCGACCTGCTCCCGTTGCTCGGCGATTGAAGCCGCGAACTCGGCGGCGTCGCCCGGCGCCACGATTTGTGCCGTTGCGGTCAGCCGCTTGACGATTTCGGGATCCGATGCCGTCTCTTTGATATCTGCCGCGATCTTGTTGCGCACTTCGTCTGCGATCCCCGGCGGGCCGAACAATCCGACCAGTCCGTCAAATTGCAGCGATGGGTAACCGGCCTCGACTGCGGTTGGAATATTCGGGATCGCGGGCGCCCGCTCGCGGTTAGTCACCGCAAGAACTTTCACCGCGCCGGCTTCGACCTGCGGCCGTACGATCGCGTAGGCCGGCATATAGACCTGGATTACGCCTGCTGCGAGGTCAGCGGCGGCGCCCGCAGGATTCTTGTACGGCACTTTGGCCATTTTCAGCCCTACCGAGTGCAGGTACCCGGCGAAAACAAAATCGGTGAAGCCGGTTGCAGTCGTCCAATTCAACTGCCCCGGTTTGTCGCGCGCCAAAGCTTCAAGTTCTTTCAGCGAATTGACGTTAAGCGATGTTGGAACGCTGACCGCGACCACGGTCTTCGTGATGCGGGCGATCGGAATGAGATCTTTCGGGTCGTAAGGGAGCTTTTCGTGAAAGTAGGGGTGGGCGGTGAACGAGCTCACCGGCGAAACGAGCAGCACATGATCGTCGCGTGCCTGCAGGAAACTGGTGATGGCGACCATGCCATCGCCGCCGGGACGATTCTCAACGACGACCGGCTGGCCCCATTTCGCGGAAAGCTTGTCGGCAAACAGCCGCGCGCCGATGTCGACGCCGCTCCCCGGGCCGAGTGTGATGATGAATCTCACCGGGCGGTTGGGCCAGGCATCTGCTGCGGCGCCCGGTTGCGACAGCAGCGGCGACACCAGAAAGACTGCCGCGGCTAGAATCGAAAATGCCCAAACGGGCTTTGCTCGGTTGCTCATGGATCCTCCCGGGGGGCCGGGCGGCCGTTTCGTCGCGGTGGCCGTTGCGGCGCGTATTAAATTAACCCCGAGAAAGCCTACCGCATCCTCTGGTTATTCGGCCAGCTTGACGCCCTCCGGGCGCTATTGTCTCGTAGTCGCAGGGGTAGTTGCCCCGAAATTGCCGCCTTCACGCCGGAGGTTGCAGCGTCGTTGGCAGGAGCTCGTCATGCCGTCGTTTCTGTTGTCGCCGATCCTGAAATGGTCGCTCGCCGCTTTGGGCGGCGCGATGATCGTGCATTGGGCTGTCAAGGAAGCGCGCCGGATCAACGAAGAGCTCGAGCAGGCGAGGCGCGTGAAAGCGAAAATCACGGATGCGGAGAATCGTCCGACCTTGCGCCGTGATCCGGCGACCGGCGAGTATCGGCTCTGACGGTCGGTTCCGCCGGCCTAATCGAGATGGCGGTTGGTGATGCTACGATGGCTGCCGACCATGGCCGTGAAGAACAGCACGATCAGCACCCACCCGATAATCTGAAACTCGATCACGGCGGTTTCCCCTACGATCCCCCACTCGGCCTGCGTGGGTAGCAGTCGCCTCTTCAACGGCACGTAAATTCGCCTCGACTTGACCCCCTTTAGGGCCGCCTCTAGGGTCGAATCTCTTCCTGTGCTTAAGAATCAGTTTCCATCCGATGGCTGAAGCCAAACTTCGTGCCAGCGAGCGCACGCATCCAGACAACCTGGACCCGTCCCGGTCTTTCCAGGGGCTCATTCTTGCGCTGCAGCAGTACTGGGCAAACTGGGGCTGCGTGATCCTGCAGCCCTATGACATGGAAGTGGGAGCCGGCACGTTTCACCCGGCAACGACACTGCGCGCGCTGGGGCCGAAGCCGTGGAACGCGGCCTACGTGCAGCCGTCGCGCCGGCCGAAGGATGGCCGCTACGGCGAAAACCCAAACCGGCTTCAGCACTATTACCAGTTCCAGGTGATCCTGAAGCCTTCACCGCCGGACATTCAGGATCTTTATCTCGACTCGCTCAAGGCGATCGGTATCGACCCCAAGATTCACGACATTCGTTTTGTCGAGGATGACTGGGAAAGTCCCACACTCGGCGCCTGGGGGCTCGGCTGGGAATGCTGGTGCGACGGGATGGAAGTATCGCAATTCACGTACTTCCAGCAGGTCGCGGGGTTCGAATGCGCGCCTGTCGCCGGCGAACTTACCTACGGACTCGAACGGCTCGCGATGTACGTGCAGGGCGTCGACAACGTGTTCTCACTCAATTTCAATGGCCGTAACGACGACAAAAAAGTCACTTATGGCGACGTCTTCCTGCAGGCCGAGCAGGAATATTCGCGGCACAATTTCGAATTCGCCGACACCGCAATGCTGTTCGAGCAATTCAAGATGGCGGAGGCGGCCTGCAAGAAATATCTCGCCGCGGGCTGGGCCAACGGCAAGAAGGATCGCCACCTGATGGCGCTGCCGGCTTACGACCAGTGCATCAAGGCGAGTCACGTCTTCAATCTTCTCGATGCGCGCGGTGTCATCTCGGTGACCGAGCGACAGAGCTACATCTTGCGTGTGCGTGAGCTTGCCAAGGCGTGCGGCGAGGCGTGGCTTAAGACCGAGGGCGGCGGGGCATTGTAAGATTTTCGGTGCACATCGGGGCGAAGGCGGCCGGCGCCCGCAATTGACAGCTATAGTTATCTGATCCGGCACGGGGGCGCCGAGCGATCATGCTGTTTTGGGCAATCGTTTTTATCGCGGCTGCGGTCGTCCTTTACGCAATTATCATGTTCAACAGTCTGGTGCGCACGCGCCAGATGGCAAACGAGGCCTGGAGCGGCATCGATGTCCAGCTCAAGCGGCGCTCCGAGCTCGTTCCGAACCTGGTCGAGTCCGTCAAAGGCTATGCCACGCATGAGCGGTCAGTCCTTGAGGAGGTGACCCGGCTGCGCAATGCCGCGCGTGAGGTTCCCGCTGATGACGTCGTCGGACGCGCGCAGGCGGAGAGGGCCCTGACGGGCGCGATCGGCAAGCTCGTCGCGTTGGCCGAGAGCTATCCCGCCCTCAAGGCGAGCGAGAATTTTTTGGAACTGCAGCGCGAGTTGAGCCAACTCGAGGACGAGCTGCAAATGGCGCGCCGCTACTACAACGGGACGGTGCGAAACCAGAACGTTCTGGTGCAGTCGTTTCCCGGCAACCTCGTCGCCGGCTTGTTCGGTTTTGCATCGCGCGATTATTTCGAGCTGTCGGATGCGGCCGAGCGCGATGTGCCGCAGGTTGCGTTGCCCGGGCGGACTCGCTGACGGACTTCGCTGATGATGAGATACCTCAGGCCCGGCATTTCGAAGCTTCTTCGGGTCCGGCCGGTGCTTCTCCTGTTGCTATCAGGCACCCCGACGTCTGCCTTCGCCGTCGAACTCATTCACTCATTCGATTCAACGGTCCGCGTCGCCAAAGATGGCGAACTGACCGTTACCGAGGCCATTCGCGTCCAGGCGGACGGGCGTGAGATCAGACACGGCATCTACCGTGATTTTCCGCTGACCTTCAAAGATGCGGACGGAAACGTGCGGGAAGTGGACTTCAAGCTTCTGGGCGTCGAGCGCGACGGCAGGCCGGAGCGATACTCCACCACGCGCCAGCACGGCGTCATCCGTATTTACGCCGGCCACAAGGATGTGAATGTCCCGCAAGGTGAGCATACTTACGTTTTTCGCTATCGGACCGGACGACAAATCCGCTGGTTCGATGGCAAGCCTGAACTCAACTGGAACGTCACCGGGAATTTCTGGCGCTTTCCGATTTTTCGGGCGAACTACAATCTCGAACTCACCGACGGAGCGAGGCCGCTGCGCTGGACGGCGTATACCGGTCGCTTGGGTGCGCGCGGCGGGAATTGGCGAGCCACGACCGATGCGTCGGGCGCCTTGATGGTCACAACCACGCGGTCGCTGGCGCCAGGCGAAGGGTTAACCGTTGTAGCTGAGCTTCCGGTCGACGCGGTCAACCCGCCGGGCGAATCGCAGCTGCTTCGGTATCGACTTAAAGACAATCGTGCCTGGATCTTTGCGGGCCTCGGTCTGCTTGTCGTGCTCGGCTACTATTTCATCGCGTGGGAGGTGGTCGGACGCGATCCCAAGGGCGGTGCGATCATCCCGTTGTTCCACCCCCCGCCGAATGTCTCGCCGGCGCTTGCCAACTACATCCATAACTGGGGTCTTGGCCGCGATAAGTGGCGTGCATTCACGGCGGCCGCCTTGTCGCTCGCGGTGCGCAAGCTTTTGCGCTTCGACGACTCAAGCGGCACGCTGACGCTGAAGGCAATCGGCAAGGAAGCGCCCGCCAAGCTTCCCGTGGGCGAGCGTGCGATCTACGATTGGGTAAACGGGCAGGGCGGCGTGGCTATTATCAGCGACGCTCATGGTGTGTCGATTGCCAAGGTCGGCGATAATTTTACAAAAACCATCGAGCGCGAAAACCGCAACCGCTTCTTCCGCCGCAACCTCGGTTACGTGATTGCCGGTCTCGCGATGACAGCCGCCGTAATTGGCGGCGTGCTCGCTTTCGGCGGGCTTCAGGATCAGGACCTGGCGGTCCTCGGGGGCTTTGTATTCGTCGGCTTTTTAGGCGGAATGTTCCTGGTCCACCTGCTCCAGATGTTTTTTTCCGGCCTGAGCCTCAATGGATTGATCCGGGGGGCCATGTCGATCGTCTTTCTGGTCATTTTCTTTTCCATCGCGAACTCGCTGTTGAAGGAGTGGTCTCCTCAGGCGCTGATCGACGCGCTTCCGACAGCTTGGGCCTTCGTCGAGAACTTTCCGTTCTCCTTCGCCCTGGTCGGCGGGTTTGCGATGGTGAACGGCCTGTTCTTCTACCTTCTGCGCGCGCCGACCGCTCTCGGCCGCCCGATCATGGATCAGCTCGACGGCCTCCGGCTCTATCTCCAGACGGCTGAAGCCGACCGCCTCAATCTGAATGCCCCCGAAATCACCGCCGAGCGCTTTGAAGCCTTGCTGCCCTATGCGGTCGCGCTGGACGTGGAGAAGCCCTGGTCCGATGCTTTTGCCTCTGCACTCCGCCGCGCGCACCCCGATGACCCGGACCCGATGAGCCATTACCGCTCCGGTTGGAGCTCGGGCAGCTGGTCGAGCAGCAATTTCAGCAGTTCGGTTTCATCGTCGATCGCGGGGGTAAGCAGCGCACTGGCCAGCGCCGTGCCGGTCTCGTCAGGCTCGTCCGGTTTCTCCGGCGGGGGCGGCGGGTCTGGTGGTGGCGGCGGAGGCGGCGGTGGAGGAGGCTGGTAAACCCTGCAGGCGCGCGTGACAGCCGCGGGCCGCCTTGCTAGGCAAGCCCGCGCCAACACTGAATCCTCCGATATGCCCGACCTGCTGCTTGAATTTTTGTCCGAAGAGATCCCGGCGCGCATGCAGGCGCGCGCGGCCGACGATCTGCGCAAGCTGGTGACCGACCGGCTGGTGGCCGAGGGGCTGACCTATGAGGGGGCAAAAGCTTTTGTGACCCCAAGACGGCTAACGCTCACGATCCATGGCCTTCCTGCAAAGCAGCCAAACGTAAAGGAGGAGAAAAAGGGTCCGCGGGTCGGCGCTCCAGAAAATGCAATTGCTGGCTTTTTAAAAGCAAGCGGCTTGAAATCGATCGCCGACGCCAAGGTGCAGCCGGATAAGAAGGGTGATTTCTATCTTGCAGTGGTCGATAAGCCCGGCAGGCCTGCTATCGACGTCATTGAGGACGTGGTACAGGCCACTATCTTGACCTTTCCTTGGCCGAAGTCGATGCGCTGGGGCGCTCAATCGGCAAATAAGTCATTTTCGTGGGTCCGTCCCCTACATTCCATTGTCGCGACGTTTGGACCTGAAACTGAAGAGCCCGAAATCGTTCCGATTGAGTTTGACGGCATCATGTCCGGCGACGAGACGCGCGGCCACCGCTTCATGGCGCCGGCGCCATTCAAGGTGCGCCACTTCGACGACTACGTGGCCAAGCTTGAAAAAGCGAAGGTCGTGCTCGATCCGGCGCGCCGCGCCGACATCATCCTGGCCGACGCGAAAAATCTGGCCTTCGCGCAGGGCTTCGAGCTCGTCGAAGACGAAGGCCTGCTTGCGGAAGTCGCCGGTCTCGTCGAATGGCCGGTGGCGCTGATGGGCAGTTTCGATAAGGCGTTCTTGGCAATCCCCGAGGAGGTGATCCGCGCCACCATCCGCAATAACCAGAAATGTTTTGTGCTGCGCGATCCGCAGACCGCAAAGCTCGTCAACAAGTTCATCCTGGTCGCCAACGAGGAAGCTGCGGACGGCGGCAAGGCGATCATCGCCGGCAACGAGCGGGTAATCCGCGCGCGCCTGTCCGATGCCAAGTTCTTTTATGAGACCGACCTCAAGACTCGGCTGGAAGACCGCTTGCCGAAATTCCAGCAGATCGTTTTCCACGAAAAACTTGGCACGCAGGCCGAGCGCATCGCGCGCATTGTCGCGCTGGCGGGCAGACTGGCGCCGCTGGTCGGCGCAGACGTGGCCAGTACCGAGCGCGCCGCGCAGCTTTGCAAAGCCGATCTCCTGACCGATGTCGTTGGTGAATTTCCGGAATTACAGGGCCTGATGGGCCGCTATTACGCGGAGGCGCAGGACGAGGACGAGTCGGTCGCCCATGCCTGTGAGGATCACTACAAGCCCAAGGGGCCGGATGATCTGGTGCCGTCCGATCCGGTGTCGATCGCAGTCGCACTCGCCGACAAGATCGACACATTGGTGGGATTTTGGTCGATCGACGAGAAGCCGACGGGCAGCAAAGACCCCTATGCGCTTCGCCGTGCAGCATTGGGCGTCATTAGAATTGTCCTAGATAATCGCCTGCCGTTGAGTTTGAGAAACATTGCTGAAGCACATGTCGAGAAAGGCTTTTCGAAACAATATTTGGAGGTTGCCGAAAAGCTCGACAACTTAATGGTCTTTTTCGAAGACCGGTTAACGGTGCAGTTGCGCGAGCAAAAGGCCCGACACGATCTTGTCGATGCGGTGCTTGAAACCGGTTCTTTGGTCGAGGGGCACAGGCTGGTGTCGATAGTTGACCGAGTCGACGCGCTCGGAAAATTTCTCGATACCGACGACGGCAAGAATTTGCTCGCTGGCTACAAGCGAGCAACCAACATCATCCGCATCGAGGAAAAAAAGGACAAGCGCGAATATACCGGTGCGCCCGATGCCAAGCGCTACCAGCTGCCCGAAGAAAAGGCGCTCGCCGAGGCTATCGATGTCGTCAAGAAGGAAGCCTCTGCCGCCATCGGCAAGGA
>Ga0081455_10000080_pt1 | contig 104190 bp, 103 predicted proteins | sample TabmetS3T2R1_FD_70207 | JGI IMG/M metagenome (GOLD analysis project Ga0081455, IMG submission 70207) | Tabebuia heterophylla rhizosphere microbial communities from the University of Puerto Rico - S3T2R1 | ecosystem: Host-associated > Plants > Roots > Rhizosphere ... | reverse complement strand
GCGGTCGTGGTCTCCGCCCGCCTCGCCTACCCGCGCGTGGCCGGCATGCCGATCGAGACGCGCGGCGTCCTGGCCGCGCCCGATCCGGTCGGCGGCGGCCTGACGGTGTGGACGTCGACGCAGGTGCCGTTCGCGGTGCGCAGCGGCATCGCGCCGGTGGTCGGCCTGCCCGAGGAGCGCGTGCGGGTGCTGGCGCCCGACGTGGGCGGCGGCTTCGGGGTGAAGGGCCACGTCTATCCCGAGGAGATCCTGGTCGCCGCGGTGGCCCGGCGGCTCGGCCGGCCGGTGAAGTGGACGGAGACGCGCCGCGAGCACTGCCTCACCGCAGCGGGCGACCGCGACCAGGTCCACGAGGCGCGCATCGGCGTCGAGCGCGACGGCCGCATCGTCTCTATCGAGACCCGGTTCACGCGCGACCACGGCGCGGCGACCACGCTCGGCGAGGCGATCACGCTCAACACCATCAACCATCTGCCCGGCCCGTACCGCGTGCCGCACTATCGCGGCACCGGACACAACGTGGTCACCCACAAGACGTTCGCCGCCGCCTATCGCGGCGCCGGGCGCCCCGAGGCCGCCTTCGTGCTGGACCGGCTGCTCGATCGTGCCGCGCGGCGCCTCGGCATGGACCCGGCCGAGCTGCGGCGGCGCAACCTGATCCGGCCCGACGAGATGCCGAGCCCGACCGGGCTCACCTATCGCGACGGCGCGCCGATCACCTACGATCCGGCCGACTACCCCGCCGCCTTCGACCGCCTGCTCGAGACGCTCGACTATCGGGGCTGGCGCGCCCGGCAGGCCGAGCGCCGCGGCGGCCTGCGGCCCATCGGCATCGGCCTGTGCGCCTACGTCGAGGGTACCGGGATCGGCCCCTTCGAGGGCGCCGACATCCGCGTGGACCCGAACGGCACCGTGTTCGTACACCTGGGCGTGTGCGCGCAGGGGCAGGGCCACGAGACCACGCTCGCCCAGATCGCCGCCGACGAGCTGGCGGTCCCGCTGGAGTCGGTGGTCGTGGTCGGCGGCGACACGAGCCTGGTGGGCTACGGCATGGGCACCATCGCGAGCCGGGTGGCCGCGGTGGGCGGGCCCGCGGTGCAGCGGTCGGCCGCCGCGGTCGCGCACAAGGCGCGGCTGGTCTCAGCCGAGCTGTTCGAGTGCGCCCCCGCCGACGTCGTGCTGGCCGACGGTCACGTGCACGTGCGGGGCGTGGCCGGAAGGCGCCTCCAGCTCGGACAGGTCGCGCGGGCCGCGGTGCGCAGCCGGGCGGTGGCCGAGGCGGGCGGGCCGGGGCTCAGCGCGTGCGCCTTTTTCTATCCCGATACGGTGACGTGGGCGTTCGGCGTGCAAGGCGTCGTCGTGGAGGTCGATCTCGAGGCGTGCACGATCGCGCTGCTCCACCTGGCCGCCATGCACGACTGCGGGCGGCCGATCAATCCGGTGATCGTGGAGGGCCAGCTCCATGGCGGCATCGCCCAGGGCCTGGGCAGCGCGCTCGGTGAACGCATGATCTACGACGAGGCGGGCCAGCTGCTCACCGGCACCCTGATGGACTACCCGCTGCCCCGCGCCGACGAGATGCCGCCGCTCGATGTGGTGCACATGGATTTCCCGTCGGCGATCAACGCGCTCGGCATCAAGGGCGTGGGCGAGAGCGGCGTGATCTCGCCGGCGGCCGCGGTGGCCAACGCGGTCGAGGATGCGCTCGCCGACTATGGCGTGGAGATCGACCGGCCGCCGGTCACCGCGGCAGGAGTCTTCGAGCTGCTGCGGGCCTCCGGACGCTGGCCAGTCGGGAGCCGGGAGGAGTCAGGATCATGATCGAGCGACGACCCTTCGGACGCACCGGGCGCCAGTCCACCGTCACCCTGTTCGGCGCGGCCGCGCTCGCGCGCGCGAGCCAGGACGAGGCCGACCGCGCCCTCGAGGTGCTCCTGCGCTACGGCGTCAACCACATCGACACCGCCGCGCGCTACGGCGATTCCGAGCTGCGCATCGGCCCGTGGATGGCGCGGCACCGGCGCGACTTCTTCCTGGCCACCAAGACCGGCTCGCGAGGCGCGCGGGAGGCGCGCGAGGATCTGCACCGCTCGCTCGAGCGGCTGCGGGTGGACTCGGTGGACCTGATCCAGCTGCACTCGCTCGCGCATCCCGACGACTGGGATCGGGCCATGGGCCCGGGCGGCGCGCTGGAGGCGCTGGTGGAAGCCAGGCAGCAAGGCCTCGTGCGCGCCATCGGCGTCACCGGCCACGGCTGGACGATCGCGGCGATGCACCGGCGGAGCCTCGCCCGCTTCGACTTCGACTCGATTTTGCTGCCCTACAACTACTTCATGGACCAGAGCCCGCGGTACCACGAGGCCTTCGAGGAGGTCACCGCGCTCTGCCGCGAGCGCAACGCGGCGGTGCAGACCATCAAGAGCATCGCGCGCGGGGCGTGGGGCGCCGCCGACCGGTCCCACGCCACGTGGTATCAGCCGCTCGAGCGTCAGGCAGACATCGACCGCGCGGTGCACTGGGTGCTGGGGCGCCCCGGCATCTTCCTCAATACGGTGGGCGATCTCACCCTGCTGCCGCGCGTCCTCGACGCGGCCAGCCGGTTCGAGCGCCGTCCCTCCGACGAGGAGATGACGGCCCTCCACGACGCGACGCGAATGTCGTCGCTGTTCGGCTTGCCCACCTGAGGAGTCGGCGGGGCGGGTCGCGGTCACGGGCCGGGTTCGAAGCACGTCGACAGCCGGCCGGCGATGCAGACGCACTCCACCGGCTCGCCGTGCGGGCCCCGGCTGATCACGACGCGGCTGGTGCAGTCGGCCGCGGGCGGCTTCGTCCCTCGCGTGACGACGACCGCGGCCAGCGCCGCGGCGAGCACGCCGAGGGCCAGGAGCAGCAGCCCCAGGGTCTTCATCGAGCTGGCCTCCGAGACCGACCGGGCGGCCTCATCCGGTCACGCCGGCAGGCGACGTCAGCCTCCTTCCGGGGCCCGAGGCCACAAGGATCGGCCATCCAACGGTCAAGCGTGCGTTTCGGCTCATCCCGGCTCCTGGTCTGTGGAACCCCCTCACCCATTGGGACGAATGGGCCCCGGGGGTGGCTGCGGCCGAGCGTCGGATTGCGCAAGAACGCGATACCCCCGGTGGGCAAGGCCGTGAACACGTAGTAGGCTCCCGGTGGCGTGACGACCGGCGGCCCGAGGCGGCGGCTCACATTCGAGAGCTGGGAGCGCAACGTCTGGGCCCTGGCCCTGGTCGTGTTCATCGCCTTCGTCGGCTTTCAGTTCTTCTCGCCCTTCCTGCCGCTCTACGTGATCGAGCTGGGCGTCACCGATCCCACCCACGTGGCCCTCTGGTCGGGCATGCTGACCGCGGTGACGCCCGCGGTGTCCGGGCTCCTGGGGCCGCTCTGGGGCGGCTTCGCGGATCGAGTCGGCCGCAAGATGATGATGATCCGCTCGCTGGCCGGCTTCGTGCTGATCGTGGCCGCGATGGGGCTGGTGACGTCGGTCACGCAGCTGCTGGCGCTGCGGGTGCTCCAGGGCGTGATCGCCGGCTTCTCCGTGTTCGCGATGGCGCTGGCCAGCGTCTCCTGCCCGAAGGACAAGGTCCCGGTGGCGATCGGCCGCGTGCAGGGCGCACAGCTTCTGAGCGTGGCGGTCGGCCCCGCCGCCGGCGGCTACGTGGCCTCCCACTTCGGGCTCCGCTATGCCTTCTTCGTCACCGCGGGCATGTGCGCGCTGGCCCTGGTCGGGCTCGTCGTGCTGTTCACCGAGACCCGGGAGTCCGCGCCCGCCGGGCCGGTTGCGGCCGCGGGCGAGTCCGGCTTCACTCTTCGACAGGTGTGGACCTCGCGCGGGTTTCCGCTGGTGCTCGGCCTGCTCTTCGTCGGCCAGTTCATCGATCGTGGCCTGTCGCTGCTGGTGCCGCTCAAGGTGGCGGCCCTGCCCGACGTCACCCGGGTCGCCGCCACCGCGGGCGAGATCATCTCGCTCGCCGCGGTGTGCGCCACCGGCTCGGCGCTGCTGGCAGGGCGGCTGGCGCAGCGCTGGCCGCCCCAGCGGCTGCTCCTGGGCGGCCTGCTCGCGGGCGGGCTGCCGTGCGCGCTCATGGCCTTCGCGGGAGGCTGGCCGAGCCTGATGGCCCTGCGATGCCTCACCGGCCTCTGCCTCGGCGGCGCGCTGACCCTCGCCTACTCGATCGGCGGCGCGCTGGTGACGGGCGAGCGGCGCGGCGCCGTCTTCGGCTGGCTCGCGCTGAGCGTACAAATCGGCACAGCGGCCAGCCCGCTGGCCAGCGGCGGGCTGGCCGCGCTCAGCCTGCCCGGGGCCTTCCTGCTCGACGGCGCGCTGGCGTGGCTCGCCGCGGGGCTGCTGCTGATCGGCGGGCGGCATCTCCGCCGCGGCGCCGCGGCCTGAGGTCGATGCCCGGCCGTCCCGGGCCCGTCTTGACGAGGCGGCCGGGAGCCTCTATCGTCGCCAGGTCACCCGCGGTCGCCGTTGCCGCGGCCAGCTTCGTGAAGGAGGCCCCCATGCCACTCGACCCGCAGGCCCAGAAAGTCGTCGACGCGATCGCCGCGCTCAATCTCAAGCCGATCAAGGACTCGACGCCCGCGGAGGCGCGCGAGGCCATGCGCACCCGGACCGCCGCGCTCGGCCCGGTCGAGGACGTGCCGGCGGTCGCCGACCATCGCGTCCCGGTGGAAGGGGGAGAGATCACGGTGCGGCTGTACGCGCCCGCCGGGGTCGGTCCGCATCCGGTGCTGGTCTACTACCACGGCGGGGGCTGGGTCATCGGCGACCTTTACACTCACGACGGCCTCTGCCGCTCGATCGTCAACGCGGCGGGCTGCGCGGTGGCCTCGGTCGACTACCGGCTCGCGCCCGAGTTCAAGTTCCCGGTGGCGGTGGAGGACTCCTACGCCGCGCTCAAGTGGGTCGCCGCCAATGGCCCGCGCCTCGGCCTGGACACGGCCCGGCTGGCGGTCGGCGGTGACAGCGCCGGCGGCAACCTGGCCGCGGTGATGGCCTTGCTCGCGCGGGATCGGCGCGGGCCGCGGATCTTGCTGCAGCTGCTGATCTACCCGGTCACCAACTACGACTTCAACACGAAGTCCTACGCCGAGAACGCCACCGGCTACGTGCTGACCATCGACGACATGCGGTGGTTCTGGCGACAGTATCTCGCCCGCGACGAGCAGGGCCAGGAGGTCAGCGCCTCACCGCTGCGGGCGAAAAGTCTCGCCGATCTGCCGCCCGCGCTGGTGATGACCGCGGGCTGCGATCCGCTGCGCGACGAGGGCGACGCCTACGCGGCGCGGCTGCAGGATGCGGGGGTGCCGGTGACGCTCACGCCGTATCCGGGCATGTTCCACGGCTTCGTGCGCATGACGCGCATCCTGGACCAGGCCCGCGCCGCCCTCGACGAGATGGCGGGCGCCCTGCGCAAAGCCCTGGCCTAGGTCCTCCCGGGCGCTCCTCCCCCTGGGCCAGGGCCGCGGCCTTCATTCTCCCTCTCCCTTCCAGGGAGAGGGCAGGGTGAGGGTGCGGATCCCCTACCCGTCCGCGAGCACGAACGGCACCCGCGCCGACGCGGCCACCGCGCGCAGCTGCTCCATCAGGTCGTCGGGAACCGGCACGCCCTGCTCGAGACGCTCCGCGCGGGTGAGGCGCTCCGGATCGCCCGCCACCAGCACCGGCTGCGCGGGATCCGCCCGCTTCGCCCCGTGCAGCACGTCGATGACGTCGTCCAGGTCGCGCTCGAACTCGCCCTCCTCGCGGAAGGCGTCCGGATCGATGGCCATGAAGAAATGGCCGATGTTGTGGGGGTCGGACTCGCGCTGGGTGCGATTGCGCAGCGGCGAGAACGACGCGCCGGCGAGCGTCCCGCCGAGGATGTGCACCAGCACCGCCAGCCCGTAGCCCTTGTGGCCGCCCAGGTCGCGCGTACCGCCCAGCGGGGTGATCCCGCCCTCCGGCGTCTCGAACACGTGACGGAAGGCCTGCGTCTCGTCGGTCACCGCGCGCCCGTCGCCGTCCACCACCCAGCCCGCGGGCACCGGCTTGCGGTTGAGCTTGTAGACCTTCACCTTCCCCGCCGCCACGGTCGTGGTGGCCATGTCGAGCTGGAAGCCCGCGTTCCGGCGCGCCGGGGCCGCGAAGGCGAGCGGGTTGGTGCCCATCACCGGCTCCGCCGCGAACGTCGGCACCAGCGTGACGCCGCGGGTGGCGGAGGTCACCATGCCGATCACGCCGCGATCCGCCGCGATCTTCGAATAGCAGCCGGCCGCGCCGAAGTGGTGGGAGTTGAAGACCGACACCACCGCCACGCCGGTGACCAGGCACTTGTCCACCGCCAGGTTCATCGCGTGCACCGACACCGGGTGGCCGAGAGAGCGGTCCGCGTCGATGCGGGCCATCGCGGGCCGGTCGCGCACGGTCTTCCACTGCGGGCGCATGTTGAGCCGGCCCGCGCGAAACTCGCGATCGTAGGTCGGCAGCATCGAGATGCCGTGCGAGTCCACACCCCGCAGATCGGTCTCGACCATCATCTCCGCGGTGACCGCCGAGTGCTCGGGTGACATCCCCCACGCCCCGAGCACCGCGACCAGCTGCTCCCGAATCTTCCCCGCCGTGACTCTCATAGCACTCCGTCGGGGTCAGGTCTTACATTGCGACATTTCCGTCGCGCCGGCTCGCCGCGTGCATGAAAATGTCGCAATGTAAGACCTGACCCCAGTGTTAGCCCGGGGAGGCGCCTTGGGTTGCGGTGTAGACGGCGTAGATGGACTGGCTGGCCGCCATGAAGAGCCGGTTGCGCTTGGGCCCGCCGAAGCAGACGTTGCCGCAGACCTCGGGCAGGCGGATGCGCCCGATGAGCTGGCCCTGCGGCGTCCAGATGGTCACGCCGCTGTAGCCCACGTTGCGCCCGGCATTGCTCGCGCACCAGAGGTTGCCGTCCACGTCGGCGCGCACGCCGTCCGGCCCGCACTTGACGCCGTCGACCATGAAGCTGCTGAAGAGCTTGCCGTTGCTGAGCTTGTTGTCGGAGCCGACGTCGAACACGTACATGTCGCCCTTGCCGCCGGCGTGGGTGTCGCCCGGCCCCTTGCCGGTGCTGACGACGTAGAGCTTCTTGAAATCGGGAGAGAAGCAGAGGCCGTTGGGATCCGGCACCAGGTCCTCGCCCGCCACCTGGGTCAGCGTGCCGCCCTTGTCCACCCGGTACACCGCGGTGGGCAGCTCGCGCTTGTAGCTGCCGAGCTCCGGCGGCTGGCCGATGCGCGGGTTGATCCGGCCGCCGGTGTTGGCGGGCCCGCCGGCGGCGTCGACGGTGCCCTCGTAGAGCTGGGCCCCGTAGGGCGGGTCGGTGAACCAGTAGCTGCCGTCCGGATGCGGCACGACGTCGTTCGGCGAGTTCAGCCGCTTGCCGTTGAACATCGACGCGATGACGGTGATCGTGCCATCCAGCTCGTAGCGCGCCACGCGCCGGGTGACGTGCTCGCAGGAGAGCTGTCGCCCCTGGTAGTCGAACGTGTTGCCGTTGCTGTTGTTGGACGGATGACGGAAGACGCTGACGCGCCCGTCGTCCTCGATCCAGCGCAGCTGCCGGTTGTTCGGGATGTCGCTCCACACCAGGTATCGGCCCACCGAGCTCCACGCCGGCCCCTCCGACCACAAGGCCCCCGTCCACAGACGCTGGATCGCCGCGTTGGGCTGGCGCAGCCCGTTGAAGGCCGGCTCCACGGTGAGCACGTCCGGATCGGTGAAGTACGTGGTCGGCGCCCCGCGGGGGCTGAAGTCGCGCGGCGGCTGCGTGATCGTGCTGGGCGGGGCCATGGGCCCGCTCGGCGGCGCCTGCGCCCCCGCGAGCCGGGGGGCCAGCACCGCGGCGCCGGCCGCCGCGCCCACGCTGGCGAGCATCTGGCGACGAGACATCCGGGAGCCTTCGCTTCGGGCGCCCGCTTCGAGATCGTACGCACCTTGCGCCATTGCCGCCTCCCTGTCGACATCGTGCGAGAGAGATGAGAGTCGCGATTCGCGCCGCCACCGTAGCAGAGGCCGCGGAGGGCCGTCAATGCGCGGCGGCCCGCGCGGCGTCACGACTGACGCCGGGCCGATTCGGGCCGCGCCGGCTTCGTGACCGTGAGAGGATGCGAGTGAGCCAGACGGCAGTCCCGGAGGTGGAGCATGAGCAAGCGAAAGCGAGCGGGGCAACGCAAAGCCGGGTCCCGACGGTCGGCGCCGAAGCGCAGCGCGAAGCGATCGACGAAGCGGGCCGGCGGCAGCCGGCGCGGCACGACCGCGCGCTCCGCGCGGGGCGGTGCATCCGGCAGGACTCGCGCGGCGAAGCGATCCGGCGCCAGGCGCCGGACCACGAAGCAGCCGGCCCGCCGGCCCGGCGCAACGAGCCGCCGGCGCGGCGCCGAGGAGGACCGCGGCGAGACCGGCAGCCTCGCCCGCGAGCTAGCGGAGTACACCGCCACCAGCCCGGCGGCCAGCGCGGGTGACGTCGACGCGGACTGGCAGCGGTCCGAGAGCTCGGGCGAGGAGACGGTCGGCGGCAGCGTGGCGACGCCCGATCAGGACGTGGTGGACGAGATCGGCCACGCGCTCGGCGTGGAGCAGCCGTCGCAGGCGCCGGTGCGGTCATCGGAGGAGATCCTGGAGGACCGCGACCGCCGCTACTGGGAGCTCGATCGGCGCGCTCGACGCAAAGAAGAGCGGCGTCGAGAGCCCTGAGGCCGTCACGACCTTCGCCCTCACGGGACCCGCTCCGGCAAGCGGTGGGCCCGTGGGCTATACTTCCCGTCAGCGACACACGCTCTTTGATTGCGTCAGAGAAGGCCGGATGGTCGCCGGTGCGGGCAACCGCACGGGAGGAAAGTCCGGGCTCCGCAGGGCAGGGTGCTGGCTAACGGCCAGGGGGGGCAACCCCACGGATCAGTGCCACAGAGAACAGACCGCCGCCCTCACGGGCGGTAAGGGTGAAACGGTGAGGTAAGAGCTCACCAGCAGTCCGGGTGACCGGGCTGGCTCGGTAAACCCCACCCGGAGCAAGGCCAAATAGGAGAGCGATCCGGCTCGCGAGAGCCGGTGAAGCGCGGCCCGCGTGGGGCTCTCGGGTATGGCTGCTTGAGGCGTCGGGTAACCGGCGTCCTAGAGAAATGACCGTCTCGCCGTCGCGGGCAACCTCGGCGGTAGACAGGACCCGGCTTACAGGCCTTCTCTGACGCTATTTCTTCCCGCCGGCGCTCGGCCCCTCGCCGGCGTTCTGCGCCCCGTCCTTCCGCGTCTCGCCGCCCTTCCCCGCTCCGGTGATCTGCTGCCCATCGGCGGCTTTCTGCGCCTCCTCGGCCTGCCGCGCGAGTATCGGCTCGCACGGATACCCGGACTTCTCGAGCCCGCCTTCCCGCGGGCACGGCTCCGTACGCCCCGGAACGTCGGGATGCACCGGAACGTGGGCGAATGGCTGCGTCGTGGCCGATCTCTTCGCCACCGGTCGACCACCATCGGGCTGCCGACCGCACGCGGCGGCGCCCACCAGACAGATCACCATCGCCGGGATGGCCAACCGGCGGATGGTACGCGTCCTCTCCTTCCTCTCCTGCGCCATGGTGTCCCCCTCCTGACCCTGGTAATCAGCAAGAGCGATGCCGCTCTGAAAGGCCTCCGGCCTCCGCATCCAGGGCTGAACTTGTGCCAGAACGAAGCGGTCGTCGCTTCCGGCCCGGGAGTTTTGTCGCCGCGACGACCCGGCTCGCGCCGAGGCTCGGACAGTGAATGGCCGCGCTGGGCGCACCGCGGTGGGTGACGTCGCGCCCGAAGCCGGGTCCTCACCTCGTGGCACATGCCGTGCAGTTGGCGTCCTCCATGCTCGACCACCGAATCTCACACGCACTCTCACACGCTCGGGTGCGGATGTGCCCATGGGCGCCCACTGGAGAAGGCCGATGGCTCTGACGTGGTTCAAGGAAAAAGGCGTTCCGCTCGACAAGCAGGTGTTCACGTGGAAGGACCTGGTCCAGGCCCCGTATCGCAAGCTGTGCGACGACGCGTTCACCCGTGTGCGGGTGATTCTCATGAACGGCATCGAGTCGGAAGCCCTCCGCTTCTCTCATGCCTGCGCGCGCATGAACGGCCCGCTGCAAGAGCCGCTGGCGCGGGTGCGGCGCGTCGAGCAGCACCAGCAAACGCTGGTGAACTGGCTCAACCCGCCCGATCAGACCCCGCTGGAGACGACGATCGGCTTCGAGCAGGTCGCCATCGAAGTCACCGCCAGCCTGGCCGAGGTCGAGCCGGATCCGTACCTGGCGCAAACCTATCGGTTCGGCCTGCTGGAGGACTTCGACCACCTCTACCGCTACTCCGCCCTCATGGACCGTGTCGACGGCAAGGACGCCAACGCGCTCATCCAGGGCTATACCGACATCGTGCCGGGGCGTCCCACCTCGCGGGAGCACCGCTACCCGCTAGACGACCTCCGTCGTCCGTACGATCGCACCCGCGCCGAACCGCTGAGCAAGCTGAACGCGATGACGCTGGTCGCGGGCGAGCACCAGACCCACGACTACTACATGAACGTGGGGCCGAGCTTCTCGGACCCGGTGGCCCGTCAGCTCTACGCGGAGATCGCCTCCATCGAGGAGCAGCACGTCACCCAGTACGAGTCCCTGGTGGACCCGAACGAGACCTGGCTCGAGAAGTGGCTGCTGCACGAGCTGAACGAGGTCTACAACTACTGGAGCTGCGTGGAGTCGGAGAGCAACCCGCGCATCAAGAGCCTGTGGGAGCGGTTCCTCGACTACGAGCTGGGCCACCTGCGCTTCGTGGCCGAGCTGTTCCAGTCGCAGGAAGGCCGCGACGTCCACGAGCTGATCCCGGCCTCCCTGCCCGAGCCGATCCAGTACCGAAGCCATCGTGACTTCGTGCGCCAGGTGCTCCGCGACGAGGTCATGTTCTCCTCGGTCGGCACGGAGTACGTCACGAGCCCGGACCAGGAGAGCGACGAGACCCGGGCCTACCGCGCGCAGATGAATGCCGACGGCTCCCCGACCGATACGGTCGCGGCAGGGTACGTCTGGATGCCGGGCTCGGAGGTGGTGGCGATGGCGAGCGCGGCGGGCAACCCGCGAAAGAACGGGAGGGACGGGCGATGAAGCAGCCAGAGACGGCTCGCGATCAGAATCTCACCGGCCAGGCCGTCGCGCCCAATCGCGCGGCCCGCATGGTCGAGGCCACCGAGGAGTTCCCGCCCGACGCGGAAAGCAGCGCTCTCGACATCGCGGCGGTGCGCGTGCAGTACGCCCAGGAGCTGCCCGACGGTCCGGCCACGGCCGGCCCGCCGGCGTTGGGCGGGACGGCGCCGCTGCTGGACAAGCTCGGCGAGCGGCTGGCCTTCGAGCGGGCCGGCACGCGTCTCTACGAAGCCCTGCTGTCGAAGTACGACGCGTACGGGTCGTTCGAGGGCGGGCCGTCGCGCGAAGACCTGGTGGAGATGCTCGGAGAGGAGGCGGCTCACTTCGGCCTGCTGCGCGAGGCCATCGAGTCGCTGGGCGGCGACCCGACCGAGCTGACGCCGTCGGCCAACGTGCAGCTGACCGCGTCGCACGGGGTGGGTCAGGTGCTCGTGGATCCGGCCACCACCCTCGTGCAGTGCCTCGAAGCCATCACGATGGCCGAGCTGGCCGACAACGAATGCTGGGAGAGCCTGCTCGGGCTCGCCGAGATGGCGGGCAACTCGGGCCTGGTGTCCGATTGCGAGCGGGCGCTCGCGACCGAGGAGGAGCACCTGGAGAAGGTGCGGATGTGGCTAGCCGCGGCCCAGGGACGGCCCGAGGTGGAGGGCGAGGGCGACGTGGAGGAGGAGGAAGCGACCGACGGGACGGCCACTCGGGGCCGGTCTCGGAAGCGGTCGCCTCGGCAGCGCAAGGCCGCGACCGGCGAGCGGTAACGAAAGGGGCAATCATGTCCACACTGGAAGAGGTCACGAACAGCGTGCGGCAAGGCGACACCAGCGAAGACGACTTCACGAAGACGATCGAGCGGTACACCGCGAGCATTCCTTCGAGCACCTACCTGGCGGTCGCGGTGGCGGCCATGGGCTTCAGCCTGATGGCTCAGCTCGGTGGCCAGGGCAAGTGGGGCAACTTCGTGGCGCAGTGGGTGCCGACCTGGCTCCTGTTCGGCATCTACAACAAGATCGTCAAGACCGAAGGCCACGATCGGGGCAGCAGGGGCCGGTCATCGATCTAGCGAGGCAAGCCGGGCGGCCGGCGTGCGATCGGGCGCTGCCGGCCGCCCATCACGCCCGCGAGTGACGTTCATCCCAGCGGCCCGGGATGGCGAGCCCGCAGCGTGGGCAGCACCCGTCGCGCAGACGTCGGGCGAGCACGCGGTAGTTCGACCGCCGCACGACCTCCAGGTAGCAGCCCGGGCAGCGCGTGTGCGATAGCTCGCTCAGCCGGTCGGCCACGTTGCCGACGTAGACGTAGCGGAGGCCGCACGCGTAGGCGACCTCCGCGGCGGCGGCCAGCACCGCGGCGGACAGAGCGGGCCGGTCGCCCATGCGATAGCGAGGGACGAAGCCGTTCAGGTGCCAGGGCAGATCGCGGTCGATCGTGACCAGATCCGAGGCCAGGTCTCGCAGTCGGCCGGGATCGTCGTTGACGCCGGGAACGATCATCGTGACCGCCTCCACCCAGTACCCGAGCTCGCGCGCCACCCGCAGCGCGGCCAGGGGCGCGTCTCGCACACCGCCCACCAGATCGTAGTGCGACGGGTCGGCGGCCTTGAGGTCCACGCGGAACACGTCGGTCACCGGCCGCAGGTACGCGAGGGCTTCGGGAGTCGTATTGCCGTCGGAGACGAGCGCGGTGGCCAATTCGTGCCGTCGCGCCTCGGTGAACACAGCGAACGCCCATTCGGCCGTGATCATCGGCTCGTTGAAGGCGCTCACGACCGCCTCGCATCCGGCGGTGACCGCCTCCTGCACCAGCCCCGCGGCCGACACCGGCTCGACGGCCGGCGGCGCGACGTCGTCGGCGCGCAGCGCTTGCGAGATGTCGGCATTGCTGCACCACGGACAGCGCAGGTCGCAGCCGAACATCCCGAAGGTCAGACCGAGGCGGCCGGGCCGGAGGTGATAGATCGTGTTGCGCTCGATGGGCATGACCCGCCGGGCCGCCACGTAGCCATAGGGCACGCGCAGCGTGTCGCCGGCCCGAAACCGCGCGCGGCACAAGCCGGTCGCGCCGTCCGGCAGGGCGCAGCGATGCGCGCAGGCGATGCAGACGAGGCGACCGTCCGGCGACGGGACGACCAGATCACCCGGGACGGTCAGCCGCGCGAGCCGGTGCTGAAGGGAGGCGCGCGGGGTGTCCGTGGCAGGCTCGGCGGCCGCGAAAACCCGCTCGGCGCTCAGGCCCCGGCGTTCCGCTGGGCGCTCGCCATGGCCTCGACGCGCCACAGCAGCCAGCACGGCTCGTGCACGACCGCCCGCCGCCGCCCGCGGCGCATCGAGATCACCACTTCGCGCTCGAGCTGGCTCGTGTGGATGGGCCGGAGACAGATGTAGCAGGGGCCCTCGGTGCCGCGTCGAACCACGGAGCCCAGGTACGGCGGCGGCAGGGTTTTCGACGCGAGGGCCTCCCGGATCTTGTCGCGCAGCGCGACCCACTCGGCCGTTTCAACCGGCCGTGGACCACGCCCCGGCTCGTCTTCGGACGAGCCGCTCAGGGCGAACGCCGGGTTCAGCCGGCGCCGGCTCCTCGCAATGAGCTGTTCGGTCCGGCACAGCAGCCGGTGGGTCGAGACCACCAACCCGCGCGACTCGGCGAGCAGGACGTCGACGCTCATGGATTCATGCTCCCACGCCCCCAGCGGCGGCTCAAACCGGCGTCGGCCCGGTGCGCCATGTCGCCCCACCGGGAGCCGGTATGTAGCGACGTGGCAAAGAGCCAGCACACCGCGAGGCCGTATCCCAGCCCGGCGTGGCGGTTGTGCAGCGCCACATGCCACGAGACGAGGGCGCCGCCGAGACAGCACAGGTGCTGCAGCGCGTGGAGGAACTCGTGCCGCTGGTGCGGCCGACCACGAGGGGCGCCCGCCTCCTGTCCCCGCCGGGCGCCGAGATCGATCCTCCACGCCAGCTTCAGCTTGCCGACGTTGGCCGCGGTGATGTCGGCCAGGCCGCTGTAGCGGGTGCTCGCGTAGTTCTTCGCCGCCATCACCCACTGCGCGTCGTCGGCCTGCAGGCGGAGCGCCTCGGTCGTGTCGTCGAGCGGGCCGGCACCCGAGGCGGCCGGCCAGCACGCCAGGGCCACGAGCATCAGCGTCCGCAGGGCGCGGCTCGGAAGCACGGAAACGCGCGGACCTCGGCACGAACGGCGCACGTCTGGGGGTAGGCAGGAGGTGTGCCAGTGTCGGCGCGCTCGCCTCGCTTGCGAACCCGTGTCACTGCGCCGATGCCGGTCGCGCCTTCCCGCGACCGTCCCAGCACCAATGCCCTCCCTCCGGGTAAAACGGACCGGACATCCCAAAACTTCCGTATCCCGACCGGGCGCTCGCGCGGGCATGTGCCTTGCTACGCACGATCGGCGTGAGTCCACACATCGCGGATCAATCGGTCGGGAGCGTCGAGCCGGAGGCGCGGCCGCGCGTGCGCGCCCCGGTCATGTTCCAGGGCTGGTGCTCGCTCACGTTCCTGCACTGGCCGTGCGATCCGGGGCTTCTGCAGACGCGACTGCCGCCCGGGCTTCAGATCGACACCTATGAGCACACCGGCTGGGTCGGGTTGACCCCGTTTCACCTGACCGGGCTCAGACCCCCGTTCCTGCCGCCGCTGCCGGGGCTCTCGCGCTTCCCCGAGACCAATCTGCGGACCTACGTGCACGGACCCGCCGGGCCCGGCATCTGGTTCTTCTCGCTCGACGCGGCCTCCGCGGCCGCCGTCGCCGGCGCGCGGCTCACCTACGGGCTGCCCTACTACCGGGCGACGATGCGCATCCGCCGGGCCGGCGCACGCATCGAATACATCAGCGCCCGGACCGGAGCGGAGACCGCGATCCGCGTCGAGATCGGCGACCCGTGGCCACAGGCCGACGCCCGGACCCGCTTTCTCACCGAGCGGTATCGGCTCTACGCAGAGCGCCGCGGAAGCCTCGTCACGGCCGCGGTGGAGCACGTGCCGTGGCCGCTCCATCACGCCTCGCTCGTCGGCTGCGAGGAGACGCTCCGGCGCGCCGCCGGCTTGCCGGGCGATGGGCCACCCCGGCTCGTCCACTACTCACCGGGGGTCCGCACCCGCATCGGCCCCCCGCGCCGGATCGCGCGGGTCCTCCATCCGGCCCCGTCGGGCGCCGCCCCGGCCCCGCGATAGCCCCGCCGTTCCGCCTTCGGATCGGTTGCCCTACCCACCCCGACGCGGCGTACCATGCGCGGCATGCTGCGGGCGCTGGTCCTCCTGGCCGTCGCGATCGCCTCGGCGCTCGCCCCCGCCGGGCCAGCGGGCGCCCAGGGCTCGACGGTCGACACCGCCCGGGCGCTGCTCAAGAGCTACCAGGAGGACCCGGCGCGTATCGACCGCGCGCGAGACCTGCTGGAGGCGGCCGTGGCCAAGGGCGCGGGCAACGACGTGCCGACGCTCCTGACGTTGACCCGCGCGTGGTTTCTCTTCGCCGAGCAGCGCGCGAAGACCGACGCGGAAAAGATCGCGGCCTACGAGCGGGCCCGGGACGTCGCCAAGCGCGCGGCCGAGCTGGCTCCCAAGGACCCCGAGGCCCATCTCTGGTACGCGATCACCCTGGGCTCGTGGTCGCAGGCCAAGGGCCTGCTGCACTCGGCGATCGCGCTGCGAAACCTCCGCAAGGAGGTGGAGGTCGTGCTGAAGCTCGATCCCCACAACATCGAGGCGCACGTCATGGCCGGCAGCATCGACCGCGAGCTACCGGTGCTGCTGGGCGGCGATCGCCGGGGCGCCGAAGAGCACTTCAAGACCGCGCAGCGGCTGGACCCGCGCCTCACCGGCGTGCGCGTGGAGCTGGCCAAGCTCTACATCAACATGGGGCGCTATCCGGAGGCGCGCGAGCAGCTGCAATCCGTGCTCGACGAGAAGGCGCCGACCGATCGGCCGCGCTGGACGCTCAAGGAGGTGCCGCAGGCCCGTCAGATGCTAGAGTCCATCCGCGACAAGAAGTAGGAGACCACACCGGGAAGGAACGTCCCATGCGCTTCTCGATCTGCGTGATGGCCGACGTCGACGAGATCGGATTCTTCAGCCACGCCGAGGCCCTCGGCTACGACTCGGTCTGGGTCACCGACAGCCAGATGCTGTTCTCCGACTGCTACGCGGTGCTGGCCCTCGCCGCGCAGCAGACCCGGCGGATCCGCCTGGGGCCCGGTGTCGCCATCTGCGGCATGCGCATCCCGCCGGTGCACGTGGCGGCGATGGCCACGCTGAACCGGATCGCGCCCGGCCGCGTGCACCTGGGCGTGGGCACCGGCAACACCGCCACCCGCAGCATGGGCCAGCCGCCCATGCGCATCGCCGAGTACGCCCAGCACCTGCGGGTGCTGGGCGGGCTGTTGCGCGGCGACGCGGTCGCCTACGCCCAGCAGGGCGCGGCGCGGCCGATCAAGATGCTGATCCGCGAGAAGAAGTACATGAGCCTCGAGCCGCGTATTCCCCTCTACGTCTCCGCGTTCGGCCCGCGGGCCATGGAGCTGGCCGGCGAGTACGGCGACGGGGTCGTCTTCGCGATCCCGCCCCGCGGCATCGCGCCAGCCCAGGCGCTCGAGCACTGTCGCGTGGGCGCGGCGCGCGCGGGCCGGCGGCTCGACGAGAGCTTCCACACCTGCGCCCTCACCAACGTGGTGCTGCTCGACCCGGGCGAGCCGGCCGACTCGGAGCGGGTCATCGGCACGGTCGGGCCCAACGTGATGGCCAGCGTGTACTACTTCTACGACCGCGTGAACGAGCGCGGCATGGAGCCGCCGCCGTTCCTGCGCCGGATCTGGAGCCGCTACTGCGCCCTGGTCGAGCAGGTGCCGCGGGAGCACCGGCACTTCCGCACCCACGAGGGGCACTACACGTATCTGCACCCGGGCGAGGCCGAGCTGATCGACGCCGAGCTGGTGCGGGCCACGTGCCTGGTCGGCGAGGCCGACGAGCTGATCGAGCGCATTCGAGACCTGGAGCGCGGTGGCCTGCGGGAGCTGATGTTCGCCACCGGCGTCGACGAGAAGTGGCGGTTCAGCCAGGAGTTCGCGCGGCGGGTGATGGCGCGGTATTGAGCCGGCCGCCTGCACCACCCCTCACCCCGCCCTCTCCCCGTGAGGAGAGAGGGAGAGGGACCGTGACAGATCGAAGGGCTTGGGATAGACTCGGCGCGCGCAGGTCGGGCTCCGCGGCCGATTCCGGCCTGGCCCGCCATGGTCGCGAGCCGTCCAGTCCCGTACTCACTGAAGGAGGAACACACGCATGCGGATTCTCCGCCTCGTCACCGCGATCGCGGTCCTGTCGTTCCTCGCCGTCCAGCTGAGCCCGGACGTCCGGGCCGCCGGCCCGGTCAGCGAGGTCCTGATCGGCGAATTGCTCCCGCTCACCGGCAACTTCGCGAGCCTGGGCCAGCAGTACCTCTGGGCCGGGCAGACGGTGGAAGACATCGTCAACAATGACTACCCGGATCTGCAGGTGCCGCTGGGGCCGGGCAAGGGGTTCCCCGCGCTCGGCGGCGCCAAGATGACGCTGGTGGTGCGCGACGACCAGAGCCGCGGTGACCAGGCCCGCACGCTGGCCGAGCAGCTCATCACCGTCAACAAGGTCCACTGGCTCAACGGCGAGGGCACGAGCGGCAATACGTCGATCATCCAGCCCCTCGTCGACAGCTACGGCATCCCGCTGTCCTGTCACGCCTGCGCCTCGCCCACGCTCACCGACAAGGGCTTCAAGTGGTTCTTCCGCACCGGGCCCAACGACCGCACCATGGTCGCCAGCGTGTTCCAGTTCCTGAAGGAGTGGCCCGGCAAGGGCGGCCCCGGGGACCTCAAGACGATCGCGCTCTTCACCTGCGACAACCTCTTCTGCCAGGACAACCGCAAGATCGCCCTGGACCTGGCCGAGAAGGGCGGCTACAAGATCGTCGCCGATCTCACCACCAAGACCGGCGCCACGACGCTGGCCTCGGAAGTCCAGCGACTGCAGTCGGCCAACCCGGACGTCCTCTTCTTCGTGCAGTACCCGGCGGAGACGACGATCTTCCAGGCCGACGCCAAGCGCGCGGGCTACATGCCCAAGGTCATCGCCACCAGCAACGGCGCCTACTCCGACCAGACCTGGCTGACCGCGCAGAAGGCGAGCAACGGGGCGGTGGCCTGGCTGGGTCGCGATCCGACCGCCATCGATCTGGCCAGCAAGAAGCCGTCATGGAAGAAGGTCAACGAGATCTACAAGAAGTACAGCCGCGGGCAGGACATGGGCGAGCTGGCCATGCGCGAGATCACCGGCATGCTGTGGATGGCCGATACGATCAACCGTGCGAAGTCGGTGGAGCCGGCCGCGCTGGCCAAGGCGGCCACCGAGACCGACATGAAGCCCGATCAGATGATCATCGACTACAAGGGCATCAAGTTCGACAAGAACCACCAGAACGAGCTGGCCACCGGCGTGGTCACCCAGATCGGCTGGGACGACCAGAAGCACACGATCTGGCCGTGGGACCTGGCCGCCCAGGCCGGCTTCAAGACGATCTACCCCTCGCCGAGCTGGCAGGAGCGGGAGGACCGAAGCAAGAAATAGCCCGCTCGTGACGCTCTTCCTGCAGGCCGTGGCCGACGGGCTCCAGATGGGGCTGCTCTACGCGCTCGTCGCGGTGGGGCTCGCCATCATCTGGGGCCTGATGGAGATGATCAACTTCGCCCACGGCGAGTTCATGATGCTCGGCATGTTCGGGGCGTGGGGGCTCAGCGTGGCGCTGGGCTGGGACCCCCTCGTCTCGATGGTCCCGATCGCGATCCTCATGTACCTGCTCGGCGTCCTGGTGTATCGCCTGCTCATGCAGCGCGTGCAGCGCGGCGAGATCTTCACCCAGATCTTCGCCACCGTCGGCCTCTTCTTCTTCATCCAGAACGGGGTGGTGGCGATCTTCACCAGCGACTACCGCTTCATCGAGCACAGCTGGCTCACCGAGCTGAGCGGGGAAAACCTCACCGTCGGCGGCCTGCGCATCGGCATCCCGCTGCTGGTGGGCGGGCTCATCGCGCTGGCGCTGTTCCTGATCCTCTATCTCCTGATCGACCGCACCGACTTCGGCCTGGCCATGCAGGCGACCGCCGAGGACCGCGACGCCGCGATGCTGGTCGGGATCCGCCCCCAGCGCATGTACGCGGTGGCCTGGGGCCTCGGCACCGCGCTGGTGGCCATCGCGGGCGTGATCCTCGCCAACTTCTTCTCGGTCTACCCGCAGGCCGGCCTGTCCTTCACCGTGCTGGCCTACGCCATCGTGGCCCTCGGCGGCTTCGGCAGCATCCTGGGCACGCTAATGGCGGCGCTGCTGGTGGGCGTGGTCCAGAGCGTCACCGCCGCGTACCTGCCGCCCGCGTTCAAGGACGCGTTCGTCTTCGGCTCGTACATTCTGATCGGCCTGTTCCGGCCGCAGGGGCTGTTTGGCCGCTTCTAGCCCTCGCGCCCGCGGTCGCGCCCGGCTCGTGCTCTGGACGGTCGCCGCCGTCATCGCCCTGCTCTATCCGATCCCGTTCGAGCGGAGCGGCTACGTCTACTACGAGACGGTCGGCTTCCTGGTGCTGCTCAACGCGATGCTCGGCATCGGGTGGAACATCATCGGCGGGTGGGCGGGCCAGTTCGACTTCGGGCCCAGCATCTTCTTCGCGATCGGGGCCTACACCGCGGCGCTCCTGTCCATACACCTCGGCTCGAACGCGTGGGTCGCCCTGCTGGGCGCGGTGGTCGTCGCGGTGGTGATCTGCGCTGCGCTCACCTGGCCGGTCACCCGCCTGCGCGGCCACTACTTCGCGATCGCCACCGTGGCGATGTGGATGATCGCCCAGCCCATCGGCGCCACCTGGCAGTTCATCAACGGTAGCCAGGGCCTGTTCATCCCGGTGGCGGCCGGGGGCGGATTCGTCCACGGCATGCTCACCATGGAGTTCCCCGGCCGTGGCAAGGGCCTCGGCTTCTACTACCTCTGCCTCGTGCTCTTCGTGATCACGCTGCTCGGGGCGCGCGCGGTCGAGCGCTCCAAGCTCGGCTTCTACTTCCGCGCGGTCCGCGACGACCAGGACGGGGCCGAGGCCATCGGCATCGACAGCCGGCTCTACAAGGTCATCGCCCGCTGCCTCATGGCCGCGATCTTCGCCGCGGGCGGCACCCTCTACGGTTTCTGGGCGCTCGCGGTCTTCCCGGACCAGGTGCTCGAGGTGAACTGGAACATCCTGCCCATGATGGCCGCGGTGGTCGGCGGCCTCGGCCGCCTCTGGGGGCCGGTGCTGGGCGCGATCATCCTGATCCCGATCTCGCAGCTCATGACCGCGACGCTCGGGGCGGGCCCGCTCGCCGGCCGCGGCATCGACCTGATCATCTACGGCGCGGTCATCATGCTGATCGCGGGCTGGCGTCCCAACGGGCTGCTCTCGCTGCCGTGGGGCGAGTGGGCGGCTCGCTTCCGCGGGCGGCCGGCCGCGCGCGCGGTGAAGGGCTGAACCGTGGCCACCAGCGTCTGGCTGCCACCCTGCGGCCGGCTCCGTGAGGAGGTCGCCGCGTGACCGCGCCGCTGCTGCAGGTCGAGCGCTGCACCAAGCGATTCGGCGGGCTGGTCGCCAACCGCGACGTGTCGCTCACCATCGAGCCGCACGAGATCGTGGGCCTCATCGGGCCCAACGGCGCGGGCAAGACCACGCTGTTCAACTGCATCAGCGGCGCGCTGCATCCCGACGAGGGCCGCATCGCCCTCGACGGCACCGACATCTCGCGCGCGCGGCCCGAGCGGGTCTGCCACCTCGGCATCGCGCGCACCTGGCAGGTGGTGCGCAGCTTCGGGCGCATGACGGTGCTGGAGAACGTGATCTGCGGGGCGCTCCGGCGCACCAATCGCATGACCCCCGCGCGCACGCGCGCGCTCGAGCTGCTCGCCTTCACCGGGCTCGCCGGCAAGGAAGACGTGGTGGCCTCGGCCCTCACCCTGGCCGACAAGAAGCGGCTCGAGATCACCCGCGCGCTGGCCACCGGGCCGCGGCTCCTGCTGCTGGACGAGGCCATGTCGGGGCTGACCCCGTTCGAGACGACCGCCGCGGTCGAGCTCGTGCGGCGCATCCACGGCGAGCTCAGGCTGGCCATCTGCGTGGTCGAGCACGTCATGGAGGTGGTCATGCCGCTGTCCCATCGCGTGGTCGTGCTTGACCACGGCGAGAAGCTCACCGAAGGACCGCCCGGCGAGGTGGCACGCGACGAGCGGGTGATCACCGCGTATCTCGGAGACCGCTACCGTGGTCGCGCCTAGCCCGTCTACCGCCGGCACGCCGCTGCTCTCGGTGCGGGACGCCCACGTGGCCTACGCGGGCGGCGTGGTCGCGCTGCACGGCGTTTCGCTCGAGGTGCGGCCGGGCGAGGCGGTGGCGCTGGTGGGCGCCAACGGAGCCGGCAAGACCACCCTGCTCAAGACCATCGCGGGACTCCTGTCGCCGCGCAGCGGCGAGATCTGGTTCGAGGGCCGCCGCATCGACGACGTCGAGGCGCCGGACCGTGTCCAGCTCGGCATCGCGCTGGTCCCCGAGGGCCGACGGCTCTTCAGCCGCCTGTCGGTGGCCGAGAACCTGCGGCTCGGCACGTTTCGCGACCGCGACCCGAAGCGCCGCTCCGAGATGCTCGAGCGCGTGTTCGGGCTCTTCCCGGTGCTGCGCCAGCGCATGGACCAGCGCGCGGGCACCCTGTCGGGCGGCGAGGGTCAGATGCTCTCGATCGCCCGCGCCCTCATGTCGCGGCCGCGCTTTCTGATGCTGGACGAGCCGAGCCTCGGCATCATGCCGCGCATCGTTGACTCGATCCTCGACGTGCTGCAGACCCTCCACCGGCAGGAGGGCCTGACCGTGCTGCTGGTCGAGCAGAACGTTCCAGCCGCGCTGTCCGCCGCGGAGCGCGGCTACGTGCTCCAGACCGGGCGCATCGTGGCCGAGGGCACGAGCCAGGCGCTGCTCGACAGCGACCTGGTGCGGCGGGCGTATCTGGGGATGTAGGAGGCGCCCGCCCCGCCGGCGCCCTAGTGGTGGCGGTCGAGAGCCTCTCGGACCGCGCCCACGACCCGCTCGAGGTCGTAGGGCTTGCCGATGATCTCCAGCGCGTCGTTGTCGCCCACCAGGTCGTCCAGCACCGGCTTGTTGGTCGTGGTGAGGATGAAGCGGGCGCTCTGCGCGGGCCGCGAGCTGCGCACCAGCCGAAGGAACGCCCAGTTCGTGTCGTAGGGTGGCGAGATATCGTAGACGATCACGGCGGGCCGGTGGTGCTCGATGAAGTCGACGAAGTCCAGCTCGCCTTTCTTGAGATCTGCAATGTGCCCGGACACGGTATGGAACCCCTGCTGCTCCAGGACGGTCCGCAGCATCTCGACCGTGTCGCTGCTGGAGTTGAAGACCGCGATGATGGGCTTGCTCGCCGGCCCGGTCGCGGTGGCCGCCGCCTCAGGTCCAGAAGTGTCCGCGCTCATCCGTGTCCTTCCCGGCCGGTTCGGATCGGTCCGCCGCCGCGATCCGGCGGTCGACCTGCTCCGGCCCGAACCGCAAGGAAGCGTACCACGGCGAGAACGCGCCGTCACCGCGGCGCCCCTGACCCTGCCCTCTCTCCGGAGGGGAGAGGGTAGGGGTGAGAGGCTCTCCGGGCGGCTCAGCCGACGCGGCCGGCCAGGCTCGCCACCACCGTGATCAGCTCGCTCGGCTCGACCGGCTTCGACACGTGCAGGTTGAAGCCGGCCATCAGGCTGCGGATACGATCTTCGGGGCGGCTGTACGCGGACAGCGCCACCGCCGGCGTCTTGCCGCCGTCGGCAGGCCCGAGGGCGCGGATCCGCCGGATGAGGGAACAGCCGTCCTGATTCGGCATCTCGATGTCGGACACGAGCACGTCGGGCCGACACTGCTGGAGCATCGGCAGCGCCTCGGCCCCGCCCGCGCAGCCCCATACCTGCGCACCGGCGCGCGTGAGGATCTCGCGGGTGAGATCGACCGCGATCAGGTCGTCGTCCACGATGAGCACCCGGACGCCGTCCAGCGACGGGCTCGCCGCCAGCACTGCCGGCCGATCGGACGCGGCGGCAGCCGGTCCCACCGCCGCGGCGGGCACCGCGGCCAGCATCAGCGGCAGCGAGACCACGAAGGTGGCCCCGCGCGCCTCGCCCGGGCTGTCTGCCGCGACGGTACCGCCGTGCAGCTCCACCAGGCTCTTGACCAGCGCCAGGCCCAGGCCGAGTCCGCCGCGCGCCCGCGTGCTGGAGCTGTCGCCCTGACGGAAGCGGTCGAACACGTAGGGCAGGAACGCGGGCGCGATGCCGATGCCGGTGTCGCTCACCGCGATCTGCACGCGCGAATCCACGTGCTGGAGCTGGACCTGGACGCGCCCCGCCTTCGGGGTGAATTTCACCGCGTTGCTCAGGAGGTTCCACACCACCTGCCGTAGGCGGTCCGGGTCGCCGCTGACCGGGCCGCCCGGCGACGCCAGGACCGTCTGCAGCTCGATGCCCTTGGCGTCCGCGGCCGGCCGGATGCTGTCCGCCGTCTCCACGATCACGGTGCGCAGGTCGACCGGCTTGACGTCGAGCCGCAGCTGGCCAGTGCCGATGCGGGAGACGTCCAGCAGATCGTCGATCAGCCGCACCTGCGCATTGACGTTCCGCAGGATGATCTGCAGCGCCCGATGCGACTGATCCGCGGGCAGGTCGCCGCGCTCCAGCATGGTGGCCCACCCGAAGATCGCGTTGAGCGGGGCCCGCAGCTCGTGCGACAGGGTGGAGAGGAACTGGTCCTTCGCGCGATTGGCGGCCTCGGCGGCCGCGCGGCCCGCTTCCGCGGCCCGATAGAGCCGCGCGTTGTCCCCGGCGGTGGCGGCCTGGCCCACTACCGCCTCGGCGAACCGGAGATCGGCCTGGTCGTAGCGGCGGTCGGACTCGGTGATCGCCAGCGTCACCGCGCCCAGCACGCTGTCGCGGGCGATCATCGGGACCACCATCCACGAGCTCGCGCCGAGCTGGCGGAGCAGCTGGAACTGCTGCTCGTTTTCCGCCTCCAGCTCGAGGTCCGCGGATGTGGCCGGCGACACCAGCGTCGGCCGGCGCGAGCGCACCACCGCGGGGACGCTCTGCGGCGCGCTCGCGCTGAAGCCGTATCGCGCGCCCGCCTCGACGGCCAGGCCCTCCTTGGTGGCGTCCACGTGCGCGCAGGCAGCCCGGCGGATAGCACCATCGGCTTCGAGCAGATCCACCGCGCACAGATCGCCGAGGAACGGCACCGCCAGCCGGACCATCCGGTGGAGCATGTGCTCGTAGTCCAGTGTCGAGCCCAGGATGGCGGCCAGCTCCCCGAGGAAGAAGGCGTGCCGCTCGGCCGACCAGGTGGACAGTGTCATGGCTCGCATCTGTTGGCCCTCGCACCAGGCATGCCAGCCGGGCTGCGACGGGAAAGCCGCGGGACGGCCGTCTCTTCGCCGGCTTTGTTCACGGGGCCGCCAACGTGCGGGGAATTTCTGACCGGGTAGCAATTACCTCGCGCTGCCGGGCACGTCCGACGCACCGGGCGAAGAGATCAGCCGCGTGACCCGGCAGGGCGGGTGGCCCCAGGACGGGCAATAGGCGTGCTGCGGGATCGGCAGGTCGGCCCCCGCGACCAGCAGCGTGAGGTCGTCGGGCTCGCGCACCGCCGGGATCGAGCCGCTCTCGGCCGCATGGCGCACCCACTCGGGCCATTCGCTGCCGCGTACCGCGCCGTGAATCCACGAGCGGCGCCACACCTCGGCGGACAGCCGCCCGCGCTCGAACAGCCGGCGGCGCACGTCGGCGCGCGTCCAGCCCTCGCCGGCGAGGCGTCGGGCCGTGAACGGCGAGAGGATCACGCCCGCTTTGCCGCTGTGGAGGATCCCGAAGAGCGACGCGGCCGAGCCGATCACGCTGGCCAATTCGTCGAGACCACCGGTCACGTTGATCACCGTCTCCGCCCGCAGCACCGTGGCCGTGCTCTGCTCGGGCCGGTAGCCCAGCTCCACGTGCAGCGGCGGCCACGGCGTGTCGTCCTCGCGCTCGGCGAGGCAGAGCGTCCACCGCGCGGGCTGGCCGAGCCCCGCGAACGAGACCGCGCCCGGCCAGCCGCCGCCCAGGTTGCTCATGACCAGGCGCACCGCGCGGCCGATGGCCGCATTGGCCGCCCAGCCCGGACCCAGCGCGCCCCAGCCCGCGTTCAGCCCGATCCGCCGGGCCACCGGCCCGTTCACGATGATCAGCGGCGCCACGTTCTCATCGGTCGTCTGCACGCCGCGCAGGTTGAAGACCGGATCGAGGATCGCCTGCACCGCGGCGAGCACCACCGGGAAATGCTCGGGCCGGCAGCCGGCCATCACCGCGTTGGCCGCGACCTTCTCCACGCTGGCCACGCCGCCCAGCGGGTCCACCTCGCCCAGCGCCACGTGACGCTCGAGCGGGCTCGTCGCGAGTAGCTCGTCGATGCGCCCGAGCGTGGGCGGCACGATCGGCAGCCCGTCGGTCCAGCCTCGCAGGAGGTAGCGGCGATTGACCTCGGCGGTGGGATCGGCGCCGCGCACCAGCTCCACCCGCTGGCGCGGGAACACGCCGGCCAGCGGCGTGCGCGCGAGCAGGCCCTTCTCCTCCGCGCGCGCCCGGAGCGTGTCGTCGATCCACTCGCCCGAGGCGCGCTGGCCCGTGGGCAGCAGCACCCAGAGCGAGTCCACGCGGCGTGGGCTAGCGGCTGCGCGCCTCGCGCAGCCGGAGCGGCCACTCCGCGGGCAGGCGGACCGGCTTCGTGGTCGGATAGCCCAGGATGCCGTTGTGCGCGAAGGCGTAGGCGTTGGTGCGCAGCGGATCGCCGCTCACCGCGATCATCAGGTCCTCCGCCCGGCACACGATCGGCACCAGCCGGTCCGGATCCTCCGACTGAGCGAACACCGCCGGAATCGTGCCCGCCTTGACCAGCGCGGCCAGCGTCGGGCGCCCCGGCACGAGGTTGGTCCACTCCCCGACGTAGCGCTCGAACTGCCAGGCCGGGATGCGCGCCAGCTGGAAGAGCCGCTGCTTGAGCGCGGCCTTGTCGAGCCCGCCCTTGGCGAGCGTCTCGGCCAGGATTGGGCTCAGCACCAGCAGCGGCCGCTGGCTGCCCGCGCCCATGCCGACCGTGAACATCAGCTCCCAGCCGACTTTTCGCGTCAGCGAGTCGGCGAGATAGGGCAGCATCCGGTCGGGAGCGTTGCCGAACACCGACGCGATCACGCCGCCGCCGGTGTAGCGCGAGATCGTCACCGCGCTGCCACCGGTCACGCCCTCGTCCTCCGCCACCGTGGTCCAGCCGATACGGCGGAGGGCATCCTCGTTCTCGGCCAGCACCACGCGCCACGTGTTGCCGAACGTGCCCTTGTCGGTGCGGTGATGGAGGAAGCCGGCGACGTTGCGGAGGTAGAGCCGCCAGAAACGGCCGATGGTGGTGTTGGCGTGGATGCCGTCCCGCAGGGCGCCCTGCTCGTAGTTGAAGCCCAGCTCCTTCACGAGCGGCCCGTTGAGGATGATGAGCGTCTCCGCGCCCGGGGTGTTGCCGCTGTGCTCCACGCCGTAGCGCGGGTCGGCCATCGCCTCCACCAGCGCGACCAGGATCGGCATGTACTCGGGCCGGCAGCCGGCCATGACCCCGTTGACCGCCACGCTCCACACGGTCGCGCGGCGCCGGTCGGGCAGCAGCACACCCAGCTCGGTCTCGCCGGGCTGGGCGGCGAAGCGCAGGAACTCGGCGACGCGCGCCGCGGTCGGGGGCACGATCGGCAGGCCGTCACTCCAGTCGTTCTCGTAGAAGAAGCGGTTGACCTCGTCGAGATCGCCCTCGAACACCTCGTCGGCGGGGCCGGGCTCGACGGTAACCGCCGCGGCGCGCGGGGGCGCCTGGGTGAGGTTCTGGATCACCGCCTCGACCGTGACCGCGGCCACGTTGCGCCGCAGCTCCTCGGCGCTCTGCACGTCCACGTGACCCGGCACCAGCGCGGTGGGCAGCCCGGGCAGGCCGAGCCCGGCCGCGGTGGTCGCGGCCTGGCCGCGGAAGCCCTCGCACACCAGCGACGCGGTCGGCACCCCCGCCCGCTCGGCCACTGCGCTCGCCCGCAGCACGGCGGGCGTGCAGCTGCCTCAGCAGGCCATCCCGGAGATGACCGCATCGACTCCCAGCGTCCGGAGCTTGGCCGGCAGCTCGGCGAGCACGCGCTGCTCCTCGCGTCCGTGCGTCGAGCCGAAGGTGTCGTAGCGCACGAAGCGCACGCCGGGGAAGCGACGGGCCAGCTCCTCCTCGAGCATGGGGAAGATCTCGTCGCCGCGGAAGAGATCGTCCCACAGCTGGCCGATCGTCTTGCCCTCGAGCGTGGACAGGCGCGGCGCCACGTCGGTCGCCTGCATCGTCCTGGCTCCGCGCGGCCACACCACCCGGTAGATCTCGCGTCCATCCGATCCGATCATCTGGCGCACCTCCCGTGGATGGCCGAGAGGATATCACTCGGCGTCGGATTTCGACCACATTGACCGCCTGCGACCGCAGGGCTACGCTCGACCCGATGAAGGAGTCGCCACCGATCAAGCGCTGGACGGGGCACGAGTATGACCGGCTCGTGGAGTGCGGCGTCTTCGGGCCGGCGGACCGCATCGATCCCGTAGCCGAGCGGCTGATGAAAAAGGCCCATCTACTTCGTTGGCGCCCGCGGCCGCACCCTCGCCTTCATCCTCAACATGCCTCCGGCATGTTGACCGTGGACCAGTCGAGCCGCGAGGCGCCTCGCGTGCGACCGTCGGGCGCCGCCTCGTATCTGGACCTTCTTGATCAGCCTGCGGGCTGGTCAGCGGGCACCTAGAGCGCGCGATGGCCACCGAGCGCGTCCACGGCTACTGCGCGTTGTGCCGCTCGCGCTGCGGCTGCGTGTCGGTGGTCGAGGACGGGCGCCTGGTGGCGGTGGAGCCCGACCCCTCGCATCCGACCGGTGCCAGCCTGTGCGTGAAGGGCCGCGCCGCGCCGGAGCTGGTCTACGCGCCGGACCGGCTCCTGCACCCGATGCGCCGGACCCGCCCGAAGTCTCATCCCGACGCGGGCTGGCAGCGGATCGGCTGGGACGAGGCGCTCGACTGGACCGCGACGCAGATGCGCGCGGTGGCCGATCGTCACGGGCCCGAGGCGGTTGCCTTCGGCGTCACCACGCCGGCCGGCACCGCGATCGCCGACGGCTTCCCCTGGATCACCCGGCTGGTCCGCGCCTTCGGCAGCCCGAATCTCGTGTGGGGGGAGGAGCTGTGCGCGTGGCATCGAGACTTCGCCACTGCGTTCACCTTCGGCACCGACATCGGCACGCCCGATTTCGATCACGTCGGCTGCCTGCTGCTGTGGGGCCACAACCCGCCGGTCGCCTATCTGGCTCAGGCCACCGCCATGGCGCAGGCCGTCGACCGCGGCACCGCCCTGATCGTGGTGGATCCGCGGCGCGCCGGGCTCGCGGCCCGGGCCAACCAGTGGCTGCGCGTGCGGCCCGGCAGCGACGGCGCCCTCGCGCTCGGGCTGGCGGGCGTGATGCTGGCCGAGGGCTGGTACGACCGTGAGTTCGTCCGCGACTGGACGAACGGTCCGCTCCTCGTGCGCGAGGACACCGGGCAATTCCTCACCGCGGCGGACCTGGGCGACGGCGATGCCGGGCAGCGCGTGGCCTGGGACCGCGCCGCCGCGAGGCCGGTTCGGTACGATCCGACGACGGGACGCTTTCCGTCCGCCATCCTCCAGCCCCAGCTCGACGGCTCGGTGGCCTGCCCGACGCCGTCCGGTCCGATCGCGTGCCGGCCGGCATTCGAGGCCTACGCGGCGCTCTGCCGTCGGTATCCGCCGGAGCGCGTCGCGGCCATCACCGGCGTGCCGGCCGAGCAGATCGTGGCGACCGCGCGTCTCCTGTGGGAGCGCCGACCGGTCTCGTATTTCCACTGGACGGGGCTCGAGCAGCACACCAACGCCAGCCAGACCGTGCGCGCGCTGTCGCTGCTCTACGCGCTCACCGGCTGCTTCGACGCGCCCGGAGGCAACGTGCGGCCGAGCCGGCCGGCGGTGAACACCTTCGCCCCGCTCTCCCTTTTCAGCGACGCGCAGCTCGGCAAGGCGATCGGGCTCGCCGAGCGCCCCCTGGGTCCGGCACGCCAGGGCTGGGCCACCGCCGCCGACGTGTACCGCGCCATGAGATACGGCACGCCCTATCCGGTGCGCGGCATGGTCGGCTTCGGGACGAACCTGCTGCTCTCCGCGCCCGGGGCCGGCGTCGCGCGTGCCGCGCTGGCCGGCCTCGACTTCCTGGTGTACGCCGACCTCTTTCTCACCCCCACCGCCGCGCTGGCCGACGTGGTGCTGCCGGTCGCGTCGGCGTGGGAGCGCGAGGGCCTCCAGGTCGGCTTTGGCCCCACGCAGGACGGCGAGAGGCACGTGCAGCTGAGGCGGCAGGTGCTGCCGCCACGAGGCGAGGCGCGCTCGGACACCTGGATCGTCTGCGAGCTGGCCAAGCGCCTCGGGCTCGCGGACCGGATGTTCGGCGGCGACGAGGACGCCGGCCGCCGCTTCCTGCTGGAGCCCACCGGGGTCACGCTGGAGCAGCTGCGTGCGAGCCCGGGCGGGGTGCAAACCAAAATCGTGTCACGCTACCGCCGCTACGCTGAGCCCGACGCCGGCGGCGCGCCGACCGGGTTCGCCACGCCGAGCCGCCGGGTGGAGATCTACTCGGAGCTGCTGCTCGCTCACGGGCAGGCGCCGCTGCCCGACCATGTCGAACCGGCCGCGAGCCCGCGCAGCCGGCCCGACCTGGCCGGGCGGTTTCCGTTGTCACTCACGACCGCCAAGGTGGTGCAGTTCTGCCACAGCCAGCACCGCAGCCTGCCGCGGCTGCGCCGCCACAGCCCCGACCCGCTCGTCGAGCTGCATCCCGACACCGCGGCCGCGCGCGGCATCGGGCGCGACGACTGGACGATCATCGAGACGCCGCGCGGCACCATGCGGGCGCGGGCGCGCCTGAACGGGAGCCTCGCGCCGGACGTGGTGTGCGCGCAGTTCGGGTGGTGGCAAGCGTGCGAGCCGCTCGGGCTCGGCGGCTACGACGTCGAGGGCCCGGCCAGCGGCAACTACAACAACCTGATCGACCCCGACGCGGCGGATCCGATCAGCGGGACGGTCGCGCTGCGCTCGTATCTCTGCCAGATCCGCCGAGGAGACTCATGAGCATCGTCGATCAAGCCATCGAAGCGTTCTGGACCAGCGCCCGCAACCGCACCGCGCCGTCGAGCGACTGGATGAAGCGCCTGAGCCGCGAGGAGGCCTACCGCGTGCAGCTGGGCGTGCTCGCGCGCCACGTGCAGGCCGGGGAGCGCCACGCCGGCTGGAAGGTCGGGCTCACCTCGAAGGCGATGCAGATGCAGCAGAAGGTCCACGAGCCGGTGCTGGGGTTCCTCCTGGCCAGCGGCGAGAAGCCGAGCGGCATGCCCTTTCAGTTCGCCGAGCTGATCAGCCCCGGCTTCGAGAACGAGCTGTGCCTCACGGTGGGCCGGACGCTGCGCGGTCCCGGCGTGACCGACGCGCAGGCCCAGGCTGCGCTCTCCGCGATGGCGCCCGCCTTCGAGATCATCGAGAAGCGCGGCGACTTCGCGGCCGATCTCAACGTGAGCCTGGCCGACAACGCCCAGCAGCGCGCCTACGTGACGGGCGGCGCGGTGCCGGTGCCCTCCGGCTTCGACCTGGCCACGGTGGCCCTCGAGCTGTCCGTCAACGGGGCGGTCGCCGAGCGCGCGCGCGGCCGCGAGGTCCTGGGCACACCCGCCGCCTCCATCGCGTGGCTCGCCAACAAGCTCGCCGAGTTCGGCCTGGCGCTGGAAGCGGGCATGAAGGTCATGTCGGGCTCTTTCACCCGCCAGTACCCGATCGCCCGCGGCGACCGGATCGAGGGCCGCTTCGATCCGATCGGCCCGGTGCGCGCCGAGTTCGTCTAGCAGGCTGATGAAAAGGACCCATCTGCTTCGCTGGCGCCCTCGGATCTGGGCCCTTTTGATCAGCCTGCCGCTTTTTCAGCGGCGGGCTAGGCGGGTCACCGCCGCCGTCACGCCAGGAGCACGACCTTGCCGTGGTGGCCCGCCTGCATCACCGCCTCGTGGGCGCGCGAGGCCTCACCGAGCGGCAGCTCCTGCGCGATCACCGGCCGCAGCGAGCCGTTGCGGAGGCCCTCCACCAGCGCTGCGTGGATGCCCGCGTGCTGGGCCGGGGTGGCGTGGTTCAGCGCCATGCCCAGGATGGCCGCGTCCTTGTTCATCGCCAGCCGCGCGTTGATCTCCACCGTGCCGCGGTTCCCGATCACCACGATGCGGCCGCGCATGGCGATGATCTGCAGATCCTTCTGGAGATTCACGTTGGCGAGCATCTCCATGATGACGTCGGGCCCGCGGCCCCCGGTGAGCCGCACGCACTCCTCGAGATAGCCGGGCGCGCCGTGGTCGAGCACGTGGTGGGCGCCCTGCTCGGCCACCACCTTGCGGCCACGCTCGGTGCCTGCGGTGCCGATGACGGTGAGGCCGCGCGCCCGCGCGAGCTGCACCGCCCCGATGCCGACGCCGCCGGAGGCGCCGTGCACCAGCACCGTCTCGCCCGCGCTGCCGTGGGCGCGGTTGAACAGCGCGTGGTACGCGGTCGCGTAGGGGATGTTCATGGCCGCGCCCTGCCCAAAGCTCGCGTCGGCGGGCAGCGGATGCACCTGGGCGGGCTCGCACACGCAGTACTCGGCGTAGGCGCCACTGGCGGTGCCGCCCACGTAGACGCGATCGCCCGGCTTCACCCCGGTCACGCCCGAGCCGACCGCCTCCACCACTCCCGCCGCGTCGGTGCCCGGGGTATACGGCAGCTTGGGCCCGCGGTTGTCGGTGTTCGAGCGCAGGTAGGTATCGACCGGATTGATGCCGACCGCGTGGTTGCGTACGAGGATCTGGCCCGGCCCCGGCTGGGGCGTGGGAATCTCCTCGAGCTTGAGGACGGCGGGACCGCCGTATTCCGAGATGCGAATCGCCTTCATGGTCGATGCTCCTTTGTGGTTGAGGATCAGGCGGGCGGATCCGGCGTGCCCATCCAGAACGGTGAGGTCTTGCCGATCGACTCGAGATAGGCTCGCCGCTCGGCCGCCCGGCGCGGATACCACGCCGAGAGGTAGTCGCCCTCCAGCATGTGCCGGCGGCTCTCGGTGCCGAAGAAGCCGGCCAGCTGCGGCAGCGTGATGAAGCCTTGCTCGGATCGCGGCTGGAACTGGCTGAAGCGTCGCGCGTGCTCTTCCGACCGGAAGAGGTTCATGCCGGTTCAGAGATAGGGCGGGCGGCCGCGCGACGGCCCGAAGCCGAACGCCAGATGACCGACGACGCCCGGCGGATCGACCCGCGTGATCTGCCCGTCGCGCATCTCGACCGTGACCGGGTCGCCGCAGTCGAGGCACGGGGCGTCGACGCGCACGGTCTGGCCGGGGAAGAGCCACGTGGCGGACGTCGCCTCGAAGCCGCACTGAGCGAACCAGCGCTGCGCGCCGCGCACGGTGATGCGGTACTGGGTGGGCAGGTTGTTGAGCGGCGGGAAGGACGCGATGTAGTCGGTGTCGGGATGGAGCCAACCGATCGGATAGGCCGCCATCACGTCGTGAAGCAGCGCGCGGCCGTCGTCCGGGGCGAGCGCCAGCGCGCGGGCCAGCTCGGCGTAGTGCGGGGCGTGGCCGCTATCGACGAGGGTGCGCATGATGTGGTGGAAGGCCTGGTCCATCAAGGTGGCGTCGGGCATGGGAGTACCCCTCACCCTGCCCTCTCCCCTGAGGGGAGAGGGGGAGTCGGAGCATTGGGCAGGACGGCGATGGCGGAGATCTCGATCAGGGCGCCTTCGCGGAGCAGGCCCGCCACGATGACGCCGGTGGCGGTGGGGAAGCGGTCCTTGAAAAACTCGCGGCGCACCGCCGCGGTCTTCGCGTAGCCCTCGGTGGTGGTGACGTAGTCGGTGGTCTGCACGACGTGCTCGAAGCCGGCGCCCGCCGCGGCCAGCAGCGCCCCGAGCTTGCCGAAGATGTAGCGCGTCTGGGCCACGATGTCACCCCGCCCGACGATCTGGCCCGACTCGTCGCCCGCGGTCATGCCCGAGATGAACAGCAGATTGCCCGCCCGCACCGCGGGCGAGAACGTGTAGCGCGCCGGCCACGAGCTCGGGCCGGTGACCACCTCGTAGGGGCGCATCGCATCCTCCTCGGCTCGAGGACTCACCGCTGCCGCAGCAGGAACCGCTGGATCTTGCCGGTCTCGGTCTTGGGCAATTCGGCGAGGAACTCCACCTCGCGCGGGTACTGGTGCCGGCCCACGTGCGTCCTCACCACGTCGGCGATCTCGCCCTCGAGCCCGGCCCGCGGCGCGCGCCCCGGCTTGAGCACGACGAAGGCCTTCACGATCTGGCCGCGCAGCGCGTCCGGCTTGCCCACCACCGCGGCCTCCGCCACCGCCTCGTGCTTCAAGATCGCGCTCTCGACCTCGAAGGGGCCGATGCGGTAACCCGCGCTCTTGATCACGTCGTCGGCGCGGCCTTCGAACCAGAAGTAGCCGTCGGCGTCGCGGCGGGCCAGATCGCCGCAGGTGAGCCACTCGCCGCGGTAGCCCTCGCGGTCGCGCTCCGGATCGTTCCAGTAGCCGAGCGAGTAGTAGCCTTCGGGAGGCGGCTTCATCCCGACGTGGCCGACAACACCGGGCGCGACTTCGCGGCCTTCGTCATCCACCACCGCCATGGTGCAGCCGGGCAGCGGCAGGCCCATCGAGCCCGGCTTGACTGCCATGTCGATCGACGCGAAGTTGCCGATCGGCAGACCGAGCTCGCTCGAGCCGTACTGGTCGCGCACCGTGACGCCCCAGTGCTCCTGGAAGAACGAGACGACGCGCGCGTTGAGGGGCTCGCCGCAGCTGCTGGCGGTGCGCAGCCGCAGCGGGCCGCGCACGGCAGTTCCGAGCGCCATCACCGAGCGCAGCACGGTGGGCGTGGTCGCCAGGTTGGTGACCCGTCGCTCGCGTAGCTGGCCCAGGCAGTGCTCGGCGGTGGGCGCGGCCTCGTGACAGAGCACCGGAATGCCGAGAGCGAGCGCGCCCATGTAGCACACGAGGCCGTAGCCCCAGCCGGGATCGCCGGTCGGCCAGAAGACGTCGTCGGGCACGAGATCCGCGCCGAAGACGAGATGCGGGTGGATCGCCATCAGGAAGTTGGCCGCGATCCGGACGCCTTTCGGCGGCCCGGTCGAGCCCGAGGTGTAGAGCAGCACCGCCGGGTCATCTCGACGGTGGGTGGCCGGTCGGGGCTCCTCGCGCTGCTGCTCCATCGCGCGCCAGAAATCCACGTCCCCGGGCCCCACGGGCCCCTCACCCGCCACCGTGATGGTGCGCGTCGCCTCCGGCAGCGCCGCGGGCAGGCGGTCCCGGTGCTCGTGGTGGGTGCAGAGCGCGGCCGCGCCGCTGTGGCGGACACGGAACTCGATGGCGTCGGGCCCGAACCCGGTGAAGATCGGCACGTAGACCGCGCCCGCCTTCCACGCCCCGATCATCGCGATCAGCATCTCGGGCACGCGCGGCATGAAGCCGGCGACCCGGTCGCCGGGGCCGACGCGGTTTGCGCGTAGCACCCCGGCGAAGCGAGCGGTCAGCCGCGCCAGCTCGTCGAAGGTGTAGGTCCGCTCGTCGCCGGTCCGGCCGAGCCAGTACAGCGCGGGCCGATCGGCCCCCGCGTGGCGATCGAGGATGGTGTGGCCGAGGCTCACTGCCTCGCCTGGCGCCCAGCCCAGGTCGCGGGCGCTCTGCTCCCAGCGAAAGGCGGCGCGCGCGTCCTCGTAACCGGGGCGGGTCGGCATGGCGCTGACGGCCCGGAGCATACCGCACTTGCGCGGGGAAGGCGGACGGGATACACCAGTCTGCGCCGGCACGCGTCCGGCCATCCGCCCCCCAGGAGAGCGTCATGACCGAGAGCGTGAAGACGGAAAAGCTGCTGCTGCAGAAAGACGGCCCCATCGGCTGGATCACCTTCAACCAGCCGGAGAAACGCAATGCGGTGAGCCAGGAGATGTGGCAGGCCATGCCCGAGTACGTGGCCGATCTGTCCGCGGACGACTCGATCCGGGTCGTGATCCTGCGCGGCGCGGGCGAGCAGGCCTTCGTGGCCGGCGCCGACATCTCCCAGTTCAAGGACCGGCGCCGCAACGCGGCCGACGAGGAGGAGTACCGCCGCATCTCGGGCGCGGGCCAGCAGTCGCTCGCCACCCTGCGCAAGCCGCTGCTCGCGATGATCCACGGCTTCTGCATCGGTGGCGGCGTGTCGATCGCGATCACGTGCGACATGCGCCTCGCCGCCGACGACGCCCGCTTCGGCATCCCCGCGGCCCGGCTGGGGCTGGGCTACCACTATCACGGCATGGAGAAGCTCATGTCCCTGATCGGCCCGGCCTACACCAAGGAGCTGTTCTTCACCGCGCGCACCGACTTCAGCGCCCAGGACGCGCTGCGCATGGGGCTGGTCAACCAGGTGGTGCCGAAGGCCGACCTCGAGCGCTTCGCCCGCGACTACGCGCTCACGATGTCGCGCAACGCGCCGCTCACCCTCCGCTCGGCCAAAGCCAGCGTGGACCAGCTGGTGCGCCCGGAGGCGAGCCGCGACTACGCAATGCTCGATCGGCTCATCAAGGACTGCTTCGACAGCCAGGACTACCAGGAGGGCGTGCAGGCCTTTTCCGAGAAGCGGCGGCCGCAGTTCCAGGGCCGCTGAGTCGCCAGGGGGACCGGCGCCTACGGGCGTCGGCGCGTCAGCCACTCGATCAGCAGGGCGTTGACCTGGTCGGCCGCCTCGTAGTTGACCCAGTGCCCCGCCGGCTGGATCACGCGAGCGTCGAGCGTGGGATCCCTCTCGGCCAGCACCTGACGACTCTCGGTCAGGTGATGTGAAGTGAACGCGTCGCGGCCGCCCCAGATACCGGCCAGGTGCGCGCGCACCGCGGGCAGCGCGCGACGCAGCACGTCCGACACCGGGATCGTGCCCGACTTGAAGCGCGCGCGGCGCACGTTGTCGATCTGAAGCGTCACCGCGAGGTCATCGGCGCTCTCCGGACGGGCCAGCATCAGCACGCGCAGGTTCTGGCGGTGCACGTGGCGGACCGCGTCCGTGTCCATGCCCGGCTCCAAGCGCAGCAGCGTCCGCGCGGGCGCCGGGGTGAGGCCGAGCCCGCCGGGACCGAGCAACGCCAGCGTACCCACGCGCGCGCCGAGCCGGGCGGCGACGAGACCGCCGATGATCCCGCCGAACGAGAAGCCCGCGATGTCGAAACCGGCGGGCGCCGGCAGCATGTGATCGAGGCCGGTGGTCACCAGATCGGCCAGCAACTCCGCGGTGTGCGGCTCCGGCGGGGCGTCGGAATCCCCGTAGCCCGGCATGTCCGGCGCGAGCACGCGGAAGCGCTCCGCGAGCGGCAGGATGTTGCGGATCCAGTGCGTCCACGAGCCGCTCGCCCCGTGCAGGAGCACGAGCGGCCGGCCCTGCCCCCACGCGCGCCAGACCATCGCGCCGCTCGCCACCCGTATGACCGTGCGGGTGGCCCGCGACTCGATCCCCTCCACTTGCGCGGCGGCTTCCTCCATGGGGGCCGGCTCGGTCTCGACCGTCAGGCGGAGTCGCCGGGGACGGCGATCAGCGCGTCCCAGTCGACCGACCGCTGATAGGCCGCGGCCGCTTGCAGCAGCGCGTCCTCGCGGAAGTAGGGCGCCACCAGCATCAGGCCCACCGGCATCCCGCCGAGCTTCGCGCACGGCACACTGATCGCCGGGTGACCGGTGTAGTTGAACGGACACGTGTTGGCGATGACCGGGCCCAGGTCGAGGCTCCGCGCCCCGCCCAGCATGGTCAGCTCGAGCGCGTCCTCGTAGTCGCGCGGCGCCCGCCAGCGGGGCGCGGTCAGCGGGATGGTCGGCATGGCCAGCACGTCGACGTCGTGGAAGGCGCGATCGTACTGGGCCACGAAGGTGGGCCGCACGTTCTGGGCCTTCGCGTACAGCCGGCCGCCGTAGTTGCGCTGCAGATAGTAGCCCTGCAGCAGGTTGAGCTTGAGATTCGGCGAGAACTCGCGCGCGTGGCTCTGCTTGAGGCGGCCGAAGATCGAGATGAGCGACGACGGATAGTAGGTCTTGGCGAACGAGCCGCCGAAGTGAGTGTCGTACATCCGCTTGCCGCCCTCCAGGTAGATCGGCAGCAGCGCGGGGAGGGCCCTCGTGTGCAGCGGCACCGAGATCCGCGCGACTCGCGCACCCGTGCGCTCCAGGAGGCCCACCGCCTCCATCACCGCGTCGTCGACCCCCCGCTCGCCGCCCGGCACCCCGAAGCCTTCCTCCAGGATTCCGATACGCAGGCCGCTCACTCCGCGCGCGAGCGCGTCGGTGTATCGCGGGAGCGCGGCCGGCACGTCGGCCTGGCGCGGGTCGAGCCCGTCGCGGCCGGCCAGGCACTGAAGCGACATCGCGATGTCGTCCACGGTGCGCGCCATCGGGCCCACGTAGTCGATGGTGGGCTCGAGACCGAAGACCCCGGTGTGCGGCACCAGCCCGTGGGTGGGCATCAGCCCCACGATGCCGCACCACGCCGCGGGTAGCCGGATCGAGCCGCCCTGATCGCCGCCCAGCGCGATGTCGACCAGCCGGCCCGCCACCGCCGCGCCCGATCCGGACGACGACCCGCCGGTGACGTGCTCCCGGTTGTGCGGGTTCAGCGGCCGCCCGTAGTCGCCGACGCCGGACAGCCCAGGCCCGCCCCAGGAGAACTCCTCCATCTTGAGCTTGCCCACGATGGTGGCGCCCGCCACGAGCAGCCGCGTGACCACGGTGGCGTCGAAGTCCGGCACGTAGCCGTCCATCATGTGCGAGCTGAACGTCAGCGGCACGCCGGCGAGGGCGATGTGATCCTTCAGGGCGACGGTCTTGCCGTGGAGGGGCCCGGAGTCCGCGCCCTTGACGCGGCACCTGGTGATGAACGCGCCCAGCGGATCCTCGTCCTCCGAGGGACGCCGCCCCGGATCGCGGTCGGTGAAGGACAGCGGCGGGCGACGCTCCTCCACGCGCATCTCGTCGAAGGCTTCGAGCGCGGCGACCGTGTCCATCATGCGCGCCTGGATGAGCCGCGCCTCGGTCGGCGTGAGGTCGAAGCCCAGCGCGCGTCCGTACTCCATCACCTCGTCGACATCGGGCCGCCTCAGCATCGTCTCGTCTCCTCGGTTGGAGTCGCTTCAATTCCGCCACTGCACCGGGCCGAGTTGCGAGCCAGACGAGGCTCGAGGGAGCCCGCGACGCGAGGCGTATTCCCTGTACGTCGAGCGGCGCGGGCGACCGAGTAACGAAGTCTGGCGACGCAAATCGGTCCGGTGCTTGCCGTCGCATCATGCCATGGACTATAGTTGGCCGGGCCCGCGGCGTGAAGGCACGAGCCGAACGTCGATCGGGCCAGCGGACTTTCTGGAGAGCGATGCTCACCGTGACCGCCGAGACATCATTGTCGTCCAGCCCGGACGACGCGTGGGCGAGCCTCGGCCGGCGCGCTACGTATTTCTACTTTCCCGGCATCACGCGATCCGGATCTGGGGCCGCGCTGGACCACGCGCTCGACCTGCCGATCGTCGACCGGCAGGAGCAGACCGCCACATTGAGCATCGGGCGCGCGCCCCGGAACGGGCACCGCGAGCGCCGATTCCACCTGCGCGGTGAGCTGGTCTCCATCGCCGGACGCTGGCGCCTCGAGCCGGCCGATGGCGGGGTGCGCGTACACCTCACGCTCGACTACGACATCGCGCCTCGGCTCAAGACGCTCGCGGTGAACACGCTCCGGAGCCGGAGCCCGCTGCCGATCCGCACCGACGCCGACGCGATCCTGAGCCGGGCGGTGGACGAGTTCTTCGAGACGCGCCTCACCGAGCAGGCCGCCGACTACTGCGAGCGCCTGCGGGCGCGCCTCGAGGAGGCGAAGGCGGGCCGGCCGACGTGATCGTCTACGCCCTGCAGCGGCTGCTCGGCCTCGTCCCCGTCCTGTTCGGCATCTCGGTGATCATCTTCCTGACCATGAAGCTGATCCCCGGCGACGTGGCGCGCGCGCTGCTCGGGCCGATGGCCACCGACCAATCGCTGGCCCAGCTGCGCCACGCCCTCGGCCTCGACGAGGCGATCTACGTGCAGTACGGCAAGTGGCTCTGGCGCGCGCTGCACGGCGACCTGGGCCTGTCCCCCATCGTGCACAAGCCGGTGGTCGAGCTGCTCCTGCCGAAGCTCGGCAACACCCTGATCCTGGCCGGCGCGAGCTTTTTCCTGGCCGTCGTCGGCGGGGTCGCGGTGGGCGTGCTCGCCGCCTCGCGCCAGCAATCGCTGGTGGACCGGGCCGTCATGGGCGCCTCGCTCGTCGTCGGCAACATGCCGCCGTTCTGGCTGGGCCTGGTGCTGATCGTGTTCTTCGCCATCGATCTGCGGTGGCTGCCGAGCCTCGGCATGTACTCGGCGAGGGGGCCGGGCGGATTCGGAGACCTGCTCGCGCACCTCATCATGCCGGCCGTCGCCACCGCGGCCGCTCCCGGCGCCATCATCGCCCGCATGACGCGGGCCTCGGTGCTGGAGATCCTCGGCCAGGACTACATCAAGGTCGCGCGCTCGAAGGGGCTCTCCGAGCGCGCGGTCCTGGGGCTGCACGTCCTGCGGGTGGCCTGGCCGCCGATCCTCACGATCTCCGGCCTGCAGCTCGGCTACCTGCTGGGCGGCGCCGTGTTCACCGAGGAGGTCTTCGGCTGGCCCGGCCTCGGGCGTCAGCTCGTCTCCTCGGTCATCGCGCGCGACGTGCAGGTGGTCCAGGGCGCCGCGCTCTTCATCGCGCTGGCGTTCGTGATCGTGAACCTGGTGGTGGATCTGCTGAACCTCTACCTCGATCCGCGCTCCCGGCCCGCCTGATCGTGGCCACCACCACCGCGCTGGCCGTCGAGCCGCTGCCCGCCCGCTCCCGCCGCGGCCCGACCGCGGTCGGCAGCTTCCTGCGCGTGTTCTTCCGCGACCGGCAGGCGCTGGTCGGCGCGCTGATCATCGCGATCGCGGGCGGCGCGGCCCTCGCCGCCCCGCTCATCAGCCCCTGGGATCCGCTGACCTCGGGCGCGGCGGAGCGGCTCGCCCCGGTCGGTACGCCCGGTCACCTGCTCGGCACCGACGAGCAGGGTCGCGACATCCTGAGCCGGCTCATCTGGGGCGGCCGCGCCTCGCTGCTGGTCGGCATCCTGCCCACGGTGGCCGCGGGAATCGTCGCGCTCGGGCTCGGGCTGCTCGCCGGCTACGTGGGCGGCCTGCTCGACCACCTGATCATGCGCACGCTGGACGTGTTCTTCGCCTTCCCGCTCGTGCTGCTCGCCATCGCCATCGTGGGCGTGATCGGGCCCGGCATGCAGAACCAGATGTTCGCGCTCGCGGTGGTGCTGGTGCCCTACGCCACGCGCGTGGTGCGCACCGCCACGCTGTCGGTGACGCCGCTCGAGTTCGTGGAGGGCGCCCGCGCGCTCGGCGCCGGGCGGGGCCGTCTCATCGGCCGGCATCTCATGCCCAACGTGCTGCCACCGCTGCTGGTCTACACCAGCACGCTGGTCGGCATGATGATCGTGGCCTCGGCCGGCCTGAGCTTCCTCGGCCTGGGCGTGCAGCCGCCCACCCCGGACTGGGGCGTCATGGTGGGCAACGGTCGCCTGGTGCTGTACCGGGCCGCCCACGTGGCGACGATCCCGGGCATCATCATCGTCGTCGTGGCCCTGGCCTTCAACTTCGTCGGAGACGGCCTGCGCGAGGCCCTCGACCCTCGCGCGCGCCGGTAGGCCCCCGGTCGAGCCCAAGGAGGCACGTCATGGATGCGAGGAAGATCGACCTCATGATGAAGATGCTGCCGCCAATGTCCCCTGAGGTCAGCCGGCGCGACTTCCTGCGCACCGCGGCCGCCGGGGCGGCCGGCGCGGCGGGTGCCCTCGCCGCGCCGAAGCGCGGCCGGGCCCAGACCCCGAAGAAGGGCGGCACGCTCGTCTACGGCATGGAGGGCCCGTCCGACATCCTGGACCCGCAGGCCACCGGCTGCTGGCTCACCTATCGCGTGACCTACCAGATGTTCGAGGGCCTCCTCGCGGAGGACCTCACGAAGTCCGACGTGGCCATTCCGAAGATGGTGCCGCGACTGGCCGAGTCCTACACCCTCTCCAAGGATGGGCTCACGCGCACCTTCAAGCTCCGCAAGGGCGTGAAGTTCCACGACGGCAGCCCGTTCAACGCCCAGGCCGCGGTGTTCTCCTGGGAGCGCATGTACAAGAAGGACTCGCCCAACTTCTACCCGCGCGCCAACAGCTACACCAACTACGTGGTCGAGTACATCACCGGCGCCGAGGCGGTCGACGAATACACGCTGAAGATGACATTCAGCAAGCCCTACGCGGAGTGGGAGCGGATGACGCTGCAGAGCTGGGGGGAGCCGATGATGATCAGCCCGGCTCAGGTCAAGAAGACCGGCAACGAGAAGTTCGCCGACGCGCCGGTCGGCACCGGCCCGTTCAAGTTCGTGGAGAACGTGCCGGGCGATCGCATCGTGCTCGAGCGCTTCAAGGAGTACTGGGGCCCGCAGGCCAACGTGGACAAGCTGGTGTTCCGGCGTCTGGACGATCCGGCCGCCCGCGTGGCCGCCCTGCGCACCGGCGAGGTGGATTTCATCCTGGCCCCGCCGCCCGACGAGGTGGAGGCCCTGCGCAAGGACAAGTTCCAGGTGCTGCAGTCCAACGCGCCCCACATCTGGTACTGGCACCTCAACATGAAGGACGAGAAGTTCAAGGACGTGCGGGTGCGGAAGGCGCTGCAGATGTCGGTGGACAAGGACAAGATGTGCAAGGAGCTGCTGCGCGGGACCGCCAAGCCGGCCTGGAGCATGATCTCGCCCGCCACCGCGGCCTACGATCCCGGCTACAAGCCGTACTCCTACAACCCGGACAAGGCGAAGGCGCTCCTCAAGGAGGCCGGGCTCGCCAACGGCTTCGAGACCGTGTTCTGGACCTCGACCTCCGGCTCCGGCCAGATGATCCCGGTGCCGATGGCCGAGTGGATCCAGCGCGACCTGGCCAAGGTCGGCATCCGGGTCAAGCTCGAGACGTTCGACTGGATCACGTATCTGGCGAAGATGTTCCAGGGACTGCGTCCCGGCCACGGCGCGTACCAGCTCTCCTGGGGCATGACCACCAACTTCTGGATCGACATCGTGGCGCGCTCGACGCGCCAGCCCGACAAGGGCGTCAACGTCGGCTGGTACGGCAACCCGAAGGTGGACGCGCTGCTGGACAGCGCGCGTGGCGAGCTGGAGGACAAGAAGCGCGCCGCGCTCTACCGGCAGATCGACAAGATCATCATGGAGGACGACGCCGCGTTCTTCCCCATCTGCAACGACCTGAACCTGGTGGTGATGAGCCCGAAGGTGAAGGGCTTCGTCAACCCGCCGGAGGAGTGGTTCCAGCTCTCCACGCCCTGGGTCGCGGGCTGATGAAATACGCCCATCTGCGTCGTTAGCGCCTTCGGCCGCGGGCCCGGTGGCTCGAGGGCTAGCGGGCGCGCGCCTCGGCGGGGAACAGCCGCTTCTGGATGTCGAGCCGTACCATCGTCTCCGCGTCGAGCCGGCCGGTGACCGTGATCTTCTCGGCCCGCTGATATCTGGCCAGCGCCTGCCGCGTGCGCGGGCCCACGATGCCGTCCACGGGCCCGGGGTCGTAGCCGAGATCGCGGAGCGCGCGCTGAGCCTCCCGCACGTAACGGGGGGCGGGGCGGGGAGCCGTTCCAGGTCGGGCTGCAACGAGAGTCGCGTCAGCCGTGGCCGCGACCACCACGGACACATCGAGCAGCAGCGAGACCGAGACGGTGACGGCGAGAGCAATCGAGCGTGTCATCGGCACCTCCGCGCGTGGATCAGCGCAACCGGCGTGCCAGCGCGGACGCGGATGGAAAGTCCGAGAAAAGCGGGCGTGTCGAGCGCGTGACGCTGGACCGGGCGGGAAACCTTACCGGCCGCGTCGGGGCGAAACGTCGTCGCCGTGACGTGGGCAGTGCGGGCTAGTGACCGGACGGTCGCACCGAATGGGCGGCGTGGGCCTGCCAGTTCTCCGTGTAGCGCGCGGCCAGGCCCGCGTCGCTGATCACCAGCAAGTTCTCCGCACTTGCATTGTCGGGGCCGGCGGCGAAGCTGAAGGCGCCGGTGAGGACGACCTGCCGGTCGATCACGGCCATGCCGCCCACCGGCGCATGCGCCCGGTCGCTCAACACCGCGATGCCGGCGCGAGCGAGCGACGGCGCCGCGGCCACGCGACCCTTCGGAACCTTGCCGTTGACGATCACTTCCACGCTGACGCCGCGCTGATGGGCCTCGACCAGGGCCTCCGCGATCGGCGGCGAGGTCAACGCCACGGTCTGGACGCGCACGCTCTTCCGGGCGCGCCCGATCGCCTCGACCACGGCCTGCGCGCCCGCGTCGGGCGCGAAGTAGACCGCCCACGGGCGGGACTGCTCCGGCTCCGGCATCCGGGGCGCCTGGGCCCACGCCGAGACCGGCAGCAATACGAGGAGGATCAGCGCGAGCAGCACGAATCGATCATCGCACGGCCGGCAACCCGGACTCTGCGCGTCATTTTTGTCCCGTCCAGGGTAATGTGGAGGCAGAGTCCATGGCCGCCCCGACGTCGCGGAGACGCTTCCTGACGACCGGCCTCGGCGCCTTCGCGTCGCTGGCCGCGCGGCCGATCCTCACCGCCGCGGCCTCGTCGGACCGCCTGGCGATCGTGAACGCGGACGACTTCGGCTTGTCGGTCGAGGTCGACCGCGGCATCCTGGAGGCCCACGACCGGGGCATCGTCACGAGCGCGAGCCTCCTGGTCGACGAGCCCGACGCCGAAGCGGCCGTGCACCAGGCGCGGCAGCGGCCGAAGCTCGGCCTGGGCGTCCACGTGGCGTTCGATTCCCGGGGCAAGTGGCTCATCGACGTGAAGGACCTGGACGTGGTGCGTCGCGAACTCCACCGGCAGATCGAGCGGTTCATCGCGATGACCGGTGGGGCCCCCGATCACATCGACTCGCACCACCACGTGCATCGCCTGTTCAACATCGCCTACCTCTTCCTCGACGCGGGCCGGCAGTACCGGGTGCCGGTGCGCGGCCTCGCCGAGGTGGTGTTCGTCGGGCGATTCTACGGCCAGCCCGAGTTCGGCAAGACCGACCTGAGCAAGATCGGCGTGGAGGCGCTGGTCGGCCTCTTCCAGTCACTGAAGCCCGGGGTCTCGGAGGTGTCCTGCCATCCGGGGCTGCTCGAGTCGCGGCCGGACGCGGTCTACAACCGCGAGCGCGAGGTCGAGCTGCAGACCCTCACCGATCCGCGCATCTCCCGCCTGATCGCCGAGGAGGGCATCCGGCTCATCACCTTCCGCGACTACGCGCGGGTCAAATCCACCCAGCTCAGATCCGAATGAAGATTCGCCGCCGGTAGAGCAGGCCCAGCAGCAGACACCACAGCACCACGAAGCTGATCGCGTAGGCCAGCGAAGCGTTCTCGGGCGCCAGCCACCGGGCATAGAACGTCTCGTAGATGTACGTCTGGAGCACCAGCGATTCCCCGTCTTCCGGGCTGGTGATGACGATCCAGTTCAGCACGATGCCCATCAGGCTCGAGAGCCAGTAGGCGGTGATCGCGTTGGTACCGAAGACCAGGAACGGCTTGACGCCCCATCCCCGGTAGCCCCGGACGTCGACCAGCCAGTAGATGGCGGCCAGGACCAGGCACGCCATGCCCGCGGATAGCAGGACGTAGGATCCCGTCCACAGGTTCTTGATGATGGGATACGTCCGGTCCCACAGCGAGCCGAGGGCCACACCCACCCCGCCCGCCACGAGCAGACCGATCACCTTGGCCGACGCCACGCGGGACGACCGGATCCAGTGGCCCACGAGCACGCCACACATGACGCTGGCCACGCCACCGAGCGTGCTGAGCGTGCCCTCCGGATCCCAGGTCATCGTCTCGTGCATCAGATGGTTCCGACCGATGAGCTTGAGATCGAGCCAGTTGGAGAGGTTCAGGTCCGGCGCCAGCGCGGTCGAGCCGAGCCCGGGCACCGGCACGCGCGTCATCAGCACCCAGTAGCCGCCCAGGAGCACGATCAGCGCGACGAGCTGCCCGCGCACGCCGGTCCACAACACGATGGTGGCGGCGATGAGATAGGAGAACGCGATGCGCTGCAGCACGCCGGGCACGCGGATCGTGCGCAGGTCGTACTCGGGGAATCCCTGCAGGGCCAGGCCCAGCAAGAAGATGATGATGGACCGGGTCAGGATCTTGCGGAACAGCTGCGGCCGGCTGGCCCCGCGCTCCATCATGCCGCCGATCGAGAAGATGGTGGTGATCCCGACGATGAACAGGAAGAACGGGAACACCAGGTCCGTCGGCGTCCAGCCCTCCCACGCCACGTGCTCGAGCGGCGGATACACGTGGCTCCAGCTGCCCGGGTTGTTCACCAGCAGCATCGCCGCGATGGTGAGCCCCCGGAAGACGTCTAGCGACTGCAGGCGCGGCGCCGGCCAGGCCGCGGCCGCCTCGCGCTCCGCGGCGGCGGGGACGGAGTCGATGAGCAGGGGCGCGGGTCGAGCCATCTCGCTTGAGACTGTAACACCACGCGATACCGTCCTCCCGACTCCCGTGATACCGTACTCGCGCTTGCAGGAGGCGAGCGCATGAAGCTCAGCGTCGAGTTCCCGAGCGTGTCCTACCGCGAAGGCCCGGCCGCCGTCGCGGAGATGGCCCGCACCATCGAGCGGATCGGCTACGACCACATCGACATCTTCGATCACGTGGTCATGGGCGTCCCCGTCGAGGGGCGGCCGCGTGGCCCGTACCACGCGGCGATGCCCATCCTGGAGGCGCTGACGACGCTCGCGTACCTCGCGGCGGTCACCTCGCGAGTCTGCCTCGGCACCGAGGTGCTGGTGCTACCGCAGCGGCAGCCCGCGCTGGTGGCCAAGCAGGTGAGCACGCTCGATACGCTCTCCGGCGGACGCATCCGGCTCGGGGTGGGCGTGGGCTGGCAGGAGTCGGAGTACGAGGCCCTCGGCGAGCGCTTCGGGACGCGCGGCGCGCGGATGGACGAGGCCATCGGCCTGCTGCGCGCCTACTGGGCCGACGCGGAGGTGACCACGGCCGGCGCCCACTACCGCACGATCTCGATGGCCATGGAGCCGAAGCCGCCGCAGGGCGGGCGCCTGCCGATCTGGATCGGTGGCCACTCGGAAGCCGCGTTCCGCCGCGTCGGCCGCCTCGGCGACGGCTGGCTCGCGAGCCGGGTGACCGACGCGGCGAGCGCGCGCGAGGCCATCGAGTCCATCCACCGCCACGCCGAGCAGGCCGGGCGCGATCCGGGCACCATCGGCCTGCAGAGCATGGTGGCCCCGCCGCCCCGCGACGCGGCGGGCAAGACGTTCTACGCCGACCACGACGCGGTGGTGACCCGCGTCGCCGCGCTCAAGGCGATGGGCTTCGACGGCGTCGCACTCAACGCCACCGCGATCTTCCAGGCCGGCGCCCGCTCGGTGGCCGCGATCACCGAGCAGCTGGGCCGCCTGCACGCCCGCATCCGAGCTGAAGTCGGCTGAGCCGCGTTGACCCCGCCGCCGCAGGTCCTGGCGCTGGGCAGCGCGCTGTGCGCGGCCATGTCCACCTTCCTGATCCAGCGCGGCCTCGAGCGGTCGAACTTCTACGCGGGAGCCTGGATCAACGTGGTGGTTGGCGCCCTCGCCGCCTGGATCGCCACGCTCATCCTCGTGCCCTGGCACGCCTACACCTGGCGCGCGGTGCCCTACTTCGTCTTCTCGGGCGTGGTCGGCACCGCGGGCGGGCGGCTCTTCCGCGTGCTCGCGATCCAGAAGGTGGGCGCGCCGGCGGCCGCTGCGGTGAACAACCTGGCGCCGCTGGTAGCCACCGGCCTGGCCATCGTCCTGCTGGGCGAGCACGTGACGCCGCCCATCCTGGGCGGCACGCTCGTGATCGTGGTGGGCACCATCCTGCTCTCCCTGAGCGGGCGCTACGTGGGCTTCCGCCCGCGCCACCTCGTGTACCCCTTCATCGCGGCCTCCTGTTTCGGCACCGTCGCCATCGTGCGCAAGCTCGGGCTCAGCACCGCCGGCCCGCTCTTCGACGCCGCGATCAACGTGACTGCGGCTCTCGTCGCCTCGACCACCTTCGTGGCCGCCTCCGGGAACCTGGGCTCGCTGCGCTGCGACCGCCGGAGCCTCCTCTGGTTCGTGGCCGGCGGCATCGCCGAGAACACCGGGGTCTTCCTGGTGCTCCTGGCTCTGGGCTTTGGTGACGTCAGCGTGGTGATCCCGCTGGCCGGCACCGCCCCGCTCTTCGTGCTGGTGATCGCCTATCTCTTCCCCAGCGAGTCAAATCGCCTGAATTGGCGGGTGATTGCGGGTGCCACCCTCATCGTGCTCGGGGTGGTCCTGCTCTCCCGCTGAGGGCTCCCCGCTCCGAGCGACCGGCCATGGGCCTCCGGGCCGGGCCCCCTGCACGTTGACTAAGGGGGGCCCTTGGTAGTAGCAACGAGATTGGCCGGGCCGCGCCGTCCGCTGCCGTGGCGTGCCCGGGGGATTCTATGGCATGTGCCTTTCGAACGCGCGCGACGATCGTTTCGGAGCGGCGGCAGTGCCAGCGGGGCTTCACGCTCATCGAGATGACCGTGACCCTCGTCGTGCTGGGCCTGCTGTTCGCCATCGGCGTGCCGGCCTACCTGAGCTATCGCCAGGCCGCGGTATTGAAGTCGGGCGCCCAGCAGCTGGTCACCATGATCAACGTGGCGCGCGAGCTCGCCCTGCGGATCAACGACACCGTGTGCGTCAAGCTGCCAACCCCGACCACCATGAGCTACACCCTCGGCGGCTGCTCCGGCAGCGTGTGGATCGGGGCCGGGACGGATGGGGCCGGTAACATGGCGCTGCCGGACGGCGTGACCGTGAGCACCACCGCGAATCCGGTCTTCAACTACGTGGGCGCCGCGCTGCCCGCCGCCACCTACACGATCACCAACACCCAGACGAGCGCCACCCTTACCGTGTCGGTGTCGCTCTCGGGGCGGGTCACGATCCCGTGATCTCGGCTCGCCGGCTCGTCCGGAATCGCGACGGCATGACCCTGGCCGAAGTGCTGGTGGCGCTGCCCATCATCACCATCGGGCTGCTGGCGCTGCTCGCGGCCATCCCGCTGTCGACGTTCGCCACGCAGGAGGGCCGGCTGACCTCGACCGCGACGTTCCTCGCCAACCAGCGCCTCGAGCAGGTGCGCAACGCGCACTGGTCCGCGGTGCCCGCGGTCGATCAGCTGGGCGTCTCCGCGTCGCCCACCGCGCCGCCCCAGGCGGGCGGGAGCACCACGTTCGCCGACGAGAGCCCGGTGGCTGCGCCCTACACCGCGTACCAGCGGCAGGTGCGCATCACGGACTGTGGCGTGGGTGGTGGCTGCGGCGGCGTCACCAGCTCCGGCATGCGGCTGGTGACGGTGAGGGTTTCATACGCGCCGGTGAGCGCCACCGGCAAGGACGCCGCGACGCCGCGGTCGGTCATGGTCACCATGCTGATCGCGCAGCGATGACCCTCCGTGCCGTGTTGGCGGACCAGCGCGGCTTCACCATGACCGAGCTGCTCATGGTCACCACCGTGCTCGCGGTGATCCTGGGCGGCGTGATCCTCGTCCAGCACCAGGGGCAGCAGGCCTACCTCTTCGGCTCGCACCGGGTCGAGGTGCAGCAGAACGGCCGGGCCGCGTTGGAGCTGATGTCGCGCGAGCTGCGCTCGGCCCTGTCGGTGACTGCGGTGGCGGGCACGACCGATCTCACGTTCGTCGACGGCGGCGGCACGATCGTCCGCTACCAGCTGAGCGGCGCCACGCTCAACCGGACCAGCGGCGCCACCACCACCCCGCTGATCGGCGGCGTGCAGAGCCTGGCGATGACGTGCTACTCGGCGTGGAACGGCAGCACCAATACCGGCACCGCCACCACGGTGCCCGACGACGTGAAGCTGGTACGCCTGCAGCTGGTGACCGGCACGGAGGATGCGGTCGGGCCGGGATCCCCCGCCGACCAGCGTATCGCCATGGAATCGCTCGTGCGGCTGCGCAATGTTCCGTGACGCGCCGGCGGGGTCAGCGCTGAGGCATGCGTTCGCCCGCCTCCGGCGTGCCGTGTCCTCGTCGACTCGCGCGGTGTCACTGCTGACGCGCGATCAGCGTGGTATCGCTCTACCCATGGCGCTGCTGGCGCTGTTGATCCTCGCGACGCTGGTCGTCTCGTTCGTCCTGCTGGCCACGTCGGAGCCGCTCATCGCCACCAACCAGAAGCTGGTGGCCCAGGCGCGCGCGCTCGCCGAATCGGGCATCGAGCGGGCCATCTGGGCGCTCAACAACCCCACCGATCCCAATGGCCTGCCCAACCCGCTGCCGGGGACCGTGCCCGCGCCCTACGACGGCAGCGCCGCCATCCCGCTGAGCGTCAACGGCACCTACGTGGGCTCGGTGTTCGTGACCGTCAGCAACGGGGCCAATGCCAACGAGCGCAACGTGGCCGCGGTCGGTTGGGCGCCGGCCACCACCGCCAGCGCGGCGGCCCGCCAGAAGATCCAGGCGACCGTCTATCAGTTCCTGTTCAAGGCCTCGCCGCCACCGGCCGCGCTGCTCACGCGTGGGGCCATGAATGTGGACGGGCAGGTCAACATCGATTCGCGCGCGGACCTGACCTGCGGCGCCCGCGACGGCACGTGGAGCACGGGCGCCACGTCGGTCGGAGGCTCGGCCGACGTGTACGGCGCCGACGGCAACAGCACCTCGAACCAGTCGGCCGGCCCCGGCGTGACCGACGTCCGGCAGCTGGTCACGGACTCCGCGTTCAGTCCGTTCGTCTTGAAGTCCGGCGATCTCGACGGCCTCAAGGCCATCGCGAAGGCGAACGGCACCTACTTCAGCGGGCCATCGGTAAAAACGCTGACCTTCAACTCCGGCAACAAGCTGCCGAACGGCGTCGTCTACATCGACACGGTGAGCGGCGACAACATCGACAAGGGCGGGCCCGGCACGACGCCTACGCCTGACCTTGCCAACGTCACCATCCAGGGCGCCGCGGAGGCCGACCCGAGCGGAACCTTCAGCGGCATGATCGTCGTGGCGGGTAACCTGAACATCTCGGGCAGCTTCCACATGCGCGGGATCGCCTACGCGGTGGGTACTCTCGTGCTGGCGGCCGGCGGCGGCGGCCAGCTCGACGGCGCGGTCATCAGCCAGAACATCCGCAACGCCTCGGCCACCACCGTCGATTCCGGCGGCACCAGCGCCACCTTCAACTTCAACTGCGGCTACGTCTCCAATCCGGGCGGGCAGATGCCGCAGACCTTCACCGTCCAGCCCGGCAGCTACCTGGAGGTCTCGGGCTCCTCCTGATTCGTTCGCCCCGGCCGAGGCCATCAGGGCGGAGTAATCCTCAAGGCTTGCACGGCAAACTGCTGTCTTCCGGGTGACACCCTACGTCATCGGAGCAATCTTCCACGCGCCCTGTTCAGCGCTAAGCGGTCTATAAGCCGGCATCTTCCCCTCTCGGACCATCAAGGCACTCGGCTTGCACCGCACCGTCGCAAGACGATGCCCGCGCAAACCCTTCGACCGAAGCCTTCCGCGAGATGCCAGGCGGAGAGCGGATTCACCCTCGCCGAGTTGATCGTCCTGATCGCGGTGATCGGCATCCTGTCCATCATGGCGATGCCGTCGTTCCTCAGGTACTACCAGGCCGCCACCCTGAAGTCGGGCGCCCAGCAGTTCGCGGCCTTGATCAACCAGGCGCGCGAGATAGCGATCAAGGAGAACGACAACCTGTGCGTCAAGCTGTCGAGCCCAACCCAGATGATGTATGCCCGTAGCACGTGCGGGGGCACCGCCTGGACGGGCGCCGGTACGGACGCCGCCGGCCACATCAATCTGCCGCCGCGCATCTCCGCGACGGCCCCCGCCAACCCGCCGATCTTCAACTATGTCGGGTCGGCGCTACCCGCGGGCACTTTCACTCTCACCAATATCGACACCGGTGCCACCCTCACCGTGTCCGTGGCGGCCTCCGGCCGGGTCACGATCCCGTAGCGGGAGACACACTCATGCGACTCGTCTCTGATCAACGCGGCATGACGCTGGCCGAGGTGCTCGTCGCGCTGCCGATCATCACCATCGGCCTCCTGGCGCTGCTGTCGGCGATCCCCCTCTCCACCTACGCGACCGCAGACGGAAACCAGACTTCGACCGCGACCTTCCTGGCGAATCAACGGCTCGAGCAAGTGCGCAACGCCCAGTGGAGCGCCACGTGTCAGGTGAACCCGGCGAGCGGGCTGGTCATCCCGGGCGCCGCCACCGTCATCGACAAGCTCGGCGTCTCGGCCCCCGACACGGCTCCCCCGAAGGACCCGGCCGCGGTCGTGACCTTTGCCGACGAGAGCTCGGTGGCGGCGCCCTACACGCGCTACTCGCGACAGGTGCGCATCACGGAGCCGGCGGCCGCCGCCCCGACCTGTACTGCCGCCGGGGTCATGAGCGGCACCGGGAGGCGAGTGGTCACGGTGACCGTGACGTACACGCCGCTCAGTGCCACCGGGTCCAACGCGGTTTCCGGCACACGGCCGGTCAGCGTGACCCTCGAGATCGCGCAGCGATGATCCAGGTGCGCGCCCTGCTTCGTGACGAGCGTGGGTTCACGCTGGCCGAGCTGCTGGTGGTGACGGCCGTGCTCGGATTGATCCTGGCCGGCGTCGTTCTGGTCCAGCAGCGTGGGCAGGAAGCCTATCTGTTCGGCTCCCACCGGGTCGAGGTCCAGCAAAACAACCGGTCCGCCCTGGAGCTCATGGTCCGGGAACTCCGATCCGCGACCGAGGTGATCGCGATCCCCAGCGCGACGAATCTCACCTTCGAGGACTTGAATGGCACGACCACGCAGTACCAACTCTCGGGGACCACGCTCAATCGTACGGTGGCCGGTACGACCACGCCGCTCATCGGAGGCGTCCAGACCCTGAGCATGTCCTACTTTTCGGCGTGGGATGGGGCCACTAATTCCGGCACGAGCACGACGGCGCCGAGCAGCGTGAGGTTGATCCGGATCCGGCTCGTGACCGGTACCGAGGACCAGGTAGGCTCCGGTTCGCCGAGCAACCAGCGCGCCACGATGGAGTCCCTGGTGCGACTGAGAAACATCCCGTAGCACAAGGAGAGGACCGTGTTCATCGACTGTCGGACTATGCGGCTGCTGCGAGACGAGCGTGGGATCGCGCTCCCGATGGCACTTTTGGCCCTGCTCGTTCTCTCCACGCTCGTGATCGCCTTCGCCCTGCTCGCGAGCTTCGAGCCCGTCATCGCCTCGAACCAGAAGATGGTCGCTCAGGCCCGTGCCGTGGCCGAGTCCGGCGTGGAGCGCGCCATTTGGGCCCTGAACAACCCGACGGATCTCCTCAATGGGATTCCCGACCCGCTGCCAGGCACGGTGGCCGCCCCGTACGACGGAAGCACCGGGATCCCGATTACCGTCAACGGCACGCAAATCGGGCTCGCGTTCGTGAGGGTCACCGCTGGGGTCAACGCGAACCAGCGGAACATCGTGTCAGTAGGCTGGGTACCCACCGACAGCACCACCAACGCACGGCAGAAAATCCAGACGACCGTGTCCAAGTTCCTGTTCCGGGTATCGCCTCCGCCGGCTGCGCTGACCGTCGCCGGCGAGATCAACGCCGGCGGTAACGTGAACATCGACTCCCGCACCGATACTAGTTGCGGCTACAAGGACGGCACGTGGAGCGCGGGTTCCACGGATACGGGAGGTTCGGCGTCGATCTACGGAGCCGACGGGAACAACACCGCGAACCAGACGCTGAGCGGAATGGGCGGCTCGGTCACGGACAAGCGAGCGAACGTACCCGGCAGCGCGTTCGACCCGTACATCCTCAAGAACGCAGACCTCAACACCCTCAAGGCATACGCCAAGAAGAATGGGACCTACTATAGCGGCGCCGGGGTCCAGGGCCTGACCTTCAACTCGGGCAACCGGATGCCGAACGGCATCATTTTCATCGACACCGTGTCCGGCAACAACATCGATTACAACGCCGACGGAACCGCCTGCACGGGCTGCACAGCGACAACCGACTTTGCCAGTGTCGACATCCATGGCGGTTTCGCCGCGGACCCGAGCGGCATCTTCAGCGGGATGATCGTCGTCGCGGGCGGACTGTCCATCTCCGGGGACGTCGAGATGCACGGCCTGGTCTACGTGGTCAACGATCTGACCTACACGGGCACCGGCAATGGGCGGATCGACGGGGCCGTATTCAGCCAGAACATCCGCGACGTCTCGTCGACGACCATCGATACGAACACCGGCGGCAACGCCCAGGTCAACTACAACTGCAACTATGCCTCGAATCCGGGCGGGCAGTTGCCCCAGGGCTTCAGCATCGAGCCCGGGACGTACAAGGAAGTCGCCGGCTCCGAAGTCGCCGGATCCTGATATGAGCCGATTGAAAGCTTGCGCACTGGTCGTCCTCCTGGTCCTCGTCACCGGGTGCCAGTCCAGATCCGTCCCCACCCCGGCCAAGTCGGCCGACGATCCGTCGGTGCTCGCAGCCCAGGCCCTTGCGAGCAGTCGCTATGCCGACGCGGCCCGGTTGTACCATCGGGCACTGGGAGAGGCGCCCGGCAAGATGGAGCTCCACTACGGACTCGCCGTCGCCAATTCGTACCTGGACCGGCGAGATGACGCGATCCGTGAATTCAGGTGGGTCCTTCAGTACGGGCCTCCGAATGCACCGGAAGTCCAGCTGGCTCGACGATGGCTCAGCCGGGCCGGCGCCCTGCCTGTGGCCAGCTACGCGGCCGCGAGTCCGGACCGGGCGGAGAAAGAGCGCACCGCGGGCAACGCCAGCCTCGAGGGACGGGCCGTGTTCGCGGAGGACGGACAATCGCCACAGCCGATGCGGCGGGAACAGCTGTTCCTGGTCGGGCAGCCGAACAGTCCGACCCAGAGGGAACGCTACAACCTGCGGACCGACGAGAACGGCACGTTCAAGTTCCCTGATGTCGTGCCCGGGCCTTACAAGCTCACCAACCGGGTGGCGGGCAAACCGACCTGGCGCATGCGGGTCGAGCTCAAAGCGAGCGAGGTGAAGGTGCTCGAGCTCACCCCCACCAACAGCACCGCCATGCAGGACGACTTCCCGGAGTCGGCACCAGAGACGAAGTAGCTAGTCGCCACCAGAGACGAAGTAGCTCGATTCCGGGGCCGGTTCGGCCGTACGATGGCGCCTGCCCTCCCTCACGTCGCCCCCCCATGGCTTGCGCGCGCCCGCGCCACCATCCCATGGATGTCCGCGCGGGTGACCGGCACCCGCTCGATCGGCGCGCACCCGAGCGGGGCCAGCGCGTCTTCGATGGCTTGCGCGATCAGCGGGTGCACCGGCATGATCCCGCCTTCGCCCGCGCCCTTGGCGCCCAGGGGGTTCAGCGGCGTGGGCGACTCCAGGTGGCGCAGCTCGAACACCGGCGGCGCGTCCGCTGCGGTGGCCAGCGCGTAGTCCATCAGCGTCGCGGTCAGGCGCTGCCCGGCCGCGTCGTAGGCCAGCTGCTCGTTCAGCGCGTCGGGCAGGCCTTGTACCACCGCGCCGTGGATCTGCCCGTCGACGATGCCCGGCTCCAGCAGGTGGCCGCAATCGTGGGCCACGATCCAGCGGAGGACGGACACCGCGCCGGTGTCGGGATCCACCTCGAGCACCACCGCGTGCGTACCGTTGGCGAAGCTCGACTGCGAGACCGCGAACACCTGCGTGTCCTCCAGGCCGGCCGCCTCGCCGGGCACGCCGCCGGCGTGGGCCGCTGCGGCCACCTCGGCCCACGCCACCGTGCGGCCCGGCAGCCCGCGTACCGAGAACTTCCCGTCGGCGACGACGACGTCGGCGGGCGCCGCTTCGAGCAGGTGCGCGGCGACGCGCCGGCCCTTCTCGAGCACCGCGCGCGAGGCCAATAGCGCCGCGCTGCCCCCGATGGCCGCGGTGCGGCTGCCGTAGGTGCCGCCGCCGCTGGCAACCAGGGCGGTGTCGCCCGTCAGCACCTCGACCGCGTCGGGATCGACGCCGAGCTGGCGGCCTACCAGGCGCGCGAACATGGTGGCGTGGCCCTGCCCCTGTGGCGCGGCTCCGCTGATCACGCTCACCCGGCCGTCGGCGTGCACGCGCACCACCGCGCTCTCGTTGGGCACGGTGGCGGTGGCCTCGACGTAGTTGACGACGCCGATGCCGAGGTAGCGGCCTCGCTCCCGCAGCCGTGTCTGCTCGCGCCGAGCCTCGGGGTGGTCCAGCGCCTCCAGCGCCAGCGCCATGCAGCGCGGGTAGTCGCCGCTGTCGTAGTCCACCGGCCCGCGGCCGGCGGTGGTGAGGCCCGTCGCGTACGGGTGGCGGTCAGCGGTGATCAGGTTGCGTCGGCGCAGCTCCACCGGATCCACCCGGAGCGTGCGGGCCAGCGCGTCCATCGCCCGCTCGATCACCCCGGTGCCGTATGGCCGACCGGCGCCGCGATAGGCCCCGACCGGCGTGGTGGTGGTGACCACGCCGCGGAACCGCAGATCCAGGCTCGGAATCACGTACGGGCCCACCGAGTGGATCATCGCGTTCTGCGGCAGGTTCAGGCCCGAGATCGTGTAGGCGCCCATCTCGTGCAGGAAGTCGTCGCGCAGGGCAAGCAGCCGGCCGTCGCGGGTGGCCGCGACCTCGACGTCGTGGATCTGATCGCGCTCAACGCAGGCCACCAGCGTGTGCTCGTGCCGCGTCTCGACCCACTTGATCGGCCGGCCGAGACGGCGGGCCAGCTCGGCGACCACGATGTACTCGGGGTAGTACATGCCCTTGGTGCCGAATCCGCCGCCGACGTCGGGCGGCGCGATCACGCGGACCGACTCCTCGGGCAGCCCCAGCTGGCCCGCGAAGACGCCGCGGTGGCGGTGCACCATCTGCACGGCGCCGTGGATGGTCAAGCCACCACCGTTCCAGTCGGCGATCAGCGCGCGTGGCTCCAGCGGGTGCGCGCCGCCCCGGGCCAGTCGGATGCGTGCGCGCACCGTCACCGGGGCCGAGCGCAGCGCCGCCTCCGCGTCGCCCACCTGCTGGCGCCACTCGGCCACCACGTTGCTGCCGATCTCGTCGTGAAGGATCGGCGCGCCCGGGGCCAGTGCGGCCTCCACGTCCACCAGCGCGGGCAGCGGCTCGTACTCGACGCGAATCAGGTCGAGCGCGTCGTGGGCGCGGTAGACATCGTCGGCGATGACCGCCGCCACCGGCTCGCCGACGAACCGCACCCGGTCACGGGCGAGCGGCCGGATCTTGCAGGGCACCGGCAGCGCCGGGTGCGGCGCGTAGATCGGCATGGGCTCGCCCGCCGACCCGAGGTCTTCCGCCACGAACACGCCGGCCACGCCGGGCGCGCGCCGCGCCGCCGCCACGTCGATCGCGTAAATGCGCGCGTGGGCGTGCGGGCTCCGCAGCATCGCCGCGTGCAAACACCCGGGCAGGCGCAGATCGTCCACGAACTGCCCCGCCCCGGTGACCAACCGCGGATCCTCCCGCCGCCTCACCACCCCCGCATGCTCGGCCATGGCTCCTCGATCTGGGGTCAGGTCTTACATTGCGACATTTCGCGACGTCGGCGACTCACTCGCCATTGACGAATGTCGTAATGCAAGACCTGACCCCATTCATGTCCATTCAGGTCTCGGCGGCGAGGCGGTCGCGCCAGTCCAGAGTACGGGAGATGAGGGGACGCAGGGCGAGGATCACCAGCAGCAGGCCCACCGCGAGCAGAGTCGCCGAGATGGGGCGGGTGACGAACACCGTGTAGTTGCCGGCGGACATGGCGAGCGACTGGCGCAACGACAGCTCCATCATCGGCGCCAGCACCAGGCCCAGCACGATGGGCGCCGTCTCGAAGTCGAGCTTGCGCAGCACGTAGCCGAGCACGCCGGTGCCGAGCATGATCCACACGTCGACCACGCTGCTGTTCACCGCGTAGACGCCGAGGATCGAGCACACGAGGATGATCGGGTACAGTACGGGATACGGCACGCGTAGCAAATTCACGAAGAGGCCGACCAGCGGCAGGTTCAGGATCAGCAAGATCACGTTGCCCACGTACATCGAGGCGATGAAGCCCCAGAAGAGTCGCGGATCCTGCTGGATCAGGAGCGGCCCCGGCGTCACCCCGTGCACCATCATCGCGGCCAGGAGCAGCGCCGCCACCGGCACGCCGGGCACGCCCAGTGCCAGCATGGGCACGAACGCGCCCGAGGTCGCCGCGTTGTTGGCCGACTCGGGCCCGGCCACGCCGGCCACCGCGCCGTGTCCGAACTGCTCGGGGTGCTTCGAGATCTTCCGCTCGATCGCGTAGGACACGAAGGTGGAGATGACGTGGGCCGATCCGGGGATGATGCCGATGAGGAAGCCGATACCGGTGCCGCGCCAGATGGGCAGGTGGGCCGCACGCCATTCCTCGCGCGACGGCAGCAACTCGCGCAGCCGCGGGCGGATCACCGCCGGCGGGTTCGGCTGGCCCGCGGTCAACAAGATCTCGGCAAGACCGAAGAGGCCCACCGCCACCGGCACCACCCCGATGCCGTCGCCGAGCTCGGTGATGCCATAGGCGAAACGGAAGTAGCTCGACATCTGGTCGATACCGATCATGCCGAGCAGCAGCCCGAACGCGGCCATGGCCAGGCCCTTGATCATGGAGCCGGAGTTCATGTACGCGAGCACGAGCAGCCCCAGCAGCAGCAGCGAGAAGTACTCGGGCGGCCCGAAGCGTAGGGCGAACGAGGCAAGCGGCGGGGCCAGGAACATCAGCGCGAGCACGCTCACCGTGCCCGCCACGTAGGAGCCGACCGCCGCGATGGTGAGCGCCGGCCCCGCGCGGCCCCGGCGGGCCATCGCGTAGCCGTCGATACAGGTCATGACCGAGGCGGCCTCGCCCGGTATGCGCATGAGGATCGAGGTGGTCGAGCCGCCGTACATGGCCCCGTAGTAGATGCCGGCCAGCATGACGACCGCGCGGGTGGCGTCTAGCCCGTAGGTGGCGGGCAGCAGCAGGCTGATGCCGGCCAGCGGCCCCACGCCCGGCAGCACGCCGACCAGCGTGCCGACCAGGCAGCCGACGAAGCCGTACCACAGCACGCCGGGGGCGAGCGCGACCTGAAAGCCCAGGCCCAGGTTCTGCAGCGTCTCGAGCACGGTCAGATGCCGAAGGGCCCGCGGGGCAGCGGCACGCGCAGCATCGTGTCGAACACGAAGAACGAGCCCCACGCCATCAGGAGCGTGAGAACGAGGCTCAGCGCGACGCCCTTGCGCTCGACCACCAGCAATAGGAACGCCACCACCACCGCGATGGTGAGCCGGTAGCCGAGCCGCTCGAGCCCGGCCGCGGCGAAGGCGCACGCTGCGAAGATCGCCACCGCGTGCCGCCATTCGTGCCAGCCGACCTCGGCGAGGCGCCGGGCGCGTGCCCCCATCGCGAACACCACCGCACCGAATACGATCACGAGCGCGGCCAGCAGCGTCGGCATGAACGCGGGCCCGGGCCGACGCAGGGTCCCGAACGGGAAGGCGCGGCTCTCCCCCACCGCCACCAGCCCGATCAGGACGAGGGCCAGGCCCGCGAGGCGATCGATCGTCATCGCGACGGCCTCGCCGCCGCGGCGAGCCGGGTCGCGGCGGGCGTCTCGGCCTCGGCCGCCGCCGTCCGGATCACTCGACCTTGCCGATCTGCTTTACGACCTCGGCCAGCCGCGCAGCGTCCTTGGCCCACCACGCGTTGAACTCGTCGGCGTCCATGTAGGCGATCGGCGTCTCGAGCTTGGCGTGGGAGGTGATCACCTCCGGCTCCTTGACCGCCTGGCGGGTCGCATCGCGCAGGATCTTGATGGCGCTCGGCGGGGTGTCCCTCGGCACCACCAGCCCGGCCCACGCCGTGTACTCGACGTCGTAGCCCTGCGACTTGAAGGTCGGCACGTCCGGGTACGCGGTCACCGGCGCGGTGCCGCTGTGGGCCAGCAGCCGCAGCTTGCCCGCCTTCACGTGCGCGGCGGCCAGGCTCACCGGCGTCATCACCGCCTGCGCGTGGCCGCCCAGGATCGCGTTCATCATGGGTCCACCCCCGGTGGTCGGCAGGTGACGCAGCTTGATGCCGGAGGCGAGCATGAACATCTCCATCGGGATGTGCGCGGTGCCGTAGAGGCCGGACGAGGTGAAGACGATCTCGTTCGGCCGCTTCTTGGCGTCGTCCACCAGGTCCTTGAGCGTCTTCCACGGCGTGTCCGACCGCACCACCAGCATCGACGGGTCGGCGTTGATGCGGGCGATGCCGGTGAACTGCTCGCGGGTGTAGTTCTGCGGCCGGCCGAAGAGCTTGTCCACCTCGGGCAGGACCGACACGCTCACCAGCGCCATCAGGGCGGTGTAGCCGTCGGGCTTGGCGGTGGCCGCGGTCTGGTAGCCGACCGCGCCGGCCGCGCCCGACTTGTTCAGCACCGTCACCGGCTGCTTCAAGATGCGCTCGAGCGCGGCGGCCACCGGGCGCGCGGTGTTGTCGGCCACACCGCTCGGCGGGAACGCGACCAGGATGGTGATCGGCCGCGTGGGATACGGGTCGTCGGCGCGGGCCTCGCCCGCCGCCATCACCAACGCCACCAGCGCGACGATCAGGAACCTCCGCACGAGCGGTCGTCTCATGCCTGTCTCCTTTGAGGGATGGTTGCCGCGCAACAGGGCCGCAGCCTAGCAGCGGGTCCGGGAGGAGGTCAAGACGCGCGGCCCGTTCCGTCGTCCTGCTCCCGCGTGGAAGGGCGCTCCCGGAGGGAGGGGCCGCGAGGTAAAATGGCCGACATGCTCCGAGACCATCCGAGCGGCAACTACCGCTACATGCCCGGCATCAGCGCGTTCTCCTGCGGCACCGTGGCCACCGCCGGCCACGAGATCGTGCACGTCACCCTGGCCACGCCGGTGCCGTGGCGCGACGGCTTCGCGCGCATCGACCGCCACCTGCGCGAGCAGCAGCGCAGCCGGACGGCGCTGTGCGGGATCGAGCTGCGCAGTCCGCAGCCGTTCACGTTTGACGGCTTCGGCCGCTTCAACGACGGCTACCGCGCGCTGCTCGGGGAGTGGGGCATCCTGGTCGGCGACGACAACCCGATCCCGCGCACCAACGTGTGTCCGGTCACCGCGGCCCCGGCCGAGCCGTCGCTCCACGCCTTCTCCTATACGGTCCCCGGCCGCACGCCCGCCCCTACGTTCATCGTGGCCGGCGCGGGCGAATTGAAAGACCGCGCGCAGGGGCCGGAGGGCATCGTGCGCCACGGCGATACCTCGGCCGAGGCCATGCGCGAGAAGGCGCGCTTCGTGATGGGGACCATGGAGCAGCGGCTACGCACGCTCGGCGGCGACTGGAGCCGGGTCACCGCGATCGAGATCTACACCGCGCAGCCAATTCACGGCTTCCTCGCCGAGGAGATCCTCCGGCCGGCAGGCGCGGCCGCGATCCACGGCGTGCGCTGGTACCCGAGCCGGCCGCCCATCCGGGGGCTCGAGTTCGAGATGGACCTGCGCGGCGTGGCGCGCGAGCTGGTACTGCCGCCGTCGGACTAGAGCGGCGGCTCGGCGTCGCCGCTGGTGTCGACGCGGATCAGGTCCGCTTCGCCCTCGGGTGACTCGTAGCCGGCGCGGTGCTCGGCCAGCAGCTCCTCGCGGCCGTCGGAGACCTCGTCGCCCGCCCGCGCCCGCTGCCGGAGGCGCTCGACCAGCACCGCCTCGGGCGCGTCGCACCAGAGCACCGCGAAGGGCACGCCGAGACGCGCGGCCACCGCGCGCGCCTCGTCGCGCTCCGCCGCGTGGGAGAAGCTGCCGTCGAGGACCACCGCCCACCCAGCGTGCAATAGCACCTCCGCGAGCCGTGCGGCTTCGGCGTACGTGCGCCGGCTCATCCCGGCGGCGTAGACGCCTTCGCCGAAGCCCACCTCGACGCGCTCGCGGAGCGCCACGCCGGCCAGTCGCTTCCGGACCGCGTCGGTGCGGATGACGATGGCGCCGGTGCGGGCCGCGGCCCGCCGCGCGGCGGTGCTCTTGCCGCTGCCCATCACCCCGGTGGTGACGATGAGCCGCACGCGGCGATGAGGCCGCACGAACCGCGCGGCCAGCTCGAAGCGCGCCCGCGCCGCCGACACCTGCTCGGGGCCCTGAAAGCTCAGGACCTTGGCGCGCACCCACGCCCGGTAGGCGCGATAGAAATCCAGCAACGGCACTGCCTCGTAGTCGCCGCTCTCGTCGAGATACGCGTTCAGGAACCGCGTGGCCAGGTCCGGACGCCCCAGACGCTCGAGGTCCATCGCGAGGAACGCGATCTCGCCCGCCACGTCGCCGAAGCGGAAGCGGTGGTTGAACTCGATGCAGTCGAAGATCTGCAGCGGCTCGACGCAGCAGACGTGCTGCGCCTGCAGATCGCCGTGGCAATCGCGGCTGCGCCCGGCGGCCACGCGCGCGGCGAAGCGATCGGCCTCGCGCTCGAGCATCGCGGCCACATGGTCGCGCACCGCCCGGCGCGTGTCCTCCGGCAGCACCTCTGGCCCCAGCGCGTCGGTCTGCGAGAAGTTCTCCTCCCAGTTGCGCCGGATGGTCTCGATGCCGCCGAGGAGGTCGATCTCGCCGCCGGTGTCGGCCTCCGCGTGGAAGCTCGCCACCCTCCGGCCGACCGCGTCGAGCAGGTCGGGCGACGCGGCGTCCTCGGCCACCAGCCGGTCGAGCATGCGCTCGGCGGGGAGCCGGCGCATGAGCACCGCCACCTCGATGGCGCGGCCGGTCCCGCCGAGCCGGGGCGACGACGCGGTGCCGGTGATCGCCACCACGTCCAGGTAGACGTCGGTGGTGAGCCGCCGGTTGAGCCGGACCTCCTCGTGGCAGAAGCGGCGCCGGCGCGCCAGCGTGGTGAAGTCGAGGAACCCGAGATCGACCGGCTTCTTGATCTTGTACACGCGCTCGCCCGCGAGCAGCACCCAGGAGATGTGGGTCTCGATCAGCTCCACCCGATCCATCGGGTGCGGATACACCGCGGGGTCGAGCAGCCGCGAGACGAGCCGCGGCGGCGGCTTCACGCGGCCGGCCGCGGGCGATCCGCCGGGTCCATCACCGTGCCGTAGCGATGCACCACGCGGGAGACCGCCTGCTCGCGCAGGTACGCGCGCAGCTCGAGCCGGCCGGCGGCCAGCACCGGCGCGTCCAGCACGGTCACGCCCGCCGCGTGGGCCGCCGCCCGCGTCGCCGGCGCCAGCGGCGTCAGCGCGCGCAGCCGCTCGGCGCCCGAGGACGCGAGGCGAGCAGCCAGCGTGGCCTCGCTCTCGACCGCGACGGTCGCCTCATCGCCTGCGCTCGCCCAGGGCGCGAGGCCGGCGGCTGCGACGTCGCGGCCCGCGGGGTCGCCGGCCCGCTCGGCCGCGAGGCTGATCTCGACGGGCACGCCGCAGGTGCGCGCGGCCAGCACGACCTGCGCGAGCGCGAGCCGGCCCGCCGCCGTGGCCGCCTCGGCGCGAACGAGCACGCGCCGGCACCGGCGATAGCGGAACACGTTGCGCTCGCCGAGCAGCGCGATGGGCTCGTGCTCGCGCCCGAAGTGATCGCGCCACGCCGCGGCGTAGCTGGCGGCGCTGGCCCGCAGCATCGCGCGTGAGTCGTCGTCGGCCATCGCATCGAGACTGCGCGCGAGCGCCGCCTCCAGCTCGGGCGCCAGCGGCGCCACCGCGGACGGCAGCGCGATCTGCCGCCAGTGGCCGAGCTGCAGCACGTAGTTCGGGCCGCCCGCTTTCGCGCCCGGTCCCGCCGACGAGCCCTTCCACCCGCCGAAAGGCTGCCGGCCCACGATGGCGCCGGTGGTCGAGCGATTCACGTAGAGGTTGCCGGCCGCGATGCCCTCCATCCAGCGGACGACCTCGCGATCGTCGAGCGACTGCAGCCCGGCGGTGAGGCCGAACGGCTGGTCGTTGGCCAGGTCGATGGCCTCGTCGAGGTCGCCCGCGCGCATGAGGCCCAGCACCGGCCCGAAGCACTCGGTGCGGTGGAAGAAGGATCCGCGGCGCACGCCGAGCTTGATGCCGGGCGACCAGAGGGGCGTGGACCCCTCGATCCGACGCGGCTCGAGCAGCCACTCCTCGCCCGCGTCGAGCGTGGTGAGCGCGCGGGTCAGCGCGCGGCCGGGCGGCTGGGTGAGCGGCGTGATGCGGCTCGCGGGGTCCCACGCGCTGCCGACGACCAGGCTCTCCGCCGCGTCGCGGAGCTGGCGCCGGAACGCGGGGTCGTGGTAGACCTCGGCCTCGCAGATGCCGAGGCTCGCCGCCGAGCATTTCTGCCCGGCGTGGCCGAAGGCCGAGCGCACCAGGTCGCGAACGGCCTGGTCGCGGTCGGCCAGCGCGGTGACGATCATCGCGTTCTTGCCGCTGGTCTCCGCGAACAGGCGCAGGTCCGGCCGCCACTCGAGGAAGCGCCGCGCCGTCTCCACCGAGCCGGTCAGGATCACACCGTCGACGCGCTCATCGGTCACCAGCCCGCGGCCGACGTCGTCGTCGGGACACGGCACGAACTGCAGCAGCGCGCGCGGGATGCCCGCGTCCCACAGCGCGGTCGCGAGGTGCCAGCCGACCAGCACCGCCTCGGGCGCGGGCTTCAGCAGCACCGCGTTGCCGGCGGCGAGCGCGGCCAGCACGCCGCCAGCCGGGATCGACAACGGAAAATTCCACGGCGGCGCCACCACCACCACGCCGAGCGGCTCCATCCGGCCGCCGTCCACCGTGTCCCCCGCGCCGATGGCGCGAGCGTAGTAGCGGGCGAAGTCGATGGCCTCGGAGACCTCGGGATCCGCCTCGGTCACGGTCTTGGCTGAGTCGACGATCATCGCGCCGATCAGATCGCCCCGCCGCCGGGCCAGCACCCTCGCGACGGAGTCGATCAGGCCCCGCCGCTCGGCGGCCGCCCGCGCCGCCCACGCGGCCTGCGCCCCGCGAGCCGCATCCAGCGCGTGGCCCACCTGCGCGCGATCCGCCAGCGCATGCCGATACGCGACGCGCTCGAGCCGCGAGCGATCGCGGCCCTCCATCTGCCCCGCCCCCGCCACCATCTCGCCCGCGATCTGCAGCGGCACCACCTCCACCGCTCGCTCCCGCCACTCCCCCCGCACCCGCTCCAACCCCTCCCGACTCTCCCCCACCGTCCAATCCGTATCCGCCTCATTCCCGAATGGGGTCAGGTCTTGCAATACGACATTTCCAGTGACAGCCACGTCTCGCATTGCCGCATCTCGAGACCGCGAGAGCACACCGCCGGCGGAAAATGTCGTAATGCAAGACCTGACCCCGTCGGAGAGGGCGGGGAGGTGGAAGGCGGAGAGGAAGCGGTCGCGCTCGAGGGTCCATTCGGGAGAGCCGGGTTCGAGGCCGAAGACGTGGCGCAGGAAGTTGTCGGACGCGGTGTTCTCGTCGAGGCGGCGGACCAGGTAGGCGATGGCGCTGTGGAAGTCCTCGGCGCGGACCACCGGGGCGTAGAGCAGTAGCCCGCCCGCCCGTGCCTGCACCGCGCGCGCCTGATGGTTGGCCATCCCCTCGAGCATCTCGAACTCGGTCCAGGCCTGCACGCCCGCCTCCTCGCGCAGCACCATGGCGTAGGCCACGTCGAAGAGATTGTGGCTGGCGATGCCCACGTGCACCGCGGCGGCGTGCTCGGGGCGGCAGCCGTACTCGATCATGCGCTTGAAGTTGGCGTCGACCTCTCGCTTGGTCGTGTAGGGAGCCTGCGGCCAGCCGTGCAGGTCGGCCTCGATGCGCTCCATCGCCAGGTTCGCGCCCTTCACGACGCGTAGCTTGATCGGCGCGCCGCCGCGCCCGCACCGCGCGGCCGCCCACGCGACCAACGCGCGCTGCACGCGGTGCGACTCGGGCAGATATGCCTGCAGCACGATGCCGGCCGGCAGCGTCAGGAACTCCGGCTCGTCCAGCACCTCGCGGAACGCGGCCACCGTGATGTCGAGGTCGCGGTACTCCTCCATGTCCAGGTTCACGAACTTGGGCGTGACCCGGCCGTCCGGATGGCGATACCGATGCCGCTGCGCCTGCCGGTAGAGCGCGCGCAGCCGCTCCTTCACCACCTCCACCGTGTGCCGGAACGCGGTCAGGTCGATCTGGCTCGACACCGACGAGATCTTCACCGAGATGTACTCGACGTCCTCGCGGGCCAGCAGCGCCAGGTAGGCCTCGAGCCGCCGCGCCGCCTCGGCCTCGCCCAGGATGGCTTCGCCGAGCTGGTTCAGGTTGAGCCGGATGCCGGCGGCGCGCCGCTCGGCCAGGTAGCGCCGCAGGTCCTCTTCCTCGGCGGGCAGGATCAGCGCCTCGGTCTCGTGCCGCAGCCGCGCCACGATGGGCGGCACCACGAGGCTCGGCAGGTACTGGCCCATCAGCGCGCCCAGGGTGAGCCCGATGCGCTCCCACCACTCCATGAATCGCGGCGCGCCGTAGCGCTCGAGCAGGTACTGCAGCTGATCGGCGATGCGCTCGGGTCGCCGGCTGCGGAAGCACTGGTCGGTGAGCGCGATCGTGAGCTCCTTGCCGCGCGGGTCGTCCATCAGGCGCGCCAGGCGCTCGGCGCGGGCCCGCTCCTCGGCGGTCTGCCCCGCCCGCGCCTCCGCCAGCAATGCCTCCGCCAGCGCGACAGCGCGCTCCGCGTGCTCCATCCGGGCACCGCTCGCCGCTACCCGGGCCATGCCCCAAGCCTACTCCCTCTTCCCGCGTCTCCCCCACCACTGGGGAGAGGGCAGGGTGAGGGGGCGAGTTGACGCCGCGCCCTACCTGGTACATCCTCCCCGCGGACCCGTAAGCATGCGCGCCCTCGTCCTCGACACCTTCGACGGCCCCTTCATCCCTCGCGACGTCGCCACGCCCGCCATCGCCCCACACGAGGCGCTGGTCCGCGTCCGCAACGTCGGCGTCTGCGGCACCGACGTGAAGATCCGCGCCGGACGCATGGGCCTCGGCGTGATCCCGCTCATCATGGGTCACGAGATCGCGGGCGAGGTGGCCGAGGTCGGCGCCGACGTGCGCGGCTTCGTGCCCGGCGATCGCGTCGTCGTGAACTTCTACGTGACGTGCGGCCGCTGCCAGTTCTGCCGGGTGGGCCGCGACACCCTCTGCCCCGAGGTGCGGCAGCACGGCTTCAGCATCGACGGCGGCTTCGCGGAGTACGTGAAGACGCCGGGTGTCAACCTGTGCAAGGTGCCCGATCACGTCCCACTCGAAGCCGCGTGCATCCTGGGCGACGCGGTGGCGACCTCGTACCACGCGATCACCCGGCGCGCCAACGTGAAGCCGGGCACCACCGTGGCGCTGATCGGCGTGGGCGGGGTCGGTCTGCACGCCCTGCAGATGGCCCGGCTCGCCGGCGCCCGGGTCATCGCGGTCGATGTCAACGAGGCGCGCCTGGACGTGGCCCGGAGCCTCGGCGCGGACGCGGTGGTGGACGCGCGGAGCGGGCCCTTCCACGAGACGGTGCGCCGGCTCACCGGCGGCCAGGGCGCGGACGTGGTGCTGGAGTTCGTCGCCAACCAGCAGACGCTGCCCTCGAGCTACCAGAGCGTGAAGCGCGCCGGGCGGCTGGTCTTCGTGGGCTACACGCCGGGGCTGCCGCTGCCGGTGCTGCCGCACGAGCTGGTGCGCAACGAGCTGGAGATCGTCGGCTCGCGGGCCAACACCAAGCAGGAGCTGCAGGAGACGATGGACCTGGTGGCCGGTGGCCGCATCAAGCCGATCGTGGATCGCGTGATCCCGCTGGCCGGCATCGAGGAGGCCTTCACGGCGCTGCGCGAGGGCCGGCCCGTGGGGAGGAACGTGCTGGCGGTGTAGACCGCCCTCACCTTGACTCACCGCCCCTCACCCCTGCCCTCTCCCCTGAGGGGAGAGGGTTCACGGGCGCGCGCATTCCCCTCTCCCCGTTGGGGAGAGGGTAGGGTGAGGGGCCCGGCGCTACCCCTCGGTGAGGCCGCTGGCGGTGCCGACGGCGGTCTTCTCGCCGTGCTGGTTCTGGCACCACACCTCGACGACCACCCGCGTGCGTGCGCTCTCGGGCCGCGTCTCCCTCACCACGCCGTGCACGGTCAGACGGTCGCCCGCGTAGACCGGCTTGATGAAGGCCATCGAGAGCGTCCCGCCCCGGATGAAGCCCTCGCCCAGCAGCCGCGTCATCATCTCCGAGGCGAACGCGGTCGACATCATGCCCTGCGCCAGCGTGGTGCGGAAGCCTTTCTGGCGCGCCCACGCCTCGTCGGTGTGAATGGAGCGCGGGCGCACTCCCGAGTAGACGTCGATCCGCCGCTGCGACATCTCCTTCACGAGCGCCGGTAGCTCCTGTCCAACCGCGACGGTCTCAGCGAGCGGCATGGCGCGTGCCCTCCGGGATCAGCATCTGGGTGAACTGCCCGCGCACGAGCACCGCGCCGGTCTCGTCCTCGGTGACGTACTCGGTGACCATGTACTGCCGGCCGCGGCGCTCGTACTTGTCGACGACCGTCCCGCGCGAGCGCACGCGCATGCCGGGGCGGATCGGCTCCACGAACTCGAACTGCATCTTGGCGTGAAGGCCCGCGTGCACGATGTACTTGCTGTGCCGCAGGTGAAGCGCCTGGTTCGCCATCAGCGTCGGATGGGCCACCGGGCCGCCGACGGGCGAGTCGTGCGTGAACCACGGGTGGTGGTCGTCGACCGCGAAGGCGTACGCCTCGATGTCCTCCGGCGTGACCAGGTGCGTGTCGGAGACGAACTGCTCGCCGACGGTGAGGGCGTCGTAGGTGAGCCTGGGGAACTCGGTCATGGGCGGCCTCCTGGGCGCGTCAGCCCAACGCCCTCACCACCCCTCACCTGCCCTCTCCCCGGAGGGGAGAGGGTGGGTGGGCGATGGCGGGGAGGACTTCGGTGGTGAAGCGATCGAGCTGGGCGAGCTGATCGTTGCCGATGAAGCGAATGCAGAGATCCGTGACGCCGGCCGCGGCGTAGCGGGCCATCACGTCGATCACGACCGCGGCGGGCCCGAGTCCCATCGCGCCCCGCTCGTGCACGCCGCCACCGTAGTACGTGGTGAGGAATTCGGTGGTCACCCGCTCCGCGGTCGCCACGTGGTCGTCGAGCCGCACGGTGGTGTACACGACGAGCGGGAACTCGTCGTGTGGCCGCCCGTGTCGCGCCAGCGCCTCCAGCGCCCGCTCGCGGATGACCGGAATCTCCTCGAAGTTCACGTACGTCGTGACGATGCCGTCGCCCAGGCACGCGAAGCGCTCGAATTGCGCGGGCAGCAGCTCGCCGCGGTTGCCCGCGGTGATCAGGATGGGCGGCCCCTCGGGGCGCCACGGCAGCGGGCCGATGGTGTGGTCCACCAGATCCAGGTCGGAGCCGTGATGCGTGACCGGCTCCCCCGTCCAGAGCCGACGCCAGATCTCCACGTGCTCCTCGAGCCGGCGCACCCGCGCCTTGTGATTGGCCCCGCACGCGGCCCACTCGCGCTCGGCGCTCGGCAGGCTCCAGCCGACGCCGAGGCCGAGCAGGAGCCGTCCCCTGGAGATCTGGTCGATGTTGGCCAGCTGCTGCGCCAGCACCACCGGGTGACGAAGCGCGGGCAGCAGCACCGCGGTGCCGAGCCGCACGCGCGTGGTGATCCCGGCCAGATAGGCCAGCGTGGTGAGCGCGTCGAGCCGCGGCTTCGCCACCACGCTGTCGCCGACCCACACCGCGTCGTACCCGGCCTGGTCCGCCCGGCGCGCCATCGTCCAGCAGGTCTCGACCGGCGGCCGCCGGGCCGACTCCATCACCGTGCCGCGGGTGGGGATGAGCACGCCGATTCGCATGGCCGGGAGTCTACCGCATCCGGCCACCGCCGCGGCGTGTCAGTGAAGTGACGACGAGCGTCGCACCAACGCCCGGATTCCATCTCGGAATGATGCGATCCCGCGCGGATTCGAGAGAAAATCGAGCACCGGAATCGCGGCGAATTCGTGGCCTCGAACGTGCATCGTCTGCACGCAGTGAAGGTCACCCCGAAGGAGAAGCGTCGTTGAAATCGCTCCGTGCCTCCGTGGTCCTGGCGTCGCTGGCCCGCATCGCGTCGGCGTTCTCCATTCCGCAACCCGGTGAATCCCTGCCCGGCTCGAGCCCCGCGCTGAGCAGCGCCCCCGGTCCGGACCGCGCGCCCCGCCCCACCGCGCCGGCGCGACCGCTGCGCCGCTCGCTGAACGCGGCGGTGGCCGAAGGCGCGTTCGCCGAGGTCTTCGGCGCCTGCGCGACCGGCGCGGTCATCACCGGCTGGGCGCTCTACCTGGGCGCGAGCGCGGCGATGATCGGCTTGCTCGGCGCGCTGCCGCTCGGCGCGCAGGTCGCCAGCCTGCCCGCGGCCTGGTTCACCAGCTCGCACAGCCGCAAGGCCGTCGCGCTCTGGGCGGTGGGGGTCTCGCGCATGACGTTCCTGCCGCTGCTCGCGCTGCCGATGCTCGAGGCGGACCAAGCGACGAAGCTCCACATCTTCCTGGCGCTGGTGGCGATCAGCACGGTCGCCGCAGTCATCGGCAACAGCGCGTGGGTCGCGTGGATGGGCGATCTGGTGCCGGAGCGCCTGCGGGGGCGGTTCTTCGGACGGCGCACCATCTTCTTGAGCATCGCGGGCACGCTGACCTCGATCGGCGCCGGGATCCTGCTGGACCGGCTCGCGCCGCTCGGGTGGACCGGCGCCGCGCTCTCCGCTCTCACCGCCGCCGCGTGCCTGGCCGGCGTGGCCAGCGTGTTCCTCATGCTGCGCCAGCACGAGCCGCGCGCCGCCGCAGAGGACGCCGCGCCGGCCTGGCAGGCGCTGCGCCTGGCGCTCGAGGATCGGCACGCGCGGCCCTTCATCGGCTACCTGCTCGCGTGGAACGCGGCCGTCGGCATCTCGGCCAGCTTCTTCGCGTACCACATGCTGACGAACCTCAAGACCGGCTTCGTGATCGTGGCCGCCCACGGCGTCGGCGTCGCGGTGGTGCGCATCGCCTGTGCGCGGTTCTGGGGGCACGCGGTGGATCGCATCGGCTCCGGCCCGGTGCTGGTGTTCTGCTCCTTCGGCATCGCGGCGGTACCGCTCACCTGGTTCATCGTCACGCCGGACCGCCTGTGGCCGATCGCGCTGGACGCGGTCTTCGCCGCCTTTCTCTGGTCGGGCCACGGCATCGCCGCGTTCGACCTGACCATCGGGCTGGCCCCGCGGGCGTCGCGGCCCATCTACGTGGGCGCCTTCGCCACCGCCGGCGGGCTCGGCTTCGGCGCCGCGTCGATCCTCGCCGGCCAGCTGGCCACCGCGATTCCGGTACACTTCGCGCTGCTGGGCGAGACGTGGACCAACCTCCACGTGCTCTTCCTGCTCTCCGCCCTCGGCCGGCTGGCCTCCGCCGGGCTCACGCTGCGCCTGCACGATCCCCGCGCGCGGGGCACCGTCCGTGAGCTGGTGGCCGCCCTCACCGACCGTCTCGGCATGGGCGCCGTTCGTCCCTATCTGCCCGCGCTGGTCCGCATCCCCCGCCGCTGACCCCGCTCCCCCTCTCCCCCTGCGGAGAGGGCCGGGGTGAGAGGGCCGTATCTGCCTCGTGACATTGACCACCCGACCGTGGATCAGTTACATGCCACGCCCGATCCGGATCGGTCTTCGAGAAGCCCATCAGCGGCTTTCTGCCGCGATCAACGCGGTGAAAGCCGGCAAGGATGTGATCCTGACCGACCGGGGAACACCGATCGCGGTGATCAGGCGGCTGGCAGGGGCCGCAACATCGGATCAGCGCGTTCGAAAGCTCGAGATCGCCGGATTGCTTCAGGCCGCCCGGCGGCGCTCCCCGCACTGCGCGGCGCGCCGCTGTCCAAGACGGTCGCGCACGAGCGCGACGCGCGACAGCGGCCGGCTGGGCACTTCTCGGTCGGCTGGGACTTCACCGGCCCTGGACCCCTCACCCTGCCCTCTCCCCGGAGGGGAGAGGGAGAAGCGGCGGTTTGCTCGGGGCGTGCTCGGCGTGGCATAGTGGCGGCCCGCCGCCATGAGTGATCCCGTCACCGTCCAGAAGTTCGCGATGGGCCAGTCCGTGTCTCGCGTGGAGGACCCGCGCCTCGTCCAGGGGCTCGGCCGCTACTCCGACGACGTGAACCTGCCTCGCCAGGCCTACGCGGTGGTGGTGCGCTCGACGCACGCGCACGCGCGCCTCACCCGCATCGACTCCACCCGGGCGCTCCGGGCGCCCGGCGTGCTGACGGTGCTGACCGGCGCCGATCTGATCGCGGACGGCGTCGGCAACCTGCCGACCGATGCCACGCGCAAGCGCCGCGACGGCTCCCCCGCGTTCACGCCGCCGCGGCCCGCGCTGGCGCGAGACCGCGTCCGCCACGTCGGCGACCCGGTGGCCCTGGTGGTGGCCGCCAGCGCCGAGGCGGCCGCGGACGCCGCCGAGCTGGTGGCGGTGGACTACGCGCCCTTGCCCGCGGTGATCGGCGCCGAGCGGGCCACGCGTTCCGGCGCACCCGCGGTCTGGGACGAGGCGCCCGACAACGTGGCCTTCGTCTGGGAGGCCGGCTCGCGCGACACGGTGGCGCGCGCGTTCGCCCAGGCCGCGCACGTCACGCACCTGGACTTCGTGGTGACCCGGGTGGCGGCGGCGCCGCTCGAGCCGCGCGCGGCGGTGGGCGACTTCGACCGGCGCAGCGGGCGCTACACGCTCTACACCGGCATCCAGGGCCCGCACGGCCTGCGCGCACAGCTCGCCGAGCAGATCTTCCGCGTGCCGCACGGCCAGGTCCGGGTGGTGACCGAAGAAGTCGGCGGCAGCTTCGGCATGCGCAGCGGCATGTACCCGGAGCTGGTGCTGGTTCTCTGGGCCGCGAAGCGCCTCGGCCGCCCGGTGAAGTGGACGTCGAGCCGCCGCGAGGGCTTCGTCAGCGACGAGCCCGGCCGCGACAACGTCTCGGCCGCCGAGCTGGCGCTCGACGCGCGTGGCCGCTTCCTCGCCCTGCGCGTGGCGCTGAAGATCGACATCGGCGCCTACTTCACGCCGCGCAGCGCGGGGCCCGCCACCAACAACGTCGGCGGGCTCGCCGGCGTCTACACCACGCCGGCCATCCACGTCGAGAGCACCGGCGTCTACACCAACACCACACCGACCGGGCCCTACCGCGGCGCCGGCCGGCCCGAGGCCACCTACGCGATCGAGCGCGTCATCGACGTGGCCGCGCGCGAGATGGGCATCGACCCGGTCGAGCTGCGCCGCCGCAACCTGATCCCTCCCTCCGCGATGCCGTTTCGGACCGGGCTCGTGTTCACCTACGACTGCGGCGAATTCGAGCGCGTCATGTCCATGGCGCTGACCCGGAGCGATCGCGCGGGCTTCGAGCGGCGCCGCGCCGAGGCGCGGGCGCGCGGCGTGCTGCTGGGCCTGGGCCTCGCCAATCCCATCGAGGTCGCCGGCGGCCCCTACACCTCCGTCAATCCCGATACCGCCGAGCTGCGCGTCAATCCCGACGGCTCGGTCTCGCTCTTCGCGGGCACGACGTCGATGGGCCAGGGCAACGAGACCGCCTTCGCGCAGATCGTGAGCGACCGCCTCGGCCTGCCCGCCGATCGCATCCAGGTCTTCTGGGGCGACAGCGACGCCCTCGGGGCCGGGCGCGGCAACGGCGGCTCCGGGGCGATCTCGGTCGGCGGCTCGGCGGTGCTGCGCGCCACCGAGCGCATCGTGGAGCGCGGCCGCCGCCTCGCCGCGCACCTGCTGGAGGCCGCGCCCGAGGACGTGGCGCTGCGCGACGGCCGCTTCGTCGTCGCCGGCACCGATCGCGCCGTGCCGTGGAGCCGCGTCGCGCGCGCCGCCTATCAGCGCCAGCAGCCGTCCGGCCTCGAGCCGGGCTTCAGCGAGACCGCCGCGTTCACGCCGCCCTCGGTCACGTTTCCGAACGGCTCCCACGTCTGCGAGGTCGAGATCGACGCCGAGACCGGCGCGGTGCGCATCGTCCGCTACACCGTCGTGGACGACGTGGGGCGCATGGTCAATCCGCTGCTCGTGAAGGGACAGATCCACGGCGGCGCCGTGCAGGGCCTGGGTCAGGCGCTCGCCGAGGTGCTGGCCTACGACGAGTCGGGCCAGGTGCTCTCCGGCTCGTTCATGGACTACGCGATGCCGCGTGCCGACGACGTGCCGTCCTTCGAGGTCGACGCCCACGAGGTCCCGACGCAGGTCAACCCGCTGGGCGCCAAGGGCGTGGGCGAGGCCGGCACGGTGGGCGCGCTGCCCGCCCTGTTGAACGCGGTCAACGACGCGCTGGCCCCGCTGGGGGTCCGCCACCTCGACATGCCCGTAACCCCCGAGCGGGTCTGGCGGGCGATCCACGCGTCCGGCCGCGTCATGTAATTCCTACGCGGGCGACGTCAGCCCGTCAACAGCCCTTGTGTCACTGCGGCCGAAGTCTGCGCGGTGGAAAGGCTTGCGCAGTGGCACCTGGGATGCAATTCCGACCGCGAGACCGGCGGCGACGCCACTCCCAAGCCGCCCGGCGCGAGGTGACGAGATGGCCCTTCAATCGACCGTGAGCACGAGCGCCGGCCGGATCCTGGTCGTCGACGATGACAAGCGGGCGCGCGACTTCATCGTGTCGAGTCTCCAGGCCGCCGGCCACGATGTCGACGCGAGCAGCACCGCGCTGGAGGCGGTGCGCATGCTCGGCCGAAGCTGGTACGACCTGATCGTGTCCGAGCTCCGCATGCCCGAGCTGGACGGCCCGAGCCTCTACACCGAGATGACGCGCCGCTGGCCCAGTCCCCCGCCCGTGCTGTTCGTGTCAGGCCTCGGCAACACGTCCGCGTACGACGGCTTCCTCGAGGTCATTCGCGCCCCGCTCCTGACCAAGCCGTTCCGCAGCGGTTCGCTGCGGCGGATCATCAAGCGCCTGCTCGAGTAGCGTCGCGTGACGATGCCGTCCTTCCCCCGCACCGTCGTCCTCGTCCTCGCCGCATCGCTCGTCGCTTCATGCTCCTCGTCGCTGCCCGGATCGATCCCCGCCTACCCGAGCGCGGGCCAGCTCGAGCGGGACACGCTCGCGTGCGAGCAGATCGCGACCGGCCGCACCGACTTCGAGCGGCGTGCCGACTACATGGCCTGCATGATCGCGCAGGGCTACCGCACCTACGTCTCCGCGGCGACGTACTGGACCATGGCCGAGCTGACCGTGTCGGCGGCGAAGAAGCAGTCGCAGGAGCAGGTGCGGCTGGACCTGCAGGCCTGCGCCGCCGAGTCGGAGGCCGTCGCCGGCGCGCGGAGCGGCGAGATGGCGGAGGCGGTGGACTGGGTGAGCGCGAAGGTGCTGCGACGCGAGCCGAGTCGTGACCGCGACGTGCTGACCACCGCGTTCGGGCAGTGCTTGACCAAGCGCGCGTATGCGATCCGGCCGGTGAGCCGGATGGCGGCGGAGTAGGCGGGAACCACCCCTCACCCGGCCCTCTCCCCTGAGGGCAGAGGGAGAAGGGGGAAGGCGGCACGGAATCACTCTCCCCCCAAGGGGACAGGGCGAAGGCGGCGGCGAATCACCCTCTCCGCGATGGGGAGAGGGCAGGGTGAGGGGCCGGCGCTACTCGGAGCGGACGCCCAGCTCGTCCAGGTGGAGCAGCAGGTCGGCGGGATCCTGGTAGACGCGATAGGCCCCGGCCCGCTCCAGCTCGTCCTGCCCGTAACCGCCCGACAGCAAGCCCACCCCGAGCGCTCCCGCCCGACGCGCGGCCAGCAGATCCCAGACGCTGTCGCCCACGACGACCGACGCGGTGATCGGCGCCTCCACCAGCTGCGCCGCCGCGATGAACAGATCGGGGTCGGGCTTGGCGTGCTGCACCACGTCGCGCGTGACCACCGGGGCCTCGGGGGGCAGGTCCAGCAGCGCCAGCGCCGAGCGCGCCGTCTCCGCCCGCCCGCTGGTCGCGATGGCCCACGGCACGCCGACCGCGGTGAGGTGGCGCAGCAGCTCGCGCGCGCCCGGCAGCGGGCGCACCTGCTCGGCGCGCCGCGCGTAGGCCTCGGCGTGCCGGCGCTGCAGCCGCGCGGCCTCCCCCGGCGTCACGCGATGGCCCGTCTCCCGGAGCAGCGCGTTGACGAAGAGCCCGCCGCTCATCCCGATGCGGCGATGGATGCGCCAGACCGCCAGCTCGATCCCGGCCTCCTCCAGCGCCTCCCGCCACGCGAGCACGTGCTGGTACACGCTGTCCACCAGCGTGCCGTCCAGGTCGAACAGCAGGGCCGGGTCGCTAGCGACGGGCATCGCCGCTGTTCCGTCCGGCCCGCCGCCCGAGCGCCGCCAGGTCGAGCGCGGTCGAGGGCCGCGTGTCCGCGTGGAGGGCCCGGCGCATCTGGGCGAGCGCCCGCCGCCGGTCGTCCTCGAGGCGGGCCGCCACGCAATCGGCCGGCACGACGACGTGGTAGCCGCGCATGTGCGCCTCCTGGGCGGTGAGCAGGATGCAGCTGTCGGCCAGGAGCCCGGTGAGGATCAGCGTGCGCGCGCGCAGGTGGTCCAGCAGCAGCTCCAGCGTCGTCGAGTAGAAGGCCGAATGCTTCGGCTTCAAGACGAAGTAGTCGCGCCGGTCCGGCCGGAGCAGGCGCGTCACCGCACCGCCCCGGCCGGTCCTGCGCAGGCAGTGGGCGACCAGGCTGCGGAAGTCCGACCGCCAGCGGCCGAAGTTGTCGTTGACGTACACGGTGGCGAGGCGGGCGCGCCGGGCTGCCTGCTTCAGCCGACGGATGCGCCGGGCTATCGGGTAGGCGTCGGCCAGCACCTGCCTCCCGTCCTCGAACTCGAAATCGTTGATCGCGTCGATCACGAGCAGGACCACCGGCGACCGATCGGGCGCGCTGCCGTGGAGATCGCTCGCGGCCACGCGCACGCCCATGGGATCAGGCTACACCCTCTTCCCGGCCGGTAAGGGACACCCGGCACTCTCTGCCACCCGTCACCTTCCTCACGCGGCAATCGCGAGCGCGAAGATCGGAATGCGCGCGCCGCTCACGCGGCACAGGCCTTGCTGTTCTTCGCTCACGTGCGGGCGAGCACACCCGCGCCCGCGGCAACCCGAGCAAGGAGGGATCCCAATGGCGACTGCAGACCGCATCCGCGACGTGATGACCCCGAACCCCCAGTCGCTGCCCGCGAGCACCACCGGACGAGAGGCCGCGGAGGCGATGCGCGCCAACGACATCGGCAACGTGGTGGTGACCGACGACAGCGGCAACGTCACCGGCATCCTCACCGATCGAGATCTCGTGGTGCGCGTCATCGCGGAAGGCCGCGATCCGCGGGCCACGCGCATCGGCGACATCGCCAGCCACGACCTGGCATCCGTCGGGCCCGACGATCCGGTCGGCCTCGCGGTGCAGATCATGCGAGAGAAGGCGGTGCGCCGGCTGCCGGTGGTCGACGACGGCAAGGTGGTGGGCATCGTGAGCATCGGCGACCTGGCGCTCGATCGCGACCCGGACTCGGCGCTCGCCGACATCTCGGCCGCGCCGCCGAACAGCTAGGCCCCCTCACCCTGCCCTCTCCCCTCCGGCGAGAGCGTGCCGCGGGCGGTTCTCCCTCTCCCCCATGGGGAGAGGGCAGGGTGAGGGGCCACGGAGGACAAGCCATGAAACGACTGATCGCAGGCCTGCTGGCCATGAGCGGCTTGATGCTGGCCGCGCCGGCGGGCGCGCAGACGCCCAGCGGCGGCCTCGGGCCAGGAGCGCCAGCGTCCCAGCCCGGCACGCCGGTATCGCCAAGCAGCCCGACCACACCTGGCGGCCCCGGGACGATGAACCCGCCGGCTCCCAGCACCGGCGCCACCACCCCGGGTGTCGGCAGGCCCGGCAGCACCACTCCGGGCATGGGCACGAATACGCCGGGAGCCGCCACGCCGGGCCGCATCACCCCAGGCACGAACGTGCCGGGGCGTGGCCGGGACCTGGGGCTTCCCTGCCCGGCCGGCCAGGCCCGGCCGACGGGCAGCTCGATGTGCAGCCCGGTGACGCCGGGCTCACCGGTCTCTCCGCCAACCACGCGCTAGCAGGCTGATCAACCCGGCCCATCTGCGTCGTTGGCGCCCGGGCCCGCACGCTCGCCTTCATCCTCAACATGCCTCTGGCATGTTGACCGTGGGCCCCTCGAACCGCGAGACGCCTCGCGCGCGGCCCTCGGGCGCCGCCTCGCATCTGGACCTTTGCTCAGCTTGCCGTTTCATAGCCTGGCAGCCGACCCGCGGCGCCGCACGCGCCGTCCTCGAGGTGGCCTTCGTCGTGACAGGCGGCCGCGTCGATCAGGGGGGCGGGGCCGCGGTGCCGATTGACCGGGGCCCGCTGTCGCCCATATAGTCCCGCGCATGAGCCTACGCGTCCTACATCCGACCGACTTCTCCGAAGCCAGCGAGCTTGCCTTCGCCCATGCGCTCAAGCTCGCGCTGATGACCCAGGGAGCGCTCCACGTCCTCCACGTGGATCCCGACGGCACGCCCGTCCGGTGGCAGGGCTTCCCGGGCATCCGCGAAGCGCTGGAGCGATGGGGCCTGCTGCCGCCCGGAAGCCCGCGAGAGGCGGTGGCTGATCTGGGGGTCGATGTCGAGAAGGTCTACGCCTACGGGCGCGATCCCGCGGCGGCGACGGCGGCCTTTCTGCAGCGCCGCCCGGCCGACGTCGTGGTGCTGGCCACTCACCAGCGCGACGGCCTGGCCGGCTGGCGTCAACCCAGCGTGGCCGAGGCGATCGCTCGAAATGCCGACGAGGTCACGCTGTTCGTGCCCGCGGGCAGCGCGGGGTTCGTGTCGGCCGCGACGGGCGAGATCCATCTCCAGCGCGTGCTGATCCCCGTCGATGCGGCGCCGAATCCCCAGCCGGCGATCGACGCGGCCGCCGCGATGGCATCGCTGGCCGAGCCGGCCGCAGTGACCCTCCGCGTCGTCCACGTGGGAGAGGGCTCGTTCTTCCCGGGTCTCCGCATCCCCGACGACAGCGTGGCCAAGTGGGAGCGTCACACCCTGTCGGGCGAGGTGGTCACGGCGCTCGTCCAGGCGATGCAGGACTGGAAGCCGGACCTGGTGGTGATGACGACCGAAGGCCGCCACGGCTTCATGGACTGCCTCCGCGGCAGCACGACCGAGCGCGTGCTGCGGGGCGCGACGTGTCCGGTCCTCGCGGTGCCCGCGGGCGGCCGCGCGTTGCGTCCCGCGGCCCCGCCGGAATAGCTGCCGCGCGTCTCGGTCAGGCGCGCGGCTCGGCCACGAAGACCGGGATCCGCCGCGTGGTCTTGCCCTGGTACTCCTCGTAGGGCGGGAAGGCGGCGACGGCCAGCTTCCACAGCCGCGTGCGCTCCGACTCGTCGGTGACCTCGCGCACGCGCATCGGCTGCGCCACGGTATGGTCGCGGATCTCCACGTCCGGCTTCGTGCGCAGATTGTAGACCCAGACCGGATTGGTCGGCGCCCCGCCCATCGAGCCCACCAGCACGTAGCTGGCGCCGTCCTTCACGCGCATCAGCGGCGTCTTGCGGACGGCCCCGGTCTTGTTGCCGGTGTGCGTGACGATGATGACCGGCAGCCCGGTGTCGCGCAGGGTCGTGCCCTGCGTGCCGCCGCTGCCCTCGTACAGCTCGACCTGCTCGCGCACCCACTGGCGGGGGCTCGGAATGTATTGCGGCATGCGTTCTCCCTTGTCTCCAATCACGCGACTGACCGCGGTGTAGTAGTTCTCGCGATACCCGGCCTCCGCGGTGCGCTCCATCAGGCGGCGCGTCGTGGTGGCCTGCTCGAGCGTGAGGCCGGCGGACTCCGCCAGCTCGAGCGCGTACGAGAGGTCCTTGATGATGTAGCTGGTCGGAAACGCGCCTTGCGTCGGGTGCGTGTCGGGCAGCAGCGACTTCATCCCGTGATTGCGCAGCACGAAGCTGTCCGCCGAGCCCTTGGCCAGCGTCTCGAACAGCACCCGCGGGTCCACCGCCCCCGAGGCGCGCGCCACCGAGATGGCCTCGGCGAGCGCGACCACCGTCTGCGCGACGACCATGTTGTTCATCAGCTTGACCGCCTGCCCCGCGCCGATCGGGCCGCAGTGGGTGACCTCGGTGCCCATGCACGCCAGATACGGCTGCAGGCGATCGAACACCGCGCGCTCGGCGCCGACCATGATCGAGAGCGTGCCGTCGCGCGCCGCCTGGGCGGTGCGCGCCACCGGCGCGTCGGCGAAATCCACGCCGAGGTCGGCGAACGCGCGGCCCAGCTCGCGGGCCAGTGCCACCGGCGCGGTGCTCATGTCCACCACCGTTTGCCCGCGGCGCACGCAGGCCGCCAGGCCGTCCGGTCCGAGCGCCACCGTACGCACCTGCGGCTCGCCGGGCAGGCACATGAAGACGATGTCGGCCCGAGCCGCCACGTCCCGGATGGAGCCGGCGGTCGCCACGCCGTCGTGCGCGAGTGCGGCGAGCGGCTCCGCACGCCGGTCGAAGGCCACCACCGGCGCCTTCGATTTCTTCGCCAGGTTGCGGCACATGGGCTCGCCCATCACCCCGAGCCCGATGAACCCGAGCGTCGTCGCCATGTCGGTCCCCCCGCGGGAGTGTCTCAGCTTTCGCCACGACGGGCTAGCCCTCGTGAGTCGAAGGGGCCTCGACGACCCCCTCCGAGCCTGCCCCCAGGGTGGCGCGGGCGAAGCCCGCGCTCGAAGACCGCGTACTGAGACCCAGCCCTAACCGGCGAGACGCCACTGTGTGACGGACGCGCGCGCCTCGCCGCCGCTCGTGTCGGGGACGATGACCAGCTCGAGCGCGGTCACGCCGGACAGCTGCACGCGGTAGTCTTCCGCCTCGCGAATGGTCTCGGGCGGGCCGAAGTTCCACTGCTGCCGCACGATGTCGCGGAACGAGCGGCCGCCGTCCGGCGACCATCGCAGGACGAACTCCTGCGTGCGCGCCCTGTCCGGCTCGATGAAGAGCAGCCACACGCGGCTCAGCCGCTGCGGCTGGTCGAACACGAGGCGGATCGTCTGCGGCCCGGGCTGCGCCGCCCGCCAGCCGCCCTCCTCGCCCGGAATCAGCGCGGACTCGATCGGGCGCGTCGCCTCCTCCGATGTCACCTCCACCCGCGCCAGCTTCTCCACGTCGAGCCATTCCGGCTCGGCCGCCGCGGCCTCGGTGACCGCCGGCTTGATCACGCGCTTGCGCATGCTCATCCTCCTTTCCCTGCTGTCGCCTGCCGGGTGCACCCGCGGTCAGGGCAGCGAGCGCGGCACGATCGCGTCGGGCGCGAGGCTCACCAGTATGCCCTCGTCGCCGCGGAGCGACAGCTCGCCCTGCACCGTCTCGCCGTCGCGGTCGGCTCCGCTCGACACGACGATCCGGCCGCGGAGCCGCCCGTCGGAAAACTTCACCGCCGTGGCGTCCCGGCCCAGGTTGAGGCCCACCAGCGTACGCTCCTCTTCGTGCTCCCGCACGTAGAGCAGCAGGTCCCCGCTCGCCTCGATCGGCCGGTAATCACCGACCAGGAGCGCCGGCGATCGCCGGCGCGCCGCGACCAGGCGTCGGTGGAGGCTCAGCATCGACGCGGGATCGCGCCGCTCGCGCTCCACGTTGTCGGTCGCGAAGTCGGCATCCACCGGCAGCCACGGCGCAGCCGTCGAGAAGCCCGCGTGTGGCGTCGCGTCCCACTGCATCGGCGTGCGCGCCCCGTCCCGCCCGCACCCGATGCCCGGCACGTTGCGCTCGAACGGGTCCTGCACGCGGTCGGGCGGGATCGGCACCTGGGGCATGCCGAGCTCGTCGCCGTAGTAGATCGTCGGCGTGCCCCGCAGCGTGAGCAGCAGCATGGCCGCCAGGCGCGCCTGCTCGGGGCCCACGCGGCCGGCGATGCGCGGGCGATCGTGGTTGCCCAGCACCCAGTTGGGCCAGCCCCCGGGCGGCAGCGCGGCTTCATAGTCGTCGACCAGCTTGGCGATGTCTCGCGCCCGCCACGGTGTCGAGAGCAGGGCAAAATTGAACGGCATGTGGGCGCCCTCGAGGTCGCGGCCGTAGTAGGCCATGAGCCGCTCGATGGGCAGGTAGATCTCGCCGATCAGCACCCGGTCCGGAAACTCGTCGAGCGTGCGGCGAAGGCCCGCGATGGCCTCGTGCACCTCGGGCAGATCGGCGGTGTGCACCGGCAGCAGGGCGTGGTGCGGCGGCTCCCCCGGCTGGTAGGCCGGGTTCGGCGGGTTGTCGCGGAAGCGATCGTCCTTGAGCAGGTGCCAGATCACGTCGACGCGAAAGCCGTCCACCCCGCGGCGCAGCCAGAAGCGCATCACCTCGTGGATCGCCTCGCGCACCGCCGGGTTGCGCCAGTTGAGATCGGGCTGGGCGGCCAGGAACGCGTGGTAGTAGTACTGCCCGGTTCGCTCGTCCCGCTCCCACGCGCTGCCGCCGAAGTTCGAGAGCCAGTTGTTGGGCGGGCCGCCGTCGGGGGCGGGATCGCGCCAGATGTACCAGTCGCGCCGCGGGCTCTGCCGCGAGGCGCGGCTCTCTTGAAACCACGGATGCCGATCGGAGGTGTGATTGGGCACCAGATCGAGCAGCAGCTTCAAGCCGTGCTCGTGCGCGGCGGACACGAGCGCGTCGAAGTCCGCGAGCGAGCCGAAGATCGGATCGATGCCGGTGTAGTCCGCGATGTCGTAGCCGAAGTCGGCCATCGGCGACGGGAAGATCGGCGAGATCCAGACCGCGTCGACGCCCAGGTCGACCAGGTGCGGCAGCCGCCGACGGATGCCGCGCAGATCGCCGACGCCGTCGCCGTCTGCATCCTGGAACGACCGCGGATAGATCTGGTACATGACCGCAGTCTGCCACCACGCCGTGCGCGCCGCTGCGGCCACCCGTCAGCTCCGCGGCGGGGTCTCGATGTCGCTCCGCTTCAGCAGGTAGTCGAGGCCGCCGGCCCGGTACCAGCGGTACCCGTACGCCTCGAGGAGCAAGTGATGCTTGCCGTCGTCGCCCGCCCAGCTGTGGTGCTCGCTCAGCACGTTGGCCAGGATGCGGCCCTCCTTACCGCGCAGGCCGGTGGCAAACGTGACCTCGCGCGGCGAGTCCGAGAGGTTGTGGACGAACAGCACGGAGTTGTTGCGCCAGTCGTAGCGGATGGCGAAGATCGCCGGATCGCGCACCGGCAGCACCTCGAAGTCGCCCCAGCCCACCTCCGGCACCTCCTTCCGCATCCGGATGATCCGCTCCGTCCAGTTGAGCAGCGAGCCGGGATCGCGGCGCTGCACCGCCGCGTTGACGTGCTGGTAGCCGAACGGCCCCTCCGCGATCACCGGGACCACCGGCTTGTCCGCCCGGGTGAACCCGCCGTGCGGCTCGGAGGACCACTGCATGGGCGTGCGCGCGCAGTTCCGCTCGGGCAGCCCCAGGTCGTCGCCCATGCCGATCTCGTCGCCGTAGCGCAGCACCGGCGTGCCGGGCAGCGTGAACATCAGGCTGTAGGCCAGCTCGAGCAGCCTCCGGTCGCCGTTCAGCATGGGAGCGAGCCGCCGGCGGATCCCGCGGTGGTAGAGCTGCATGCTCTCGTCGGGGCCGAAGCACTTGAACACGTGCTGGCGCTGCTCCTCGCTGAGCCGGCCCAGGTCCAGCTCGTCGTGGTTGCGCAGGAACAGGCACCACTGCGCGGTCTCCGGGCGGCGCATGGTCGCCTTGAGCGCGCGCGCCAGCGGGCGGGAGTCCGACGCGGCCAGCGCGTAGAAGAGATTCTGGTTGACCTGGAAGTTGAACATCATGTGCATCCGGTCGCCGTCCTTGCCGAAGTATTCCATGTCGGTGTCGGGCAGGACGTTGGCCTCGGCCAGGATGATGGAGTCGCCCACCCGCCACTGCAAGAACGCGCGTAGCGAGCGCAGCAGGTCGTACTGCTCCACCGGCTTCTTCACGCGCGGCCCCTTGGTGTTGATGACGAAGGGCACCGCGTCCATGCGGAACCCGGAGACGCCCAGCTGGATCCAGAAGCCCATGATCTTGAGAATCTCGGCCTGCACGTGCGGGTTCGACGTGTTGAGGTCCGGCTGGAACTCGTAGAATCGGTGGAAGTACCAGGCCCGCGCCTCGCTGTCGTAGGACCACGTGGACTTCTGCACCCCGGGGAAGACCATGCCCTCGTTGGCGTTGGGCGGCTTCTTCTCGGACCAGACATACCAGTCGCGGTACTTCGACGCCGGATCCCGCCGCGCCTCCTGGAACCACGGGTGCTGGGCCGAGGTGTGGTTCACGACCAGGTCGATGATCACGCGGATGCCCCGCTGCCGGGCCGCGTGGGTGAACTCGACGAAGTCGCCGAGCGTGCCGTACGCGGGGTGGACCCCGTAGTAGTTGGAGATGTCGTAGCCGTCGTCCTGGCCGGGCGAGGTCTGGAACGGCATGAGCCAGATCGCGGTGATGCCGAGGCCCTGCAGGTAGTCGAGCCGGCGCATCAGCCCCTCGAAGTCGCCGATGCCGTCGCCGTTGGCGTCCATGAAAGTGCCGACGGACAGGCAGTAGATGATCGCGTGCTTGTACCAGAGGTCGTTGATGGCCGGCATCCCGGGGGGCGAGGACGCCGCGACGGCGGGCGCGGGCTCGACCCGGGCCCGGGCCCGCCGCTTCACTCGTTCCACATCGTGCTCCACCCGCACTGCGGACACGGGGCCGGCGGCGACTCGACCCGCAGCGCGTCCTCTGGCGTGACCGCCCGCGGCGGCGTGACTGAGGCGGCCGACGACTCCGTGGTGGTGGGCTCGCGCGCGGACGACTCGCGGCGCTCCGGCGCATCGCGGCCGGCGCCCGGGTCCGTCCGCTCGCGCGCGTCGCGGCGCTGGGGCTCGGGCAGGTCGGCCTTGCATCTCGGGCACTTCATCGCAACATCCGCGAGAGCAAGGCGAGTGCCGGATGAGGGCGAGCGGCGATTCCTCTTTCAAATGGCCGATTCCCGGAGCGTCTTCCGCGGGTCCGCACCGATGCGCGTAAGAGTTGCCCGGGTCGTCCTTACCGGCCGCGACGCCGCGCGACGCGACTGTAGCCTCGACCGACCGCTTGTCCGGTGTGTCGCCTTGACTCGGCGAGTGTCGCCTTGACTCACCGCGGAGCCGGTGGTCCTCTGGACGGAACCATCACGTCTTCCGAGGAGGTCGCCCATGATCCAGCGAAAGACGATTCCGGCCCAGGGGGACTACAGCATCGCCGTCGCCAGCGAGCAGATGCGCGACGGCCGGTGGTCGGCGGTGGCCACGCTTCAGCAGCCGACGCCGAGCGGCCTGCGTACCATCGACCTGCCGGTTTCCGATCAGCGCTTCGACAGCGAGGCCGAAGCGGAGCGCTTCGTGGTGGAGCTGGCCAAGGCGTGGATCGATCGCAACACGCCGTCCGAGACGCAGCCGTAGCGAATTTCGCGGCGGCAACCTTTACACGGTCGCGGCGTCCGACGCGCCCGAATCGAGCCCGGGGCGACCGGCGCCGCGACCACGCCGTTCAAGTCTGACGACGGCTTACCGGCTGGCATGCGGCTTGCCGCTCTTCCCATCGTGGAAAGGAGGGTGAGCCAATGTCAGCCGTGTACACGCTGGAGCAGATCCTGAATCATCTCGATGAGCTCTCTCTGGACGGGCAAACGTTCTGCCGCACGCTACTGACCCACGGGGAAGTTCTGGCCGTCCAGCTAAGCTATTTGCCGGAAGCGCTTCTCTGGCTGGTCAGCTCGCCGACGCAGACCCGCATCATGCGGGCCCAGCAGCCCGACTGCATGGTGATCACGCTGGCGGAGGCACGGGAGCTGTTCACCGTCCTGGGCGATCCCTGTCCGACCACGCTGATGGAGGTCGCCGGGCGATTCGCCACCGCCGCGCCCGGAGTGCCCGAAGCCTCCGAGCCCTCCGACTGGACCGACGACCCCGACGCCGGCGAGGACTACGGGGTCCCCAACTAGCGGGGGACCCAGACCCACTGCCAGGGCTGGCTGACTCCGTCGCCGTAGAGGACGTACTTGCCGTTCGGATGCACGACCTCGCGCTGCACCGCGGGGGGCGCCGGCGGCGCGGTCACGTAGGTCTGGGGTGGCGCGTAAGTCACCGGCGGCGCGTAGTACGCCGGAGGCGGATAGGCGTAGTACGGCGGGTAGGTCGCCGCGACCGCGGCGCCCAGCGCCAGGCCGCCCACGAACGCGCCCGGCCACCACCAGCCGCCCCAGCAGCAGCCCCGGCCTCCGTGCCAGCCGTGGCCGCCGTGCCACCGCCCACCGGCCTCACTCGGCACGGCCGTCAGCGTCAGGACCATCAGCAGGATGAGACTCGCCGCCATCATGCGTTTCATGGCCAGAATGGTACCGCAACACCGCCAGCCTCCGCTAGCCGCCCGGGGTAGCCGCCCGGGGTCAGGTCTTACATTCCGACATTTTTGCCGCGCATCAGCGCGACATTCGGCACGTTGCCACGAAAATGTCGGAATGTAAGACCTGACCCCGGCCTAGCGCTCGAGGGGCTCGGCGACTTCGCGGTCGATGCGCTCTTCTGCGCGGCGCGTCCAGCGGTGCACCAGCAGCGCGAGCACGACGATGCCCAGCAGCAGCGCGGCCAGCATCGCCCACCGCTCTGCGCGGTGCACGTCGGCCAGGATGGCCTCGATCTGGTCCGTGAAGAAATACGCGAGCCCGAAGGAGAGCGGCAATCCCAGGAGAGCGGCGGCGGCGTCGGTGGCCAGGAACTTCCAGAACGGCACGCGCGCGATCCCCGCGGTCAGGAACGCGGCGGCCCGCAGCCCGATCACGTGGCGGGCGATGACGATGGTCTTCACCGCGTGCTGGCAGTACGCGACCTTCAGCCGCCGCTCGCGCTCGGGCGACAGCACCCAGCGCACCGGCCGCCAGGCCAGCACGCGCTCGCCCCAGTGATGGCCCGCCCAGTAGAGGATCACGTCGCCGGACAGCACACCCAGTACGCACACCGGCAGCGCCAGCCACCAGGTCGCCAGGCCCTCGCGGCTCAGCACTCCGGCCGCCACCACCGGCAGCTCCTCCGGGATCGGCACGCCGAGGCTGCCCGCCAGCAGCAGCGCGAACACGCCCAGGTAGGTATTGTGCGCGGCGAGCTGATCGACGATCGTGTCGAGCGTCAGCACCGCGCCTCCCCCGTCTCGGGCATCAGGCCGACCACGAGCAGCAGCCCGGCCGCGGCCACCGCCGCGAGCAGCCCGAACACCACGCCCGGGCCCGCGACGTCGGCGACGTAGCCCGCGCCCGCCGTGCTCAACGACGCGCCGATGCCGACCGCGGCGCCCACCGCCCCCTGCGCCAGGTTGAAGTGCCCGGTGCCGCGCGTCGTGTCCGCGATGACCAGCGGCACCAGCACCCCGAGCGTCGCCGCCGACACGCCGTCGAGCACCTGCGCGGCCATGACCACGCCCGGATGGGTCGACCAGCCGAAGATCGCGGCCCGGATCGACAGGGCCACGAAGCAGAGCGCCAGCAGCGGGCGCCGGCCGCGCACCTGCGCCTGGCGTCCGACCCACGGCGCGAGGGCCGCCACCACCAGCTGCGGCAGGAGGATGCCCACCGCGACGACGACGATGGCGCGCTCGGCCTTCAGCTGCGTCAAGGCACCCGCGATGATCGGCAGCAGCGCCGCGTTGGCCAGCTGGAACAGCAGCACCGCCGCGGCGAAGATCATCAGCGCGCGGCTCCGCCCCACCACCAGCGTCGCCTGGCGCCACCGCGCGATCCGCCCGTCGGGCCCGTCATCCGGCGCGACGCCGCCCCGCGCGAGCGCCGGATCGATCTCGCTCGCCCGGATCTGCGCCAGCGCCAGCAGCGTCGGCACGCCGAGGGCCGCGGTGAGCACGAAGATCGCGCGGTCCGTGTAGAGATACGCGGCCAGGCCCATCGCCGCCGCCGCGATGGCGTTGCCGAGCGAGAGGTAGCGCGCGTTGCGCCCGAGGCGCACGCTCAACCGCGCGTGGCCGACCAGACCCAGGCTGATGGCGGCCACCGCAGGGCCGACCAGGCAGCTGCCGATGGCGTGCAGCACCTTGGCGACCACCACCGCCCGCCACACCGGCCAGAGCGCCAGCACCAGCGCGCTGCCGCTCACCGCGACCACCGCCACCGCGGCCAGCAGCCGCTTCGCCCGCACGCGATCCACCACGGCGCCCGCCGGCACCTGCAGGAGCAGGCCGGTCAGCGTGCCGATGGTCAGCACGCGGCCGATGTCGAACTGCGTCCACGCCACCGAGGTCAGGTACGCGGCCACGAACGGCCCCCAGCCGGTCTGCACGTCGGCCAGGAAGAAGGCGAACCAGTCGAGGCCGCGCTCGCTACGCGGCGAGGTCATCCACGCCGCGGGTCATCCTGGCCGGCGGCCCGCTCGAAGGGCGGCAGCGTGGGACGCGGCTCGGCCACCGGCCGCGTGGTGGTGGCCACTGCTCGCAAGAACTCGCCGACGGCTGGATCCGCGTAGGCGTTGTAGGCGTCGACCAGCGTGCCCTTCACCCCGTCGGTCGTCTCGATGGCGTAGACCACCGATTCGTCGCCCGGGTCGGAGACGCCCTCGAAGCGCCAGTAATCCCGCACCACCACCTCGTCGGGCCGATACGTCCGGTCCGTCCCGTCGACCCGCAGGCGACCCGCCGTGACTGCCATCTCCTGCCGGTACCCGCGCTGGCCGAACTGCTCGAGCGCCCCGGCCACCGTCTGCATCCGATCCTCATTGGCCATGTGCCGTCTCCGTCGTGGTTCTCCGACTGTGGCACAGCGTACAGCACCGGCGAGGCTCGCGCTCCCCCGGCCACGCTCCGCGGCCTGGCCTTGACCGGCGCGCCCGCTTCTGGTCTCGTTCGCATGATGGCTTCGCTCGGCAGGGGCAGGACGATGCGCGGCTCGCGGGCGGCACCGCTCACGGCACGCCTGCGCGCGCTCCTCCTCGCGCTCGCCGCGCTGCTGGGCGCGCTCGGGTCCGCGTGCCAGCCCGCCGTCGCGCCCGGGCCCGACTCGGCGTCGACGCCGGCTCCGCGCGTCGGGCCGGCCCCCGCGCCGTCGTCGCCTCCCTCCGCGGCGGACGCGGATGCGGCCTCCGTCTCCGGCGAGGCCTACATCAGCTGGCTGGTGGAGCAGTCGATGCTCCACCAGGGCGACCTGGCCGCGCGACGCTTCTCGGGCACCGGCGCGCAGTGGCAGCACCCCTACGCCGAGCCCGAGCCGCGCGCGGCCGCGGCGCTGGCCTCGGTGTGGTTCACCGCGTATCCGCCCTCGCAGATCACGGGCCCCGGCGAATCGGTGCTGCAGAGCCTGGGCGACCCCGAGCTCTGGCGCGTGTTCCGCGAGATCGGCATCGGCGGCATGCACACCGGCCCCATGAAGCGCGCGGGCGGCCTGCGCGGGCGCGAGTACACGCCCACCGTGGACGGCAACTTCGACCGCATCAGCAGCGAGATCGATCCCGCCTTCGGCACCGAGGCGGAGTTCCAGTCGATGGTGCGCAGCGCCGCCGCCAACCGCGCCGTGATCATCGGCGACATCATTCCCGGCCACAGCGGCAAGGGCGCGGACTTCCGCCTGGCCGAGCGGCGCTACGACGACTACCCCGGCCTCTACCACATGGTCGAGATCGGCCCCGAGGACTGGACGCTGCTCCCCGCAGTGCCGGCGGGCCGCGACTCGGTCAACCTCAAGCCCGACGCGGTCGACGCGCTCAAGAAGCGCGGCTACATCGTGGGGCAGCTGCCGCGCACCATCTTCTACGAGCCGGGCGTGAAGGAGACGGACTGGTCGGCCACCGACGAGGTCGTCGGCGCCGACGGCCAGCGCCGGCGCTGGGTGTATCTGCACTACTTCAAGGAAGGGCAGCCCACGTTCAACTGGCTCGACCCGACCTTCGCGGCGCCGCGCCTCGTCGCGGGGGACGCCATCAACGCGCTGGCCGTCCTCGGCGAGCGCATGCTGCGCCTCGACGCCAACGGCTTCCTCGGCATCGAGGCGCGGCCCGATGGCGCCCGCGCCTGGTCGGAGGGCCACCCGCTCTCGGTCACCGCGAACCAGCTGATCGCGGGCCTGGTGCGCAAGCTGGGCGGCTACACGTTCCAGGAGCTGAACCTCACGCTCGAGGACATCAAGGCGATGTCGCAGGGCGGCGCCGATCTTTCCTACGACTTCATCAGCCGCCCGGCCTACCAGCACGCGCTCGTCACCGGCGACGCCTCGTTCCTGCGCCTGATGCTCGACCTGCAGCGCGCGTATCACATCGACCCGGCCGGCCTCATCCACGCGCTGCAGAATCACGACGAGCTGACGCTCGAGCTGGTGCACTTCTGGACCAGGCACAAGGACACCGGGTTCAACTACCGCGGCCGGACCGTGAAGGGCAGCGTGGTGCGCGAGACCATTCGCGCGGAGATGCACAAGCGCTTGATGGGCCCCGCGGCGCCATACAACCTGGAGGCGTCCAACGGCATCTCCTGCACGAGCGTCACCGTGGCCGCCGCCGCGCTCGGCATCCGCGACCTGGGCCAGATCACCGCGGCGCAGCGGCACGACATCCAGCGCGCGCACCTGCTGCTGGCGCTGTTCAACGCCATGCAGCCCGGCGTCTTCGCGCTGTCCGGCTGGGACCTGGTCGGCGCCCTCACGCTGCCCGGCGACGCCGTCGGCTCGCTGATCGCCGAGGGCGACACGCGCTGGATCAACCGCGGCGCCTACGACCTGCTCGGCACGCACGCGGGCATCACCACCTCGAGCACCGGGCTGCCGCGCGCCCAGGCCCTCTACGGCCCGCTGCCCGAGCAGCTGCAGCGGCCGGACTCGTTCGCTTCCGAGCTGCGCCGGCTGCTGCGCGTGCGCCGGCAGTACCGTATCGACCAGAGCGAGCAGGTGGCGCTGCCCGCGGTGCGCGCACCGGGGCTGGTGGTCATGGTGCACCGCCTGCCCGGTGGCGCCGGCATCCAGGTCACCGCGGTGAACTTCGCGCGAACGCCGGCGCGCGAGAGCGTGGTGATCGAGCCCGCGCGGCCGGGCGGCGCGGTCACCGACCTGCTCGCGGACAAGCCGCACGGCCGGCTCGCCGGGAAGCGGCTGCCGCTCACGCTCGGCCCCCACGAGGGCCAGGTACTGCTGATCAGGTAGCTGCCATGGCCGCCGAGACCGCGCGCCCGCCGCTCCGCTTCTGGCAGATCTGGAACATGGCCTTCGGCTTCCTGGGCATCCAGTTCGGCTGGGCGCTGCAGATGGCCAACATGAGCGCGATCTACGAGTACCTGGGCGCCGACGCGCACCAGATCCCGATGCTCTGGCTCGCCGCTCCGCTGACCGGATTGCTGGTGCAGCCCATCATCGGCCACCTCAGCGACCGCACCTGGAACCGCCTCGGCCGCCGCCGGCCGTACTTCCTGACCGGCGCGCTGCTCGCTTCCTTCGCGCTGATCGCGATGCCGCACTCGAGCGCGCTCTGGATGGCCGCGGGCCTGCTGTGGATCATGGACGCGTCGATCAACATCAGCATGGAGCCCTTCCGCGCCTTCGTCGCCGATCTGCTGCCGCCCGAGCAGCGCACCCGCGGCTACGCCATGCAGGCCCTCTTCATCGGGCTGGGCGCGGTCATCGCGTCGATGCTGCCGTGGCTGCTCTACGGGCTCTTCCCGCCGGGAGGCGACGGCGCGGCGATCCCGCTCGCGGTGCGGCTGGCCTTCTACGTCGGCGCGATCGCGTTCCTGACCGCGGTGCTCTGGACGATCTTCACCACGCGCGAGCACCCGCCCGAGGACATGGAGGCGTTCCGACGGATGAAGGCGGAGAAGACCGGCGTCCGCGCCGCCGTCGTCGAGATCTTCCACGACTTCCTGGCCATGCCGCTCACCATGCGGCGTCTGGCGTGGGTGCAGATCTTCGCCTGGCTCGGCTTCTTCTGCATGTGGCTCTACTTCGGCGTCGCGGTAGCGCGCAACATCTTCGGCGGCACGCCCGGCACGCCCGCGTATGACCAGGGCATCGCGTGGGCCGGCAACTGCTTCGCCATGTACTCGGCGGTCTGCTTCGCCTTCTCGTTCGCGCTGCCCCCGATCGCCCGGCGCCTGGGCCGCCGCCTCACCCACGCCCTCTGCCTGCTCGCCGGCGCCACGGGCCTGGTCTCGGTGGCCGCCATCGACGACAAGTACGTGCTGCTCCTGCCCATGGTCGGCGTCGGCATCGCCTGGGCCAGCACGCTGGCCATGCCCTACGCGATCCTGGCCGGCGCCCTGCCCCCCGGCAAGACCGGCATCTACATGGGCATCTTCAACTTCTTCATCGTGATCCCGGAGATTCTCGCCGCCCTCGGCTTCGGCACGCTGCTCGAGCGCCTGCTCACCGACGAGAGCACGCTGGTCGCGCATCTGGGAGGCGACAACCGCCTGGCTGTCGTGGTCATCGGCGGGCTATCGCTGGCGGTGGCGGCCGCCTTCTGCTCCATCGTCGTGGAGCCCGAAGGCTACCCGATGCGTCCCACCGAGCACCCTCTCCCCACCGGGGAGAGGGCAGGGTGAGGGGCTACGAGCTGGTCAAGGACCGCCACGGAAGTGATGCTCGGCGTTGCGCTAGCGCAGCGCCTTCTCCGCCTTGTCCGCGTTCGACACGACCACCACGACGTGGCAGGGCCCGCCGCCCGGGACGACCGTCGTCGCGTAGGCGCACTTGATGTTGATCTTGGCCGCCGCCAGGCGCTCCGCGAGGGTGGCGAGGGCGCCCGGGCGATCCTCGACCGAGAGCAGCAGCGCGGGCTCCTCCGCGCAGCGGATCTTGGCGTCGGCCAGCGCCTTCCTGGCTCGCGCGGGATCGCTGACGACCATCCGCAGCTTGCCGCGCCCGGCGTTTTCCCCGGCGCTGATCGCGGTGATGTTCACGCCGGCATCGGCGATGGTGCGCGCGATCTTGGCCAGCACACCGGGCTTGGACTGGGTGGTGACGGTGATCTGCGTGATCTTCGTCATGGGCTTCTCCTCCTCATGGCGGTCACCGGGTGAATATGGTTTCCCTCTCCCCTATGGGGAGAGGGTAGGGTGAGGGGTTCCAGGGTGAGGGGTTCCAGGGTGAGGGGTTCCAGGGTGAGGGGCCCCGAGCACCGCCGCGTTATCGGAGCCGGGCTGGAGCGACCAGCCCGCAATGCGACCCGGCGTGCGCGAGAGCGACGGCACGATCCCCTGGGTGACGATCTCCCCCAGCTCCGGATGCTTCACGCGCACCAGGTCCCCGCGGCTCCAGCAGTGCGGCTCGCGCACCAGGTCGGCCACCGAGTTGACCGCGCTCGCGGCGAGCCCGGCCTGGCGCAACAGCGCGACCGCCTCGTCGGCCGGCAGCGCGCTCACCAGCTCGGCCATCTCCTCGCGGATGACCTTCGGCTTCCGCAGGCCGTCGGTCTCGCGCACCGCCTCGTGCGTGCTGGGCGCGCGCCGGAGCCGGCGCGCGAGCGCCGCCGCGATGTCGGCCCACGACGGCGCCGAGATCACCACGAAGCGTCCGTCGCCGGTTTCCACCGTCACCGCGGCGGGGAACAGATGCGAGTCGCCACCCGCGCGCTCGCGCCGGATGCCGAGGGCGCCGCGCACCGCGAGCAGATCACCGGTCAGGCGCAGCGCGGCCTCGAACATGGCGGTGTCCACCACCTGCCCCTGCCCGTCGACGTCGCGGCGCAGCAGCGCGGCCATCACCCCCAGCACGTTGAACAGCGCGGTGGAGTAGTCGCCGGCCATGACGCCGTCGCGCAGCGGCGGCCGGTCCGGCCAACCGTTCATGTACGTAAAGCCGCCGAACGCCAGCCCCACCGGGTTGAACGCGGCCCGCTGCGTGTACGGCCCGCTCTGCCCGAAGCCGGAGCAGCGCAGGAGCACGAGCCGCGGGTTGGCGGCCAGCAGGGTGGCGGGCGCCAGGTCCCAGCGCTCGAGCGTGCCCGGCCGGAAGTTCTCCACGATGACGTCGCTCTGCGCCACGAGGCGGAGGAACGTCTCGCGGCCGGCGGGCGAGCGCACGTCGAGCGTGATGCTGCGCTTGTTGCGGTTGGTGACCACGAAGCCCGGGCTCTTGCGACCCTGCGCGTCGGCGGCCACGCTCGGCAGCTCGACCATGATGACGTCGGCGCCGAAGTCGCCAAGCAGCGCGGCCGCGGCCGGCCCCGCGAGCCACTGCGAGAGATCCAGCACGCGGACGCCGTGCAGCGGGCCACACGGCTCGGCGGGCGCGTCCAGCTGGAGGCCCGCGCCCACATCGACCCGCGGCCGCGCCTCCAGCCGTTCGATCGCGGCCCGCACCGCCTCGGTGTGCTCGCCCAGCTTGGGCGCGCGCCGCGCCGGCGCGGCCGGTGTGCGCGTGAGCTTCGGCACCGCGGCGGGCGCGAGCAGCTCCTGCCCCGTCGTGGACGAGAGCGCCAGCACGGCCTCGCGCGCCTTGACGTGTGCGTCGGCCAGGATGTCGTCGGCGGAGCGCACCGCGGTGCCGGCCACGCCGAGCGCAGCGAAGCGCGCTTCCACGTCGGCCTGGTCGTGCGCGGCGATCCAGTCGCCCACCAGCGCATCCGAGGCCGCGCGGTTCTGCAGCCGCGCCGCCGGCGTGGCGAAGCGCGGGTCCTTCGGCGCGTCGGGCGCCTCGATCGCCTCGCAGAGCCGCGCGAAGGGCTGGTCGCCCGCGCCCGAGACCGCGATCCACCCGCCGTCGCGCGTGGGATAGACATTGGCCGGCACCACGATGGGCGACTCGGTGCCGAGACGCCCGGCCACCGCGCCGGTGCGGTCGTGGCGCACCACCACCTCCTCCTGCATGCGCAGCGCGGCCTGGTACAGGCCGATGTCGACCACCTGCCCGCGCCCGCTGCGGCGCGCCTCGAAGAGCGCCATCAGCAGCCCGCCGCTCCCGAGGATCGCCGTCCAGCTCGCGGCCAGCGGCACCGTGACCGCCAGCGGCGGGCGGTCCGGGAAGCCGGTGACGAACTGCACGCCCGAGAAGGCCTGGGCGATGCGGTCGTCGCCGCGCTCCGCCGCCAGCGGCCCGCTCTGGCCGAAGGGTGAGATGCGCAGCGTGACCAGCCGCGGGTTGCGGCGCTCCAGCTCCTCGGGCGAGAGCCCCGCGCTCTCGAGCCGCCCCGGGCCCAGATCCTCGATCAGCGCGTCGGCGGTGGCGAGCAGGCGCGCGAGCCAGGGCTCGCTCGCGAGCGCGTCGAGGTCGGCCCGCACCGAGTGCTTGCCGCGGTTCTCCACCTGGAAGGCGAGCGCGTCCTCGCCGGGCAGCGCGGGCCCGCGCCGGCGCATCGGCGAGCCGTCGGCCGGCTCGATCTTGATGACCGTCGCGCCCTGGTCGGCCAGGAGCCCGCCCGCCAGCTCGCCGGCCGGCGTCCCCGCGATCTCCAGCACCACGACGCCGGCCAGCGCACCGCCGCGGGCGTCGTCCGGCAGCGGCGAGGGCTCAGGCGTCATGGCCGCTCACGCCAGCCCGAAGATGCGCGCCGCGTTGCCGTAGAGCCACTTCTCCTTCACGGTGTCCTTCAGCGGCAGCGCCAGGTACTCCTGGATCAGCGTCTCGTACGGCTGCCCGACCAGCCCGGCCGACAGGCCGACCAGCACCTTGTCCTGGATCAGCGTGTTGCCGAACTGCATCAGCATCTCCCAGCCCGAGCCCGTCTGGCCCAGGTAGCGCCCGCGATGCGCCGAGGTGTCCAGATGCAGGTTCGGATGCCGGCGCCCCAGCGCCACCATCTCGTTCACCCACGGCCAGCCGCCGAGCCCGCCGATGATCGTGAGCTCCGGGAAGTCCATCGCCACCTGGTCCAGATTGCGCGGGTGGCCCAGGTCGTACGGCCGGTCGTTGGCGTAGTTCATCGACGAGTAGATGCGCACCGGGATGCCCAGCTCCGCGGCCTTGGTGTAGAGCGGATAGTAGCGGCGATCGCTCGCGGGGAGGCAATCCACCAGCGCGGAGACGCCGAGGGCGGCGAAGCCCTCGTCGCGCACCAGCCGCTCCAGCTCGCGCACCCCGGCCATGCCCCGCTGCTCATTGACGCTGATGCGCGCCAGCCCGATGAAGCGCCCGGGGAAGCGCCGCATGAGCGCCGCAGTCTCCGAGTTCGGCAGTCCGAACGGCACCGACCGCACGATTCCGAGCGTGGCCAGATGCTTCATGTACGCATCGAGATCTTCCGCCGGCCGATGATCGGCCCCCTCGCGCCGCGCCTTGAAGATCCGCCCATAGTTCGCCATGCCGTACCCCGGCTTGTCACCCGCCGGCTCCGCCGCGGCCGGCTTCGACGCCGCATTCACCCCATACGGCACGCTGCACTCCATATCGATGATCCGCACCATCCGCTGGCTCCTCGATTGGGGTCAGGTCTTACATTGCGACATTTTCGTGGCGCGTCGATTGGGGTCAGGTCTTACATTGCGACATTTTGCCCGCAACGAGACCGCATCGTCGCGCGCCACGAAAATGTCGCAATGTAAGACCTGACCCCCGAACTCAAGACCTGACCGCGGCTTCGAGGCCGAGGCGCTTCAGGGAGATCTCGGCGCGGCGCTGCATGCGCGCGTCGTCGGCGTTCAGGTTGCGGGTGAAGCAGCAGAACTCGAGCTGGATGCCGTTGGGGTCCTGGAAGTAGATGGACTTGGCCCAGTCGTGATCGACCACGTCGGTGACGTCGACGCCACGGGCCAGCAGCTCGCGGCGCTTGTCGTCCAGGGCGGCCTCGGAGCCCGCCTCGAACGCGAAGTGGTAGAACGCGTTGGGCACGCCGAGCCCGCGGTTGATCCCCGCGTCGTAGTCGCCGGGCACCCCGGGCACGTCCTGCGCCTCCATGAAGGCGATCAGCTGGTCGCGCCCGGTGTCGAAGAAGATGTGCCGGATGCGGCCGCCCTCCTTGACCTCGAGGATGTCGCAGCGCACCGCCTCGAAGCCCAGCACGCCCTCGTAGAACTCGCGCGTCCGGTCCAGGTCCCGCGTGGAAAGCCCGATGTGGGAGAAGCCCCTGAGCGTCATGTCGTCCTCCTGGGTGACCCGATCTGGCGGCCCGGTCTCGCGCCGAGGGGCCACGCGCCGGATACAGTACCGCGTTCGCGCCCGCTGCGGCAGCCCATCAGTGGGAGACGCATTGACGTGGTCGACGAAACGGGCCTACGGTGGAGCCGATGACCATCACCTCGCCGCCCGAGAAGCGTTGGACCCGGCTCGAGTACGAGCGCCTGGTCGACCTGGGCGCCTTCCAACCCGGGGAGCGCCTGGAGCTGGTGGACGGGGCCTTGCTCCTGCGTGAGCCTCAGAGCGGCCCGCACGCCACCGCGGTCGGGCTCGTCGAGGATGCGCTGCGTGCCGTCTTCGGTGCGGGCTGGACGGTTCGCATCCACGGCCCCATCGCGCTCGACGACGACTCGGAGCCCGAGCCGGACATCGCGGTGGTTCCGGGCAGCCGCCGGGACTACATCAGCGGCCACCCATCGCGACCCGTCCTGATCGTCGAGGTCGGCGAAGGGAGCCTGGAGTTCGACCGCAGCGACAAGGCCAGCCTCTACGCGCGCGCCGGCATCCAAGACTACTGGGTCGTCAACCTCGTGGAGCACGTCCTGGAGGTCTACCGCGATGCCGTCCTCGCCCCGGGCGCCCGCTACGGCCACCGTTACGGCACCGCCGTCAAGCTGCGGGGCGGAGAGCACGTGACCCCGCTCGCCGCCCCGCACGCGACCATCCCGGTCTCCGACCTGCTGCCCTAGAAGGGCCCCTCACCCTGCCCTCTCCCCACAGGGGAGAGGGATTCGACGCCTGATCTGTACCCTCTCCCCTCAGGGAAGAGGGCGGGGTGAGGGGTGGTCTTGGCGACCCGCTACTTCTTCTCCTGGGCGACCGCGGCCTCCGCGGCCTGGAAGCCGATCTTGCTGTGCGTCCCGTCGCAGTAGGGCTTGGTCACCGACCCCCCGCACCGGCACAGCGCGATCCGCGGCCCCCGCGCGCTCGTGTCGACCTTGTTGCCGTTGACGTCGATCACCTCGATGTCGCCTTCCACCAGGTACGGGCCGTTCGGCCGGATGGTCACCTTGACGGGCATCGATTCTCCTCCTGTATGTGGGTAGCTCGCGTATCCAATCAGCCGGCTGCCTCGCCGGATACTACCGCGATCACGCCCGCCTTGACAGCCCCTCGCGCGACCCGCAGTATCCCGTCGCAGGAGGCCAACCTTGCGAGCGATCCTGACCGCCCTGACCGCGCTGCTGCTGCTCCTCCCCGACCCCGCATCCGCCCAGAGCGTCCTGCGCATCGGGCTGAACGACGAGCCCGACGCGCTCGACCCGACGATCAGCCGTGCCTACACCGGCCGCCTGGTCTTCGCCGCGCTCTGCGACAAGCTGTTCGACGTCACGCCGGATCTGAAGATCGTGCCCCAGCTGGCCACCGGCTACGAGTGGGCCGCGGACGGCAAGTCCATCACGATCAAGCTGCGCCCGGGCGTGCGCTTCCAGGACGGCGAGCCCTTCAACGCCGAGGCGGTCAAGTTCAACATCGCACGACACCAGACCACCCCGGGCTCGTTCCGCAAGTCGGAGATCGGCGAGATCCAGTCCGTCGACGTGGTCAACGACCTCACCGTGCGCCTCCACCTCTCGCAGCCGCTGGTGCCGCTGCTGGCCGCCTTCACCGACCGCGCGGGCATGATGGTCTCGCCCAAGGCGGCGAAGGCGCTCGGCGACAAGCTGGGCACGCAGCCGGTCTGCGCGGGCCCCTACAAGTTCGTCCAGCGCGTGGCCCAGGGCAAGATCGTCCTCGAGAAGGTCGCCGACTACTGGGACAAGGGCGCGTTCGCCATCGACCGCATCGAGTTCGTGCCCATCACCGACTCCAGCTCGCGGCTGGCCAGCCTGCGCTCCGGCGACCTGCACATGATCGAGCGCGTGTCGCCCACCGACCTGGCGGAGATCCGTGGGGACAGCAAGCTGAAGGTCACCGGCGTGCCCGAGCTGGGCTACCAGATGATCCCGCTCAACGTGGCCAACGGCCCCAAGAGCAAGCTGTTCTCCGACGCGCGGCTGCGCCAGGCCCTCGATCTGGCGATCGACCGCGAGACCCTGGTGAAGACCGTGTTCAACGGCGAATACATCGCGGGCAACCAGTTCGTGAGCCCGGCGAGCCCCTACTACGACGCCAAGGTTCCGGTCGGCAAGCGCGACGTCGCCAAGGCCAGGCAGCTCCTGAAGGACGCCGGCCAGCCCAACCTCGCCTTCACCCTGCTGCTGCCCCCGGAGCGCGACCGGCAGGAGGCGGCGCTGGTGCTGCAGGCCATGTGGGCGGAGGCCGGCATCACCGCGAACCTCCAGACGATGGAGAACGTGACGATGCTGCAGTCCGGGCGCAAGGGCGACTTCGAGGCCTACTTCACCTTCTGGAGCGGCCGGCCCGACCCCGACGGCAACGTCTACAGCTTCACGACCTGCAAGGGCGCGCAGAACGACCAGCACTACTGCAACCAGGACGTCGACGCGCTCCTCACCAAGGCCCGCCAGGTGGCCGACCAGGCCGAGCGCAAGAAGCTCTACGACCAGGCCACCGAGATCATGGCGAAAGACGTCCCGCGGCTGATCCTCTGGCACCGCCGCGTGTTCACCGGCTTCAGCACGCGGGTTCAGGGCTTCACGCCCTACCCCGACGGGATCATCCGCTTCCGCGGCCTGAAGCTCGCGAACTGACGCCGGCGGCATGGCGCTCTGGCTCTACGTGGCGCGCCGGCTGGCGGTGCTGGTGCCCACGCTGTTCTTCGTCTCGGTGCTGATCTTCTCGCTACAGCACCTCCTGCCCGGCGACGCGGCCATCGCGCTGGCCGGCGAGGAGAACGACCCCGAGGCCATCGCGGCCATCCGCGCACGCTACCACCTGGACAAGCCGGTGGCGGTGCAGTACGGCATCTGGCTCGGCCGCGTGCTCACGGGCGATTTCGGCGAGTCGCTGCGCAGCCGCATCCCGGTGCGCGAGCTCCTGGCCTCCAAGCTGCCCGTCACCGTGCAGCTCGCCTTCTGCTCGATGCTGATCGCGCTCTGTATCGGCATCCCCGCCGGCATCCTCTCCGCCACCCGCAAGGGCACGGTGGTGGACGCGGCGGCCAACTTCCTGGCCCTCTCCGGCCTGTCGGTGCCGCACTTCTGGCTCGGCATCATGCTCATCTTGTTGTTCGCAGTGCGCCTGGGCTGGCTCCCCGCCTCCGGCTACGTGCCACCCTGGGAGGACCTGCGCCGCAACCTGACCACGATCCTGCTGCCCGCGTTCGTGCTGGGCACCGGCGTGGGCGGCGTCATCATGCGCCACACGCGCAGCGCGATGCTGCAGACCCTGGGCGCCGACTACGTGCGCACAGCTAGGGCCAAGAGCGTGCCCGAGCGCCTCGTGGTGCTGAAGCACGCCCTGCGCAACGCGCTGATCCCGGTCATCACCCTGGGCGCCATCGAGTTCGGCCGCCTGCTTTCGGGCGCGGTGCTCACCGAGCAGGTCTTCGCCATCCCCGGCTTCGGCAAGCTGCTGGTCGACGGCGTGTTCAACCGCGACTACGCGGTGGTGCAGGCGGTGGTGCTGGTCTCGGCCACCCTCTACGTGCTGCTGAACCTGGGCGCCGACATCCTCTACTTCCTGGCCAACCCGCGCCTCCGGGGCTCCGCGTGAGCGTCACCCCCGCGGTCCTCGCCGCGCCGGCCACGGTGGCGGCGCCCCGGCGGCGCTACAAGGCCGCGCGCCAGCTCGCCCGCCGCCCCGCCGCCATCGCCGCGCTGGTGGTGATCGTGGGCTTCATCGTGGCCGCCGTCGCCGCCCCGCACCTGGCCCCCTACGACCCGGCCGCCATCGACTACCGCGCGCTCCGCAAGCCGCCCTCCGCCGCGCACCCGCTCGGCACCGACGAGGTCGGCCGCGACGTGCTCTCGCGAGTGCTCTGGGGCGCGCGCGCCTCGCTCCTGGCCGGCGTCATCCCGGTCACCATCGCGGTCGCGCTCAGCGTGCCGCTGGGGCTGCTCTCCGGCGTGGTCGGCGGCTTCGTCGACGGGCTTATAATGCGCATCAACGACGCCATGCTCTCGATCCCGTTCCTCATCGTGGCCATCGCGCTGGCCGCGTTCCTCGGCCCGGGGCTCGGCAACGCCATGATCGCGATCGGGATCGCCGCATTGCCCACCTTCGTGCGCCTGGTGCGCGGCACCGTGCTGGCCATCAAGACCGAGGAGTACGTGGAGGCCGCGCAGGCCCTGGGCTGCTCGCGCCCGCGCGTGGCCCTGCGCCACATCCTGCCCAACACGCTGCCGCCGCTCTTCGTGCAGGTGTCCATCACGGTGGCCGCCGCCATCATCGCCGAGGCCAGCCTGTCGTTCCTGGGCCTGGGCCAGCAGCCGCCCGCACCCTCGTGGGGCAGCATGCTCAACGCCGCCCAGCGCTATCTCTCGCAGGCGCCCTGGATGGCGCTCTACCCCGGCCTGATGATCTTCGGCATCGTGATGGCGCTGAACGTGCTGGGCGACGGCCTGCGCGACGTCCTGGACCCGCGCTATCAGTAGGAATCGGATCCCGAGAGGAGAGAGCCCCGTGAGCCAAGTGTGCATGACCCCGATCACGAGCCCCAAGGCCTGGCGCGGCGAGACCCTCACCCGCGAGACCTCGTGGATCGTCACCCTGACCGACGCCGAGCTGGCCGACATCGACCGCGCCGTCGCCGCCGCGAAGGCCTCCGGCCTGCCGCTCGAGCAGATCCAGCGCGAGCACTTCCCCCTGCCCGTGCTCCGCCCGCGCCTGGAGCAGGCGGTGACCGAGATGTACGACGGCCGCGGCTTCGTGGTGCTGCGCGGGCTGCCGGTGCACCGCTACCGCGACGACGACGTGGGGCTCATCTTCTGGGGTTTCGGCCGCTACATGGGCGCCCCGCTCTACCAGAACCCCCAGGGCGACCTGCTCGGCCACGTCTACGACCACGGCCGCACCTACGGCAACATCGACGTGCGCGGCTACGAGACCAACGCCTACCTGCCCTACCACACCGACGCCGGCGACGTGGTGGGCCTGCTCTGCCTGCGCCGGTCACTCGAGGGCGGGCTCAGCAGCATCGTCAGCTCGACCACCGTGCACAACGAGATCCTGGCCCGGCACCCCGAGTACCTCGGCCTGCTCTACAACGGCTACTACTACATCCGCCGCGAGGCCGCCCTGACCGAGCGCGGCGTCTCCGAGCGCCCCATCCCCGTCTTCGGCTACCAGGACGGCGTGGTGAGCTGCCGCTACATCCGCAACCAGATCAACGCCGGCGCCGTGAAGCGCGAGATCCCCCTGACCACCTTCGAGCGCGCCGCCCTCGACTTCCTCGACGAGCAGACCCGCCGCCCCGATCTCAGGTTGGACATGGACCTGCAGGCCGGCGACATCCAGTTCATCAACAACTACACGATCCTGCACTCCCGCACCGGCTTCATCGACGGGCCGGAACCGCACCAGAAGCGGCACATGCTGCGCCTCTGGCTGAAGTTCCCGACGGTGTGGCCGCTGAGCGCGGAGTTCCCGACGCACATGGGGTACAAGCCGGCGCAGGACACGCCGGAGCTGGTGGAGGCCGAGCGGTAGGAAGGAGGAGCGGACATGCCTACTCAGGGTCTGGTCGTGCTGCCGGGCAACGAGCGGGTCACCGACGAGTCACCGCGAGAGCTGCTGCCGAAGCTCACGTGCGGGGCGACCGGCGAGAGCATCATGGTCTTCGAGGAGATCGTCCCGCCCGGCACCAAGAGCACGTTCCACCTGCATCACGACAGCGACGAGGTGGCCTACGTCCTCAGAGGCGAGATGGTGTTCAAGATCGGGGAGCAGACCACCGTGGGCGGCGCCGGCACCTGGGCCTTCATGCCGCGCGGCGTGCCGCACTGCTGGAAGTACACCGGCGCCGAGACCGGGCGGATCCTGTTCCTCTACACCCCGGCCAAGGCCGGCGGCCTCATCGAGGAGCAGCAGCGGACCAAGCGCACCTTCTCCTCGATGACCGAGCAGGAGCGGGCGGAGATGCTGCAGCGCCACGGGTGGCAGCTGCTGGGCCCCTCGCCGCTCTGAGGCCGCCGCGGCGCCCAGCCGTGCCGGTAGGGGCTGTTCCCCGAGCTCGACGCCGCCGGCCGCGCGCACATGGATGAGGAGGAATCTGACCTTCACTGTGACTGTACCCCCGTACATGCATTGACTCGCCCCTCCGACGCGGGCTAGCGTGAAGGCCATGCCCGCTTCGAATCCACGCACGAAGCGCTGGAGTCGCCTCGAGTACGAGCGCCTCGTGAACCTGGGCGCGTTTCGCTCCGGTGAGCAGGTCGAGCTTCTCGGCGGCGATCTGATGGTGTGCGAGCCGCAGGGCACCCCTCACATGACTGCCATCCGCATGGCCGAGGAGGTGCTGCGCCGAGCCTTCGCGGCCGGCTGGGAAGTACGCACCCAGGCCCCGGTCGCGCTCGACGACGAGTCGGAGCCCGAGGCGGACGTGGTGGTGGCCTCGGGCAGCTTCCGCGACTACCGGCATGCCCATCCGACTCGGCCGGCGCTGCTCGTCGAGGTGGCCGACACGAGCCTCGAGTCCGATCGGGTGCACAAGGGCAGCGCCTACGCCCGCGCCCAGGTGGCCGAGTACTGGATCGTCAACCTCGTCGATGACGTGCTCGAGGTCTACCGCCACCCCATCGCCGATTCCGGCGCGCCGTTCGGCTGGCGGTACGGCTCGATCGTCAGGTTGGCGCCAGGCGAGCGCGTCAGCCCACTCGCAGCACCCGAGGCCCGCGTTCGCGTCGCGGACCTGCTCCCGTCGCAGCTACCGTAGCGGCGGCCGCGACCCCGAGACCGGCCGCCCCTTCGTGGAGCGCCCATGCCGTCGGCGGCATGGGCGAGACAGACCCGGCCGCGCCGGCGCGAGCAGACACGTCAGGGGCGATCGCCCTCGTCATCCTCATCATGGTCGTCGGCGCGAGCGTCCCGTCCGTGACCGACCACCGCGAGCAGGAAGCCCAGGGCCATGGCCGCCGTGGCGACCAGGAAAACGACCAGCCCCAGTCGGCAACCGGGATCGCTCCAGGTCTTGCTCGCCAGCCACCCGAGGACCACACCGACCCCGACGAGCCCGCTGTCCCTCACGGCCCGGCCTCACGACTGGGCGTTGCGAAACACCCACAGGAACACGACCGCCCCCACGCCCGCGAAGGCGTAGACGAGCGATGCGAGCAGTCTCAGCGCCGGGACGAGCCCTCGCAGCGCGTTCACCAGGTCCAACACGAGCCCGACCACCAGCAATATCGTCACCAGGACCGCGCCGATCAGGGCCAGAGACGCCGCGCTCCGCATCGTCATGCGCCGAGCCTATGCCCCCGGACCCGGAGGGTCAACCGAGGCCGCGCGGAACGCCTCGTCGAGCATTACCCAAAAACATCCACGGAGGTCTCCAGATGGCGGGCCGGCTTCGGGACAAGGTGGCGTTGATCACGGGTGCGGCATCGGGCATCGGCGCGGCGACGGCGGTGGTGTTCGCGCAAGAGGGCGCGAAGCTGGCGCTCGCCGACCTGCGGGCGCCGGATCTGGAGGCCGTGGCGGCCCAGGTCAAGAGCGCCGGCGGCGAGGCGCTGGTGCTGGTGGGCGACGTGGCGAGCCGGCCCGACTCGCAGCGGCTCGTCGACGAGACGGTGAAGCGAT